>Ga0180007_10001496_pt1 | contig 31621 bp, 26 predicted proteins | sample MM_PC_MetaG_FD_121122 | JGI IMG/M metagenome (GOLD analysis project Ga0180007, IMG submission 121122) | Groundwater microbial communities from the Aspo Hard Rock Laboratory (HRL) deep subsurface site, Sweden - MM_PC_MetaG | ecosystem: Environmental > Aquatic > Deep subsurface > Groundwater... | reverse complement strand
TTTTCACAACACGGGCAGACCGCGCTTGGTCTGGGGAGGAGAGCCGTAAGTCTGACAGGGCCTAGGGACGAGGAGAGCCTTGCCGGTTCTTGCCGTGGGGAGCGATTCTCACCCCAAAGGCTCTGAACACGGACACGATGCGGCCAACTAGGCACGGATCAGGGGCTGCTTGCGGGCGGGCGCACCAGCCTAACCCCCCGGGAAGATGGGTGTTTGGGCCAGCCGAGGAAACAGGCGCTTGCCGAGAAGGATGAATCATGTCTTTGACTTGGCCCGACCCAAAAGGCTATCCTCATTATGAAGAACCAGAAAGTAACAGCATAAGCGGTTTACTGCGGTATCCAGGGATACCCACGGAGGAGCTGATGCCACGCATTACGCGGCGTCGGGTGGCTGGGGGGGCTGCTAAGCTCCGCCCCGGTATTAAAATCCTGCTCCTGGCAGTTACCCTCTGCTTGTACGGCGGTCTCCTGGGTGGCGCGGAATCCGCTGACGCCGCCGACGCCCCCACTTCCCAGCCAAAGGTATCCGGCCGCTCCCAAGAGGGACCCGGCGCTTCTCCCCGCGCAACCGAGGCTGTAAAAGACAAGCTCATCCCACTCTCCCCGCAAGAAAGGGCCTGGCTGCGCGACCATCCTGTGATCCGTGTGGCCCAGGACCCCGGTTGGCCACCCATCGAGTTTGTCGATGAGCAGGGCAATCCTTCCGGCATGGCCGGCGATTACCTGAGACTCATCGAACAGCGCCTGGGGATTAAGTTCAAGTGGGTGCCCACCCAAAGCTGGCAGGAGGCCTACGCCAAGCTGAAGCGGTGGGAGATCGACATGACAACCTCCGTGACCATCACTCCCGAACGGACCAAATTCTGGGCTTTCACCAAGCCCTACATGAAAATACCCATCGCCGTCTTCGCCCAGGCGGACGTCACCTACCTAGCCGGTTTGCGGGAGCTTTCGGGCAAGAAGGTGGCCGTGGTGTCGGGCTATGCGGTCAACGATTGGATACCAAAGGATTTTCCCAAGATTCGGCTGGTGCAGGTAAGCAACGCCAAGGACGGCCTGGCCCTGTTGCAACAGGGAGAGGTCTTCGCCTTCATCGACAACATGCTGGTGGTCAGCTACTACCTGGCCAAGTTGAAGATGGCCAACGTCAAGATCGCCGGCGAGACCCCCTACCAGAACGCCCAGGCCATGGCGGTGCGCAAGGACTGGCCCCTCCTGGTGGGCATGCTGCAAAAGGCCCTGGATTCCATCTCCCCCAAGGAACGCGACGAGATTTATCAGAGATGGCTGCCTCTGCGCTATGAGCATGGGTTCAACTACACCCTGCTCTGGCAGGCGTTGGCCGTATTTTTCGTGATTCTTTTGGGGCTGGTCGTCTGGAACCGGAAGCTGGTCAAGGAAATCAGGCATCGCAAATTGGCCGAAACCGCCCTGGGCAACAGCGAGGAGCGCTTCCGGCAGCTCTTCAGGATCGCGGCGGTCCCCATGGCCTTTGTCGACAAGGACGGCGTGGTGGTGGACCTCAACGACCGTTTCGTGCAGACCTTTGGCTACACCCAGGAAGACGTGCCCACCCTGGAGGCCTGGTGGCAAAAGGCCTACCCCGATCCAGGGTACCGGCAATGGGTGATCGACAACTGGAGCACCGGCGTCCAGCAAGCACTTAAAAATAATATAGATATACAACCCAATGAGTATCGGGTGACCTGCAAGGACGGCACGGTGCGCACCATCGTCATATCCGGTGCAGTGCTGGGCGACGATTTCCTCGCGGTTTTCTTCGACATCACCGAGCGCAAGCTGGCCGATGAAGAACTGCGCCGGACAAACCGTGCGTTGCGCACCTTAAGCCAGTGCAGTCAGATCCTTGTTCGGGCCCGCGAGGAAAAAGAGGTGTTGCAGGATTTTTGCCGCATCATCACGGGAGACGGCGGTTATCGAATGGCTTGGGTTGGCTTCGCCGAACACGACGAAGCCAAGTCGGTCAGGCCTGTGGCGCAGATGGGTTTTGAAGAGGGGTACTTAGCCGCGGCTAACATCACTTGGGCAGATACCGCAAGAGGTAAAGGCCCGACCGGGACAGCCATCCAAACTGGTCGCACCGTTACTGCCCTCGATCTCCTGACCAATCCGGATTACACCCCTTGGCGCGACGAGGCCACAAAGCGGGGCTATGCCTCATCTATCGCCATCCCCTTGAAATCTGACGGCCAAGTGTTGGGAGCGTTAAACATCTATGCTTCCGAAATCGACGCATTCAATGAGGTGGAGGTGGAGCTGCTGGAGAAGGTAGCGCAGACCCTAGCCTATGGCATTATCGCGCTACGCGCCGAAAAAAACCGCACACAGGCCGAGGAAGCGTTGCAGAGAAGCGAAGATCAATTCCGCGCTGCCTTTGAAAACGCACCAGAAGGGATGGCCCTGCTGGATTTGAAACGACGCTTCCTCAAAGTAAATCCCAGGCTATGCGAAATGCTCGGCTACTCTGAACAAGAGCTTCTGGGCAACTCCTTCAATCGATTCACCCACCCAGATGACCGGCAGGGCGGCCGCGACCGCTGGCGCGAATTCTTAGCAGGCGATTTATCCGTCAAGCGGGCTGAAAAGAGATATATCCACAAAAACGGCCAAGTGGTATGGGTCGTGGTCAGCAATTCCGCCATAAGTAACAGCCAGGGAGAGGTCAAATACATTCTGGCCCACATTTATGACATAACCGACCGCAAGCAGGCGGAGGAGAAGCTGGCCCAGACCGCCCGTCAGTGGCAGACCACCTTTGACTCGGCCAACGACGCCATATGGATATTCGATAAACAACAGCGCGTGCTGCGCGCCAACAAGACGGCGGAAATGATGTTCCACCGCTCCCAGGAAGAGATGGTCGGACGTCATTGCTGGGAGATCGTGCACGGCACCACCGAGCCGATTCCCGAATGTCCCCTTAAGCGGGCCAAAGTAAGCCTGCACCGCGAAACCATGGAACTGCGCATCGGCGATAGCTGGTTCGCGGTGGTGGTGGACCCCATCTTGGACGAAAACGGGCAGTACGCGGGCGCCGTGCACATCGTAAGCGACATCACCGAACGCAGGCGTCTGGAGTCCCAACTGCATCAATCCCAAAAAATGGAGGCCGTGGGCACGCTGGCCGGGGGCATTGCCCACGACTTCAATAATATCCTGGCCGCGATCATGGGTTACACCGAGATAGGACTGGCCGAAGCCGAAGAAGGTAAATCCAATCGCGCCGAGCTTCAGGGCGTATTGCAGGCCGCCACCAGGGCCAAAAAGCTGGTTCAACAGATATTGACTTTCAGCAGGCGGGCCGAGCATTCGCTAAAACCCATCGATATCAATGAGGCGGTGGTGTCCGCCGGCAATCTCCTGAAACAGACTCTGCCCAGAATGATCGAAATCCAGATGGATTTGTCGGTGGAACTCCCCCCGGCCATGGGCAATCCCTACCAGATAGAGCAAATCCTGATGAATCTGGGGACCAACGCCAGGGACGCCATGCCCGACGGCGGCACCCTGACCATAGCCACCAGCCAGCGGCGGGTGAAGGGGGTCGCCTGCCTGGCCTGCGCCCAGCCCATTGACGGGGACTACGTGATCATCACGGTCAGCGACACCGGCGTCGGCATGACCGAGGAGGAGTTGGCCCGGGTGTTCGAGCCGTTTTACACCACCAAGGAAGTGGGCAAGGGCACCGGCCTGGGTCTCTCCGCCATATTCGGCATCGTCGGCTCCCACGGCGGCCACATCACCTGCGCCAGCGAGCCGGGCAAGGGAACCACCTTCAACATATATCTGCCGCCGGTCGCCCAGGCGGGGGAGCAACCGAAAAGAGCAGCCACCAAGTCCGCCGCGGGCGGCAACGAAACCATCCTGGTGGTGGATGACGAGCAGAGCATCCTGGACATCGCCGCCCGGCAGCTCACCAAGTCCGGCTACAAGACGCTCACCGCCATCAGCGGGGAAAAGGCCCTGGAGGTCTACAAAGACAGGGCCGATGAAATCGCTTTGGTCATTCTGGATCTGAGCATGCCCGGCATGGGCGGGCACAAATGCCTGCGGGAGTTGCGCTCCCTGGCGCCTGAACTAAAGGTCATCGTAGCCACCGGTTATTCCCGGGACGGAGACCTGAATAAGTCCGCCTCCTCCGTGGCCACCGCGCTGTTATCCAAGCCCTTCAGCAAAAACGAGCTGCTAAAAACCGTCCGCAAAGTGTTGGACGCCTAGAAGCCGAATCCTCGACCGCCGCCGACCGCCCCGGAGGGACATGTTTCAGGGCCGGCAGGGGATATTTTCGCCCTATAACGCGTTTGGATGATATTTTATTATGCTGATTTATTTGGTTTTATAGTAAATTGCACTATAGAACCAAATAAATATTGCGGAGGTACCGCAATTGTTGCATTCTTAGGCTGCCGGAGAGGTGGGGTTTCAGCCCTTGATGGGCTCGGAACCGGACGCCTTCACTCAGACCCATGGGAGATGAAGTCAGTGGCCAGGAGCAAAGCGCATCAACGGGGCGGCGAGGCCCCCCTGCCCGCCTATTACCGACTCCAGATGGAACTGCTCCGGGGCATCGAGAACGGCCGCTGGGCTCCGGGGGAGGCCATACCGCCCGAGCGCAAGATCGCCGAGGACTTCGGGGTCAGCCTGGGCACGGTGAACCGGGCCCTGGCCAACCTGGTCAACGACGGCTACCTCAAGCGCATCCAGGGCAAAGGCACCTTCGTGGCGGGCACCACCATCCCCCTGGAGAGCGTGCGCTACACCCGGTTGCGCCGGGACTTCAGCGACCCGGACCCCCGCTTCAAGATCAAGGTGCTCAGCCTGGAGGAGGCTCCCGGCTTCCAACCGGCCAACCGCCTGCTCAAGATGCGCGGCGCGGGCAAGCTGTGGAAGGTCAGGCGGCTGTTCGTCAACCGCAAGGGCCCTCTCATGTACTACGTCTCCTACCTGCCGCAGCGCCTGTTCAAGGACCTGGACCAGATAATCAGCCCCCTCATGGAAAAAATGACCCTCTACGAGGGCATAGAAAAAAAATACGGGCTTCCGACCATTTTCAACCAGGAGCTTTTCAGCGCGGTGCCCGCCGACCAGGAGGTCGCCGAGGTGCTTCAGGCCGAGGTCGGGACGCCGGCCCTCAAGATCGAGATGCTTTCCTTCACCTACAAGGAAAAACCATACGAATACCGGATCAGCTATTGCATCACCGACGACACCAAGATGTTCCGGGAGATGTAAGGCGGGCCGGTCAGTTTTCGGGAGAAGAAATGTCTTACGACTATCCAGTAATCAACGCCGACGTGGTGGTGGTGGGAGGCGGCAGCGCCGGAGTAATGGCCGGTATCCGGGCCAAGGAAGTGGCCCCGGATCAGGAGGTCATCGTTCTGGAAAAGGGCGACGCCAAGTATTCCGGCTGCATCGCCCGGGGCATGGACGCGCTGAACATCGTGGCCGTGCCCGGCGTGTCCTCACCGGAGCTCTACGTGGAGTCCAACCGGATGGCCTGCGAAGGCATCATGGACGAGCCGGTGAACTACCGTATGGCCGAGCGTAGCTGGCCATTGATGAAAAAGCTCATCGACTGGGGCGTGTGCTTCCCCACCGACGACAACGGCGAGTACGAGATTCTCCAGGTGCACCCCAAAGGCCGCTTCTGCGTGACCATGAAGGAGCCGGAGCTCAAGTCCATCCTGCACCAGCGCCTGGTCAACAGCGGAGCCAAGGTGTTCAACCGCACCATGGCCGCCGAGATACTGGTGGAGGATGGCCGCGTGGCCGGGGTCATCGCCATGAACGTGCGCACCGGCGAGGTGATGGTGATCCGCGCCCCCAGCGTGATACTCAGCGCCGGGGGCACCGCCCGCTTCGGCCTGCCCGCCAACGGCAACCTCTACGGGGTCTACGACTTCCCAGGCAACACCGGCGACGGCTACTGCCTGGCCTACCGGGCCGGGGCCGAGCTGAGCGGCCTGGAATACACCCTGTACTACTACATCACCAAGGACATCAACGCCCCGCTGCTCTACATCACCCTGACCCGCGGGGCCCATCTCATCAACGCCATGGGCCAGCGCCGCGACAAGGAGCACCCCTCCATCAAAAGCATGTGCATGGAGGACTTCTTCGACCGCACCGGCCCCCTGCGCATCCGCATGGACCACCTGCCCGAGGAAAAGATCAAGGAGATCGAGGAGATTCTGTTCACCACCGAGCGCCCGGCCTGCGAGCGCTTCCACGCGGGCAGGGGCACCGACTTCCGCACCGGCGAAATCGAACTCTGGCCCACCGAGGTCTACCTCTGCGGCGGCCACGGCATGACCGGGGTGCGCATCAACGAGCGCGGCGAGAGCAGCCTGCCCGGCCTCTACGCGGCGGGCGACACCTCCCTGTGCGCCCGGGGCCACCTCTCCGGGGCCTTTGTCTATGGCGAGATCTGCGCCGAGAGCGGCAGCGAGTTCGCCCGGGAGCACGGCCTGACCGAGTTCAACCCGGACAAGGTGGACGCCTTCCTGGCCCGGCGGGAAAAGCGCCTGTCCCAGGTCAAGAATCCCATCGCGGTGGAAGAGTTCGAGTTCAAGGTGCGCCGCATCATCACCGACTACCTCACCCCGCCCAAGAACGAATACAAGCTGGGGCGGGTGCTGTGGTGGATGGACCGCTTCCGGCGCGAGTTGGACGAGATGGTCTACGTCAAGGACATGCACGACCTGTTCAAGACCTACGAGGTGGCCAACATCATAGAGTGCGCCACAATGTGCGCCACCGCCTCCCTGGAGCGCACCGAGAGCCGCTGGCTGCCTTGGCACTACCGCACCGACTTCCCGGAAAAGAACGACGCCCAATGGCTGAAGCACATCGTGGTCAGTAAAGGCGAGGGCCCCGGCGAGGTCAAGATTCAGCACAAAGACATCGTGAAGATGCCGGCCTAGGGAGATAATCATGCGTATCAATCTACTCGAGGCCCTTTCGGACAACATCAAGATCAACAAGGACAAGTGCACCGCCTGCGGGGTGTGCGTGGACACCTGCATCCTGGACAACCTGCGCCTGAAGTTGGCCCCCTGCCGTCAGGCTTGCCCCCTGGGGGTCAACTGTCAGGGCTACGTCCAGCTCATCCTGCGCGGCGAGGAGCAGGCCGGACTGGAGATGGTGGAGCGCAAGCTTCCCTTCCCCGGCATCCTGGGCCGCCTGTGCTCCGCCCAGTGCGAGGCGGGATGCCAGCGCAAGAAAGAGACCGGCGAGGCGGTGGCCATCCGGGCCCTGAAGCGCTTTCTGAGCGACGCGGCGGGAGAGCCCACCATGCCGGACAAGGCCCCTGACAGCGGCAAGCGCATCGCCGTGGTGGGCTCCGGCCCGGCGGGCATGCTGGCCGCCTGGGACCTGCTGGTGCAGGGCCACGCGGTTACGGTCTACGACTCCGAGCCCGAGCCCGGCGGCATGCTGCGCTGGGCGGTGCCCTCCTTCCGCCTGCCCGCCGAGGTGCTGAGCGCCGAGTGGGGCAAGCTCCAATCCCTGGGCGCGCGTTTCCAAGGCGAAATCGCCCTGGGCCGCGACCTCACCCTGGAGGAGTTGGCCGCCGATTACGACGCGGTGGTGCTGGCCCTGGGCTGCCCCCGGCCTAAGCGCCTGGGCATCGAAGGCGAGGACGCCAAGGGCGTCAGCCACGCCCTGGAGTTTCTCAAGGCGGCGCGCACCGACACGCCTCCCAGCCTGAGCGGCCGGGTGGTGGTGGTCGGCGGCGGCGAGGTGGCCCTGGACACGGCCCAGACCGCCCTGCGCCTGGGCGCCAAGGAGGTCACCGTGGTCAGCCTGGAGGACCGCCAGGGCATGCCCGCCTCCCCCGAGGCCGTGGCCCTGGCCGAGGCCGAGGGCGTGGTGCTGGACGGCTCCTGGGGCCCCACCCGCATGCTCAGCAAGGACGGCGCGGTGAGCGGCCTGGAGCTCAAACGCTGCCTGGGCGTGTTGGACAATGAGGGCAACTTCGCCCCCAGCTTCGACGAGTGCTCCCTCAAGACCCTGGAGGCCGACGCGGTGATCGTGGCCATCGGCCAGGAGCGCGACGCCTCCCTGCCCGGCGGCCCCGGCTCCTGCGACCCGCTGACCCTGCAAACCCCGGCGGCCAACGTGTTCTTGGCGGGTGACGCCATGAGCGGCCCCAGCACCATCGTTCAAGCCATGGCCTCCGGCCGCCAGGCGGCCGAGAGCGCCCACCGCCTGGTCACCGGCCAACACCTCACCTACGGCCGCTCGTATCCAGGGCCGGTGGAGACCGAGTACGAGATCGACACCAGCCGGGGCTCCGACGCGGCGCGGGTGGATGTCCCCCTGCACCGCCTGAGCGGCGCGGGGGACTTCACCGAGGTGGAGCGATGCCTGAACGCCGAGCAGGCCAAGACCGAGGCGGGCCGCTGCTATAGCTGCGGGGCCCCCTTCGGCAAGTTCCGCACCTGCTGGTTCTGTCTGCCCTGCGAGGTGGAGTGCCCTCAGGAGGCCCTGTGGGTGGATATCCCCTATTTGCTTCGTTAACGAACCGAAACCTTTGATTCGATCAAAGTCAATTAAACGTACTGGGAGGTAAAGAGAATGAAAAAGTTGATGGCGGTTTTGACCTGCTGTCTGGTTCTGGCCCTGGTGGCCGTGCCGGCGCTGGCCAAGGACTATCCCACGAAGCCCATAACGGCCTACATTCCCTTGTCGGCCGGTGGAACCACCGACGTGTTCGTGCGCACCATCGCGCCCTACATGGAAAAATACCTTGGCAAGCCCCTGATCCTGGTGAACAAGCCCGGCTCCGGCGGCGCGGTGGCCATCTCCACCCTGTCCAAGGCCAAGCCCGACGGCTACACCTTCTCCTGGGCCAACCTGCCCACCCTGGTGACCATTCCCCAGATGCGCAAGCTGACCTACGATCCCAAGGAGTTGGTCTACATCGCCTCGCCCATGCACTATGACTACATCCTTTACGTGAAAAAGGACTCGCCCTACAACAGCCTGGGGGAGCTGATCGACTTTGCCCGCAAGAATCCGGGCGCGGTGAGCTACGGCACCCCCGGTCTGGGCACCACCAACCACCTGGGCGTGGCCTGGCTGGCCAACCACGAGAAGGTCAAGATGACCCCCATCCCCTTCAAGGGCAACCCCAAGTCCGTGGCCGCGGTCCTGGGTGGTCACGTGGTGGCCTGCAACACCTCCACCACCGCTTCGGTGTCGGCCTATAAGGGCGGCAAGCTCAAGGCCCTGGCCATCATGAGCGCCACCCGCATCCCCCTGACCCCGGACACCAAGACCCTCAAGGAGTTGGGCTACAACTTCGCCCAGTTCTCCTGTCTGGGCGCGGTGTTCCCCAAGGGCACCCCCGAGGCCATGCGCAAGAAGATCGAGGAGGCCATCAAGTACGCCCTGTCCCAGCCCGATGTGCAGCAGAAGGCCAAGGATGAGCTGTACATCAGCATCGACTTCCTGGACGGCAAGAAGTACCGGGAGCTTTGCGACCAGTACTGGGGCATCTGGGGCAAGGTACTCAAAGAGGTCGGCCTGAAGAAGTTCTAGAACTTCGCGGGCGCCGCCGCGCCCGTCGACTGGTTTCAACAATCCAAATACGGCGGACCGGCCCCAACCAGGCCGGTCCGCCATACGAGGGGTCCCATGAACGCGCGGTCAGAGCTGTCCATAGCCACGGTGCTCATCGGCTTCAGCATGCTCAACTACTTCTATCTGATACCCACCCAGGTGGTGGCCGAAGGCTCATCGCCCGTTTATCCCGCCCTTATCAACACCATGCTGTTGTGCTTCGCCCTGGCCTACCTGGCCGAGGGCGTGCGCTGCTGGCGCAAGGAAAAGCTGGCCCAGGGCGAGGGCGGCTCCTGCTCCACCGGCGGGGGCAAGCTCATGGTGCGGCCCCTGGCCATGCTGGTGGTCACCGGGGCGTGGGTGCTCAGCATGGAGTACCTGGGCTTCATCATATCCACCTTTGTTTTCCTGATGATCGCCTCACGCATCTTCGGCTCCAAGAGCTGGAGCAAGACCCTGATTTTGAGCGTAGCCATGCCCCTTATCATCTCTTTTGTGTTCCGGGGACTAAACGCCTTGCTGCCGGAGGGCCCGGCCGAGGAATTAATCAACCTGATTTTGGGCTGAGACGGACAGGCGGAGTTAAACCATGGGCGAGATATTCGGCAATCTTTGGGACGGGGCGGTTTTTGCCCTGTCGCTGTGGAACATCCTGGCCATCCTCATCGGCTACGCCATCGGCATAATCGCCGGGGCCATCCCAGGAGTCATGGCGGTCACCGCCATGGTGCTCATTTTGCCTTACACCTTCACGCTGGAGCCCTTGTTCGCCATCGCCATGCTGATGGGCATCTATAAGGGCGGGGCTTACGCGGGCTCCATCACCGCCACCCTGTTCAACATCCCCGGCACCCCCGAGGCGGCGGCCACGGCCCTGGACAGCTACCCCATGTTCAAGCAGGGAATGCAGAAGCGCTCCCTGGAGATCGCCCTGTGGGCCTCGGTGTTCGGGGGCACGGTGAGCAACTTCCTGCTGGTGTTCACCGCCCCGCCCCTGGCCGAAGTGGCCCTGCGCCTGGGCCCCTCAGAGATCGCCGCCCTGATCCTGTTCTCGCTCACCGCGGTGATAACCCTGCTGGGCGACAGCCGCATGGACATCTGGAAGGGCTTCATCTCCATCACCCTGGGCCTGATGCTGGCCACGGTGGGCCTGGACAACATGAGCGCCTCGCGCCGCTACGTCTTCGGCATCGAGGACCTGGACAACGGGGTGCCCTTCGTGCTCACCATCATCGCCCTGCTGGCCCTGTCCGAGGTGTTCATCCAGGCCGAGAAGGTGGGCGGCTTCACCCTGGGCGAGGCGGCCAGCGCGGTGTCCAAAATCATCCCCTACACCTGGAAGCAGCGCTGGCTGGACCTGAAGATCTGCCTCAAGGACCTGATCCGCTCCTCCCTGATCGGCTCGCTGTTGGGCGCGCTGCCCGGCATCGGGGCCACCACCGCCGCCTTCGTTTGCTACGGCGAGGCGCGGCGCTCGGCCAAGAAGAACGCCCGTTTCGGCGACGGAGACCCCCGGGGCATCGCCGCCCCGGAGGCGGGCAACAACGCGGTGGCCGCCTCCTCGCTGATCCCCCTGGTCACCCTGGGCATCCCCGGCTCGGTGGCCGCGGCGGTCATGTACGGCGCCTTCATGATCCAGGGCATGATACCCGGCCCCATGCTGATGATGGAGCACCCGGAGATCATCTACGGCCTGTTCGTGCTGCTCATCGTCACCGACTTCCTGGGCGCCTTTGTGATAGCCCTGCCCTTCATCTCGGTGGTGCAGAAGATATTCAAGAACCTGAACTACTCGTTGTTCTTCCCCGGCGTGGTGGTGTGCTGCGTGGTGGGGGTCTACGCCGAGGAGTTCAACGTATTCAACCTGCGCATCTTCCTGGCCCTGGGCTTCGTGGGCTACATCATGCGCAAGATGGGCATGTCCATCCCGCCCTTCATCCTGGCCTTCATCCTGGGGCCCATCCTGGAGCGCAACACCCGCACCGCCCTGCTCTTAAGCAACGGCAGCCCCATGATCTTTCTGCAGAGCCCCATCACCCTGGGCCTGCTGATTTTGGCGGCGGTCGCGTTGGGCTGGTCCCTATGGCGCAAGACCCGCGGCGGCAAGAGCGTTTTGGAAGTGCCAGAGGAGTTCAAGCACTAGGCCGAAGACACGAGCCAAGGCAAAAGCTTTGCGGCTTCCTTGTGTCCGGATGATGGTGCTATTCTGAGGATGGTGTTATTCTGTAGTTGAAAAGAATCAATCAGCGGGAGAGCGCCACCGGGCCGAAGAGGCACGGGGCCGCCGAAGGTGCAAGGCCCCGGAAGGGGCTGAAACTCTCAGGCAAAAGGACCGCTGAGCATACAACTCCTGGAGAGAGTCGGTATTACCGTCCGCCGAAGGAGCAAGCCCCGCAGGGGCGAATCTCTCAGGCCCAGCAACAGGAGGAACCTCTAAACGGGCGCCCTAGGCGGCGAAGGAGGAACCTTCTGCATGACGGCCCAAACTCCCATACATGACTGGCACGCCACTCACGGCGGCAAGCTGGTGGATTTCGCCGGTTGGCGGCTGCCGGTGTCCTACGGCGATGGGGTCATCGCCGAGCACCTGGCCACCCGCAAACACGGCGGCCTGTTCGACATCAGCCACATGGGCCGCTTCTCGGTGCGCGGCCCCCAGGCCCAGGCCTGGCTGGCCTCGATGCTCACCAACGCCCCCGGCAAGCTGAACCCCGGCCGGGCCCAGTACACCCTCATTTCCAATCAGGCGGGCCGTCCCCTGGACGACGCCTTCCTCTACCAGCAAAAGCCCGCGCAATATCTGCTGGTGGTCAACGCCTCCAACCACGACAAGGATCTGCTGTGGCTGCAAGAGCACCTGGGTGGCGGCGTGGAGTTGGAGGACCACAGCTCCCGCCTGGCCATGCTGGCAGTGCAGGGGCCGGACAGCGAAAAGCTGCTGGCTTCGCTGCTGGCCGAGCCCTTGCCCCCGGCCGGGCGCAACCACGGCGGCTTCAACCGCTTGGGCGGGGTGGAGATGTATGTCTCGCGCACCGGATACACCGGCGAGCCGGTGAGCTTCGAGCTGTTCCTACCCTGGGAAGAAGCCGAGGCGGTGTGGGACAAGCTGGCGGTAAGCGGCGCGCCCCTTGGCGTGGTGCCGGTAGGCCTGGGGGCGCGGGACACCCTGCGCCTGGAGGCGGGCCTGCCCTTGTACGGCCACGAGTACCGGGAAGACCGCCCCATCATGGCCATGCCCACCGCCAAGTTCGGGGTGGACCTGAACCCCGAGCGCGGCGATTTCCAGGGCCGCGCGGCCTTGGAGGCTCAGGCCCAGGCCCTGGCCTCGGGCCAATACGGCGAGGTGCCCCGGCGGGTGTTCGCGGTGGCGGGCCTGGCCAAGGGCATGATGCGAGAGGGCTCCGAGGTGCTGGCTGGCGGCAGGCCCCTGGGCGAGCTGACCAGCGGCACCATGATCCCGGCCTGGCAGTTCGCGGGCGATGCGCCCGGCGAAGAGCACTACAACCGGCCCCTGGGCTTGGCCCTCCTGGCCAGCAACACCCAGATGGGGCAGGAAGTGGAAATAAACTACCGCAAGCGCGCCCTGCCCGGCAGGGTGGTGAAAAGCTTTACCCGGCCGTTGGGCCGGTACCTGGAACCGATCCAGTTCGATGGAGGTGCGAAGTGAGCGAAGCGAAAAAAGCCCCCGAGGGTCTCTACTACACCAAAGAGCACGAGTGGGTGAAACTGGAAGGAGACCTGGCCGTGGTGGGGCTCACAGATTTCGCCCAGGACCAGTTGGGCGACATCACCTACGTGGAGCTGCCCGAGGTGGAGGCCGAGGTGGAGCAGATGGGCGAGATGTGCGTGGTGGAGTCGGTGAAGACGGCGGCCGACGTCTACGCCCCCCTCAGCGGGGTGGTGGCCGAGGTCAACTCCGCCCTGGAGGACGCGCCCGAGCTGATCAACCAGGACTGCTACGGCACGGGATGGCTGGTGAAACTCAGCGGCTTCGATCAGGCCGAGTTGGACAACCTCATGGACGCCGTCGCCTACGTTCAGCTCATGGCCCAGGGAGAATAAGACCATGCGTTTCACTCCCCACACCCCCGAGGACCGGTCGGCCATGCTGGCGGCCCTGGGCCTGGGATCGGTGGACGAGCTGTTCGCGGTGATCCCCGAGCCGCTGCGGGCCCGCTCCTGGGACCTGCCGCCGGGCATGAGCGAGCCGGAGGTGAGTCAGTACCTGGCCAAGCTGGCCGGGCTCAACGCCCAAAACCTGGTCTGCTTTCTGGGCGGCGGATTCTACGATCACCACATCCCGGCCGCCGTGGACGCCCTGATCAGCCGGGGCGAGTTCTACACCGCCTACACCCCCTATCAGGCCGAGATGTCCCAGGGGATATTGCAGAGCATCTTCGAATACCAGAGCGCCATCTGCCGCCTCACCGGCCTGGACGCGGCCAACGCCTCCTTGTACGACGGCGGCACCGCCCTGTACGAGGCGGCCATGATGGCGGTGCGCAAGACCAAGCGCAAGAAGCTCATCGTGTGCACCTCGGTCAGCCCCATCTACCGCATCATGCTCAGGAGCTACACCATAAACCTGCACCTGGAACTGGTGGAGGCGGATGTATCCGATCCCGCCGCCCTGGAGGGGCTTCTGGACCAGGACACCGCAGGGCTCATCCTGCAAAATCCCGATTTCTTCGGGGTGCTGCACGACTACGCGCCCCACTTCGCGGCGGTGCACGAGCTGAAGGGCCTGGGCATCCTGGGCTGCAACCCCATCGCCCTGGCCGTGGCCAAGTCCCCGGCGGAGATGGGCGCGGACATCGCGGTGGGCGAGGGCCAGCCTCTGGGCCTGCCGTTGTCCTTCGGCGGCCCCTATTTGGGCTTCATGGCCGTGCGCGAGGCCCTGCTGCGCACCATGCCTGGGCGCATCGTGGGGCGCACCCATGACGGCCAGGGGCGGGTGGGCTATTGCCTGACCCTGCAAACCCGCGAGCAGCACATCCGCCGCGAAAAGGCCACCAGCAACATCTGCTCAAACGAGGCCCTGTGCGCCCTGGCTGCAGTGATCTTCCTGGGGCTCATGGGCAAACAGGGGCTGGTGGAGCTGGCTGAGCTGAACATGACCCAGGCGGCCTACGCCCGCGAGCGCCTCACTTCCATCCCCGGCGTGGAGCCGGTGGACCAGGGCCCCTGGTTCAACGAGTTCCGGGTGCGCCTGCCCATCGACGCTCGCGTGGCGGTGAGCCGCATGATCGACAAAGGCATAGCGGCGGGCTTTCCCCTGGGCCGCTACTACCCCGAACAGGCCAACAACCTGCTGGTGGCGGTTACCGAAAAGCGCTCCAAGGAAGAGATCGGCTACCTGGCCGAGGGACTGGAGGCGGTGCTGTGAAAACCATATTCGCCAAAAGCCGTCCCGGACGCCGGGCGGCCTCTTTGCCCTGCTCCCGGGTGGATGAGCGCTTCTGCCAAATGAGCCAGCTCCCGCCGGAGCTGCGGCGCAGCGAGCCCGCTGAGTTACCCGAGGTGGCCGAGATTGATCTGGTGCGCCACTACACCCTGCTTTCGCGCATGAACTTCGGGGTGGACGTGGGGACCTATCCCCTGGGCTCGTGCACCATGAAGTACAACCCCAAGTTCACCGAAGTGGCCGCCCGCCTGCCCGGCTTCGCGGGCCTGCATCCCCTGCTGCCCCAGCTGCGCCGAGGCGGCCTGTTGGCCCAGGGGGCGCTCCGGGTGATCTACGAGCTGGAGCAGCTTCTCAAGCAAATAACCGGCATGGATGCCTTCACCATGCAGCCCCTGGCCGGGGCCCACGGCGAGCTTACCGGCATCATGCTCATGGCCGCCTACCACCACGACAAGGGCAATCAGAAGTCACTGGTGCTGGTGCCCGACTCGGCCCACGGCACCAACCCGGCCTCGGCGGCCATCGCGGGCTACCAGGTGGTGACCGTGCCCTCCAAGAACGGGGTCATGGACCCCACGGCCTTTAAGGAGATGCTGAACGACCAGGTGGCCGGGGTGATGATGACCAACCCCAACACCGTGGGCCTGTTCAACCCCTACATCGCCGAGATCGCCGAGGCGGCCCACCAGGCCGACGCCCTGATGTATTACGACGGGGCCAACCTCAACGCCATCATGGGCTACGCCAAGCCCGCGGACCTGGGCTTCGACATCGTGCACCTTAACCTGCACAAGACCTTCGGCACGCCCCACGGCGGCGGCGGGCCGGGAGCCGGGCCGGTGGGGGTGGTGGAGCACCTCCGGGACTACCTGCCCATCTCCAGGGTGGACATGCGCGGCGATGGCACCCTGTTCCTGGACTACGATCACTCCAAGTCCATCGGCTACGTGGCCCCCTTCTACGGCAACTTCGGGGTGTGCCTCAAGGCCTTCGCCTACATCCTGGCCCTGGGCGGCGAGGGGCTCAAGGAGGTCAGCCAGGACGCGGTGCTGGCGGCCAACTATCTGCGGGTCAAGCTGGGCGACAAGTGGCAGGTGGCTTTTGACCGGCCCTGCATGCACGAGGTGGTGTTCAGCGCCGAGGACAAGGTGGCCCGGCACGGCGTCTCCGCCCTGGACGTGGCCAAGGCGCTCATCGACGAGGGCTTCCATCCGCCCACGATATACTTCCCGCTGGTGGTCAAGGAGGCCATGATGGTCGAGCCCACCGAGACCGAGTCCCTGGAAAACCTGGACGCCTTGGTGGCGGCCATGGGGCGCATCGCCGACAAGGCGGCGGCCGACCCGGAGGCCTTGCACGCCTCGCCGATTACCACGCCGGTGGGCCGTCTGGACGAGGTGACCGCGGCGCGCCATCCGGTGCTGCAAGAGCCGCTAGAGGAAGCGGAGGCGTAGTAACTCCCTCGGAAGTACCGGCCATAAATGACGGGCGGCGCTCAGCCTGGGCAAACCAGGGACTGGGCGCCGCTCTTTTTTGGTAACCGGCTCATGCCTGGGTAGGCGGGGCTTTTCGACTCTGAGAGCCCTACCCCTTCCTCCAATAGACACCGGTCCAGTCCACCGCCTGCATCTCCTCGCTTATGCCCTCCGACGCCCTGAAGTCGTCCACCGCCGCGCAGCAGCCGGTGAGGGCGTAATCGTCGATGATGCAGAACCCGCCTGGGGACAACTTGGGATACAGGTTGCCGAGGGCGTCCATGGTGGACTCGTACATGTCGCCGTCCAGGCGCAGGACGGCCAGCTTTTGCACCTCCGCCCGGGGAAGGGTGTCCTTGAACCACCCCTTTAGAAAAACCACCTGCTCATCCAGCAGGCCGTATTTGGCGAAGTTGGCTTCCACCTCGGCTTGAGAGACCGCCAGGTATTTAACCTGGTAAAGCCGGTCCGACTGGTCGGCGGGATACTTGCCGGGGTCCGGAGCAGGCAGGCCTTCGAAGGAATCAGCCACATAGACCTTGCGGGTCGTGTCGCCATAGGCGGCCAGGATGCCCCGCATGAAAATGCAGGACCCACCCCGCCACACCCCGGTTTCGATGAGGTCGCCGTCGACGCCGTCCCTGAGCACGATTTCCACGCAGTACTGAAGGTTGTCCAGGCGTTTAAGGCCGACCATGGTCTGGGCGTACAGGGGCCAAATTTTTCCCTCTTCCCTTTGCTCGTTCCCATAGGAATGCTCCCTGACCAGGCGAAGCCGCCAGTGCGCCAGAAGCCGGGAGAGCAGGGAGGCCATCTTCCGCTTGAAGGGGGAGCGGTGGTAGTCGAAAGTTTCGATGGGAACGGGGGGCTCGGGCCACAGGGTAAAGGCCAGGGTCTTTTTTAAAAGCTCCAGGTACCGCTGTTCAGGCGTCATCGTTACCCCTTATTCGCCGGGATGTGGGCAGTGGCCTACTTATGCTATCGCACCAGGCGGGCATCGCCACACGCTTGCCCCCCGGCCGACGCTTGGCTACCGCGCACTTGCCTCTATACCAGAAAACCCATGGGCTGGAGGGCCAAGTTGAAGGCGAGCTGCCGCCTGGGCTTGGGTCCGTCCACAGCCACACCGGAGGAGGGATTGTTCGCGAGGGCCATGGCCTCGCTGGAGCACGGACCACCCCGGTGTGGAGCCCCAGGCCCCCCAGGAGGCCAGGCAGGCCTTTACCCAAAAGCGCCCTCCCCTCTGGCGGCTCGAGTAACTATCCAATTTCGCATGCCGTTGCCGGTTGGCCCAGGCATAAGCACCTCTGACCGCCGCACACTCCCCACCCGCCCTTGCTCGAAAATATCTATTGACTTGCTTCGGCCATTAAATATATACCGGATTGTATACTACCGAGCACACAGCATTATATTACCGCTCTTGGCCTTGAAGAATAAAAAGCGAAATTGAAAGGACATGACCGTGCCAAGATATTTTGCCAATCCGGACCTGGATTCCTTGTCTCCCGAAGGTATTCGCGAATATCAGGAGCAACGTCTCCGGTCACAGCTTGCCTACTGTCACGAAAACTCGGACTTTTATCGCAAAAAATTCCAGGAGTGCGGCGCGGACCCCCGTGACATCAAGACCATGGATGATCTGCACGCGCTGCCCATCTTCATGAACAAGGAGCAGGAGCGCCTCAACTCCCTGGAGTCCCTGGAGCGCTTCGGCCATCCCTTCGGCACCCACCTGTGCGCCGACCCCAGGGACATCTACATGACCGGCACCACCTCGGGCACCACCGGGGTCCCCACCTTCACCTATTCCCTGACCAGGGACGACATCGCCAACTTCGCCCCAGCCCTGGGCCACCGCTTCGTGATGAACGGCCTGGAGTACGGCGACCGGGTGCTTTTCATCTTCGCCCTGGGCATCTACGCCACCACCATCTCCCTGTTTGGGCTGCGCAGCGTGGGCGGGGTGCCCATCGACGTGGACGCCCGGGCCGGGTCGGAGATGATGCTGCGCTTCGCCGCCCAGACCCGCCCCAAGTTCATGGCCACCACTGTCTCCCTCTCGGAATACCTGATCGGCAAGGCCAAGAGTATCATCGGTATGGAGGTGGGCGATCTGCACTTCAAGGGCGTGTTCGTCACCGGCGAGGTTGGGGTGAGCATTCCCGAGGTGCGCCAACGCCTGGAGCGGGCCTACGGCTGCCCGGTGTACGATTATTGGGCGCCCGCGGCCCACGCCATCGCCATCACCTGCGGATCCCCCGAGTATCCGGGCATGCACGCGGTGGCCCCGGACCTTTGCACCGCTTTCCACGACCTGGTGGACCCGGACACCAAGCAGCCCATACGCATCGAAAACGGCGCGGTGGGGGAGATGGTGGTTACCTCGCTCAAGCGTCAGGCCGCCCCCTTGGTCAAGTACGCCACCGGCGACATTGTTGAGCTTTATACCGAGCCCTGCCCCCATTGCGGCTTCCCCGGCCACCGGGCCAAGCTCATCGGGCGAGCGGACGACATGCTGGTGGTCAAGGGAGTCAACCTCTATCCCGCGGCCATCAAGCAGATCGTGGAGACCTTCACCCCGGAGGTTACCGGGGAGATGCGCGTGGTCTTGGACACCAAGCCGCCGCGCGTGGTGCCGCCCTTAAAACTCAAGCTGGAGCGTTCGGCCTCGGTGAGCGACGACGACCTGGACGCCCTGGCCGAGCGGATCGTCCGGGCCACCCACGATCAGCTCAAGATACGGCCGGTCATCATCTGGACCGAGCCGGGCAGCCTGGAGAAATCCACCCGCAAGACCCCTTTGTTCGAAAAGAACTACGAATAAACGGACGAGTAGGCAGCCATGTCGTATGAAATAGTGCCCTTGAGCCTGTGCTATTACCAGGCGGAAAAGGGCTACATGACCTACATGACCAACTATGGTCAGAGCGTCATCCGCCCCTTCGTGGTGTGGTTCATCCGGGGAGCCTCCAAGAACATCATCGTAGACACCGGCATAGAGAGCTGGGACTATCCCACCTACCATCCCGCCTTCAAGGATGCCCAGGTCACCCACCTGCAAACCTTCGACCAGGCCCTGGCCTCGGTGGGCATCACCCCGGAGCAGGTGGACATCGTGGTCCAGACCCACCTGCACTTCGACCACGTCCACAACCTCAAGCGTTGCGTCAACGCCGAGGTGCTGGTGCAAAAGGCGGAGTACGACTTCGCCATGGACCCCGCGCCCTTTGCGGGCATCTACCGCCCGTCCCTTTGGGAAGGGGCCAACCTGCATCTTATCGAGGGCGAATACGAGATCGAGCCCGGCCTCACCCTCTTGCCGGCGCCCGGCCACGCGGCGGGTGGGCAGTCGCTGTTGGTGGAGACCAGGAGCGGGATCGTGGCCATCGCCGGCATGTGCACCTGCCAGGATAATTTTTATCCCCAAGCGGGGCACCCCATGGTCGGCGACGACCACACCCTATTGCCGGGCATTCTTTTGAACGCCCGCGACGCCTACGAAAGCATGATACGGCTCAGAAGCCGTGCCGATAGAATCCTGGCTTTGCATGATCCTGACATCATCAAACAAAAAGTTATCTCCTGAGCAAGTAAAAGATGTGAGCACGATCAAGCCAGCAAATCCTGATCTTATTTCCAAGGGAGGGAAAGATGGCGAAGAAACAAATCACGCGTAGGGAATTTGTGAAAGTGGTGGGCAGCGGCGCCCTGGTTGCAGGCGCGGCCACCTTCGGGGTGCCCACACTGCTGAGGGCCGCCAACAAGCCCATCAAGTTCGGCCAACTCAACACCACCTCTGGCATCATGGCCAGCCAGGGCGTACCGGCCATGCGCGCCGCTCAGATCGCCCAGGACATCATCAACCAGGCGGGCGGCATCATGGGGCGCAAGCTCGAGTTGGTGCAGGAAGACGACCAGGTGAAGCCCAGCGTGGGCGTGCGCAAGTTCAGGAAGCTGGTCCTGGAGGACAAGGTGGACTTTGTCTTCGGCACCAACTCCAGCGGCGTGGGCCTGGCCTGCGTGCCCCTGGCCAACGAGTTCAAGAAAATATTCATCTCCACTTCCATGAGCGACAAGTACACCGGCGCCAACTGCAGCCCCTACGTCTTCAGGATCGGCGAGTCCACCTGCATGGCCTCCAAGGCCAGCGCCTATTGCATGGTGGCCAACGCCCCTACAGTTAAGAAGTGGGCCGGGATCAATCCCGACTACGTCTTTGGCCGCGAATCCTGGGACTTTTTCAAACAGGGCATGAAGGATAAAAACCATCCGGTGGAATATGTCAAAGAGTCGTTTTCACCCTTTGGCTGCCAGGACTACAAGCCATACATCACCGCCCTGCTGGAGTCCAAGGCTGACGGAGTGTTCACCTCCTTGTGGACCGGAGACCTTATCAACTTCGTCAAGCAGGCCAAGCCCTTCGGATTTTTCGACAAGGTCAAGGCGTTCGTCAACAACACTACCGCCGTGGCGACCTCCATTGGCTTGGGCAACGAGATGGTGCCATTCTGGGGAGAAGCCCGCTACTACCCCTTCTACCGGGATAGCGAGCTGAACCGCCAGTACATCAGCATGTACCAGAAGAAGTTCGGTGGATATCCCGCGGCCGACACTGGGGCGGAGTGCTTCGCTTCGGTCGTGGCCTTGAAACTGGCCATAGAAAAGGCCGGGACCACCGACACCCCCAAGGTGATCGCGGCCCTGGAGGGTCTGGAGTTCGAGGTGCCCGAGGGCAAAAAGTGGATTAGACCCGAGGACCACAGCGGCATCGACGAAGTGGTGTTGCTGGGCAAATTCCATCACGACCCCAAGTACCCCTTCTGGGTCTACGACCCCAAGACCTACTTCACGGTGCCGGGCAAAGAGATCGCCATGCCGTTGAGCCAAACCGGTTGCAAGATGGCCAAGCCCTAAATCCCCATTATCGACAAATCGCCCCCAGGGATTTTTCCCTGGGGGCGCAAAACCTGCCCTCAAACAGTAGGCATCTGTACTTCGGAAGATAGAACAGACGCATGGAATTTTCCTACTTCATATATCAGCTGATCATCGGCCTATCCTACAGCATGCTGCTGTTTTTGATAGCGTCGGGCCTCACCATTATTTTTGGTCTGCTGAACATCCCCAACTTCGCCCACGGCGCCCTGTATATGCTGGGCGCCTATTTCACCTACTTTTTCCTGCACAGTCTGCCGGGGGTGTCTTTCGGCATAGCGCTCGTCCTGGCGGTGGTCTCGGTGGGGCTTATCGGGGCTTTCCTGGAATACGTCCCCTTGCGCAAGATCTACGAGAGGTCGCACGCCCTGCAGTTGTTGATGACCTTCAGCTTCATTCTGATTCTCGACGACGCCACCAAATATTTCGCGGGCACCGATTTTCTAAGCATCGCCATACCCAAGCTGATGGACGGCTCCATCACTCTCCCCGGGGACCGGGAAATGCCGGTCTATTCCATTTTCATCATCGCGTGCGGCCTGGTGGTGGCCTATCTGCTCTGGCTGGGGCTGTACAAGACGAGGCTGGGCAAGCTGGTGCAGGCGGGCACCGCCAACAAGGAGATGCTCAGCGCCCTGGGCATAAACGTACCCAGGCTGTTCACCCTGGTCTTTATTTTGGGCTCCGTCCTGGCCGGGCTGGGGGGCGGCTTGGCCGGTCCGCTCAAGGCGGTCAGCGTGGGCATGGGCGAGACCGTGATCATCACCATTTTCGCCATCGTGATCGTGGGGGGCGTGGGTAGCCTGAAGGGCGCTTTCATCGCCTCCATCCTGGTGGGGGAGCTCAACACCTTTGGGGTGGTCTTCTTCCCCAGCTTCGCCATGGCCTTCACCTACATCCTGGTGATCGTGGTTCTCCTGACCAAGCCTGAAGGTTTATTCAGAACAAAATAACGGGATAAAGCTGCTGCTCATGCCACCGAAACCCCAAAATTTGAAAAACCCCATCATCTGGTTTTTTGCCAGCTTGATTGTTCTTTGGGCCGCACCGTTATTTTTGCCCACCTTCTACGTTTACCTCATCACCGAGATATTGATCGTCAGCCTTTTCGCGGTGAGCACCAACGTGCTGTTGGGCTTCACCGGCCTTTTGTCATTCGGCCAGGTGGCCTTCTTCGGCTCCAGCGCCTACGCGGTGTCTCTTTTGATCAAAGGCACCAGCCTGCCCTTCGCGGCCTCGTTTTTCATCAGCGTGGGCATGAGCGCTCTGGCCGCCCTGATCATCGGCCTGTTCTGCATGCGCCTGCGCGGTTTCTACTTCGCCATCCTCACCCTGGCCTTCTCGCAAATTTTCTTTGTGGTGGTCTACAAATGGACCAGCCTCACCGGCGGGGACGACGGCATAGTGGGCATACCCAAAAAGCCATTCCTGTTTTTCAACATCAATGGGCCGGATGCCTACTACCATTTCGTATTGTTGGTGGTCATGGTGTCCCTGGCCCTGCTGTACCTGATCATACGCTCGCCCCTGGGCGAGGTGTTGCAAGCCATCCGCGACAACTCCGAGCGCACCGAGTTCCTGGGGCTCCAAGTGCGCAACTACCGCCTGGCCTCTTTCGTGATCGCGGGAACCTTCGGCGGGGTGGCCGGGGCCCTGTTTGCGCCCTTCCAGGGGATCGTGACCCCGGAGTTGCTGCATTGGTCCCACTCGGCGGAGCCGCTCATGATCTCCCTCTTGGGCGGCATGTACTTTTTCTTCGGGCCCATCGCCGGGGCGGTCATCTTCGTGTTCATCAAGGAATGGATAACCGGTTTCACCGAGTACTGGATGTTTTGGTACGGCCTGTTGTTGATGCTCCTGATCATGTACCTGCCCGGAGGCATCATGGGATTCGTGTCCGAGCATTTGAAACGCGGCAAGGATGATTCCAGATGAGCCTATTAGAGGTGCGCAAGGTCAGCAAATCCTTTGGCAAGCTGCAAGCGGTCAGCGAGCTGGACTTGTCCATCGACGAGGGCGAGGTGCGCTGCATCATCGGGGCCAACGGCGCGGGCAAGACCACCCTGTTCAACCTAATCTCCGGGCGCACCCGGCCGGACAGCGGCCAGGTGGTGTTCGCCGGGGAGGAGATATCGGGCATGCGCCCGCCCCAGATCGTGCGCAAGGGCCTGAGCCGCTCCTTTCAGGTGTCCAACTATTTTCCCAACCTAAGCGTTTTCCAGAACGTCAGGATCGCGGTGCTCTCGCGCATGCGCAAAAGCCGCATATTCTATTGGCCGGTGAGCCGCCTGGGTCCGGTCAACCAGCGGGTTACCGAAATATTGGAAAACTTCAATTTACTCCCCCTGGCCGAGGTGATCGCCGACAAACTCTCCCACGGCGACCGCCGCAAGTTGGAGATCAGCCTGGTGGTGGCCCAGGAGCCGCGCATGCTGCTCTTGGACGAACCCACCGCGGGCATGAACTCCACCGAGACCGAGAGCACCATCCACCTGATCAAGAATCTGGTCACCAAGCTGGGCCTGACCCTGCTGCTCACCGAGCACGACATGAAGGTGGTGTTCTCCTTGGCCGACAAGATCACCTTCATGCACTACGGACAGGTGGTGTGCGAGGGCCCCCCCCAGGAGATCAAGGCCAATGCGGACGTTAAGGAAATTTATCTAGGGGGCGAAGTGTGCTGATCCTGGAAGTAGCCAACATCGACACCTATTATGGCAAGAGCCATATCCTGCAGGACGTCTCCCTGAAGGTCAATCAGGGGCAGATCGTGGCCCTGCTGGGCCGCAACGGCGCGGGCAAGACCACCACCATGCGCAGCATCATGGGGCTCACTCCCGCCAGGCGGGGCGTCATCCGTTTCAAGGGGGAAGAGATTCAAAAGAGAAAGCCCTTTGAGATAGCCCACAAGGGCATAGGCTTCGTGCCCGAGGACCGGGGCATCTTTCCCGACATATCGGTGCTGGACAACCTGACCATCGCGGCCAAGAACTCGGCGGACGGCCAAAAGCGCTGGACCCTGGAGAAGATATATCACTACTTCCCGGTGCTCGACCGCCTGCGCGACAACAAGGGGCAGAACTTGAGCGGCGGCGAGCAGCAGATGCTCACCATCGCCCGCACCCTGATGACCAATCCGGACCTCCTGTTACTGGACGAACCCTGCGAGGGCCTGGCCCCCCAGATAGTCAACCAGGTCCTATTCGGCCTTATCAAGGGGCTGAAGGACAAAGAGGGAGTGACCATCCTGCTGGCCGAGCAGAACGCCCGCTTCTGCCTGGGCCTGGCGGATTGGGGCTATCTGTTGGACAAGGGCGCCATCCACTTCAACGCCAGCGCGGCGGACATAAGCGCCAACCAGGAAGTGCAGAGCAAATACCTGTCTCTTTGATCCTCCTCCACAATTGGGCGCCGCGCCGGCCGCGGCCCGTATTTACAGTCACCGCCCTGGGCAAGCGCCTCCCGTCCGCTGCAAGATTCACGGGACCGACCTACTCCGCGAGGTGTTGGCCGGGGCCACCACCTTTGTCTCGGGGATGTACATCATCGTGACCAACCCGGCCATCCTGCAATACATCCTGGAGCGGGAAGCCCGTCCCTAGGGCTGAAAGCCGTCACCAGAGCTTGGGGCTGCGTCCCAAGCTCTTGGGCACCGGACGGCGCCGGCAGGCCGGGCTTTACAAATCGGTAACAGCCTGATGATAATGCCCTAGCGGTGTGCAAAAGTACTACCTGCCCAGTACCGGCCCGACCGCAATTGCCGCCTGTCGGGGAGCCCGGGCGGCGACGGCCGCGCATGGGATGCAAAGGCGACGCCATGAACCAGGTCGAAGTTGGGGTGTGCATGTTGATACACGGGCACCCTACCTACTATTTGGCCGGCCGCCAGGCATTGCTGTCGGTTTTGCGGCGCAGCGATTTCCAGATATTTTTGGTCACCGACCATCTCTACAAGACCGGCATGCACCGGAGAAAACGCCTGCGGGTGCATCCTTTGGGTCCGGTGGAGCAGCAGGTCAGGGCGCGGCGCTTTTTGGCCAAGTTCGCGGCCTTGGAGGCCTTTCTGACGCACACCGAATCCGAGTTGGTAATGCTGATGGACGCGGACGCGGTCCTGGTGCGCGACCTAACCGCCGAGGATATCCGCGAAGCCCTGGACGGACGAGGCTTGGGCATGGTGGAGCAGACCACTATCCTGGGCTCCACCATGAGCCGGATCGACTTTTTGCGGCACTACCAAAAGCACTCCCTGGTCTGGCTGGATCCCCAGGCCGAAGCGCCCGCCCTGGAGGATTACCGCTTTTACAACTCGGGCGTGGTCCTGGCCCAGCGACAGGAGATGGAGCGCTTTTGCGCCTGGGCCCGGCAAATGCTGGATCAGCGGCCGGGCGACCACCGGGTGGGGGAGCACATGATCACCGACCAGGATTATTTTCAATACTACGCCAACAACCTGCACCCGGAGTCCTGCCGAGAGTTATCCTGGCAGTGGAACCATTGTGAGCACTGGGACAAGGATTTCCCCCGGCCTGGAGCCTATGTGGCCCATTTCAGTAACTTCTGCATGCGGCCCGGCTGGCGGCAGCTCCGGCGCATACGCGACACATGGCGGCAAGGACTAAACTAAACGTGGACCTTTCCATCATCATCGTGACCTACAACTCCGCCGGGGTGATCGACAGCTGCCTGGAGGGCCTGGGGCCGTGGGCCGAGCACGCCCTGGTGGTGGACAACGCCTCCAGCGACCAAACCGCCGAACTGGTGCGCGCCCGTGGGGTTCGGCTGCTGACCATGCCCGGCAACCTGGGTTTCGCCCGGGCGGTCAACCAGGGGGTGCGGGCCTCCCAGAGCCGAAACATCTGCCTGCTCAACCCGGACTGCATGGCCAAGCCGGAGCTTTTTTCCCTGGGCCTGGAGGCTCTGGCAAGCGGGGACAAGCCCATCGCCGCCCCGGCCCTGGACGATCACGGCCAGACGGTGCCCGGCCGCCAGCCCGGCTACAGCCGCCTCAAGCTGGCCCACGATCTCATGGTGCTGGGCTGGCCCTGGCCTCAAGGCCTGGCCTGGATGCCCCGCCTGCCCGGCTATCACGACAACTCCTGGCAGTGGGCCCACGGGGCCTGCCTGTTCGTTGGGCGTGAGCTTTTCCTGAGCCTGGGCGGGCTGCCCATTGACTACTTCATGTACATGGAAGACGTGGAACTGGGCCTACGCCTGCACCAGGCCGGGGGCCGAGTGGTGGAGTTGCCCTACACCCTGCCCCACCTCACCGCCCAGGGAGCCAAGGTGACCAGCGCCCGCCGCCGCTGGCTCCTGGCGCGGGGCCGCCTGAAATTCGCGGCCAAGCATTATGGGTATTTCTTCGCGGTCGGCCTGGGGCTGATCACCCTGCCGGGGATGTGGGTCAAGGGGGTGCTCAAGTGATCTACTATTTCCTGCCCACCGCGGGCATCGCCGGGGGCGTAAAGGTCGGGTTCCAGTTCATGGAGGCCCTCATCACCCTGGGCGTGCCCGGCGTAGTGGCCATCCCCGGCGGCGAGGCGCCGCAGTGGTTCGCCAGCTCCGTGCCGGTGGTGGAGCGCCGTGAGGCCCTGGAGCGCATCACGCCACAGGATTGGGCCGTCATCAACTGGCCCCAGGACCTGGACGATCTGGCCGCCAGCGGGGCTCGCCTGATCTGCCACATGCAAGGCACCCCCACCATGGAGAGGGTCTTCTCCCATCCCGGCATGCTCTACCTGACCTGCTGGGAACAAGCGGACCGTCACCTGAAACAAAACTTCGGCCGAGACACCATCCCGGTGGGCATCAGCGTTTCCCGGTGCTTCTTCGGCCCGGGGGAAGTGAAGCTGGATAACGAAGCCGCCTACATGCCCCGCCGGGGACTGGACATAGCCACCAAGGCGGCGCGCAGCCTGAAGAGGCTCAACTGGCGGCCCATGGACGGCTTGGACGAGCCCCAGGTGTGCCGCTATTTGCAGAGGGCGGGGGTGTACCTGGCCACGGCAATGGGTGAACAGTTCGGCCTGCCCTCATTGGAGGCCATGGCCGCCGGTTGCCTGGTGGCCTCGGTGCCGGTGGCGGGCGGAATGGAATATCTGCGCGACGGGTACAACTGCCTGGTGGATGAGCCGGAGCGGTTGATCCAGCGCCTGGGGGAGATGATGCACCCCAGCCAGGCGGGACGGCGCGAGCTTATGCGCCTCAGGGCCAGGGCCACCGCCTTTGACTACCACCCCTACGCCCTGAAAAGGCGTCTGGCCCATTTGCTGCGGGGGCCGCTCAAGGGGCTCAAGGATTGAGCTTCGCCCGAGCCAGACATAAACGTTGGCTTATGACTACTACGTATTAAAGGGCGTGATATGGCAAGCCTTCCAATACCTGCCCGTCTAAACCTCGACCGATACCCGCCGATGGGACCGAGCTAGCCCGTGGCCAGGGTGTTGCTGGTAAACCCGCAGCAAGGTTCGCGGGGATGGGGTTCGGGACGAGACCCCCTTGATCTGGACGACCTGCTGCCCCACCACGGCTTGGCCCAACTGGCAGCGGTGCTGCGCCAACAGGGGCACCAGGTTGCACTGCTGGACCTGCGCCTGATGTCCGGCTGGGACCAGGCGCGCCAAGAGATGGCCCAGGCCGGGGCCCAGGTGGTTTGCGTCACCGCCCGCACCCAGGACGCCGCCGGGGCCGCCCGCTGCCTGGCCATGGCCGCCGACGCCGCGCCGGAGGCGTTGCGCCTGGCCGGGGGCATCCACTTCACCATGTTCCCCCAGGAGGCCCTGGAGGCCGGGGCCCACAAGGTGCTCCGCGGCGAAGGCGAGGTGAGCCTGCCCGCCCTTATCGCCGACCCGGACTCCTTTGCGGACATAAGCTGGGGAGAGCCGCCGGAGTTGGATGCCCTGCCCTTTGCCCTGCGCGAGCTTTTGCCCGGCTACCGCCGCCGCCTGCTCTACCCCATCTGGAGCCTGCGCCCTCCCATCGTGGATATGCTCACCGGCCGAGGCTGCCCCTGGGGGTGCCGCTTTTGCTGCGGGCCCGGCGAAAAGAACCTCTACACCAGGCCCTCGCCCCATGACTCCGGCAAGCGCATCCCCCACCTGCGCCGCCGCTCGGTGGAAAACGTAATGGCCGAGCTGGCCGAGCTGTGGCAGCGCTACCGCTTTGGGGGCGTCATCTTCCACGACGACCAGTTCCTCATCGAGCCCCAGTGGGTGAGCCGCTTTTGCCGGGCCATGCACCAGGCGGGCTATCCCCGGCGCAAGGTGGGCTGGTGGGCCGCCTGCCGGGCGGACATGATCTGCCGCCATCCCGAGGTAATCGCCGAGATGCATGACGCCGGGCTCAAGGTGATCAGCATCGGGTTCGAGTCCTTCAGTGACGAGTTGCTCGACTGGCTGGGCAAGGGCACCACCAGCGATATCAACCGCCGGGCCGCGGCCATCTGCCAAGACCTGGGCCTGGAAATTTTCGCCAACCTGATTTTGGGGGTGCCCCGCCAGGACGGCGTATGGCGCCGCGAGGACGACCAGGCCGGGCTGGAGGCCATACGGGAGATCGGCCCCACCTACTTCTCCCACTCCTTCCTGAGCCCCATCCCCGGTTCGCAGCTGTATAATTGGGCCATGGACAAAGGGCTGATGCTGCACCAGGAGCACGCCCAGGCCGGGAGCCGCCGGCCGGGCCGGGAGCTTCTTCGTGGGGTGGACTACGATGAGTTGCAGCGCATGCTGGCCCCGCTGATGGCCCGCTACCGAAGATTCTGGCGGCCGCTTCTTGGGCACTATGCCTATCGCCTGCGCTCCTGGCGTCTGGCCCGGTCCGAAAGGAAAGGCGCGTGAGTCCCAATCAGCTCACGGTAATAATCCCTTCCCGGGGCATGTTGGCCATGTTGGAGCAGTGCCTGGCCGCCCTGGGGCGTTCCCTGGAGGCCGCCGGATTGCGGGAGCAAAGCACCGTGGCCGTGGTGGACAACGCCACCGCCCCGCCTCTGCCCCCCAAGCGCATCGCCGCCGCCGGGGCCGAGCTGCTCAGGCTGGACGCGCATCACTCCTTTTCCCAGGCCAACAACCTGGCCGCCCGGCGCTGGCCCGCCGCCAACTATCTTCTGCTCAACAACGACGTTCTGCTGCAACCGGAGACCATCGCCGAGATGCTGGGCCTGCTGGAGCGCATACCCCAGGCGGGCATCTGCGGGGCCAGGATGGTCTTTCCCGACGGCACCCTGCAACACGCGGGCGTGGTGTTCGGCCCCGGCAAGAAGGGGCCCTACCACTTGCTGCGGGCCCAGCCCAGCCACCTCATGCCCCGAGTCGACCGGGAGTTCCAGGCGGTCACCGGGGCCTGCATGCTTATCCGGCACGAGCTTTGGCAGGAGATGGGTGGGCTGGACGAGTCCTACCCCTTCGGCCTGGAAGACATAGATTTTTGCCTGCGGGCCCGGCAGAGGGGTCGGCGTATTTTCTGCTGCCAGGACAGCGAGTCGCTGCACTTCGAGTCCATGACTCCCGGCCGCGTCAAGCTGGATGTCGGCAGCCGCGAACTGTTCATGTCCCGCTGGCAGGGACGCTACACCATAGACGGATGAGCCATGCCTAAGCCCAAGATCACCGGTATCGTGCACACCCGCGACTCGGCGGCCACCCTGGAGGCGGCCTTGGCCAGCCTGGCCTGGGTGGACGAGTTGATGGTGGTGGACATGCAAAGCAGAGACGACAGCGTGGCCATCGCCCAGCGCCACGGCGCGGTGGTGCACCAGACGGAAGTGGCTCCCTACGTGGAAGTAGTGCGCAACCGTTTTGTGGCCCAGGCCTCGGGTGATTGGGTGCTGGTGCTGGACTCCGACGAGTATCTATCGGGCGACGCGCCGGAGCTGGTGCAAAGCCTCATCGCCGACAAGGGCGGCAGCTACGACGCCTTCGCCCTGCCCCGCTACAACTACCTGGGCGAGCAGGTGATGTTGGGCGGGTTCCGACACCCCGATTACCAGGTACGGCTTTTTAAAAAAGGTGCGGTGCTCTGGCCCGGCACTCTGCATACTCCACCGGTGATCACCACCGGCCCGGCCCGGTTGTGGGAGGTGCTCCCGGAGCGGGGGCCGCACATCCACCACCGCAATTACCGCGACCTGCGCCAGCTCATTTCCCGACAATTAACCTATGCTCTCCGCGACATCTATCCCGACGACCCCGCCGCCTTTGACTTTGCCGCCTACCTGGCCCGCGCCCACCAGCAGATGGCCCTGCGCTCGGCGCCCGAGGCCGACGGCGACCTGTCACAGGCCATGGCCCTGGTAATGGCTTGGGACGCGGTGATGCGCGGCCTTATCCACTGGGACTCTCTGGAGCCCCGGCCACCGCTGAACATGCTGGATGGATTTCCCCGCGCAGCCGCCCAGGTGCCCCGCTGGGAAATCCGTCTGCGCCGCTACCTGGGCCGCCACCTGGCCCTCAGGCACCTGCTCCGGGCGGTGTGGGTGCGCCTGCGCGCCCTGTTGCCCAAGCGGGGCTGAGCCCCGGCGTCTACTTGCTCTTGCCGAAAAGTTCGCGATACTGGGGACAGTCGGCCAAAAAGGTTTCGTGGTTGCCCTGGGCGATCAAGCGCCCCTGCTCCAAGAGCAGAATCTGGTCGGCCCAGCGCACGGTTTGCAGACGGTGGGCGATGACGATGACCATGAGGCGCGAGGCCAGCTCGCGGATGGTCTGGGTGATTATCAGCTCCGAGGTCTTGTCCAGGGCGCTGGTGGGCTCGTCCAGTATGAGCACCCTGGCGTCTGGCCCGGTCCGAAAGGAAAGTCGCGTGAGTCCCAACCAGCTCACGGTAATAATCCCTTCCCGGGGCATGCTGCCCATGCTGGAGCAGTGCCTTGCGGCCTTGGGGCGCGCCCTGGAGGCCGCCGGGTTGGGAAAGCAAATCACCGTGGCCGTGGTGGACAACGCCACCACCCCGCCCCTGCCCCCCAATCGCATCGCCGCCGCCGGGGCCGAGTTGCTCAGGCTGGACGCGCATCACTCCTTTTCCCAGGCCAACAACCTGGCCGCCCGGCGCTGGCCCGCGGCCAACTACCTTCTGCTCAACAACGACGTGCTGCTGCAACCGGAGACGATCGGCGAGATGCTGGGCCTGCTGGCGCACATGCCCCAGGCGGGCATCTGCGGGGCCAGGATGGTCTTTCCCGACGGCACCCTGCAACACGCGGGCGTGGTGTTCGGCCCCGGCAA
>Ga0180007_10001495_pt1 | contig 31624 bp, 23 predicted proteins | sample MM_PC_MetaG_FD_121122 | JGI IMG/M metagenome (GOLD analysis project Ga0180007, IMG submission 121122) | Groundwater microbial communities from the Aspo Hard Rock Laboratory (HRL) deep subsurface site, Sweden - MM_PC_MetaG | ecosystem: Environmental > Aquatic > Deep subsurface > Groundwater... | reverse complement strand
TGTAGTCCGCCAGGAGGGCGTCGATCAGGTCGACTGGAAGTGGCTTGCGTGCGGTCATGTCGTCTCCTTGTGGGGTCGATTATCGACAACTGACCGTTTACACAAAATATTTTACACCCCCCAAGCTCCCTTTTGTTCTCTTCCTCCCTGTTTCCCCCTTTGAACCCGGAAAAAAGCTCGCCCAGGGATATGGCGCTCAGACCGATGTGTCCCGCCCCCCGCAAAACCTGCACAATCTCCTGATCACCGCGCAGCGCGCCGGAATAAATATTGGTGTCGATGAGCATCCTGTTCATTTCCAAAGTTCCTCGTCCACCTGCCGCTGCGCGTCGATCCTGCCTTGGATATCGGCATATTCTTCGCTGCTCCATGTGCCGAAAAGACTATCCAAATCGTGCCATTCCCTGGAAAATCGCTTTTCCTTGCCTGCTCCGACCTGTTTGCGCAGGACATCCAACACGAAATTATTGACGCTTTTTTCCTCTTTTTTTGCTGCACTTTTGATGAGTTTACCTAAATCTTCATCCACGCCGCGGATGCTCAATGTCTTCATAGTGCCTCCTTTTTATGCCATCAATATGCACTCAAAATATGCTTCTAGTCTGAAAACTGTCAATGCCGGAACATAATCTTATCTCGTGGCCTTGAAGAGTCTGAAAATACGATTTCCGCCAATTTTTCCCTTGCCAAACAAAGTGCTCTGACATAGGAACGTTTTTCCCGATCGCGGAGAGGTGGCCGAGTATGGTTTAAGGCGCACGCCTGGAAAGTGTGTGTACCTCAACGGGTACCGGAGGTTCGAATCCTCTCCTCTCCGCCATTTTTGAAAAATGATAGGGAAGCCGGGTGGCGGAAACGCTGCCAACCCCGTCAGGTCCGAAAGGAAGCAGCGGTAACAGTTGTTTTCGGGTACCCGGCTTCCCTGGCAGGTGCGAAATTTTTCGCTCCTGCCTTTTTTTTTACGTTTGGGCTAACTTTACGCAGCGCACAGCCCTTCCCCATTCGCATCGGGCCATTATATTTACCCATAACGCGCATTCATGTTTCCAGTTTCCTTCCCGTCCCCATATCGGTTACGGGATCAAACTCATCAAGGAGGACTTGTGACAAAATTCTCATTCCTGGGAGCCCTCATCCTGAGCGTTTGTCTCGTAGTGTTGACCATGCCCGACTTCGCCGATGCGAGACGCTTGGGCGGAGGAGGCTCGTTCGGTAGCAGACCGTCCTACTCCAAAAGTTATCAGAAACCCTCGGCACCAGCGTCCTCGCCCACGCAGCAGGCCACACCAGGCGCTGCACCCATGGGCGGACGCGGCATGTTCGGCGGTATGCTCGGCGGGATGCTCATGGGCGGACTGCTGGGTTCGCTCTTTTTTGGCGGTGGATTTTCCGGAATCTCGTTTATCGACATTCTCTTGATCGGTGGCGGTCTTTTTCTGCTCATGCGTTTTCTGCGCAGTCGCCAGCCAGCTACGCAGACCGCAGGGGGACCTACCCAGGTTCACGACATGAACCGCGACGCGTGGAGCAACCTGCGTGCCTCGCAGCAGCACACCGCCTCCACGGCCCAAGGCTACCCGGCTGGATTTGACGCCGACGACTTCCTGCAAGGCGCCAAGGCCGCGTATACCCGTCTTCAGTCCGCCTGGGACGCCCGCGACATGGACGACCTGCGCCAGTTCACCGCAGCGGATGTCTTCGCCGAGATCCAGTCTCAGGCAGCAGCGGACCCGAATCCCGGAAAAACGGAAATCCTGCTTCTGGAGGCCACGCTTCTCGAAGTCAAGACACTGGGCAACCAGACCATCGCCACGGTTCTCTTCGATACCATGCTGCGCGAGGACTCGACCTCGGCCCCGGCCGAACAGGTCCGCGAGGCGTGGCATTTCAGCCGTTACGAAACCGGCGGCGCAAAGCACTGGGTCGTGGAAGGCATTCAGCAATTGGAAAAATGATGCGTTCGGACCAGTCCCGCGAAAACCTCGACATTCCCTGCCCGATCTGCGGCAAACCGGCGCAGATCAGGGGCAGGTGAGCCGTGTCGCGCATCTCCTGCAGGTACTGCGGGAGCGACGTCTTGGCCAGCGCGCACAAGGACGCCATCGAAGCGTACAAACAAGGATTATGCTCCGGGGATGATACGGGCCCGGAGGTTCCCTGAGACCACAAACTTCATTCTATAAGGAAACCGTACATGAAAAGAATCCTCTCCCTGACGGTACTCTTTTGTGCCGTTGCCGCGTCCGCTCTGGCCGCCCCTCCCGAGGCCGCCCTCAAGGCGCTGGCCCTGGGCAATGAAAAGTTCGTTCTGGAGCAAAGCCTGGAACCGGCGCCCGTGGCCATCGTCATCGCCGACCCGGCCATCTCCATACCGGTGACCGACCTTTTCGGTTTGGATGAACCAAAGCTCGCCGTGGTCAAGCCCGAAGGCGGTTTTGGGCCCAAGACCGGCCTGGCCATACAGGGCACGGATATCAGCGTCCCCCTGATTGTTGTCCTTGGGCTGGATGAAGACGCGGTATGGGCGGTCTACGCCAACACGCTGGTGGCCTCTCCGGACCTGATCCATGCGGTTTTGAAGAGCCAGATTTCAGTCGTGGGCGCGGTGGTCGACGCACAGAACGGTGCCGTTACGATCCTTGGCGCTCATCCCGAACTGCAGATTCTGGTCGGACAGTACCTGCTCACCCTGCCTTCCGGGACCGAGGCCGAAAAGGCGGCTGAAACAGCGGCAGAAGTCGCGCCCGAGACCGCAGCCGAGGCCGAGACGCAGACACCTTTGGCTCCGGCGGTGGAACAGAATCAGGATACCGAATCTCATGAAGCCGTAGTCAAGGAAGACGCCGCCCCGACAGAAGACCACGCAGCTCCCGAAACCGCCCACGGCACAGCCGCAGGCGACGTCCAGGACGCGCAGGAATCCGGCGGCTCAGGCTTCATGCTTGTCCTCGTATTCATTGCCGCTCTCATCGGAGTGATTGTGTTCATGGACAAGACGGTGCTCAAAGACTGATCGCAAGAGGGATGCCCATCCGCTTTCAAACGGCGCACGGCTTCGGCCGCGCGCCGTTTTATTTTGCCCCGTAAAGCCCGGCCCTCTGAAAAAATAAACTTTCAATCACAACACTTCTTGAATTATGCTTGAAGCTACGCTAAATTTGAGAATATTTTCCCAAGCATAATTTATTCACAAGATCGCAGCCATCGCTGCTCACCTCAAACCTTCAATCAGGGGTCCACCATGTTCATCAAACGTCTAGTCCTGGTCTTTCTGCTGGTCTTTGCTCCGCTTGCGGTCATGGCGTCAGCTCCGGCCGTCCATCCCGTAAGTCCCGAAAATGGACTGAAAATGCTCGCTGAAGGGAACCTGCGGTTCGCCTTGGGCCAATCGACCCACCCCAACACGAGTTTTTCCAGGCGCCTGCTGACCACCACGGAAGGACAGGCTCCGTTCGCCACGATCATCGCCTGTTCCGATTCCAGAGTCCCGGTTGAAATCCTTTTCGATCAAGGAATTGGAGACTTGTTTGTCATCAAGGTCGCCGGCAATGTGGCCGACACGGACGAAATCGGGTCCGCCGAATATGGCGTGGATCACCTCGGCACACCGGTGCTCATGGTGATCGGGCATTCCTACTGCGGCGCGGTCACGGCCGTGACCACGGGAGCCGAGGTCCACGGCAGCATTCCCGCTCTGGTCGACAACATCGTGCCGGCGGTGGAAAAGGCTCGCCATGATCACCCGGATGCCGAAACTCCAGACCTTATCGTCCAGGCCATCGAGGCCAATGTCTGGCAGGCCATCGAAGACCTGCTGGGCAACAGCAACGCTATCGCCGACCGCGCTAAAGACGGCCGTGTCATCGTGGTTGGAGCCGTGTACGACATTCTCACCGGCAAGGTGAACATTCTGGGCACCCATCCAAACCAGACCGAGCTCCTGGGTGGAGTGACGCCGCCCGCCCACGGCGAAACCGCCATGCACGCAGAACCGGCAAAGGATGCCCACGCTCCGGCCGAGCCAGCCCCGGCCGAACAGGCTCCTGCCGAACAGGCGGACGCAGCACATGCAGAGCCCACCGTGGACAAGGCCGCAGCCGAGGGACACGCCGAGGCGGCAGAAGCCCCTTCCTCCGGAGGGTTCGGCTTTTTCTCCTTTATCGCGTTCGTTCTCCTGCTCATTGGAGCGGTCTTTGTGCTCGACAAGAAGATACTCAATCCAGACCAGAACTAGGACACAAACCCGGCCCCGGCCGGGTTTTTCTTTTCCGGGACGCCAAGGCGGCAAGGGCAGTCCCTAAAACTTCGCATACCGATCTTGTTCAAACACCGCACATCAGGTAAGGTGGTAGTAATACTACTCTTCAATACATGCGGAGTCTCCATGATTCGGATTTTGCCTCTTCTCTTGCTGATCATTTGTCTGAGTACCGGCCCCGGCCTGGCTCAGCAGCAACTCATGACCTGTGGGATCGCGACCGGGTTTCCGCCATATCAATTTGTCGCTGATGGCGAGCCCACCGGGTTCGACGTCGATGTGGCAAAGGCCGTCTGCGCGCGGCTTGGTGCGTTGGCCCGTTTCGAACAGGGAGATTGGGACAATGTCGTGAGCATGCTGCTTTTCGGCCGGATAGACATGGTCGTGGGCATGGAGGTCAACGCATTCCGTCACGAATATTTTGAATTTTCAGCGCCCTACGCCAAACGCCATGACGTGGTCTTTGTCTCCGCAAACAGTACCGTGACCAGTGTTGAAGACCTTTTTGGCCTGGTCATAACCGGGGACAGGCACTCCTTTGTGGAACTGCTCTGGAAAAAGGAAGGCATCCATCAAAAAATCCGCATCATGCAGGCCAGGAGCAAGGAAGAATCCATGGACCTTCTGGCGCGTGGCGAGACCACGGCAGCCATCATGCCGCTGGAAGTCGGCAAATATCTGGCCAGTCAGCGCGGCCTCAAAATCCGGGTACTCATAAATCCGGACCCGGGTTCCGATGTGGCCATTGCCCTACGCAAAGGGCAACCCGAGTTGCTGAAGAGGATAAACGAGGCGCTGCGGCAAATTCAGGCTGAGGGAGAACTCGAAGCCCTGACCCGCAAATGGTTCTCCGCTACCACGACAGAACTCCAGGAGTAGAACAACACGCGCCTTTTAGCCGTTGGTGGCGTTCAGGACCGTGATCTGGTCATTCAAGGTCCAAAAATCATAGATATAACCGATCAGAAAAAAACCTCCGGTCAGCATATAGAGAATTCCCGTGATCCACTTGCCCATGTACATGCGGTGCACGCCCAGAAAGCCCAGAAAAGTGAGCAGAATCCAGGCCAGGGAATAATCGATGCGCCCGGCCCGAAAACGCAGCGCAGCCGTGCGTTCCATGGAGGGGATGAGAAAAAGGTCTACAATCCAGCCGATGAGAAGAAGGCCCAGGGTGAAAAAATAGATTGTCCCGGAAATGGGCCGACCATAATAAAAGCGGTGCGCTCCCGTGAAACCGAAAACCCAGAGCAGATAGCCCATGAAAGTGCTGTGTGTGTCAACCGTGTTTCCTTTGCGCATAACGTCCCCTGTTTTATTGAATATCCTGTCAATTTCCCCGGGTTTCATCCATTGAAGCCGGGGCTCGGACACTGCCGTTTCATTTCTGGCTTGTTGACCTTTTCTAATCAAAAAGCAATGATATCGGCAACTCCCATCCACAAGGACTTTCATCCCCATGATAAATAAAGATCGGCTGACAAACACATTTCTCGACCTGATCCGCCTCGACAGCCCCTCCGGCCAGGAAAAGCCCGTGGCCGACCATCTGTGCGCCCTGCTCTCCGCCAGGGGCTATGATGTCCACGTCGATAATGCCGGCTCATTTTTCGGCGGCAACTCGGGCAATGTCATAGTCCGCGTGCCCGCCACCGGTCCCGGCGATGCCATGGCTTTTTCCGCGCACATGGACTGCGTCGATCCCTGCATAGGAGTTGAGCCCCTCCTGACCGACGGCGTCATCCGCGCCGCAACGAACACAGTCCTCGGCGGCGACGACAAGGCCGGCATCAGTGCCATTCTGGAAGCCCTCTTCCACCTTGAAGAAGATGGCATCCCCCATCCCGAACTTTTCCTGCTTTTCACGGTTTGCGAAGAGGCCGGGATGTTCGGAGCCAAGCACCTGGATTTTTCACGGGTAAAAGCCAAGGAAGTCGTAGTGCTTGACTCAAGCGGGGAGGTCGGCACCATTATTGTCCGCGCGCCATCCAAAGCCGGCCTGACCATTACCTTTCACGGCCGCGCGGCCCATGCCGGCATCGAACCGGAAAAAGGGATCAGCGCCATCCAGATGGCGGCCAACGCGGTCAGCCGCATGAAGCTCCTGCGCATCGACGAGGAGACGGTTGCCAATCTTGGACGCATCGAGGGCGGAGGACAAACGAACATCGTTCCGGACTGCGTGAGCCTGACCGGAGAGGCCAGATCACAGAGCAACGCCAGGCTCATGGCCCAGATCGAGCACATGCGCCTGTGTTGCGTCGAAGCGGCCCAGGAATTGGGCGGAAATTTTGATTTCAGTCACGAAATCTCCTACACGGCCATGGACGTCCCCGCCGACAGCAAACTCCTGCACCGCGCCCTGCACGCCTGCAACGATCTGAACCTGACCGCAGCGGTCAAAGGCACGGGCGGCGGCAGCGATGCCAACATCTTCGCCGGTCAGGGCCTGTCCTGCATCAACCTGGGCATCGGAATGAGCCGGGTGCATACCACGGATGAATTCATCCGCGTCGACGACATGGTAAAAGCAGTGCAACTCACGGCGGCGCTGATGCAGCGGTAGGAGACTGAGTTTTTGATCGAAGACGGTTGCCGATGCGAAGGCGCTCCGCACCACCACGTGTCATCCCCGCGTAGGCGGGGATCCATTCCTTTTTCGGTATGCTGATAACACTGGATCCCCGCCTTCGCGGGGATGACTTCGCATGATATCAAACCTTTTGCAGTATCCTTCCGTTCATAACGCAAACGGGCGACCCTTGGGCCGCCCGTTTTGTTTATGCGAGATCTGGCGCTTCAGCTTAACCGAGTTTTTTGGCCAGCAGCTGGTTGACCAGCCCCGGATTGGCCTTGCCTTTTGATTTCTTCATGACTTGGCCGACAAAGAAGCCGGTCAGCTTCTTGTCCCCCCCCTTGTAGCGCTCCACTTCGGACGGATTCTCGGCCAGGACCTCGTCGACCAGGCCCTCGATGGCCGAAGTGTCCGAAATCTGCGCCAGACCCTTGGCCTTGACGTGGGCCTCAGGGTCGCCGCCGGTCTCGAACAGCTCCTTGAACACGTTCTTGGCGATGGTGCCACTTACAAGCCCGTCATCGACCAGCTTGACCAGTCGGGCCAAATCCTGGGAGCTCAGCTTGCACTCGGCAAGCGTCGCGCCGCGATCGTTCAGCTCGCGCATGACCTCGCCCATGACCCAGTTTGAGATCTTCTTGGGCTCATTGTAGGTCGCAAGCGCGGTCTCGAAATAGTCGGCCACTTCTTTCTCCGCAGTCAGCACCAGGGCGTCGTATCCGGGCAGCCCGAGTTCCTCCTGAAAACGACGACAGCGGGCCTCGGGCAGCTCCGGCAACTCCTCCCGCCATTTCTTCATCCACTCTTCCTCGATGATCAGGGGCAAGAGGTCCGGGTCCGGGAAGTAGCGATAATCATGAGCCTCCTCCTTGCCGCGCATGGAGCGGGTCACGCCCTTGGCCGTGTCGAAGAGCCGGGTCTCCTGCACGACCTGCTCCCCGTCCTCGACCAGATCAATCTGCCGCTCCACCTCGTACTCGATGGCGCGCTGGATGTTACGGAACGAATTCATGTTCTTGAGTTCCGCGCGCGTGCCGAACTCCTCCTGCCCGCGCGGGCGGATGGAGACGTTGGCGTCGCAGCGAAAGCTCCCTTCTTCCAGGTTGCCGTCACAGATGCCCAGGTAGACCAGGATGGCGCGCAGGCTCTTCAAGTAGGCCACGGCCTCCTCGGCGGAGCGCATGTCCGGCTCGCTGACGATCTCGATGAGCGGCACCCCGGCCCGGTTCAGATCGACGTAGGAGGCGTTGTCCGTGGCGGAGTGAATGTTCTTGCCCGCATCGTTCTCCATGTGGATACGAGTGATGCCGATGCGCTTCTCACCCTTTTCCGTATGAATGACGATATGACCGTGCTCGGCCACGGGCAGCTCGAACTGCGATATCTGGTAGCCCATGGGCAGGTCGGGATAAAAATAGTTCTTGCGTGCGAAAAGGGAGCGACAATTGACGGTGCAATCCACGGCCATGGCCATCTTGACCGCGTATTCCACGGCTCGGGCGTTCAAAACCGGCAGCATGCCCGGCATGCCTGTGCAGACCGGGCAGGTGTTCTCGTTGGGACCGGCTCCGAACTGGGTCGAACAGGAACAGAATATCTTGCTTTTGGTCTTCAGCTGGGCATGGACTTCAAGGCCGATGACCACTTCGTAATCGCGCATACTGGCTCCTTCCCGCGTCAGCCGACAGGCTTTGCGGCATACAATTCCGGATTGAGGGCCGGATCGTTATACATTTTGCACTGAAAATAGACCTTCGGGCTTTTGACGCCCATGGCGTACTCATCGACAAGCTCCAGAATGGAGCGGGACAAGTCGCCGTGCTGGGCTTCGAGCAGGCTCAACTTTTCCCGGCAACGGGCCAGATGCGCCGAATCCACATCGGAGCGTCCAGTCTGTTCGCGCATGTGAAAAAGCTTGAGGCTCAGGATGGAGAGCCGGTCCAAGGCCGCGCCCAGTGTCTCGGTGTTGAAGCGCCGAGACCCCTCAGGGATTCGCTGCTGGATGGGAAAAGCCTCGATGGCTCGCACCAGCCAGGCATCAACCTGTTCCATGAGATCGTTGCGTTGCTGATTGAGGCCGTCGATCTCGCGCTTGCACCCGGTTATGACGCTGTCGTCCACATCCTTGCGCCGGGCCCTGTCCTCGACGTGCCAGAGCAGAAAATTCTTCAGATGCTGACGCACGATCAGCCCCACCAACCCGTCGCCCTGCCTCGCCGGAATGTCCGCCGGGGGCTCCTCGACGTGCCAGAGGTCGACATGGGAAAGCTGGGCCGTCCAGGCTTCGCACAAAAGAGCCTTGAGGACCGAAGGTTCGATGGGCTGCATGATCATTCCTCTTTTTTGAGCAGAAAATAGACGCGACTTGGCGCTTGCAGGTGCCCGGCCAAAAATTCGGCCCGCTGACCCGTACCGCAGAAAAGATCCAGGCGGCTGCCCTTGATGGCCCCGCCCCGGTCCTGGGCCAGTCCCAGGAACGCCGTACGTGTCTCAACGCCGCCGGTCTCCGGCAGCACGGCATCCACGGCCAGAATGCTACCAAGCGGCAGAAAGGCAGAATCAGTAGCCATGCTGACCATCGGCGTCAATGTTCGCCCCATGGCTCCGAGCGGTCCGTCCTGCGCCAGCCGGAAAAAGACGTAGCTTGGGTTGGTGTTCAAGAGTTCCTGAGCCTCATGCGGGTGCTCGCGCAGATAGGCCCGGATGCGCTGCATGGACATCTCCTCCGCCGGGACAAGTCCGCGCTCGATCATGACCTTGCCCAGGGAAACGTACTCGTGCCCGTTCTTGCCTGCGTAAAGAACATGGCGCACCGAGCCGTCAGGCAAACGCAGACGGCCCGAGCCCTGGATCTGCAAAAAGAAGACGTCAACCGGATCCCGGGTCCAGGCGAGGGGCCTTTCCGTCAAGGCCAGGGCGCCCTGGACGTCGATTTCCTCACGCGAATAATAGGGCTCGATCCCCTTTTCATCCTGGCGATACGTCAGCCGCTGTCCCTTCCAGCGCGGATGAAACCGACCCAGATCGACGCTGTGTAAATCAGCCGGGAGGCCGAACAGGGGCACCGGAAAACGCGGATCCAGCTCAAGGCTGCCCTCCATCTCGGGCTCGTAATAGCCAGTCATGAGCGGGTCGGGACGAACGTCAATCCAGCGGAACTCCCGGGCCAGGAGGTCCGGGTCTTCCGCGAGCGCGGGGATAAGCGCATGCAGGTGCTCCAGAGAGGAGGCAAGCTGCCCCCAGGTGCACTCCGGACCGTCCGCGCCAAAGGGGTTTTCCGCCGCCGGACGGGTGTGCACGTAGGCCAGGGAGTGCTCGATGGCGCTGGTCAGCGCGGCCGGGTCACTCGCCGCAGTGGCCGCCACGCGGGCCGCAAGCGCCCGGTCGGGCCCCTGCTCCACAAGCCGGGGCTGCCTGGGTGCGACGGCGCAGGCGCACAGCAGCGTCAGACACAGGGCTGCGGCCAACAATCTTCTCACAGACCGCGTCCCTTGTCCGTAATGCGCGCATCGAAATACTTGCCCACCCCATACTCCATCCGTCTGAAAAAACGCTTGGGTTCGGGACCGATGATCTGCATTTCGGGGTGCTTGCCCTGCATGTCGAGGGCGATGTGCATCTCCTTGGTGCAGCCCGTGGAGAACGTCGAATCCTTGCCGTGCCATTCCGCAGGGACGGCCTCGCCCATCAGTTCAAAGCTGGTCTCGATGTCGGAAACAGTCTGAAACCGCCAGACATCAATGTACCCGCTGCGCTGGACCCGCTCCCACATATACATGAGGTCATCCCCGTCCATCCCTTCCACGAAGTGCTCGGCCGGGTTGATGATCAGCAGGTTGGCGTGCCGGGACCGCAAATGCGAGACAAAGGTGTTCACGACCCCTAGGGCGACCTTGGTTTGCCCTGGGATGCTGCCGATGATGGCGCTGTAGAACATGACCTGGCGGGCCATGCCCCGGGCGCTGCGCATCTGCGCGATGATGGAGTCGGCCTGGGCCACGATCTGGGATTCGGTGATCTTGGTCACGCGCGGTGATTTTTCCTTGAAGCGGATCTGGTCCAGCCCGTCGCGGTCCCGGTACAGGCAAAGAACGTCGCGAGTGAAGAGATGCGAGTTCTTGATCAGCCGGCGATGGTGGGGAAAATCCTTGGCGATGATCAGATCCGCCTCTTTCCAGGAGCGGGCGAAGGTCACGCTGGTGCGCCACAGGTTGAGGCGCTCCCGAGTGCCGTCGGAGATGACCAGGAGTGGACTCTCGCGCTGGGCCCGCAGGAGCTCGTTCTTGCTCATGCGGCTGTTTTCCACAAAAAGAGCCTCGCCCAGAGCGTCCTGCAGGGCGCTGTCGTGCTCCACATCCCATATCACCGGGCTGTCCAGACAGAACCCTTCCTTCAAGGCCAGGATGACCTTGTGTCCAAGACGAACCAGCACGCGAATGATACGCAGATCAAAAATGATGCCGCCGCTGCTGCACGGGAGGTACAGGATCTTGAGCTTTTCCTGCTTGCTGTCCGGCCCCATGATCCTGGTCATGGCTTCGCTGAATTCGGGCCAGGGGGCACAGACATCCTCGAAAAAAGACGCGTCGTCCCGGACCGTCTCCGGTTTTTCCCAAATCTGCGGACGCAATGACAGGCGGCACAGCCGGGCCATCTCAAGCAATTCCAGTTCCCAGCGCAGATGCTTTATGGAAGAGCAGCCCAGATTGGAATCGGGGCAGGCGTAAAGGCTTCGATTCATATTCGGGCCGTTCATGAAATCGAGCGCACGCTTGTTAGCCTCGCGTTTTTCCTTGCGCTGCGGATCGTGAACCCCGCTCATGGCCATGAATATGGTCATGAGCTGCTTCAAGAAACGTGAGGGGATAAGGAATGGCGCATGGAGCACCTGCCGGACCTTATGCCGGGACAGGGCGAAAATCTTGCGCCGCGTGTAGCGGTCCTTGATGTTGACGCGCGCCAAGTGCACCAGCAGACGCCATTTCTCCCGGTACTCCTGCCGCAGGGCCGAAGAAAGTCGCGCGTGCAACAGATTCTCGAACATTTCGTCCGAACAGGGCACAAAGACCTGATCGTCATCGACGTCGACCATGAAGCGCAACTGTTCCTGCTGGGCGTTCTCCGCCGGGTTGACCGTGGGCTCGATATTGTTTTCGGTCATGAAATGCAGCAGCCAGGCGTCAAGATAAGGGTCCAGGCCGTAACGCAATTCACGGACCGAAGTAAAATCCGGCAATTTGGACATCAACACTCCCGTCAGTAGAAGGGACAATGGATTTCATGTTCGCTGAACACGGGCCTCGCGAGCGTGCAAGATCGCCCGGTAAATTGGCCTGTAAACCTTTCTCGGTCAAGCACCGGCTTAGCATGCCGCCTGGGCCCAGCGCAGCCTGACACTTTGGCCGAAGCCTTTGGGCCTATAAAAACAAAAAGGCGTACGGGCATCACGCTCGTACGCCTGGCGGCACTTCGACTGACGAAAATCAGTTGCCGCCGCTGAGCACAAAGCCCTTGGTGGCAGGACCGGTGGAGGCGGGGGTTCCGGCGATCTTGGAGAGGTAGGTGTCTCCCAAGGTCTCGATGTGCGTGCCCACATTCTCAAAATAATTCATGTGGGCCTGCTCCTCTTCGATGATGGTCTCGAAGAGCTTGGCACTGATGGCATCGCCGTTGTCGCGGCAGGTCAGCAGAAACTGGCTGTAGATATCAATGGTGTCGTCTTCGAGGGTCGCGTCGTAGGGGTAAATGGTCCGAACGTCCTGGGCTTTTTTCAGGTCGCCCTCGTAGGAAGTGGTCGGCTCGCCGCCCAGTTCCTTGATGCGCTCGGCGAACATCTCGGCGTGGCGCATTTCATCGATGGCAATGAGTTTCATCTTGGCGGCCAGCTCGCCGTAGTCCATGCTGTCCAGGCCGTAATGCTGGTTCATGTACTGGGTGATGGCGAAAAGCTCCATGGCCCGGGCCTGGTTCAGCACATCGATAACGCGGCCCCTGCGCTCTTCCTTGGAAAGTCTTTCAGTCATGGTTTTCTCCTGAAATATTTGAGGTTCATTAATTCAACAAAAGGTGCAGGCCCTGTCTACCAAATATCGGGGGCGCGGGGCAAGTCATTTCAAAACCGATTTCACTCCCTTGCCCCCTTGAAGACCCTCCCCTTCAGGAGTAAGCAACCAATCTTTCCCACTCTTAACGCATCATGCATATCGCTTTTACGCATAACGCATCACGCTTCACGCAAAACGCCCAAGGACCGTTCATGCTCGTTTACGCCAAACTCGTCGGATCGGTTTTTTTCTGGGGCGCGACCTGGATCTCAGGACGCATCCTGGCCCAGGACATGGGCCCCTTCTCCGCCGCGCTGCTGCGCTTCGTGACCGCCTCTATATTTCTTTTCCTGTGGTCCTGGCATGCAGGCCATGGCTTCCCGCGTTTGCCCAAAAAGGAGATCCTGCCCGTGGCCTTTCTCGGCCTGACCGGCATCTTCCTCTACAACGCCTTCTTCTTCACGGGCCTGCAGACCGTACCGGCCGGACGGGCAGCGCTGATCATCGCCTCCGTGCCTGTGGTCATCGGGATCATGTCGGCCCTGTTCCTGGGAGACAAGCTCACCGGCTCCAAAATCCTGGGCACCCTGCTGTCCCTGACGGGGGCTGCCATCGTCCTCTCCAGTGGAAATCCCCTGGACCTTTTTCGCGGCGGACTCTCCCACGGAGATCTCATGATCCTGGGCTGCGTAGCGGCCTGGACCGCCTATTCCCTGGCCGGCAGCCGGGTCATGCGCAGGCTCGATCCACTACTTACCGTGACCTGGTCCTGCCTGCTGGGCACCCTCATGCTCATCGGCCCGGCCCTGACCCACGGCCTGGTGGCGGACATGGGCCGAGCCAGTCTGGTGGACTGGGGCAACATCCTCTTTCTGGGCGTGGTCGCCACGGGCGTGGCCTTCACCTGGTACTACGCCGGGATCAAGGCCATCGGCCCGGCCAGGGCCGGAATCTTCATCAACCTGGTGCCGGTCTTCGCCATCGCCATGGGCTACGTCATTCTGGACGAACCCGTAACCTCCTCGCTCCTGAGCGGCGGAGCCATGGTCATCTCCGGGGTCTGGCTGGCGAATCGGCCATCTTCTTCCTGAAGCGGAAGGTAACGGCGCTTCGGAGGTTTTTTATAGGTCCTATAGGTCGTATAGGACCTATTTTTTTCCAGCACAAAATTAAACATTGCCATAATCCTGCAAGATGTTTTAAAAGAATTCAATTTCTGCAGGCCGTTACGCCGGAACCTCTTCACTTCAAAGACCATCGCACCTGCAGCCCGCTCCACGTATTTCAACGAGGAGGCTGCCCATGCATCGTTCTTTCTGCGTCGTCGCGTTTTCCCTGATCTTCTTCTGCATCCCCTGGGTTTCTTCCAAGGCCCTGGCCGAAGAGCCCGCCGCCGGCGATTCCCTGATTCTTCCGGACATGGCCGATCAACACGTGCAGTCACGCCGGCCGGTCATAACTGCCCCCATCCCACCCGGCGCGGCCACGTTGCGCCTGACCCTGGACGACGTGGACGTTAGCCCCCTGGCCACCATCGCCGACTCAACCGTAAGCTATACTCCAGAATTTGACCTCGAATACGGCTCGCACACCGTCATGGTCGAAGCGCTGGATCAGGACGGGCGGCCCATGCCCGAAGCACGATGGCGCTTTTTCATTCCACAGTCCGAGACCTGGGATCGGGCCAGCGCCTCATTCCAACTGGACACGAATCTGGTCGGCAAGCTGGGCGAACATCCCGGCAATGCCTCCCCCGACTGGCAGGCCCAGACGTCGGGCACGCTGTCTTCGGAACTGGAAAAGGGAAAATTTCGGGTCACCCTCGACGCCAACGGCTGGTTCGTGAACGACAGCGACAACTACGGAGGCCAGGACAAATTCAGCCTCAATTCCTACCTGCTCAAGCTGGCCCATGACGAGCAGAGCCTGTCCCTGGGCGACGTGAGCGTGGAGACCACAGAACTTGCCGGCGGTCCTCTGGCCAAACGCGGCGGGCTGCTGGAACTGAACGCGCAGGAGACGTCCGTGCAGGGCTTCGTGCTGCGCAGCAACACCGTGGCCGACTTCGATCATCTGCTCCCGGTGGAGGATTCCAACCAGCGTTTCACCGGAGCCACCCTGACCCAGGGCCTTTATCCGCAAAAGAACGTCCAGCTCAAGGCGACCGCCGTGACCGGGCAAAGCGGCTCGGCCGATGACGTGGGCGGCGCGGACCTTGTTCCGGAAACCAAGGGACAAATCTACAGCGTGGCCCTGTCCGGCGCCATTGTGGACGAATTGCTGCTGGGCGAGCTCGAATACGCACACAGCTCCTTCAAACAGGACACGCAGGGACCCTACTGCACAAAAAACGGCCAGGCCTGGCGCAGCAAACTGTCCGGCCGGTACGACACCCTGGACTACGGCGGCGGCTATTCCTTCCGGGACAAGTATTTCCAGAGCATCATAAGTCCCGGGGCCATCAACAACCGCAAGGAATACACCCTGCACGCATCCAAAACCTTCGAGGAATCGAGCCTGGCCTTCAACGGCATGCACAGTTACGACAATGTCGAAAAACTGGACAACATCCCGACGGTGCGCAGCACAGGCCTGGACCTGGGCTACACCCTGAACAAAGCCGACTGGCCCTTTCTTTTCGCCAACGCCAACTTGAGTTGGCAGAGAAGCGGGCACGAGCCGGAGGACTTTGAGGGCATCGACAATCAGTCACGCATCCTCTCTGCCGGGCTGTCCCTGGCCAGGGAAACCTGGAGCATCGTGCCCACCTATGTCTTCACGTCTTTCGACGACAAGTCGGGCGCAGGCATGGACAGCCTCTCGCACCAGGTCCTGTTGTCCCTGGGCTGGCAGCCCCTTCCCGCCCTGTCCTTCAACCCGGCGGTGACTTACGCCCGGACCGAGATGGACCCCGGCAGCCTGATCACCGAGGACTGGCTGGGCACTCTGTCCGCCACCTGGCTGATCACGGACTCCCAGAACCTGAACCTGACCCTGTCCGGCCTTGATTCGCGCACCAGCGACGACTCCATGCACGTGTCCGTCTTCAACGGACAGGCCCAATACAACTGGATACTAGACGCGAATTTTCTGGAAAGTGTGACCAAGACCCTGGGTCTGAGCGGACAGTATTCCCGGACCAAGGACCATGTCGGCAACACGGACGACGATGAGTATGTGGCCTTTCTTTCCCTGAACTTCAGCATCCCGGTCGCATGGCCTTAAGCGAGGAACCACGTATGAACACCACCCTGCGGCTCCCCCTTCGAAATCTGCTGGCGCATGGCTGCTGTCTGATCTGCATGGCCCTGCTCCTCCTGGCCCCCGCCATGGCCCTGGCCGACCCGAACATCTCCGCCACCCCGCGCATGGCCAACATCTCGCCCGGAGCTCAAAGCCCTGTACAATTGCTCTACACGGTCCTGGAATCGATACCGAATACCACCTATGTTGCCACCTCCACCCAGGGAGCATTTTATACTCCAAGCGGCGACCTGCTCGGCACCGTGGACCGCGCTGTCAGCATCAACGTCGTCAACTCCAGAGGCACGGGCACGGAACTGCTTCTGGTCCCGGCCCGGATCACCGCCGCAGCCATGAAAGCCGAAGTGGGACGCATCATCTTCCGCCGCATCTTTAAAACGAGCGCAGCAGACATCCCCCCTGGAGCAATGGAAGCAGCCCTGCAGATCGTACCTTCACCGGCCGGAGAATTCGCCATTATCGGCCTGCGCCTGGAGTTCAACCAACCTGCGCCGGCTGATGCCCCGCGCCCCCCTTCCGGGGAACGCATCACCGTGCCGCGCAACACCAAGGGTCTGCGGGCAGCGGCCATCGTCACCTACAACGGTCACGGCATGCTGCGCGGCCGCTGGGTCGCCGACGGGCAGATCCTCGGGTTCGTGACCAAGCAGCTCCTGCCCGGCATGCGCGAGGCCATAATCGCCAGTCCGGCCGTACCCGCCTTTCCGACCTACGCCACGGGGCTGCACACCGTGCGCTTTGAAATACAGGACCCGGCTCCGACTTTCGATCTGCCCGGCATCCAGTACTTCGTCACGGCCGAGGAAAGGATCCCCAACCTTCCCGCCATCGGCCTGCAGGCACCTCAGGACCGGGACCATGTAGCCCTGTCCTCCGAATCGCCGCCGGTCTTCTCCTGGACGCCAGCACAGGAAGGCGCGACCTACCTCTTCCGCCTCTTCACGCTGGAGCCCGAGGCCATGACCCGCCCCCTGACCGAACTGGACACCTCCACCCCCGTGCTCTCGGCCCGCACCGGGCGCAACTATTACATGCTCTCGGTCTTCGACCTGGCCAAGCTGGTCACCAACTCGCCCCACGCCTGGCAAGTCCAGGCCCTGGTGGACGGCAAGCCGGTTGCGGCCAGCGAATATCGCGTCGTTGTCTTTTCCGGAGCCGCATCGGAGCTCGAACTGACGGTCCCGCTGCGCGACCAGGGGGTTTCCGGAAAGTAGTGCTTCTGCCATGAAACCGGTTCTTGATCGGCTCCAGACCCTGCGAGGGGTGTGACGAAGAATTGCGGCCTTCGGCCTCGGCAAGCCGCAAACAGCAACGCAGTTGAGCCGCAAGGCTGTCGTCAGAACCTCAACTGCTCGGGTGAAGAATGAAACAATTTTCGAATAGCAACAGAAGTGCCCCCATGCGCATGCTCACCATACTCTCCGCCATCATGATCTGCATGCTCTGGAAGGTCCCACAGTCCCATTCCGACCAACTCAAGACCGGAATCATGAAAACCGCACCGTCGCCAATACAGACGCCAATACAGATCACCCGCACGCCGACACCGCAGACTCCGGGCGTCAAAACCGCTCCCGGAGTGACAGCGCCCGGCCCGACGAAACAAGGCATCGCCGCCCACCTATTACAGCAATTTAATTAATCGTACTCTAAGATTCCTAATAATCCAGAAGAGTCGTTATGCGTTACGCTTCATTACCGACTGATCGCCAACCTGACCGCACCGGACAGACAACAAACCGGAACCGTCCCAGGGGATGATCGCCAACAGATCATGCGAGGAAAACAATGAAAATGCGGCCCACCTCCTTGTTCATCATAATCGCAATGATCATCTTCTTTGATGTCCATAGCCTGTGGGCAGACTCCCTCATAAAGCCCTTTCCCACACAGCCCACACGACCTCAGATCACGACCTCACGACCTCAGATCACGACCACACCGAAGACCGCGCCAACCTCCCCCGCCCCGGGCATGACCGTCATCCAACCCCAGGCGTCCTTTCCCGAACTGACTTCCGTTGCTCCCTCCACCCTGCAGCAGGGACAAAGTGCGACCCTGACCCTGTCCGGCCGGAACCTGAGCAAGGACATGGTTCTGATCATGGGTCCGGGCGTGACCATGGGCCCTATTCAGCAGGTCGGCGACAAAATACTGCTCGCGCCCGTTTCCGTGACGGACGCGGCCGCACCTGGGGTGCGCACTGTCAGCGTCCAGTACAAGGGCGTGACCAAACCAAGCCTGGCCAGGTTGACCGTCACGGCGGTCCAGGCCGCGACGGTCATCACGGCCATTACGCCCAATTCCATTGGCCAGGGCGAGAGTAAGGAACTGACCGTCAGCGGCAAGGAACTTCACCTCATTCGGCAGATAAATTTCGGTTCGGGCATCACGGCGGAAACACCCAAACCAGTCAAAGACGCCCTGCGCATTCGCATCAGCGCAAGCCCCACAGCCGCTCCCGGACAGCGGGCCGTGTCCTATTCCGACAGACAGGGCCTGCATACTTCACGGCTGCCGTTCATGGTGACCATCAATCCTCAGCCCGAACCTCCGAGCAAAGCAGCGTTACCGATTCAGGTCAAGACGCCGCAGGCCGCGCCCGTGGTCATGGCCGTCACCCCCAACCAGTGGACCCAAGGTGGGGAGTATGAGGTCACGCTGCAGGGAGTTAACCTGTCTAAAGGTCTGGAAACACGCTTTGCCAAGGGCATCGAGATCAAAAAACTGAATGTGACTTCAGCCGCCATGGCCCGCATGACGGTCCGGGTCGCGGATCAGGCCCCGCTGGGCAGGCAATGGCTGGAGATCCGCCCAGGCCCGGACGCAAAATGGACACAGAGTCGGGCTCTGGCGGAGGTACAAGCGAAACCGGCGGCAACGATCAGCGTCCCGGCCGTCAAGACGGTACGGCCTGAACTCATGGCCATCACCCCGGACCAATGGGAGCCCGGCAAGACGTATGCTGTCACCCTGCAGGGTGCGCACTTGCCCGAGGCACTGGAAGCGGCATTCAGCAAGGATGTCGTGGTCCGCGAAATGAAGGTCGACTCCGCCTCAATTGCCTCATTCACAGTGGAGGTCGCGCCAGCCGCCGCCCCCGGACCACGGCCCATGGAGGCCCGCGCCGGAAAGAGCGAATCCTGGGAGCGGACCCGGCTCCAGGCCGTGGTCATCGAAAAAAAGTCGCCAGCCCTTACGGTCAAACCCGAACTGCCCGAACTCGTACTGCAACCTTCCATCTCCATGCTGTCTCCCAACCGCTGGTATCCGGGCAAAAACTACGAAGTAACCGTACTCGGCGATCTGTTCGCCTCCGGAATGAGTGTGGAGCTTGGCGCGGATGTGGTTGTCTCGAACCTTCAAGTCGCAAATCCCACCAGGGCGACCATGACCGTTGCGGTTGGGGCCAAGGCCTCCCCCGGACCGCGCGGCCTCAGGTTCCGGCGACCTGATGAGGATGGGTGGCGGGAAAGCGGAGCGTCCGGACTGGTCAAGGCTGTCTACACCGGCGTCACACCGCCCATGGTGGTCCAGCCGCCGCTTAAGGACATCAAATTCGCCATGGGTGCCATCCTCCTGGAAAAACCGGAGCACGGCACCTACTGGATCATGGAAAACGCACAAGGGGACCACGGAACTCCCAAGGTTACGGACTCCACGCGTTTTGAATGGAAAGAAAAGGATGTCACCTCGCAGTGGTTCGAGCTGCGCATCCTCAACGGGGCAGGTGCGGTGCTGATGACCCGCAAAATCGTCGGGCTACCCATGCCGGACCGTTTTTATGCCCCGGACGCACAGTTCATCACCGAAATTTTCGACCTCGTGCGCAACCCGCAACCCGCTGCAGAAACTCCGCCCAAGACGCAGGAACCGAAAGCAGGAAGTTCCAAAGCAGACTCCTTGCAGCCTACATCTGGGGTTTCGACCAGCGTGGTCGCGTCCGGCACGTCCACCGTCAGCGAGGTCGCCGCGCCGCAAGCCTCCGGCGGCATTGCGCAGCAACTGGCGGACAGCTTTGCCCAGAATGCCCTGTTTTGGGAGGTGGCCGGGTACAGAAAAGTGACCACCCAGAACGCGCCCGCTTCCGAAGAGGGGGAGGCCCCCGAAAACAGCCAGGCCGGCGGCATGCAGTCCACCGGGGGCTTTCAATTCCCCGGCGCGGCAATGCAGCAGGTCGTCACCACAAACACGGATGTGCAGATCGCGATCTCGGAGCGCTGGCCCATCAAGCTGCCCGCCTTCAGCCCCACCGGTCTAGCCTGCTCCATGGCCAACACCCAGCTCACCGCCGACGCTGTCGGTTCCGCAGGAAAGATCTTCTATGTGGGGGACAAAATCCAGATCTCCGGTTTGATCAACATCGAGGAATGCCCGTGGGCCCTGGTCTATGACACGAACTGGGGTCAATACTCTGGGGCGGGGGCAGGGTCGATTGCCGGAAACACTCCGGTCAACAGCTGGACCATCCGCAACATGTTCATCGATTGGGGAGACGGCACCTATGACGTTGTCACGGCCATTCCCGGCAACGACGTCTCCAAAACCGGGGCGCCCTTCAGCGGCGAACAGCTCCCTCCCACAGTGAACCTGAACATCAAGCAGCAGCATACCTACAGATACTCCAACGAATTTCCGATCCGCCTGTTTGTGCTCCCCGCCGAGGACGTGGGCACCATCGACAGCATCGTGCGCATGAGCAAGGCCCCGGAGCCGCAGACCAGCCAGGCGTTTCGAACGCCAGTCAAATTTTCTCAAACCCTTCTGGCCGACTCGGGAGCGGTTCTCTCCGACGCCCTCAACCCCGTTGGTCTAAGCGAATCGGGAGCGATGGAAGCCGCCTCGAATCTGACGACCGCAACCAGTGACAGAAACACGTTTGGCCAATTCACCATTCCAGGCGGACGGGCCTTCCTGCTCTACTGCGAGCCGACGATCATCGACATCAAGGCCGATCCGGCCGCCATAGGTCCCCTGCATCTGGAACAACTGGCCATCATCGAATTCTCCGGCCAGAAAACCGCCCAATCAACGCCTGCCCAAAAACCAAGCGGAGCGCTCCAATCCGCGAATAAGCCCTCCAGCGCAATACAGGCCACCGGACAGAACAAACCTGTCTCCACGAAGCCCGTGCAAACCGGCCAGGCGCAGCTCGGGTCTGACCTCGCCGTGCAGGGCGGCTTGCCCGTAACCGGGCAGATGACAGGGACGTCCATCGCCGGACAGCTTTCCGGAGCAACCCTGGACGCGGCCAAAGCCTCGACCTGCGACGCGGCCTTTTTCGCCACGGCGGAACTGACCTACTACGGCAGTGGAAAGATCAAACTCATGTGGAAGGTGGACGGGACCGTCATCCATGAGCAGACCGGCATCCAGATCGGCCCCTCTCCCGAAAGGTCCGGACTCAAAGAGGACAACACCTATGCTCAGGACATCCTGCGCGGCGCCGTCGTCTTCACCTCGCCCGGCCTGCCCCTGGACAAACCGGCCTTACACAGAGTCACCGTGGAAGCTGCCCTGGAGGAAGGAGAAAAGAAATACGCCGTTCGCGCCAAGGAGGGTTCGGGCGGCATGACCATCCCCGAATTCTATTCGGACCAGGCGGACCAGGTGGTATCCGAGCCCAAAGCCTACCTTGTCAGCGAACCCAAACCCGGCGAACCCTGCATTTTCCGCTTCCCCGTGGCCGGGGGCAAGGAATTCCTCATCACCGGCCTGCAAGGCCGCGCCACAAAGGTCAACGACCGCTGGAGCGGCACCGGCACTCTGCTCTTCGACCTGCCCGACGGCTCAAGCGGTCAGGGCCTGCGCTATGTGGACATCGATTTCCAGGGCTTTGAGGTTGACGATGTCGGCACCGTCACAAGCGGAACCATAAACGCATTGAATCTCGCCCAAACCTACGACCAACTGCCCGGCGTTAGCGCAACCCTGATGAGCCTCAAAGGCAACGTGAAAGAAGACCTGCAGGCCGTCTTCGATGTGAAGGTCAAGGACAACACCATTCGCGTGGTGGAGACCGGGGGCACTCTCCCGCCGGACTGGACAGGAGTCGAGGCGCCGCTCATCCCGGAATCGGGCTGGTACGCCGCAGGCCAAAAATTGCCCAAGATCCAGATCGGACACAGCTATTTTCAGATTGAGTCCGACGATGTGCGTCTGGACCTAAGCCGCACCCAGGGCTCAAACCCAGCCGGATATTCTGGCATCAAGATCGCCCAGCTTCAGATGCAGAGTGCGACGGATGCGCCGCAACTCGGGGTGCTGACGAGCGGGGCCGACTGGGTCGGAGTGCATCTGGGGGAAAACGCCGTCCTCTACCCCTACCTCTTCATGCTGACCCAGGCGAGCGTGACCGCCAAAAACTGGTACCTGACGGACACGGGCATTACCGGCCACAGCCGCTTCAACAATTTCAGTCATGTGTTCGGAGCAGGCACCATCGCGTTCGACGCCATCGACATCAATGCCGCAGATAACGGCCTAGTCGCCGAATACATCAACATGCGCATCGAAATGCCCTGGCCGGCCATGACCCTGCAGGGCGGCTCCATGAAGCTCGACTACACCCAGAAGGACGCCGGAGCCGACGTGGAATTCAATTTCGCAGGCCAAGAGGCGACAGAGGATTACGGCAACGTGCGCATGCACACAACAGTCAGAAAGTTCGAGCGCAAGACCACGAGCTGGGGCATGAGCACAGACACGACCTTCACTTTCAGGGACGAACAGGGGACGGAAGTCTCCACGACCGTAAACGACCTGTTTTTCAATATCTACGGAGTGGCGTACTTCAATGGTGATGGGACGGGCCACAACGCGGGCCTGAACGTCCAGACCAAACTCGGCAATGTGCAGGTTCAATTGCAAGCTCTCAAGGCCGTTTCCCATGTGGACGAGCTCAAGCCCGAACGGCTGGACTTCACGCTCAAGGGAAAAATCGATTTTCCGGGTCTGAGCGAAGCTCCGGTGGACATCGTCTATGCCATCAGAAAACCTCTGGGCCAGGCCTATACGGCCACCGGACCCAAGCACTCCAAATTCACGACCGGCATCAGCTTCCCCGTAGGCAGACCCATGGCCGAAACCACCATCGCGCCGGAAATCAAGGCGAGCGGCGGAGGCTTCGCCGCACATGGAGGCCCCCTCTACGCGTCCCTTGATCCGGTGCTCCTGGCCGACGCATCGGGCGGTGGAGCCGCGCAGGACACCTTTGGCGGCACGGTCGAAACCAGGATGTTCGGCATGGATACCCCGGTCAAGGCGACCTTCCGCTACGGCACGGTCTCGGGAGACGGCTACTGGCTGACCCATGCCAATGTCGGCGGCCTAAACGCGCCCATCTTTCCCGGGGTGTCCTTGCAGGCCGTGAACGGCGGGCTCGCTTACGGGTTCAGCAAGGACGTATTCTCGGGAGCGCCCCTTTCGGCCACCCCCGACAACCCCGGCGTAATGGTCTATTCCGCCGGAATTAACGTTTCATCCACCGCACCGCAGGTTTTCGAGATGTCCGGACAGATCACGGTGTTGCCGGAAGACGCCGTGTACCGCATGGAATTCAGCAGCGTGAAGCTCCTGACGTACAAGGTTAACGGCGGGGCCTTCTTCGAGTATGCAAGTAATTCCTTCAGCGGCAAGGTCTGGGGTGGCATGTCCATGTTCGGCGGAGCCGTGTCCCTGACCGCGCCCAAGGGTTCCGATAACGATCGGGGCACGGTGGGGCTCTATTTCGGCCCGGATGACTGGGAAATATACTGCGGCAGGCAACCGAGCCCCATTCAGGTGCATTTTCTCATTGCCGACGTGGACGGCTACATGCAGCTTGGACAAAAAATGGGGCTTCGCCTCGGAGGAGGACTCAAAGTCGGTTCGGGTAAAATCTGCCTGGGGATCGCCGCTGCCGAAGCATACCTGAATGCCATGGTCGGCGTGGGCATTTCCCCATCGGCGCACCTCTCCGCAGACTTCTGGGCCGGTGCGGGCGTTTCGGCCTGGGTGCCGTCATGCAGCGGCGCCAAATTCTCGATCAGCAAATCCATAAACTTCCATGTCGAGGCCATGCCGCTGCATCTTCGGGCCGGATTCGACATCGATTGCGGATGGTTTGGCGATTACTCCCTCAACGTCACCCTGATCTAAAGGCCTGCACCATGAGCACAACGCAACGTACATTCCGATCCCCTCTGATTCTGTGGATTCTGTCGGCCATGCTGGCACTGGCCCTTGCACCCGTGACCGGCTCGGCAGCAAAATCCGACAAGGGAGTGCTTCTGGCCGCTTCCGACGGCAAAGGCGAGGTCCGTTTCCTGTGGGCGCCCCCGGCCGGATACTGGCCTGCGGGAGGATGGAGGCTCCTTGACCAGAACGGAAAAACGCTGGCGGATATCACCCCTCTTAATCCCGAACACATGTCGGCTCTGGAAGCACAGGAAGTCCAGCTGATCCAGGCCATTATCCAGGGGCTGGACACGGCGCAAAGCCTAGAGGAATTCGCGAACCTGCGCCCGGTCCTGGGCCTGCAAGCCATGAGTTCCTGGGCCAGGGCCAAGGCCCTGGGTGTAGCCTGCACGCTATCGGACCAGCCCAAGGGAAAGCGTACCTATTCCATCGTGGGTCTGGACGCCTCGGGCGCTCCATCGAAAATCAAGCTGACTTGCGCCCCGGTCGATGCAGGCGCGGCCACTACGCCCCTTCCATCACCCACGGCACTTCGCGCCGAGGCCCACCCTCAAGGCGCGGCCCTGTTCTGGAATGCGCCATCCTCATCGCCGGAAATTCCGGTCATCGCCTATATGGTGGATCGTTCGGAAAACGGCGAGACACCTGTGCCCGCAAGCACGGACTCGATCATCCTGGGCCTGAACTGGAACGGCAGCGAACCGGCCTTCATCGACGAACTGGCCCAGATCGGGCTGACGCTGACCTACTCCGTGCGCAGCCTGGACGCCTTTGGCCGGACCAGCCTCCCGGCCACGGCCAGCCTGTTCATGGACGACCTGCAGGCCCTGCTTCCACCGTCCTCAATCACGGCCACGGCCCGGCCGGGCAAAGTGACCCTGGCCTGGGAGATGGGAGATAACCCCAACATCGTCGGCATCGCCGTGGAGCGGGCCACATCGCACAACGGACTGTACACCCTGCTCACCCCCAGGGCCCTGGATCCAAAATCAACAACCTGGACCGATGCGGACGTCGTGGACAGCATCATCTATCATTACCGCGTGCGCGCGGTTTCCCCAACGGGCGAAATGGGGCCGCCTTCCGGCGTGGCCACCGCCATGCCGCCCACGGCCAAAGCACCGCCCGCGCCGCAAAAAGTGCAGGCCAAGACAAGTCCGGTGCAGACCGAATTGACCTGGGAGCGGACCGACTACCCCATTGCCGGGTACATCGTGGAGCGCCGCGCTGCGGATTCAAAGCAATGGGGCCGACTGAACCCGGTCATCACTTCGGACAGATATTTCCGGGACCAATACATCGCGGGTACTTTCGGCGTCTACCATTACAGGGTCAGGGCCGTGTCCTTCGACAACAAAGTAAGCCCGCCCAGCGCGGAGGTTCAGGCCGCCATCGAGGACACAAGCAAGCCTCCTACGCCGCTCATCACCGCCATCGACGGCAAGGACAACAAGGTGGTGTTGTCTTTCGCGCCGGGTCTTCCGGAAGAAAAAACCGCCACCGTCACCATCCTGCGCGGCAAGGAGGGATTGCGGCAAGGCGATGTGCTGGCGGAGAACCTTGCCGCGGGCCAGCGCAGTTTCGTGGACGTCGCGGTGGAGCCTGGCCAGAGCTACTGGTACGCGGTTCTGGCCCGCGACAATGCCGGACGCGAGAGCGAAATGAGCGGCAAGCGTCTGATCACGGTCAGCGCCCCTACCATTCCAGTCCCGGCTGCGCCCACGGCGGAATTCGTGCAGACCCCCTTTGCCCATGTCCTGATCCGCTTCACTGCCCCGCCTCCACCCTTTCTGCTGACCGTGCAACGCCGGGACAGCGAGGATGGTCCCTGGCGGACCATCGTGAGGGGCGTGGAAGGCATGGATCAGGCCATGGACGCCCACCCATCCGCTGGAACGGCAAGCTACCGCATCATCTATCATACGGCCACCGGCATGGAGGGCGAGCCATCCCCGGCCATCGCCGCGACACGCTGAGTCAAGGAACTGACCACAAGGAGCCCTCATGCACTCGAAAACGCATCCCTCTTCAACGAATCGCACCGTGACCATCGTTTCAATGCTCGCGGTGATGGCAGTGGCACTCCTGTTTTGCGGTGCGGTCCTGGCCGCCGATGTGCCCGGATCCAAAGACAGTCCGCTGCTCAAACGCTACGAAGGCTCGGAGATCATCGGCTACGACTACCGGGAGTACGGCCAGTTTCACTTCATAACCGGTCCGCTCAAAGGCTACGATCTGCCGCCTGACCCATCCACCAAGCTCACCGGCAAGTATACCCGCATCCTTTATGTCGCCCCGCCGGAGCGCTCGGCCCTGGAAGTCTTCCGCAACTACACCCAGGAACTGAAGCAGAACGGATACAAAACCGTGTTCACCTGTTCGGAAGGAGAGTGCGGCAAGCCCAACGCCCTGGCCAGAACACTATACCACCAGGACAAACAGCTCAAAAACAGAGGCCAGATTTCGCAATACGCATTCAGTTCTCCGGTGGAACCACAATTCCAGGCGGCAACCTTGTCCCGGCCCGAAGGCGATGTGCACGTCTCCGTGTATGTGGCCACGGAAACCTACAAGAACTTCCCGGAAACCGCGCAACGCGCCCTGGTACTCCTCGACATCGTCGAAGCCGCGCCCATGGAACAAAAGATGGTCACCGTGGACGCCAGCGCCATGGCCAAGAGCATCGCGGCCCAGGGTACCATCGCCCTGTACGGCATCTATTTCGACACGGACAAGGCCGACCTGAAACCCGAATCACAGCCAACCCTGGATGAGATCGCCAAGCTGCTGCGGGATGACGCAGCGCTCAAATTGTACGTGGTGGGACATACGGACGGAGTGGGTGGCTTCGACTACAACATGGAACTGTCCAAAAAGCGTGCCCAGGCCGTAGTGCAGGAACTGGTCGGAAAATACGCGATAGCCCAAGGCAAACTCAGGAGCGCCGGAGTGGGCTTCCTGGCCCCGGTGGGCTCCAACGAAGACGAGGAAGGCCGAGCCAAGAACAGGCGGGTGGAACTCGTCAAGGACATCAACTGAGCCGATAAATTTGGCGTAACGCGAAAGGGTCATGACGGGAACCAAATCCTTGCCATGACGCCACTGCAAAAAGTCGTCATCCCCTTGAAGAAGGGGATCCATCCCTTTTTAACTATCTGAAAAGAATGGATTTCGCGCCATTGCCCTACATGGCCCGCCTTCGTGGGAATGACACTCAGGTTCTTCCACAACTTTTTTGCAGAGTCGTCTTGTCATGACCCTTTTTTCATTCCCGGCGCACGTTCACGGAAGCCGGGGCAGGATCATCTCTCCGGCCTGAACGGCCAGCTCCCGACTGCGCTCTTCCATGGCCGCGCCAGCGGCGTTCATGTTCGCAAACGAGCCCGCCAGATGCGGGTTGGGCTTGATGCGTACAAGATATCCAGCCTTGCGCATCCACAAAGCTGTTCCATCCCAGAAAGCCTCGTCCCCCAGACCAGGGATGAGCTCAAGAAGTCCGGACGCGTTCGGGCTGTTTTTTCTCGCTTGCAGTTGCCTGGCCATGACATCTGAGGCGGATTCGAAAATGCCTTCCTCCGCGATGCTCGCATCCGTGCAATGAACCAGACTCAGGCCATAGGTTTCGCCGTTTTTGGCGTACGCATAGCGGCAGCTGCTCCCCGCCGGAGAGGTCGCAGCCCTGCCGACACCGGGGGAAACGCTCTCCTGCAACAGCGCGGATGCATCCGCCTGGGTGAACAGAAGACAGGCATCCGGGCCGTCCTGGGCCAGGACCTGGCCCGAGCAGACCAGGACGTTCAGAACAAGCGCTGCAATGGCCAGACGGTAAAATCGATGTTGCATGGACACCTCCCGCGAGACATGGTTGTCGGATCCTGATCTTTTCCGCCAGGTCTCGCAAAAAAGCCAAAAAGTCCATTCAGGGAAATAATCCGTGCAAATCCGCAAGCCGACCGACCGCAGGCGCCTCAACCAGTCTGGCCCGTGCGCATGGACAGCCCAATGCGCCGTCGCTTCACATCCACCTCCAGCACCGTGACCTGCACCTGCTGTCCGGCCCGGACCACCTCGCCGGGATCGCTGACGTAGCGATCGGCCAGGTTGCTGATGTGCACCAGCCCGTCCTGATGCACGCCCACGTCCACGAAAGCTCCGAAGCGGGTCACGTTGGTGACGATGCCCGGCACGGTCATGCCCGGATGCAGATCCGCCATGTCGTGCACGTCGGCGAAGCGAAAGACCTGAAAAGGGGGCCGGGGGTCGCGGCCGGGCTTTTCCAGTTCGGCCATGATGTCGCGCAGCGTCGGCAAGCCCACCTCGCCGTCCACATACCTGCCAAGCTCGATGCCTTTGCGCACGCTCCCGTCCCGCAGCAGATCCGCCACCCCGCAACCCGCGTCCTTGGCCATGCGCCCCACCAGCGCGTAGCGCTCGGGATGGATGGCGCTGCCGTCGAGGGGGTTTTTGCCTCCCGGGACGCGCAGGAAGCCCGCGCACTGTTCAAAAGCCTTGGGCCCAAGGCGCTTGACCTTGAGGAGGCCCTTGCGGTCCGCGAAGGGGCCATTTTCCCGGCGATGTTCAAAGATGTTGGCCGCCAGAACCGGACCCAGGCCCGAAACATGGGCCAGGAGTTCGGGGCTGGCCGTGTTCACGTCCACCCCGACCTGATTGACGCAGGACACGACCACGTCGCCCAGGCTCTTCTTCAGAGCCGTCTGGTCCACGTCATGCTGGTATTGGCCCACGCCGATGGACTTGGGGTCGATCTTGACCAGCTCCGCCAGCGGGTCCATGAGCCTGCGGCCGATGGACACCGCGCCCCGGTAGGTCAGGTCCAGGTCCGGAAACTCCCGCCGCGCGATCTCGGATGCCGAATAGACCGAGGCCCCGGCCTCGTTGACCAGGATGACGTCCACCTGGGCCGGCAGATTCAAACCCCGCATAAAGGTTTCGGTCTCGCGGCCGCCCGTGCCGTTGCCGACGGCAACCGCCTGCACGGCGTGGGTCTTGACCAGCGCGGTGATGACCCGCCCCGCCTCTTCGGCCTGCCCCTTGCCGCCGACGGGAAAAATCGTCTGCCAGTGCAGGAGGTTCCCCTGCTCGTCCAGGCAGGCGAGCTTGGCGCCGGTGCGCAGACCCGGATCAAGGGCCAGAATCCGCCGTGGCCCGAGCGGCGGAGCCAGAAGCAGCTCGCGCAGATTGGCGGCAAACACGCCGATGGCTTCCGCGTCGGCCTTGGTGCGCAGCTCGCCCCAGAGTTCCGTTTCGAGCGACGGCGCCAGAAGACGGCCATATCCGTCGGCCACGGCTTCCTGCACGATCGCCCCGCACGGCCCCGTGGGAATGGGAAAAAGTCGGCCCAGGCCTGCCAGGGCCTCGTCCTGGTCCGGACGCAGGGACAGGGAGAGGATCTTTTCCCGCTCCCCGCGCAGCATGGCCAGGATGCGATGTCCCGCCGCCGTGCGGGCGGTCTCGCGCCAGTCGAAATAATCACGGTACTTCTCGCCCGCCTCGTCCTTGCCCTTGCGCACCGTGGACGCGATGACGCCCTGTGCCGCAAAAAGCCTGCGCATGCCCTCACGGCAGCGCCGATCCTCGCTCATGATCTCGGCGATGATATCCCGCGCCCCGTCCAGCGCGGCCTGGACATCGGGCACTTCCAGCTCCGGATTCACGAACCCGGCGGCAGCGGCCTGCGGATCCGCCTTTCCGGCCAGAATCACCTGCGCCAGAGGCTCCAGCCCCCTCTCCCTGGCCATGGTCGCCCGAGTGCGTTTTTTGGGGCGGTACGGCAGATAAACATCTTCCAGTTCTGCCAATGTGGCGGACTGCCTGACCGCCTGACCCAGTGCGTCGGTCAGCAGCCCCCGTTCAGTCAAACTGCCGAGAATGGCCTCGCGGCGCTTGTCCAACTCGCGCGCCGCGTCCAGAACGTCGCGGACTTTCTGGATGGCCACCTCGTCCAGCCCCCCGGTGCGCTCCTTGCGGTAACGGGCAATGAAGGGGACCGTGCCGCCCTCGTCCAGCAATTCCGCCACGCTCCTGACCTGGGCCTCGGGGATGGCCGCGGCCTTGCTTACGCGTTTGAAAATATCCGATTCGGGCATGGGAACTCCTTGAAGTTGTGATCGAAGGGAGGACGTAGTTCTTGCGGTGCGGGAGATCAATACCGTACATGCTTCAGACGATACGCACAAACAAACGCACCCCCTCCCAAAGGCCCAAGACGCCGAAGCGGTCCGGACGCGTTCATCTTTGAGGAGATCGGTTCATGACGATCAGAATACTGCTCCTGTGGGCGGCCATCATCCCCATGGCCATCGCCAACGGAATACTCCGCGACGCCGTCCTCGTCAGGTCGTTCGGACAGAACAGGGCGCGGACTATCAGCGGCCTGAGCTTGAGCGCGCTCATCCTGACATGGATCGTCCTGACCATCCCCTGGGTTCCGCTCCCTAGCCTCATGCAATACGCGGGCGTCGGCCTCCTCTGGCTGACGCTGACCGTTGCCTTCGAATTCTTCTTCGGCCGGGTCGTCGCCAAAAAATCCTGGCAGGAGCTCCTGCGGGCCTACCGCTTCGAGAACGGCGACATCTGGCCCGTGGTCCTCATGGTGGTCACCGTCTCACCCGTGGCGGCAGCCGCGCTGCGGATCTTCCCGTAACCGGATATTCATCTCAAGGACACATCCATGCTGAAACACTCCATGCGCCGCAAGAAGAACGAAGTCATCGACCGCCAGCAAATGCAGGACGTCATCCGCGCCAGCCGGGTCATGCGCCTGGCCCTCTGCCTGGAGAACGAGCCCTATGTCGTGCCCATGTCTTTTGGCTACGACGGCAGCGCACTCTATTTCCACTGCGCGGCGGAAGGGCTCAAAGTCGACATCCTGCGCCGCAACCCCCGCGTCTGCTGCCTCTTCGAGCACGGCCTGGCCTTCGATCCCAAGGGCGACGACCCCTGCGCCTGGGGCTTCGCCTACGCCACGGTCATCGTCCACGGCGAAGCGGCCCGGATCACGGACCCTGCCGAAAAGCTCGCGGCCCTGCAGGTCATCACGGACCAATACTCCACAAGCGGAGAGCGAGTTCCGGCGGACAAGGTCGAAAAAGTCGAGGTCTGGAAGATCGGAATTCTGGAAATGACGGGCAAACGGGCAGAATGACGAAAAGCGAACACCCGTTTATACCGTTTCCTAATTTGAATGCAATAAATAGCTGCACCGGCAGAGGCTTTTAAAAAAAGATGGGGGCGCGGCTTGCAAACAATTCTGGACTGCGTCCATAATAGCTCTCAAGCTTTCGT
>Ga0180007_10001494_pt1 | contig 31642 bp, 24 predicted proteins | sample MM_PC_MetaG_FD_121122 | JGI IMG/M metagenome (GOLD analysis project Ga0180007, IMG submission 121122) | Groundwater microbial communities from the Aspo Hard Rock Laboratory (HRL) deep subsurface site, Sweden - MM_PC_MetaG | ecosystem: Environmental > Aquatic > Deep subsurface > Groundwater... | reverse complement strand
GAATTTATGTCTTTACCTCAATTTGTATAATAGTGCGAAGCAAGGCAGAAATTACGAGAAGAATCCCGCCGCTCCGATTCAAACGCTGTTTAAAGTGCCAACGCAAAACCTGCACTAGGGGTGGTAGAGAATCGCGAGAAGAGGAACTTCGATTTATTATATCCCCAGATAAACTTCGCCGTTATAAGCAGTAATCCCATCGGAATAGCTATCGCCGGATACAAATTTAATGTTGCCTTCTGCTCCTTTTTCGATTAAAGCTGAGACAATGGTTTGTACCGAAATTGAAGCTTGGGCTCCGGCCATGATATATATCTGACAATTTGGTAAATCGAAATCGTCTAAGGACTGTAATATTGTGTCTTTGCTAACTGCCCAATCTATATGTGCCATGTAGTGCTGGTTGCCATCGATGACTACCAAGGTTGTACATTCAATCATTTTTCTAGTTGAGAGTGGAGTATCTAGTGGTTTGATTTCATATTTTTGTTCGTGGATAAACATGCCTTCCTCGCCGGTATAACGAGACGGAGAAATTGTTCTCGATTCATCATTGGTAGCTTGATCTAAAAAGCTAATTGCTTTTTCAAGCAGGTTTTGCTCTCTTGTCTGTTGTTCAAAAGCGACCGCATCTTGCTGTCCGAATAATTGAGCTAAATAATGACATTGGGCATGTTGGAATAAGCCGGCAAAGAGCGCGGCCGATTCTTCAGAATATTGAATGTTAATTGGTTGATTGCGACCGTCAAGGATAAAGTGAACGCGCGGACTATAATATGATAAGGGATGAACGGTTATTTGGACTCTTTTGGTTACTTGCCCGGTTCCGTATTCATATTTTTCGGCTTCAAATCTAATTTCTCCGTAAGGAGTTTCGATGATTACGGTTTTTATTTGATCGTGGCCGTTGAGTAGGGGGCTGTCCAAAAAAGATTCGAGTTCATTTTTGGCCAGAACCGGATCATCAATATTATTTTCGATAGTTTCGTCGGCGGTCTTAGTGAATTGCGCAGCAATCACCAGTTTTTGGGATAGACCGAAAGATATATTTGGGATAAAAACCATAGCGTCCCTTCCTTCAATCATTCATCGACAAAAGCGACCCAAAATTTCACTAGCCACAAAAAAAACCGCAAAATCATACAATTTTTACCCTGCTAAACCCGATAATACATGTGGGGAGAACGCTTGAAATATAGCGCTTCCTTTTTGTTTTATAAGAGGTGTTGAAAATGGTTAGAGTAGAGGGCCAAGGAGCCCCAGCTAGGTTCCCGCAAAGAGTACAAAGGCAAAGGCAAGACTCTGACGAAGGATACCGGGCCAATCAAAGGGCTCAAGAAGGGTCATCCGGGAATAACGAAACTACAGCTGAAAGAACCGTACTGCACGAAGGTGCTTGGCATACGGTTTCATTAACAACCAGAGATGGTCGGCCGGTAAAGGCTGAGTATTCTATCGATAACGGAGAAGAAGTAAACGAGCGCGTAGTAGAAAATGGACATGACCGAGTAGTCACCAGAAATCTTAATGGTCAGGTTAAAAGGAATGCCAGAGAAACTGATAATCCCTCTCAAGAAGTTTCTGCTTTTGAACAAGAAGTTCTTTCTGATACAGTTGAGCTTATGCAATACTTTGATATGGGTTCAGCAGAAGAAGCCGAACTTTTAGAAATTATTCAAGGAATTGAAAGTCTGGCTAAAGGGGAAGGCGGAGAGGAAGCCAGCGTTAATGAGCCGGCCCCGGCGGCACGTCCTCAGGACATCAATCCAATTGAACATACTGATACTAATGCCGGAAGAACGTATAGTATTGAATTAGAAAACGGGGCGGTGTGGGCCTGTGAGACCACAAACTATTTGGATGGTTCAAGTTATGGCTGGTGTGGAGTTACCGCGGAGCAATATGCCAGTACCATCACTGATGAAACAAACCGACAAGGTATAGTTATCGGTTCAAACGCAGGGGAACAGTGTGCGCCAGATGATGCTGCAATTAGAAACCGAACTTCTGAAATTATGGATATTTTGGTTACAAATCGTCCGGGACAAAAAGCGAAGCTGAACACAATTAATCAGTTTCTGATGCAAATCTACCAAGGTGTTGACCACAAAGTCGCCCAAAACGACTAACCAATAAAATTCCTGCCAAATAACTTCCCTAAAAAGTGAAATTTTTCCCCCGATGTTGCGATATATTTATAGTGAGTTATTAGATTCACCCCCGGTACCCGGTAATAAAAATTGAAAGAGAGATGTATTTGTGAGTATACCTCGGGTCGCCAGAAATTTTAAAAGATTAAATGGTTTTGTTGTGCGGCCGGTACATGTAGAGCCCCAGCAGGGTGCAATGACCATTAGGCCACGAACTTTAGGGTTAGGTTATATCGATTCGGTTCATACGGTTGCGGGACGCCGCTTTAGATGTGCTGCTCCGGATAGGATTCAAGCGCACGCCTGGAATAGTGCAGCCGTAATGTTAGATTCTTCTGAAATCTCCGTGCTTACCAATGGCCGAGTTTTACTGGTTAAACCTGATTCGCTTCCACCAGATATTGTTTTTGCCCCATCTGCTTTAGGGTTGAGGGATACATTGAAAGAAGTTTGTGATTGGGTAGCATTTTGTCCTGATCTAACGGAGGAAGTTGACGGTAGATTAGTTCATTCCCCAGGTTTTTTTATGGAAAGAGTAGAAGATGATGAAGCCGAAAGAATTCTAGCAATCAATATGGTTACCGCGCGCCGATTCTATTTAAGCGGACCAGCTTTTGTTGAATCTATGCAGGCTATCTTACGCGAAATACAGCAATAATTACCTCCCAAAAAACTGAAATTTTTACCCATTTTTGACGATATATATGTAGAGGCAAATAATTGCCCAAGGAGACACTCAGATGTCCGGAACAATAATTACCTTATATTCAAACGTTAGTAATCCTAGCACTAGGTCTTCTCGCAGAACTAGACCTCCGCGAAAAAAACCTCCTAGTTTCCATGAATCGGTTTCTCCCAGCAGACTATCTATCCCTCGTTTTGTCGGCCAATATCAGGTTGGTGGACATCTTGGACATGGCGGCACGGCTTCGGTTCATATGGCACAAATTGGAACAAGTAAACCGGTAGCATTGAAAGTATTTGATCATTCAGACTCGGCGACACGTTGTCGATTTTATGATGCCGAAGTAAATGCGTCACGCGCGGTTTCTTCGTTACCGGGTGTAGTGGGATTAAGGGGTTATGGTATTCATAATTTAGACCAGGATACCGGCTACAATCCTCTACCTTATATTGCCATGGATTATATTCAAGGCATTACTTTACGGGCACTGATTAGCGGACGTAAAAGTGAAAACCGTCCGATAACTCTACCCGAAGTTATTAATATCATGATGCAAATTTGTTATGGGTTAGAGGCAATTCGACAGGTACGCGACGCAGCAGGTAATGACCTGGTTTATGCTGACGTAAAACCCGAAAACTTTATGCTTGAAGGTTTTCCGCAAGATTTACTCAACCGTCCGGTTGATCAGATAAACGTCAAAACTCTTGATTTAGGTGCACTCGGCATATTGATGGCAAGAGAAAAAGAAGATGGAGATATTGCTTCGAATTACAGAAAAGGATCAATTATTGGTACGCCGACTACTCTGGCTCCGGAGGTTTGTTTTGGTAATCGTCCGACCATTGCTTCTGACGTATATAGCTGCGGAATTTTGCTATATTGGTTGTCTTCTAAAACCGTTCCATTTGATTTTACTGGTATTTCTCATTTAAAGGGTTTTGAAGCTACCGCAGCTTTAATCCAGAAACGGACAATGGAGCCACTTTTGCCTCTACCAGCTAGTTTGCATTTGAGCGGCCGTCGCGATGAAATGCAAGCTTTGATTAATGATATGACCCGACGTGATTTTGCGCGGCTTAGAGCAACTAACGGACGCATGCATATTGACCACCCGAGTTATCTTGAAGTTGCTCAAAGACTTGAACAAGTGGGAGCTTAAAAGTGAAATTTTTAGCCATTTTTAACGATATATATATAGAAGGCAATAGGGCACTGAAATAGCCCATTGGCCAGGGAGGCACCCAAGATGCCCGGAATCGCAAGCGCAATTAGAAATGTAAAAAGAGCTATTCAAAGGCCATTTTTTGGTCGTCAAACCGCACGTCAACCTCGTTTAAGTCGGGCCGATACCCTTCCTCCAGGTGCCGTAAGTTCACTACAAAACTACCCATCGCGAATTGGTGATTATACAATTGATCGCCAAATAGGTTCTGGCGGTTTTGGTCTGGTTTATCGAGGGCATAGTCGGGCAACTGATAAATACGTTGCAATAAAAGCTTTTCATGAAGGGGTAGCGCCTGAATTCTTACACAGAGAAAAAGACGCATTATTTGCACTTGAACATGTACCGGGTGTTCCCACTTTTGAAGAAGTGATTACCGAAGGTAATCGTCAATATCTAGCCATGGAATTTATCCCGGGAGAAACTGTTGATGCACAACTGCGAACCAGGCGTTTGACGGGAGCACCTTTTACCCCTACAGAAACCAGGGATATTCTTTTAAATGTACTTGCTATTCACCAAGGTGTGTACGGAATTAAAAATGAAGCGGGCCAGGGAATGGTCCACAGGGATCTGAAGCCTGGAAACATAATGTGGCGTTCAGATAGTAGGCAGCATGTTTTATTGGATTTTGGGCTGGCTACCCACGAAAAGAAATCGGTGGACGGAGATTTGCTGTGTGCTGAACATGTACGTGGCACCCCAGCTTATATGGCTCCCGAAAATTTTCGGGGTTTTTCTGCTCATCTGGGTTCAGAATTTTATGCAGTAGGAATTATGGCTTATGAATTGTTAACCGGACGGACCCCTTATCGCGTCAATGAGAGTAGATTATCGAATGGTGCAATGTTTAATATGTATGCCAAATTACATGGTAATAAAAAATTTCCCGCATTGCCTTTAGATTGTAACTTAGAAGGACAGAATCCTTTGGTGGTGCAGAGCATTATTAACCATTTTGTTAGTAAACTTCCGACCAAAAGGCCGCGAGATCACCGTGAAGCCATGCGGATTATATCCGCTTTAGCACCCAGAGATCTGGGTGAGATTAGGTAAATAAAAATAAAAAGAAAGGATGTGTAAGGATGAAAGAACGAGTAAAGGATTGTGTTTCGATGTTAAGGAAAGATGCTTCGAGAAACGTAGGGGTGGGAGAGATTGCCGCAAAGCTTGAGGGAATGGCATTGCAGGCTTTTGCGGAAAGCAGGGCCGGAGGGACCCGGATTGTTGCCGGTGATTTAGTTAAGGTTGCGGAACTGATGGTGGTCGGGGCCGAAGTTTTAGGTAAATCCGGAAACAAAAAATCACAGGCTTATGCTTTAAGCCATGCCGGCAAAGCTTACATGGAAGCCGGCTGGATGTTAGAAGGTAAAGTCCTGATTGAAAAAGCGACCCGCATGTTTTTAGAACTGGGTATCTTGGATCAGGCTTTAAATGATTCAATATATGCCGGAATTAAGTGCAACGTTATCTAAATAAATTTAGGGAGTAATAATGGCGTCTGGAAGAGTTAGCGCTAGAAAATATAGGCCGGAAATTAGAGTTAATCCTCGCTCGCTGGCGCAACAAGCAAAAGTAAAATTGTTGGTGCCGGATGAACGCGTGCGGGATGGGATACTAGAAAAGCACCCTGAACTTAGGCCGCATGGTTCTGCCGGGCTAGTGCTCACACGATCAGAAATGATTGATACTTTAAGTGCTGACTGGCATGGCCCGCTGTTGTTTTCTATGCTGGAATCATCGCGCGTGATAGCGGATAGTTTTACCAGAACGTTTCAAAGTGTTCTAGATGTTGGTATTGCATACCGAGAAATATTTAAAAATGAAGGATTTAGGGAAGCGCGCAGCAAATATGCACGACTAGTAGAGAAAAATGAAAGAGATGGGTCGGTAGATATTGAAGATACCAGTTTTATATTAGCTTATCATGAAGAGGGAAGACTGCCGGGAAGACAACTTACTGAAGATGAAAAAATTATGCTTCAATATTATCATGCCCTGCGCGCTGTGGTTGACCGGGCGGCTAGCGAGAACGTGCGTTGGGTATATTTAAATAACGGAACTACCAAATCGGCCTCCCGCTTATGTTCATTATCCGATGAAATCCGAACCGACTTTGCGTCAGCAATTTTAGAAACTAACGCCACAGTAGCACGCATGAGAAATAGGGTTCGTTTGTACTGGTCGCTTGGAGCAATATCGCTGGGAATTGGAATTGCAAATGTTTTAGCGGGAGCGCTTACCGACTATAAATTTGGAATGGCGATGACGATGATGGTTACTTTTTCTACCGCAGCCGGTTATATTGGTACCCAAGCGAGAAAAACGGCAACAACCATAAGTATGTACGAAGAGTCACCGTTTGATCCTTTATCCCGCGAAGATATTGGAGACAGAGCCCTTAGAGAAGTTGGTCGCTTTGCCGCTCGATTGGAAAGAGATATTGCAGAAGTCGAGCAAGAAGCACAATACGCAGAAGAAGAAACGATCCAACCTTAGTTTTTAAATTTGAGCCCCCCTCGATTGCATGCTAAAATCCTCACTAGATGATCAAAGAAAACGTATCTCAAATTTTATCCAAATTACCACCCGGCGTTGAACTAGTGGCCGCTGCCAAAACCCGCACTCCACAGGAAATACAGGAAGCCGTAAATGCAGGCATAATAATTATTGGTGAAAATTATGTTCAAGAGGCAGAGGAAGCGTTTGGCGTAGTTGGTAATAAAGCTAAGTGGCATTTTATTGGCCACCTCCAAACCAACAAGGTAAAAAAAGCCGTTCAAATTTTTGACGTAATTGAAACCGTGGATTCTTTGCGGCTGGCTAAGGAAATTGATAAACGCTCTGCCGTAATTGGCAAAGTAATGTCGGTGCTCATCGAGATCAACAGCGGCAAAGAACAACAAAAAACTGGCGTTTTACCCGAAACTGCAGAAGAATTAATTCGGCAAATTGCAGCATTAAAGAATGTAAAAATAATTGGGCTGATGACGATGGGCCCATTTTCTGAAAACCCCGAAGATTCGCGCCCTTATTTTGTAGTAACCAAGCAATTGTTTGATAAAATGAAGTCGTTAAACATTCCTAATGTTGAAATGAAATATTTATCGATGGGTATGAGTAGTTCCTACGGGGTGGCGATAGAGGAGGGGGCCAATCTAGTTCGCATTGGCACCAAAATATTTGGTGAAAGATCCCAAAAATAAAGGAGTAAATATATGGCCCAGGCCTGGCTTTATACTTTTGTTAGCGTGACAATCGTGAGTCTATTATCTCTGGTAGGAATTATTGCAGTCGGGATCAAAAGATCAATTTTAGATAAGCTGCTTTTAATTTTGGTTAGCTTTTCAGCTGGAGCTCTTTTAGGCGGTGCATTTTTCCATCTTTTACCCGAAGCGGTTCACGAAGTTGGCTATGGCCTGCGCATCGCAGCATATTTACTTTCAGGGATTATTACCTTTTTTGTATTAGAAAAATTTATTTGCTGGAGACACTGCCACATTCCAACTTCTGCCAATCACCCGCACCCGGTCGCATTTATGAATCTGGTCGGAGATGCGTTCCATAATTTTATTGACGGCATGATCATTGCCGGAAGTTTTATCGTAAGTATTCCATTGGGGATAACTACCACTTTGGCAGTCATCCTTCACGAAGTTCCTCAAGAGATTGGTGACTTTGGGGTATTGGTATATGGCGGATTCAGCCGACTTAAAGCTTTAGGGATGAACCTTTTGGTAGCCCTAACTGCATTTTTAGGGGCGTTGGTGGTTTTGGTTTTAAATTATCGGATTGAACATGTCGGTAATTTCTTGCTTCCTTTTGCGGCGGGTGGATTTATCTACATTGCCGGGTCAGACTTGATTCCCGAACTTAAAAAAGACATCAAACTTTCCAATTCGATTTTCCAGTTGATTTCTCTACTGCTCGGAGTAGGTTTAATGCTGCTGTTAGTCCTCTGGGAATGAGCCTTTCATTATCCAGTTAGTTCCCACAAACAAAACCGTTGCCGCTAGCGCAAACCCCGCACAGGTGTAAAGTGCCACACTAGAAGAATATGCATCCCACAAATATCCAGTTAACATACTAGCCGGAATTAAAGTAATCCCAATCGCCGTATTAAACATGCCATATGCCGTAGCCCTTTTATGCGAAGGAACTAAATCTGCTATATGCGCCCTAAAAACGCCTTCCGATAATCCGTAATGAATGCCGTAAAGTCCAAATAAAATCCAGACGGCGGCGATGGTAGTTGAAAATCCAAAGAAGAAATAAACGACAGCATAGTATATAAATGAAACCGCGATGACTAGTTTCTTTCCGATTCTGTCCGACAGGCGACCAAATATCGGAGAAGAAGCACTGCTTACCAAATTATAAACCAACCAAACCACCGGAATTAAAAGCGGAATCACTCCTACTTCGCGAGCTTTCAAAATTAAAAAGGCATTCGATGAATTTCCAAAAGTAAAAATCACCACGGTGATCAAGAACAAAAGAAATTTCCCGTCAAATTGAAATGAGGCTTCCTCCTTAGTTGGGACAACTGATTTTTCCGGCCTAATTTCTTTAGCGAAGATAATAAATATTAAGGCGATGGAGGCGGGGATGGCTGATAATAAAAACACTAATCGTAAGTTACCCGGAGCAAAATATAAGATCAGCAGAGCTAGCAAAGGACCACCGGCGGCACCTAGCCGGTCCATGGCCCGGTGAAATCCAAATGCGGCTCCTTTTTTATTAGCCGGGGCCGAATCCGAAATTAAGGCATCGCGTGCCGGAGTTCTAATCCCTTTACCCGTGCGATCAATAAATCTTACCGCTAAAACTTGTGACCAGCTTGCCGATAAATAAAGAAAAGGTTTGGCAATTGTAGATAGTCCATATCCGAGCGCGACAAAAAGTTTCCGTTTCTTCCACTTATCCGAAAGTCTTCCAAATACGGTTCTAAACAGTGAGGCCGTACCCTCTGCAATACCTTCAATAATTCCAATTAGAGATTTGGAGGCTCCTAAGCCTACCAAAAATTCCGGAATCAGCGGATATATCATCTGGCTGGATAAATCCGTAAATAAACTTACCATGCCCAGGATAAATATGTTTCTATTCTTTTTCATAAACTACCTTTGCCTATATATTTTTGTATATTATATCATGTATAATATTCATTGCTTTTGGTTCGGAGCATGGCTCAGCTTGGTAGAGCGCTGCGTTCGGGACGCAGAGGTCGTGGGTTCGAATCCCGCTGCTCCGATTTTCGCGGTGCCGATTTATTAATTTTCCGGAGGCGACTTTTATGAAAATTGCAATGTTGCACTGGGGTTTCCCGCCGATAATCGGCGGGGTTGAAACGCATCTGACTTGTATTTTGCCCGAGCTGGTAAAAAAGGGACACAAGGTTTCTTTGTTGACCGGTACCGCCGATAATTCTCCGCACGCGTTTGATTTTTTTGGCGCAAAAATTTACCGGTCGCAGTATTTTGACTTAAACTGGTTGTTTAAAAGCGGTTTCCAGGAAGTGGACGACAATGTGCATGACGTAGTGTATGAATTTTTAAATAAGGTTAAGCCGGATGTTATTCATGCTCATAATATGCACTATTTCAGCCGCTACCATATTCGAACCTTGGAACATTATGCTCTGGCCAAGAAAATTCCGCTGGTGCTGACCGCGCATAATTCCTGGACCGACAAGTTATTTTTGGATTTAACCTGCAAAGTAAACTGGAATAAAATTATTTCGATCAGTGATTATATTTCCCGCGAATTGATGGCGGTCGGCGTCCCGGAAGATTTAATTGTAAATTTGCACCATGGCATTGACAGCGCCGCGTTTTCGCCGGGCAAGGCTTCCATCAAAACCTTAAATGCCCACCGGATTTTGAAGGGCAAGAAACAAATTGTTTTTAATCCGGCGCGCATGGGGCTGGCCAAGGGATGCGACATAACCATCGAGGCCTTCCGCCTGGTGAAAAACAAGTTTCCGGATGCTTTTCTTTTAATGTCGGGCAGCGGCAATATTATCGACTGGGGATTAAGCCAAAATAAGGATATCGCGTTTTTCATGAGTTTGATCAAGCACCTTGATCTGGAAGACAGCGTTTATTTAAATACTTTCTCGATCGATAAAGAAATGCCCGATTTATATCGGCTGGCGGATGTAATTGTTTATCCGTCATCCGTGGAAGAGCCTTTCGGCCTGGCCATGCTGGAGGCGATGTCCACTGCCAAGCCGATTATCGTTACTAATTCGGGCGGCATGCCGGAAATTATCCATAACGATGTTAACGGCTTTGTTGTTCAGAAACGCGATCATAAAGCTTTAGCTGATAAAATTATTATGCTGCTTTCCTGCGGCGAACTGCGCAAACGTTTAGGAGACACCGGCCGCAGCCTGGTTGAGGAAAAATATACCAAAGCCATTTATACAGACCGGTTAATTAAAGTTTACAAAGAGGTTATCGATACCTATTCTCCGGGCAGAAGAAAAGTTCAGCCGATGGCGGTGAGAGAAGGAGATTTGATTTAATGCAGCTGAAAGGTGCCATTTTTGATCTGGACGGAGTAGTGGTTAATACCGTTCCCCTGCATTTTAAGGCCTGGAAAAGAATGTTTGAAGAATACGGGCATACATTTACCATGGACGATTATCTGGCCAAGGTTGACGGGCGGCCGCGGATGGAAGGGGCGGCGGCGATTTTGACGGAGCTAAGCTTTGAGCAGGTGATGGAAGCCGGCAACAAAAAGCAATCGTATTTTGTGGAGTATCTTGAAGCTGATCCGATCGTAACTTTTCCTTCTACAATCTCACTTATTCACGAATTAGAGGCCCGGGGGGTAAAACTGGCGGCGGCATCGTCCAGTAAAAATGCTACACGCATTCTACAAAAAATTGATATGCTTGATAAGTTTGCAGTTAACGTTTCGGGTAATGATTTTAAAAAAGGAAAACCCGATCCCGAAATATTTTTAATGGCGGCTTCAAAAATGGGGCTTAAGCCTAGCGAGTGCATCGTTTTTGAAGATGCCAAATCCGGAGTGGATGCTGCGCATAACGGCCATTTTCCCTGTATTGGAATTGATCGGCACAATAATGCCGCCGCGCTTAAAACGGCGGATAAAATAGTAAAAGATTTGGATGAAGTAACGGTTGATGATATTATCAAAATTGTGGAGGAACATTAATGCCGCATGAAATATTTAAACTAAGTTCGGAAGATTGGTTAGTCAGAGAAGAGGGCTATCACCCCCGCAAGCAAAATGTGTATGAAACATTATTCACGCTGGGCAACGGTTACTTAAGCCACCGTGGCAGCCTGGAAGAAAACTCCCCCGGTTCCTACCGCGGGACCTACGTGGCGGGAATATTTGATAAATCAGAAAGCTTTGTCACTGAAGTTGTTAAAGTTCCCGGATGGGTTGATTTTTCCATATGGTACGGCGGAGAAAAGTTTGATTTTTCAACCTGTAAAGTATTAGAACACGAGCGCATTCTGGACATGAAAAAAGGAATACTGCATCGCGTTACCCGCTTCCGCAACAAAAAAGGAAAAATCTTAAAAATCGAGACCCGGCGGGTGATTTTTGCGCATCAGGTCCGTGGATCGATCATGGAAATTTCGATCACCCCCGAAAATTTTTCAGGCGGCATCAAAATCATCAGCGGAATTAACGGCGACGTTACCAATATCGGTTATTATCCTTACGAGCGCATCAAGCATTTTGGCCTGATTACTATGCATCGTGAAAAGGACTGCATCTATTTAGAATCGGAAACCCGCGACAGTAAAACCCGGGTTGCGCTGGCGGCCTCGCTGGTTCTGCACGATGCTCCGCAGGATACGATAAAAGTAAACCGGATTTATGGCGAAAAGTTTGCAGAAGAAATTACCTTCCAGGCCGAAAAAGGCAACACTTATCACATGACCAAATGGGCGTCAATCATTACCAGCCGTGAAGGCTACGAACGACAGCTTAAATCAACTACCGTTGATCTTTTGCGGGACATGCAGCGCGACGGGCTGGCCCATCATATAAAAAAGCATATTGAGTACCGCGAAAAAGAATGGGAAAGAGCCGACATTGAGATTAAGGGCGATCGCAAAGCTCAGAAAGGGATTCGCTTTAATCTGTACCATTTGCTGATTGCTAAACCGCACCATGATCCCACCGTCAGCATTGGCGCCAAATTTTTAACCGGTGAAGGATATAAAGGCCACGTATTCTGGGATACCGAAGTATTCATTCTGCCTTTTTACATATATACTTTTCCGGAAGAGGCTCGAGGCCTTTTGATGTACCGCTACTATACTTTGAAGGGCATGCTGCAAAATGCGAAGAAGATGGGGTACAAGGGGGCCAAGGTGGCCTGGGAAAGTGCGGATACGGGTGAAGAAACCACCCCCGACTTCGGTTATCTTGAGGACGGCACTGAAGTTAAGATTTTTACCGGTGACGAAGAACATCATATCGTATCGGACGTGGTCTTCGGGATTTATAACTATTACAACGCTACCGGCGATTCCGAATTTTTGTATAACTACGGCGCGGAGCTGATTTTCGAGACGGCGCGCTTCTGGATGAGCCGGGTAGAAAAAAGAAGGGACCGCTACGAAATACGAAAAGTCATCGGTCCGGACGAATTTCATGAGCACGTTGACAATAACGCGTTTACCAATTATCTGGTGATGTGGCATCTGAAGAAGGCGGTTGCACTTTATGGTGAAATGACGAAAGAAGTACCGCAGAAATTAAAGCTGCTTACCAAACGGCTCCGGCTTACCAAAAAAGAAATTGACCGCATGGCAGTGGTTTCCAAGACAATTTTCTTTCCTTTCGACCAGTCTACAAACCTGATCGAGCAGTTCGAAGGCTATTTCTCGCTTAGGGATTACAAAGTCGGGGAGCTTAACGCTCACGGACTGCCGGAATTTCCTAAAGGTTTGGACCTGGAGGACCTGGACCGCACCCAGCTGCTTAAACAAGCGGATGTGGTTTTGCTTTTATATTTGTTTATTGATAAGTTTCCGCCTGAGGTAAAAAAGAAGAACTTTCATTATTACGAAGAACGCACGATGCATAAGTCTTCTCTTTCTCCCTGCATCTACGGACTGATGGGACTGGAGATTGGCGACCACAAAAAAGCCTATAATTATTTCATGAAAACGTCTTACATCGATTTAGTAGATGCAAATAAAAATGCCGGTGACGGAATCCACGCGGCGGCTGCCGGCGGCGCCTGGATGAACATTATTCACGGTTTTGCCGGCATGCGCATCCGTTTCGGCAACTTATGTTTTGATCCCTGGCTGCCTAAAAAATGGCAAAAATTAAGTTTTAATTTCGTCTGGCAGGGAAGCGTGGTCCGGGCGGAGATTAACCATAAAAAAATAACCTTTAAGATGCTGGCGGCAGCGGATAAAAAAGGCGTCAGCCTGACGGTTTCCGGAAAAATCTTTAAATTAAAAAATGGCGAGTCGGTTACGGCCAAAACTACCAGGCGAAAATTCTAATCTGCGTTTAAGTTTTTGGTCTGAATGTGTCTTGTTTATTTTTTAGCGGTATGCTATAACTTTACTGGTTAAAACGGCTAATTTATAGGGTAAAAGGACAAATGAAAAAACAAAAAAAACAAAAGAAAGATCATTATTTGACCTTTCTGGTTGTTCCGCACGGATCCTCAAACAGCACGGTGAGCTTCAGGCTTAAATACTCTACTTTTATTGCTTTGTGTTGTTTGATTGCAGTATTAATCGGAGTATGCGCATCTTCGTTTGTTTATTCGGCCACGCTTTCTAAAAGGTTAATTACTTATAAACTCGGACTCGAAACTATCAAAGCGCAAAAAAACCAATTAAGCTATTTTTCTTTAGAAGCCACCCAGCTTAGGGAGTCAATTAAGGAATTATCCGAAAGAGACAATGATTTAAGAAGACTCCTGGGGTTAAAGAAACACGATGCCGTGGCGGGTTTAAATTCGGTAGTAATTTCTGATGAAAGAAAATTCATCGACGAGCGGGTGGGGCTGGAGCTGGGGGATGTTTACGGTGATTTTAAAAAAGCAGAAGTAGATCTGGCCAAACGCAAAGAAAGCTTGGCCGACCTCCAAAAAACGGTTAGCCAAATCCGTCAGCGTTTTGCCAATACCCCGTCGGTATGGCCGGCTTACGGCCGCATCGTTTCGGGTTACGGATACCGCTATTTTCCGTGGAGGGGATTTCACACCGGCGTAGATATTTCGGCCTGGTACGGAGCCCCGGTCAGGGCTACCGCATCCGGCAAAGTAATATATTCAGGTTGGCGGGGAGGTTACGGAAAGACCGTGGTGATTGATCATGGCAGTGGTCTGTCTACCTTATATGGGCATAATTCAAAGTTAACGGTTTCGGTGGGACAAACAATCAGAAAAGGCCAGGTAATTTCTTACGTTGGTACTTCTGGATTTTCCACCGGTCCGCATTGTCACTATGAGGTTCGGCGCAACGATAAGCATATAAATCCGGTGGCGTATCTGGGGCTAGATATTTTTACCGCTAGCAAAACCTGGAATCGCTAATTAATAAAGAGGAGTTTTTAAAATGAATATGTTTGGCAGTAAACAAAAACCGGCTGATTTTGGAACGATTGAAACCGTAATCGGGGAAAAAACAAAAATAAATGGACAAATTTCCTGTGATGGTTCGCTGCGGGTTAGCGGCGACATCGAAGGAAAAATCGAAGCCGCCTCCGACGTTTTTATTGGTGAAAAAAGTAAGATTAAAGGTGACGTAGCCGGCAACCACGTAATTGTAGCGGGTGAGGTCAACGGTAACGTCACGGGCTGGGCCGGTCTTGAAATTGAAAAATCAGGGGTAGTGCACGGAGATCTTTCGGGAGATAAGTTGGTAATCGAAGAAGGCGCTACCTATAAAGGTAAAGTATATATCGGGGCCAAAGCCCAGGCGTCAAAAAAAAAGTCGATTGAAATTGCTGCCATAAAGGAAGAAAAGGCGCCTTCGGCTACTACTGAGGTATACCAACTTTTCCAGCAAAGCGAAAACTAGTAACTGATGGGAACACTTTTTGTCTGTGCTACTCCAATTGGTAATCTTTCAGATGCTTCTCCGCGCTTACTTGAGACCTTAGCGGCGGTCGATTTGATCGTGTCCGAAGATACCCGCCAAATCCAAAAACTGTTAAATAAATTTTCGATTAAAGCCCACGCCATTAGTTATCACAAATTCAATATTCAACAAAAAACCGCCTTTATTTTGGATGTTTTAAAGCAAGGGAAAAAGGTAGCGCTGGTGTCCGATAGCGGAACCCCGGTGATTTCTGACCCCGGCTACGAATTAGTGAATCAGGCTTTAAGTAAAAAAATTAAAGTAGAGCCCATCCCGGGTCCGTGTGCGGCCACCGCCGCGCTCTCCGTCAGCGGGATGCCGGCCGATAAATTTGTCTTTGAAGGATTTTTACCCAAAAAACCAACCGAGCGCCGGTCCCGGCTTAAAACCCTTTCTATCGAAGAGCGCACCATCGTATTTTATGAAGCCCCGCATCGCATTTTAAAGGCGCTGGGTGATATTTTATTGAATTTTGGCGACCGTGAAGTTTCGGTGATCAGGGAAATTACCAAAAAATTTGAAGAAATTATCAAAGGAAAGCTGAGTAAGGTTATTCATCATTTTAAGGAAGCGGAACCGCGGGGCGAATTTGTGGTGGTCGTGAAAGGACTAGAGACCAGAGACAAGAGACCAGAGACCAAGAAAGAAATCGAGGAAGATGCGCTGATTGAGGAGTTAATAAAAACCGATCTTTCTAAGAAAGATATCTCAAAGATTGTAGCCAAGGTTTTTGACGTTAGTAAAAACGATGTTTACAAAAAATTGATCTAGTGTTAAACTTTTTCTGCCTGAGTTGTTCAACGGGGGAACATTTTTGCGAGTTCTACTCTCGCCTTAGGAAAAATAAACCGTAAGGGGTTGTCCCGGAACCCTATATCTTTAAGGAGGTATAGGGATGAAAAAGTTAATTGTTATCTGCTTCGTGTTTCTCTTCGCTTTGGTTTCTTCGGCCTCATTTGCGTACCAGGTTCCGGCTTTTAAAGGGAAAGGGTTAATTGTTACTGCTACCCGGTATCTTACTCCACGGATTAGTGCACCTTTTAGTTCCACGGTTATTGATGCTGACGATATTGCCGCCATGGGATCCAGAAATTTAGCCGAGGCACTGCAATTTACGGTGGGGGTGGATGTAAAGCAGATGGGTTCTCTTGGCACCACTTCAACACTTCGTCTGCGGGGATCTACTTATGAAGAAGTGCTAGTCCTTTTAAACGGCCGCCGAGCTAATTCACCTCTTTTAGGTGGTTTTGCTCCGGAAGATGTGTGGCTGGATAATGTCGAAAGAATTGAAGTAGTACGGTTTCCGGTTTCATCATTATATGGGGCGGATGCGGTTGGCGGAGTCATAAATATTATAACCAAAAAACCACAACCTGGTTTTTCGATCGAAACTTATTTTGCGACTTATGATACCCAAAAATATTTAATTGCTGCAGGTAGTGATATCCTTGATTTCTCAGCCGGATATTTAAAGAGCAATGGATTTCTAACTAACAATGATTATACTTCTCAAAATTATACCGGTGCATTTAAATTAGGAATGGTGGATATTGATTTTGGCCACTACGTGGGGGATAAGGGAGTGCCTGGTTCAACTGTATTTCCAACTCCTAATACCCGCCAGGTAGACCGTAAAAGCCATATCAATTTTGCCGCCGGCGGATTAAGTGCTTTTCATGATGAAAAATTGCAGTTGTTTAATTCTAATCCCGGAACGGACCCCAATAGTATCTATAACTGCTGGACCGATAGTGTAGGCTGGCAGCAAAACTTAGATATATTATGGAACGATCTTACTTATGGAGCAGAGTGGAGAGAAGACCGCGGCGATAGCGCTGCGGCCGGTATTCATGTAGTTAATAACGCTGGTCTATTTTTAGCGGATGAAATCAGCTTTGGCGATTGGGCTACGGTTAACTTAGGATTAAGGGGAGATTCACATTCGGTAGTAGGCAGCAGTATTAATCCTAGAGTTGGAATGGTATTTGAGTTAGCTCGTGATCTTAACTTACGCATGGGAGTCGGATCTGCTTATCGAGTTCCAACCTTAAATGAATTATATTGGTATTACCTGGATCCGTCCTGGGGAATCGTCACCCGCGGAAATGCCAATCTAAAACCCGAACAATCTAACTCTTTGGAAATTGGCCTGGAGCATGAAATAGATCCAAAAACCAGAACCTCGATTAGCTTTTATGCTACCGAAACTACTGACATGATCCGCTGGATTGACGTCAGCGGAACCTGGATGACCTGGGAAGCACAAAATATTGCTGCGGCCAAAGCCATGGGAGTAGAAATCGAAATTGCGCGCTCATTTACCGATAACTTCTGGGGATTTTTAAACTACACGTATGAAAATGCGGTAGACGGGACGACGGGGAATCATTTAACTTACAGCCCGCTCAATAAAATTAATGCTGGATTACAGTATGATAGCGGAAAGGGTTGTGGGTTAGGCCTCTTTGCCCGACACGTGGGTGAGCGTTATGATGATATAAATAATACCCGCACCGTTCCATGCTATACTGTAGCTGATTTAAACCTTTGGAAGAAGATTGCCGATTGGACCATTAATTTTGGGATTAACAATCTTGGGAATGAAGTTTATCAAGATACATTAAATTATCCTATGCCTGGACGAACCTACACGATTGGGGTAAAATTAATTAAATGAGGTGTATAAATGAGAACTAATAAATTAAATTGGATCAAGATTTCGATCATTGATGTTTTAATATTAGCGATGGCAGTGATAGCATTTTTCGCGATTCAAAATGTTACTTTTACTACCAAAGCACAAGCCCCGGTATTCACTTATTCGGAGGTTATTGTGCAACCGGTAACTAAGCCGGCAGCTAAGGTAATATCTATAGCCAAGCCCATTGCTGCTTCGGTTCAGCCATCTGCACCGGTTGCCAAACCACTTCCGATTATGCCTCCCCAGCTGATTAAGCAAGTTTTACCGGTTTATCCGGAATCAGCGGTTAAGGAAGGCATTGAAGGCGTAGTTACACTAAATTTAATCATTGGGAAAGACGGTAAAGTTGTTGAATCCCAGGTTAAAAGCTCATCCGGAAGTGAATCACTGGATCTAGCTGCCTCTCAGGCTGCGTCGAAATGGGTATTTGTGCCGGCTAAACAAAGTGAAGCTGCGGTTTTATCCCATTTTGAAGTGCCGATAACCTTCAAATTAAAAGGCTAAGCTAAACTGCGAATTTAATAAAGATGAATAAAAGTCTTAAAACTTCAGATTTCGATTATGCCTTGCCCGAAGAGTTTATCGCCCAGGCTCCACTCAAAAAACGCGATGCTTCCAAACTTTTAGTTTTGGATCGTAAAACTCATCAGATTTTCCACCGTCGATTTTTTGATATTGTAGATTATTTAAAACCAGGGGATTTGTTAGTGTTGAATGATACTAAAGTTATTCCTGCCCGGTTGATCGGCGAAAAAGAGGGCGGGAGTGCCAAGATCGAAGTAGTGCTGCTGCGTGAGATGGAAAAAAATAGCTGGAACTGTCTGGTCCGCCCCGGAAAACGCCTAAAAATCGGCTCTCGCGTGGTTTTTGCAAAGGGTAAGTTAGTTGCCGAAGTTTTAGAGAAAAAGGCCGACGGCAGCCAGCTTTTGCGCTTTGAGAGTAAGGGTGTTTTCAAGCAATTATTAGATAAGCTCGGGAAGGTTCCGCTTCCCCCGTATATTCAAAATTCAAAAGCGGTATCGAATAAGAGCTTTTTGGGTAAAAGATATCAAACCGTTTTTGCAAAAAGTGGAGGGGCTTCGGCGGCACCCACGGCGGGATTACATTTCACTAAGCCCTTACTTTCAAAACTAAAGAAGAAGGGTATCGATATTGCCAATATTACTTTGCACACGGGCCTAGCTACTTTCCGTCCGGTTTATGCTGATTTTATTCAAGACCATAAAATGCACAGTGAATATTTTGAGATTGATAAGGATTGCGTTGCTGCGATTAATATATGCAGAGGTCGCGTTGTTGCGGTGGGAACTACCGTGGTGCGGACCCTTGAAACGCTAGCTCGCAAGAATAAGCTCGAACCTTGTTTTGGTGAAACAGACCTATTTATTTACCCTGGATTTGAGTTCAAATTAGTAGATGCTTTAATCACTAATTTTCATTTTCCGCGGTCTTCGCTATTAATGCTGGTTTCAGCTTTTGCGGGGCGGGAAGCAATATTATCTGCATACGAAGAAGCCAAACAACGAAAATATCGGTTTTTTAGTTTTGGGGATGCGATGCTGATTGTCTAGTTTAACCACACTCTTTTCTCCCTTGTTGTAATTTTTGACACTTCTGAGCATATATATATTGGCAGAAAAATTGCTTATATTGAGGCATGAACGAGCTAATCCCAATCAAGGGTGATAAATACATAAATTTATTGAATGATATAAAGCGAAGAATTAGGGCAGCTCAATATGAGGCTCTTAAATCAGTTAATAAAGAGCTTATTTCGCTTTACTGGGACATTGGTGAAATGATTGGTGAGCGGCAGGAAGGGAAAACGCGGGGAAAATCGATTGTTGAAAATCTGGCAAAAGATTTGCAAGCGGAGTTTCCAGGCATTCGAGGCTTTTCGTTTAGGAATATATGGTACATGCGAAGGTTTTACGACAGCTATAAGGAAAAACTAAAACTGCAACCATTGGTTGCAGAAATTGGGTGGACACATAATTTGATAATAATGGAGAAATGCCGGGATGACCTTGAGCGCGAGTTTTACATTCGGATGACTTAATACGACTGCCAGATGAAAATCCATCAATTGGCATTATATTGTGCAAAAATAAAAATCAGACCATTGTTGAATATGCTTTGCGAGAATCAAATAAGCCGATTGGGGTTGCACGTTTTCAAATGTTTTCAACCGTTCCTGCTGAATTGCGAGGTGAACTTCCATCCCCTGAGCAGATAAATAGATTGTTAGGAGAAATTAAGTGAGAGGGGGGGGCAGATTATCTATCCAGCTCCATTAATTCGGCTAGATCAGAGTCAATTTCAGAGGCTACTTTAGCAGGTTCTTTAGCCGCCACTTTGGCAGGCTCACTTAAGTCTTTAGCATCGCCGGAAATCTCAGCTAATTCAGCTACAGCTTTGTCTTCAGCAGGTTTCTTAACAACGGTGGTTTCTTCAACCTCAGGAGAATAAGAAATTGAGAAGTAGTGAGTCATGTTATCTTCTAGAGTTGAATCTTGTCGGTAAGCATAATCGAAACTAACGCCTTTATAGTTGATACCAATACCAGCAGTTAGGTTGGTAGAAGTAGTTCCAGCATTGTCGCCAGTAGTAGATGCCGCTTGGTCAAAACCAGCTCTTACTGAAATGATAGAAATTGGCTTGTACTCAGCACCAATGTGCATAGTTAGCGGGTATGAAGATAAAGAAACGTCAGTATCAGCACTGATCGTTAGCTTGTCTTCAAGTAAGGTCTTAGCGCCACCAAATTTGAATGCAGCCGGTAGCCCTTCAGAGTATCCAGAAGCCCAAGAAACTGAGCTCAGGATGTTGGTTAGGGTAGCTCCTAAAGCTAACCCATCGTTATTTTCTAATATAACACCAAAATCAGTCGCATAACCAGAACCAGAATAACCGTCTACGCCAGTACCAGCAAAGCCTTTGTTAACTAGCTTTAAAGTAGCACCAACCGTCAGGTCACCAATGGATCTAGGGTTATTGAATTGGTCGTTAACTTTGTAACCACAAGACATAGCAAGGGTAGTATCTCCGTAAGAGATCGGTTGAGCAGAAGCTAAGCTTCCAGAATCAGTGGTGTAATAACCAGCTGGGGTAGAAGCTGAAACGTAACCTAGACCGTAGGTAGCATTACCGTAATTATAGGTACCAGCTAACATTTGATAAGAAACACGGTGAAGTAATTGGGTAGACATTGAAGTAATGCCCCATTGTGTATCAGTAACGGTACCAGCTGGGTTAGAGAAGATCGAAGCCGTACCGAGTGATAAAGCAGTAGAAGCGCGACCCATGGAAACAGATTTAGCGCCGTAACAAACAATGGTAGTATCAGCGGTAGTAGAGTCAGCAGCAAAAACCGCACTCTGCAGTGCTAATACTGATAAGATAAGGGCTGCTGAAACGAGCAGCTTAACTATCCTCCTATTAACTTTTGATTTTGCCTTTCTCATTTTTACCTCTTAAAAAAACTTAAAGAGCGTGCCAACTGCATCCGCTCTTCTATAGTAATATTCTATTATTGCAGATGGCTTCACTTATATTATCGGGTTCAACCACCCTAAACTTGCATGATTTTGCGGTTTTTTTTCTTCCGAAAAGACAAAAAAAAGAGGAGCACGCCATCTGCTAATGTAATGCTCCTCAATATAATTTAAGGGAATCCTATGTGATTAGTGGTATACGGCTATTTCTCCGCTGCCTAATACCTTGCCGCCGGAAGTGATCATGTAGATGTAAACACCGTTTCCGACTCTGGTTCCAAAGTCATTTTGTAAGTCCCAAGTAATTTCGTTTTGACCAGCGCTACCACCGGTAATTCCGGCAGCATAAGCTCGTCTCCAGATGAATTGACCGGTCATGCTGTAGATCATGAGTACGATATCCGCATCCTGGGTCAGGTTGTAACGAATGGTAGTACCAGTAGTATAGCTACATGGGTTAGGGTAGTTCATTGGAGTACCAGTGACGGCTAACATGTCATAGGTACGGAACGTGATCGTTTCACTATTAGAGGTACCAGCAGCATCCGTAGCTGATATATCCAGGGTGTGTTCACCAGCTGAGAAAGGAGCCACTGAGCTTAAGTTAACGTCTAAGGAAGTAGATTCGGAACCAACCGCTAAAATTGATAAGGAGCTGCGGTCAATCGCAGAAGTGTCCAGGGTAATAGATACGGTATCTTCAACTACACCATTAGCGTCAGTAGCGGTAATTACGATTTCAGCGTTTTGGTCGATAACCTCTGGGATTTCGCTTAAGTCGTAAGTCTCACCGTCGATCGCAATGCTAAATTCAGGACCAGAGCTAGATACGTATCTATCGGTAGAATCAGTGATCTCACCGTAGGTAACGGTGATAGTGTAGTTTCCATCATCTGAAGGAGTAGTATAGGTCGTGCCAGAGAAGTCTCCAGCGATTGAACCACTATCAGCGGTCCAGGTAAATACTAAGTATCCTTCGTAAGCTGACAGGTCAGCTAAGCTGTAAGTATTACTGAAAGAGTCAGTAATCGTTGCAGTAATACTAACTGGTGATGTAGGAGCAATCGCAGAAGAATCGTCAGCTAAGTCAATTGCGGTAACATCTGGAACCACCCAGTAAGTTAAATCTTCGTAATCGGTTTCAGATAAGTTAGGTATGGATTCGGTATTTTCACCTAAAGTATTTCCGGTGATCGAAACCGTGCCACTTTCAACAACGTTGTTATTGTTATCTTTAATAGTGTAGTTAACATCTACAGATTGGCCTTGAGGAATAACCGGAACGGCAGGATCAAAGGTCCAGTGAGTAGCGTCAGTAGGGCCAACTGCAGGGTCGAGAGTTACATATTGGATAGATGTAACTGCATTACCAGCAAAGTCAGAAATTACAAATACAAAAGTATAGAGAACTGGGTCAGCTTCGTAATCAATCTTAAGATCAGGGATTGAACCGCTGAAAGACTCGCTAGTTGAATAAGAAGATGGGTCTCCCAGAATATGTAATGAATCTGAATAATAGGTTACTTCGTAATCCGGTTGAGTTTGAGGAACGTTATTTAAATCGTATTCACCTTCCCACACACCGAGAACTATACGTTCGATACCCGCAACTTCGTCAGCGCCATTGGTATTAGGATCTGTACCGCTACCACTGACTGAAGGAACTAGATAATCGGTACCAGAGATGTTTTGGTTTACGACTTCAACTACTGGTGCGATTTCAGGATCAACGGTATCTAATAAGACCGTGCTAGTATCAGAAGAATAGTTGCTTTGAGCATCTAATGCTTTTACTTCGATTTCGTTAGTACCATCGTCAAGTTCGAGTTCGTAATCAATGCTGGTGAAATCAGAAATGGTAGCTGGATCTAAATCTCCGTATTTAGAACCATTAACGTTAATTTCAATGTTATCTAATTCGCTTCCGTCTTGAGTACCAATTTCAAAGTTTAATTCAACTTCGCTTTCGTCAACGATACTTTGATCAGCTGGATCATTAATGATAGTTGGCGGGAATACCTGGAAGGGGAGTACATAAGTAGCTTGATTTCCAGCCCAGTCGGTCATGGTAATTTCCATCGAATAATGCCCAATATCTAGTTCAGGAAGCGTTTCGCTAATGGCGGCACTGGTGGCAACAGTTACAACGTTCCAAATAACTGCTGGATCTTCAAATGCAGTTGGATTTGACCAAATAGAAATCCCGTCTGCATCGAATAATTCTAGTGATACGGTATCAACACCGGAATAAGTATTATATGCATTTGGATTTACGTCAGTAACGGTACCGATAAGATTTAGAGTTACCTCTGAACTATATACACCATCAGCGACGATGCCGCTGACGTTGGCTTCAAAGGTTGGGGGCGTAAGGTCTTTTACAAAAGCTACTCCTTCAGTTGAGGTGTTACCTACGTTATCGGTAGCGGTCATTAAAAACAGGTAGAAACCTTCGTCTAAGTTAGTATATTCAAAAGAAGTATCAGTTGGATACGGAACCGAATCGGTTCCACCATATACCCATGATCCGGTGTATTCAAAATAGTTGAGTACGAGTGAATCCACGCCGGAACCCGGAGCTCCGTTTTGTAAGTCGGCATCCGTGACTGTATCCCAGGTTAGGTTAACATTTTCGGTGTTCACCGTTCCGACTAATAGTGTGTAATTGTTGAGATTTAATATCTGACCATTAGCCAGGTTATCAGGCGCAAAAGGCGGTGTAGATGGTATTGAGGGTCCAGTGAAGTCTACATAAATATATTCGTACGGCGTCGTTGAGGAATTACCAGCCTCATCGAATAGTTCAACTTCAATCTTGTATGCTTTTTCGTAGGTGATTTCAGTATCAAGTGAAATTGTTGAGCTTCCGTCGCCGCCGTTAGCGATATTCCAGTTATTGTGATCCAGTGAACCGTCAAGGTAAACATCAAAAACATCTAACCCTGAGAAGTAATCGTCTTGGTAGTTAAACGTAATAACCGGATGAGAGTTGCCGGTGTAATATTTACTGTTATTCAGCACGTAACTAGACATATCTAAGGTTGGGGTGGGCGGAGGAGAGATGTCTTTCATGCTGAGTTTTATATCATAGTCGGATCCCGAATCTTCGGTTACTACGAAAAAGATATTGTTTTGGGTGCTATATTGCATATCTAAGTTATTAAACAAAGAAGAATAGCCGTACGGTTCATCATTGATATAGTTATACGGCTGGTCCCAAGTGCCGTAATTGGGATCGAGTGTTGAGTAGTAATATTCGTCGTCTACGGTATCGAAGAAAGCAGCGATCATTTCATCCTGGCTGTTAATAGTTAAAGATTTTAGGTCACAGCTGTTATAAGAGCTGGAATCTACAATGTAAGAGTCAGTAACAACATTTCCGCCGGTGCTGACTTTAATATATAATATTGCATCTCTTGACCAAAGATTTTCGTATTGATAGGCTACATGAAAGTATCCATCACTATCACTAACCACAAAGATATTATTATTTTCTAAGCCGGTATTGCAGTTATCAATAGTTGATTGGTAGTCATTGTTGTTTGCAAGATTATGTCCCCACCATCTCAGGTCACCTGAATCATCAATATAAGCAATGCCAAATTTATCCGGATTGTTTTTATTAAAGGCTGCATCGAGTTTGTTGCCAATTGGAAGTTCATCGTGTCCAAAATCTAATAGATTTCCATCGTTATCTAATATATAACGGGTAATATGTTCTTCGCCATTAGTATTATCGTAATACCAGGCAGCGATACCAACTTTATCATCGGTTGATACGTCAAGGGCTACTGATCCTCGAAATTCATATTGTTCATTGTCTACTAATGCATTCCCTTCTGCTCCATTGCTCCAGCTTGATCCGTTAAATATTTTATGGTGGATAGTTGCGTAGTCTCCGTAGGCTCCGGTTGGCTGGTATTTTTGATAAGCGATATGAATATTTCCTTCTGAGTCTAGCGCCGCATCTAACGGGCCGATCCAAGTTGAATGCGAATCAACTTCATATTCATCCCAATTGTAATGATACCAGGGGTTAGCATTTATAATGTCCTGCACTGCAGCCCGGCGGTGGTAAATTGTGAAGTCAACAACATAAATTATATTGACGTAGCCGTCGGCACCTACCAAAACTTTTGGATAACGTGGTTCATCAACACTTGGTTTTACGTCGTAGTAAGATTCACTCCAGTTCACTGCATAGGTGGGTACGGCAAAATACCCTACGATAACCAGTACCGTTAAAAAGGCTAATAATATATTTTTTATGTGTTTTATCATCTTCATTTTTTCCTAATAAAAAAGAGCGTGTCATCTGACATCGCGCCTATATGCGTAAGTCGTTGCAGATGACTTGAAAGAGCTTTTATGCTCCTTCCACCTATATAATCGGGGTCAGACCCCCCAAACTTGCATGAAATTAACGATTATTTTGGCCAAAAGGACAAAAAAAAGAGGAGCACGCCATCTGCAAATGTATGCTCCTCTGTATAATCTAAGGGAAATTAAGGAATTAGTGGTATACGGCTATTTCTCCGCTGCCTAATACCTTTCCGCCGGTGGTGATCATATAAATGTATACACCGTTTCCGACTCGGGTTCCAAAGTCGTTTTGAAGATCCCAGGTAATTTCGTTTTGACCTGCACTGCCGCCTACAGTTCCGGATGAATAAGCTCGTCTCCAGATGAATTGACCAGTCATGCTGTAAATCATAAGTACGATATCAGCATCTTGGGTCAGGTTGTATCGGATTGTAGTACCAGTAGTATAGCTACATGGGTTAGGGTAGTTCATCGGCGTACCAGTGATAGCTAAGGTATCATAGGTACGGAAAGTGATGGTTTCACTATTAGAGGTTCCTGAAGCGTCAGTAGCTGACATATCCAGCGTATGTTCACCAGCAGAGAAAGGAGCCACTGAGCTTAAATCAACGTCTAAAGAAGTTGATTCAGAACCAACCGCTAGGATTGATAAGGAGCTACGGTCAACTACTGCAGTATCTAAGGTGATTGATACGGTATCTTCAACTACGCCGTTAGCGTCAGTAGCGGTAATCACGATTTCAGCGTTTTGGTCGATAACTTCAGGAATATCGCTTAGGTCATAGGTTGTACCATCAATGGCCACGCTAAAGGTAGGCCCGGAAGCTGATACATATCTATCGGTAGAATCAGTGATCTCACCGTAGGTAACGGTGATTGTATAGTTACCATCATCTGAAGGAGCGGTATAGGTCATACCAGAGAAGTCTCCGGCGATAGAACCACTATCAGCGGTCCAGGTGAATACCAGGTATCCTTCGTAAGGAGCTAAATCAGCTAAGCTGTAAGTATTACTGAAGGAATCAGTAATTGTAGCTGTAATACTAACTGGTGATTCAGGAGCAACCGCAGAAGCATCATCAGCCAGAGTAATAGCGGTAACATCCGGAACGACCCAGTAAGTTAAGTCTTCGTAATCGGTTTCAGATAAGTTAGGAATTGATTCGGTATTTTCGCCTAAGGTGTTTCCAGTGATTGAAACGGTACCACTTTCTACGACGTTGTTATTGTTGTCTTTAATGGTATAACCAACGTCTAAAGATTGACCTTGAGGTACAACTGGAACAGCTGGATCAAAGGTCCAGTGGGTAGCGTCGGTAGGGCCGACAGCCGGATCAAGAGTTACGTATTGAATGCGCATAGTTGAATTACGTGCGAAGTCTTCCACAATAAATACAAAGGTATAAGTTTTTGGATCATCTTCATAAGAGAGCTTCAGGTCAGTGATAGATCCACCAAAGGTTTCACTCGTAGAGTAAGAAGTTGAATCATTAAAGACACGTAATGAATCTACGTAGTAGTCAATATTATAAAGTGGCTGAGTTTGCGGGAGATTATTTTCATCATATTCGCCTTCCCAAACTCCAAGGACAATAGCTGAGATACCCGCTACTTCATCGGCGCCGTTGGTATTAGGATCTGTACCAGTACCGCTAACTGAAGGTACTAGATAATCGGTGCCTGAGATATTTTGATTAACGATTTCAACCGTAGCTGAAATGCTTGATGCAACGGTATCAACCAGGATGGTCGTTGTGTCGTTAGAATAGTTGTTTTGATTATCTGAAGTTTTTACCTCAATTTCGTTAATACCATCATCCAGTTCGAGATCATAATTAATGGCGGTAAAATCTGAGACAGTGGCGGGATCTAAATCTCCATCTTTGGTGCCATTAACGAAAATTTCAATGTCGTCAATTTCACTGACATCATTTAACTCAATCGCAAAAGTTACTTCATTTTCACTTTCATCTACCACACTCTGATTAGCTGGAGCACTGATGGTTGTAGATGGGAAGATGCGGAAAGGAATTACTTCTGTAGCTTGGTTTCCACCCCAGTCGGTGGAGATAACGTTAACCGAATAAGTGCCTGTGCCTAGTTGAAAAGGAGTTAAGTAATTTGCTTCGTAGCTAGATAAAACAGTGCCGACTTCCCAGGAAGCGGCTAGATCTTCGTATATGGTATAAGGGCCATAGATAGAAATGCCTTGATCATCAAAGAACTCGGCTTCAACTTTTTGTACTCCTGAATAGGTATTTCCTGCATTTGGATTGACGTCATCAACTAGACCGGAAATATAGAGCGATTCGTTGTATCCATAACAACCATCGTGTTCAATACCATTAGCGTCAGGAGTGAAGGTTGGCGCGGTAGTATCAATTAAAACGCCGATGCTTTTGAGCGAAACGTTATTAGCGTAGTCTACAGAGCTTAAAACATAACCCTTCCGCCCGTCGCTGGTTTCGCTGATGGCATATGAAGTGTCAGATAAATTTAATTCGGTGGTACCATCGATATCGGTCCAGTAAATGTGAGCAACTTGTGATCCAGCTATACCAACGTCAATATCTGGATCATCGATCGTGAAATCAAAAGTAGCTTCCCGAGAAGCAAAAAGCCCATACGTGATACCTATAATTTCCTGGTGATACTGGAGTTCAGCCGGTGGCGTAAGCGTAATTTCAGGTCCGGTATTATCTATGCGCAGCGTGATTGGTGATGATTGTGAAGAATGTCCATCGGCATCATAGATTTTGGCGGTTAGTTCATATTCACCTTCAGCCAGAGTATAGGAAAAATCAAATGCTTTGGGGCTTTCTCCATTCGCTAATGCGCCGCTGGCAAGCACGGTGGTATCTGCTAATATTTCAAAACTATCAATGCCTGAACAATAATCATCTTCAAAAACTAAGTCAAATATGAAATGCTCAGAATTATTTTTATATTCAGGATTATTTAACCCGCTAATGGAAGGGGTAGCCGGAGCAGACTGGTCGATCATGCTGAAATGAAGAGTTGGTACATTAGGATCATGACTAGTAGCATAAGAAATATACATGTTGTCATAAATGTCATGACTCAAGTACAAATCATAAGTAGGCTCTGAAGGGTCTCCTAAGATGAGGGTTTGGGTGCTCCAGGTATTTTCACCAGAATTTTGGGTTCTATAGTAAAAATAACTGCTGGTTTTATAAACCGCGTATAATTTATCTTCGCTGTTAACATCGAGCGAGTTAACGTAATAATCAGAAGTTAGGGAATCACTGGTTACATTGATGGTGTCGGTTACAGTTGAAGTATAGAGTGTGCATTGCACCTTTGCCTGACGAACATAATGGTAGCCACTCCCGTTTTCTTCTTCGTAAATGACGTGGAAGGTACCATCGCTGTCGCAAACCATATCAAAATTAGAAGATTGAGGACTATCGAGAGAGATTATAGGAGAAGATATAACAGATCCATTTCGATAAGCTTCAAAATGTAAAGTGTCAGCATATTCTGAGTAGAAGGCGTAAGCAAAAATTCGGGCGTCGGTTTTGTTGAAGGCACACCTTAGCTCTCCATTTTCATAAGGGACCCCGCCGCCTGCCGTTGTGGTATCAAGAATATTGCCGTCCGTATCCAGGATGAATACCTTATTTTGGTTGCCTCCCCATTTATCAGCGGCGCCAACCACTCCGATAAAAATGTCATTTCCATCATCGTATACGTCAACTGCAACCTCAAAATAATCATAAGCAGCGTCATTATCTAATGTTACAGTCCAGGAGCCGCTGCCAATTTTTTCTATATAAAGGTTATTTACTCCGTCGCCACTGTTATATTTTGTGTAGGCGATATATTTGTTGTCTTCTGAATCTATCGACGCATCAAAAGCATCAATCCAGTTAGAGCTAGTGGTGATCGAAGTTTCGTTCCAATTGGTTTGATACCAAGGGGTGGCATCTTGCAGATCAATGGTGTTGGCTTCCCGACGTGCTAGTTGGTGAGTTCCGCTGTCATAATAAAAGAAGATATTTGCATCTCCATCAGATTCAACTATAGGTGGAGTGAAATACATCCATGAAAATTGCTGGGCTTCTTTAACGGTGTATTCATCTCCACTCCAGGCGGCATGTGCAGTCATGGCGAAAGGCACTGTGATAACGATTGCCGTTAGCAGTATTAATAATAAATTTTTGAAATATTTGCTCATTTCTTTCCTTATAAATAAAAAGAGCGTGTCATCTGACTGCCGCTCTAATATACGTTTGTATTCGACTATTTGCAGATGACTTGAAAGAGTTTTAATGCTCTTTCTATATATATAATCGGGGTAAAACTGCTAAAACTTGCATGGAATCGCTATATAATTTTGTCGAAAAATCATTTTTGTTTACGAGGGTTATCTAGCAACCAATGGTCTACAGCAAACCATCATAAGGCCGAGCGGCCACGGACCCCGAGCTTGTCGAGGGGGAGCGAGGCCGTAATGTGAGCACCGAAAGACTCGGAGGGGCTTTCGGTGCGTGTTTGCGTAGGCCAATTGGTTGGTAAAATACCCGAGTATGACAAAAAAAGAGGAGCAGCCATCTGCTAATGTTGCTCCTCTTATATTGTCTATTCGGGGTGCCCTGAAAGGGCCGTATTTATCTATCCAGCTCCATTAACTCCGCTAGATCAGAGTCAATTTCAGAGGCCACTTTAGTAGGTTCTTTAGCGGCAATCTTAGTAGGTTCACTTAAGTCTTTAGCATCTCCAGAAATCTCAGCTAATTCAGCTACGTCTTTATTCTCAACTGGTGTCTTAACTACCGTGGTTTCTTCAATCTCAGGAGAGTAAGAAATTGAGAAGTAGTGAGTCATGTTGTCTTCTAGAGTTGAATCTTGTCTATATGCATAATCAAAACTGACACCTTTGTAGTTAATACCAATACCAGCAGTTAGGTTGGTAGAAGTAGTTCCAGCGTTGTCGCCAGAAGTAGAAGCAGCTTGGTCAAAACCAGCTCTTACTGAAATGATAGGAATTGGCTTGTACTCAGCACCAATGTGCATGGTTAAAGGATACGAAGATAAGGAAATGTCAGAATCAGCACTAATAGTTAACTTGTCTTCAAGTAAGATCTTGGCACCACCAAATTTGAATGCGGCAGGAAGACCTTCAGAGTATCCAGAAGCCCAAGAAACTGAGCTCAGGATGTTGGTAAGGGTAGCTCCTAGAGCAAACCCATCATTATTTTCTAATATAACGCCAAAATCAGTAGCATAACCGGAACCAGAATAACCGTCTACGCCCGTGCCGGAAAAACCTTTGTTAACCAGCTTTAAAGTAGCACCAACCGTAAGGTCACCAATGGATCTAGGGTTATTGAATTGATCGTTAACTTTGTAACCACAAGACATAGCAAGGGTAGTGTCGCCGTAAGAGATTGGTTGAGCAGAAGCTAAGCTTCCAGAATCAGTGGTGTAATAACCAGCCGGAGTAGAAGCGCCAACATAACCGATACCGTAGGTAGCATTTCCGTAATTGTAGGTACCGGCTAACATTTGATAAGAAACACGGTGGAGTAATTGGGTAGACATAGAAGTAATACCCCATTTAGTATCAGTAACGGTACCTGCCGGGTTAGAGAAGATCGAAGCGGTACCTAGAGATAAAGCAGTAGAAGCACGACCCATAGAAACAGACTTAGCGCCGTAACAAACAATGGTAGTATCAGCGGTAGTAGAGTCAGCAGCAAAGGCGACACACTGAAGCGCCAGCACCGCTAGGATAACAACTGCTGCGATGAACAGTTTGGCTATCCTCCTTTTATTTTCCTTTCTAGTAATCATTTTAATTCCCCCCGAAATTATTGATTGTAAACAGCCATTTCTCCGGAACCTAAAACTTTGCCGCCAGAAACGATGAAGTAAATGTATACTCCGCTTCCAGCCCTGGTTCCGAAGTCGTTAGTGCCATTCCATGTGATCTCATTTTG
>Ga0180007_10001493_pt1 | contig 31646 bp, 24 predicted proteins | sample MM_PC_MetaG_FD_121122 | JGI IMG/M metagenome (GOLD analysis project Ga0180007, IMG submission 121122) | Groundwater microbial communities from the Aspo Hard Rock Laboratory (HRL) deep subsurface site, Sweden - MM_PC_MetaG | ecosystem: Environmental > Aquatic > Deep subsurface > Groundwater... | reverse complement strand
GAGGATCGTGAAGCCATGCTTGCCGAACGACCCAGGATCGAGCAGGCTGTTCAGGCAGTATTTGCAAGGGAAGGATTCACTGTCAGGCGCATGCCGGAAGAACACGCCGGCGGAAAATGGTCCTTACGCTACCAGAGTGCTGCCGGCCAAGGCGGCAATCTCGAAGTGGACCTCAACTTCATGTATCGGGTCCCTTTGTGGCCTGTTTCGTTATCCGATTCGTATCCGGTTGGTACCTGGCAGGCCACACAAATACCTGTAATCGATATCCATGAATTGGCGGCGGGAAAACTGGCGGCGTTGCTTGCACGCAGACAGGCGAGGGATTTGTTTGACAGCCACCGCATTTTGCATAAGGAAAATCTCGACCATGACCGGCTGCGAACTGCTTTTGTCGTTTACGGTGCCATGAACCGTAAAGACTGGCGAACGGTTTCCATCGAGGATGTGAATTTTGAGAGCGCGGAACTCGCTCAGCAGTTAATCCCGACCCTACGCGTTACTGAATCTGCAGAACAAAAATCTATCGACCAATATGGTGTACAACTTGTGGAGGAATGTCGACAGGCCCTGTCTGTGGTGCTTCCTTTCTCAGAAAAAGAGAAAACGTTTCTTGATCTCCTGCTTGAGCATGGTGAGGTTGACTCGACAGTACTGACTGCTGACTCAAGCTTGCAACAGCGCATTCAAAGGCAACCTCTTCTTGAGTGGAAGGCGGTAAATGTGCGAAAATATAAGGGATTGTAGTTAGATAAATAATGTTATAGCTGTATATCAGCAGGAAAGAGAAACAAAGAAACCCTTACAACTAACTGAAAGAAAAAAGAAACAGCGTGCAAAAAGAAACTAAAACACAAGACTTGTTTTGAATAATTTAGGCTGACCGCATGTCCATCTTGACTTGAGTTCAGTAGATTCCGAACCCAGCGTAGGCAGTGTCAATCATTGTCGTACAATTGTTAAGCGATAAGCAGGGATTTGCGGGCCTATCCGGACGAAAGCGTTTGACAATCGGCTTGAACCTAAATACGTTAGAAGGTTTTTAAAGTTGGGAGGGCTCCTCCTAGCATTCCCGCTAATGCTTTTGACATGTCAAGAAAACGAATCGCCCATTAGGAGCTAGGGAAATGGCCGAAATGGAAGACCGCTGGTTATCAGTAAATGAGATAAGCAAGTACCTCGGAGTGAGTGGTGACTCTGTATACCGCTGGATCGACAAACACGCGATGCCCGCACATCGGATGGGCCGCCTTTGGAAGTTCAAGAAGGACCAGGTCGACGAGTGGGTGAAGGCTGGCGGGGCTGCGGATTGCAATAAGAAGGATTCATAAGAATAATTACGGAGTGTAATGCAGATTAATTACACACATGAATTGAGCCGAGTCAGTGGCAATAGAGTTGCCCACCTTTGCTGTGCACTATTTGATGCGTGCTTAAACCTGAATCCCCACCAGGTTGACGCAGCTCTTTTCGCATTAAGCTCACCTCTTTCAAAAGGCGTGCTGCTTGTCTATAAGGTTAGTCATGGCAAGACCATTGAAACAGGCCTCGTGTTTTGCCAATACTGGGTCGAACGCTGGTGGAACATTTTGGTTATCAACTTGACGTCACTCCGCAAGCAATGGAAGATGGAACTCTCCGAAAAATTTAACCTGCAATTCATCGTTTTGGATGCAAAAGACAAGAAAGATCACGAAACAAAAGAGTGGCTGGATCTGTGGAGGGAGGATTTGATCGACGAGTTTTTTGATAACGATGGAGTTCTTCCGGAACAACAGATAGACACAGATGTGAATGGAAGGTGCCATGACGATAGCTGAGCTTTTGGCGACATTGGTACGGGACTACCCAAATGGCGTGTCGTTCGATCCGATGGCGGTGAGGTTGTTGCGTCAGAAAATCCCGTTTGAGGATTGGCAGATTGAAAAACTTAAGACCGCGATGGTCCAATTGGTGAGCGGGGTGTGGTTTTCCCGTGAGATGATTTTGGACGATGAGTCCCTACTGGCGTTTGAAAGGCAGTCGATGGACTGGCTAATGGAACACGGTTGCTTTTCGGTCGAACGTTTGTTTGAAGATTTTCACGGTGTTCTTCACCATATTGCTACACCGGAAGTTTGCGCTGTCTTTCTACGGCATTTAGGGTACACGGTGAAAACGTTGGGAAAGGGAGGTCATTTTTGTTCCCTGCCCCCGCCTAATCTGGATGACAGTCTGGCGGCAATATCGGAAACGATTTCTGGATGGCTTGAAGAGGCCGATGGCACGTTGACCTTTAATGAACTAGAACAGGCGATGCCACACCTGACCCGCGAGGCGTTGGAGAGTATCCGCGTGCAATTCCTGCCGGAAGTCCATGTGGCAGAAATCGGTGGGGTGCCCTGCTGGCGCAGTACTGAGTCGATTACGCTGCCGGAGGATTTTTCGGAGAAACTGACAACCGTCGTTGATACGCTGGTTGAGTTGGAAGAGACTGTTAACGCTGCAAAACTTGAGTTCTCCTTGAATTTGTTCTACCGCTCTCGTTTGCGTGAGGAATACACTTTGCAGGATAACGACACCTTCATGCGCGTCTGTGCGAAACACTACCAAGGCGGCAACGATGTCTTTCTAAATTCGAAGAAAAACTGCGTAAAAGCAAAAGATTTATCCGGGCCAGGCAGGCGTGTACGTAGTCCGAATACGCGCTTCAGCAACCTTGGTGTTCCGGTTGGCGCGGAACTGGTTTTTACAAAGGACCGCCATATTACTTGTGTTGTGCTGGATGGCATCAATCAAGTGGAATATGCCGGAAAAGCATGGGCGATTTCGACATTGGCGATACACTTGTTGGGTGTGTCTTCTGTAAATGGTTTTTGCCTTTTTAACTACGAGGGAGAAACATTGTGGGAGCGACGGTTGCGCCTAGAACAGGCGGCAAAATAGGGCGAATATCAGGCAACGGCGATGTCGTCGACCACTGAAGTATAGGAGACGGAAGGCGTTAGGAATGTATAGTTACAAGTGGAACAAGCTAACGGGCAGGTACTGCCTGACGACAGAGACAGGGAAATTCGTGGCGAGTGAAATCCGCCCGGTCTTCGCAGAGGAACTGACGCGCACAAATGTGGAGGCACGGTTGGTATTCGATGCAACAGAGCGGCGGCCACTCCTTTGGGCAAAGCAGAATGTATATCTGTATCGTGGCGAAGAGATAGCGAGACTCCATAGAAAACGTTACGGCAAGCCATTGGACATCGAATGGAAGGGTGTTTTGTCCGGAAGTGAAGGCTCGCCCGAAGGTGGGAAGTCACAAAAAAAATTGAAGCTGGTACCGGTTGATGTTGAGGTGCTGGTGGCCGAAAACAAAGACATTATGGCCGCGCTAGTCGCGGATACACTTAAACGCATCAAAGAAATGTACGACGACTACGCGGGTAAATGCGACGCGGTCTATATCGGCTTCAGTGGCGGTAAGGACTCGGTGGTTCTGCTCGATCTTTGCCATAAGGTCCTACCGTTGGACGTTCCGGTTATTTTCAGTGATACGGATATGGAACTGCCGGATACTTATAGGGTCTGGGAAGAAATCCAAAGCCGCTACGAAGGCCGACCATTTTTGAAGGTCGCTGCTAAGACTTCTGCATTAGAAAACTGGCGACTCTTCGGACCGCCATCGCAAGCGTTACGTTGGTGCTGTTCCGTCCATAAGAGCACTCCCGCGATATTAGCGCTTAAAGAAAGGCTTGGAAAAATGTCAATCAAAACGATGGCATTCGTCGGAGTACGTGGTGAGGAGAGTCAGCGGCGTTCGGGATACGACGATATTGGAGATGGCTTGAAAAGCCAATCGCAGGTGAATGCCATGCCAATTTTGGCGTGGTCCGCGCATGAAGTGTGGCTTTACATTTTTGCGCACGATCTAGTTCTGAACGAAGCATACCGAAAAGGGTTACCACGTGTCGGATGCCTGATGTGCCCGATGTCAACCAACCGTCAGAATGATCTGATCCGGATGAATTACTCCGAAGAGGTCGCGCCTTTTGCTGACGCGGTGCGCTATACGATCGACCGCGAGTTTTCTTCCGAGGAAGACGCGGATGCGTTCGTTTACGAAGGCGGATGGTCTGCTCGGAAAAGCGGCGTATCTTTAAAACAAGTCATTGCAGAACCTGGCGTAGAACGCAAAAGGGACCGAGTGATTTGTGAATTCCCAATTGAAGCAGAACTCACCTTAAGGGAATGGCTCAAGGCTATTGGAAAAATCGAAGGCGCAGAGTTATCATTCCATAAAGACGGTCAGAGAGGGTTGTTAGAATGTGTCTGGACAAACGGTAAAGCCAATAAGGCCGTTTCCAAGTGGCTGGCATACGCTGTCCACAAAGCTATTGCCTGCACGGGATGTAATACTTGCGCGGCGGAATGTCCGACTGGCGCGTTGCGGTTGGAGAAGGACAACTGTAGCGGCAAGACGAAGGTCTTAATTGATGAAGCAACTTGCGTCCATTGCATGCGGTGCTATGTGCCTAACGATGGATGTTGGCGATATTACTCAAAACGATACGCAGGAGCAAGAACGATGAACATCAGCGGTATCAATAAGTATATGACTTTTGGATTGAAACCTGAATGGATTGAAGTTCTGGCGAACGAGGGACCAAGTTTTCGTCAGACGACTGCGTTGGGCAACCGGATGGTTCCCGCAGCCGTGACCTGGTTCCGTGAGGCGGGGTTTATTGAAGATTCAACGGCTATCAACACAACGCTTCTTTTGGATGTTGGCAAGAAACGTGGTTTTAGCGACTTGCTGCTTTGGCAAATGTTGTGGTTCCGTCTCGCAAATATTTCCCCACTTGTGAAATGGTATGTCTGCAATACGGATTTAGACACCGGATATCAGCTGAAGGGGCTTGATGAAAGTCTGGCGCAATCAGTTAGTTCGGCCTCGGTGAGGAAGGGCGCATTGCAGTCGCTTTGTCAACTGGTTAAGTCTTCTCCGCTTAGCGAAGGAGACTGGGCGTTGGTTGAAGCCGAAATGAAGGGTAGATCTGTTGAAAAACTCACACGCCGCTCGCGTTTGGTTGATCCGCTGGTGATTCTTTATGGGTTTTATGTGATGGCGGAAAAGTCTGGGCATTCTACTTTCACGGTCCGTCATATGATGGCGGCGGAGTTCGACGGGGAGTTTGTGTCGCCCTTGGTGATTTTCGGCATTTCTCCGGACGAGTTCAAAAAACAGTGCATGGGACTTGCAGCGATGTATCCAGACCTCATCACGTGTAGCTTCACGCTGGGGCTGGACGAGATTCGGTTGTTCCCAGAAACGAAAAATCGGGACGATGTGGTCGGATTGATTTTGCGGAAATAGCTGACAACAGGAGAATTGTAACACATGGCATTTTACAAAGATTATTTCGGGATCAGACCAGATTACGCGCCATTCATGACGCGTGCGAACATTGATAAAAGTCCCGAAACCTGGCTGGCTTTTTACCCGCACGACTCGTTTGTGGAGATTTTGCGGGAGTTGCTTAAAAGCCTGAACGGTGGAAAAAAGACGATCTGGATTACGGGCGCCTACGGTACAGGTAAGAGTCATGCGTCACTGGTACTGCAGAAATTGTTCACCGACGATGAGGTGCGCGTCCAGAAATGGCTGGATTTGCGCGAGACTCAGATACCGGACCCCGTGCGGAAAGGGGTCCTGGAACGGCGCGGCGAAAAGACGCTTGTCGTTTATGACGTGAACACGGATGGCGTGGACGCGAAAAACCAGTTTCTGATGCGCTTGCAGCGCGGTATAACGAAAGCTCTGGAGGCGGGGGGACACACTATTCCGCTGAAAGGCAAGCTGGATGAAGTTATTCAGCGCATTCGGCAGGATGAGCCGCATTTCTTCGCAAAGCGCGATGAAATGCAGGAGCGGCTCTCGCACCTGAACGCGGGCATTAAGACGGTGGATGCGTTGGAGAAAAAGTTGCGGGATGTGAACCAAGAGGCGGGACTGGTAAGCGATGCGATGCAAGTGCTGGAGGCAAGAAATATATACCTTGGTTCGAGCGCGGAAGAATTTCTGGATTGGGCGGGTGCATCCTTGAAGGCGAACGGACTTTCCAAGTTGGTTTATATCTGGGACGAATTCTCGGCGTTCATGGATCGCAATCGAGCGGCATTAAAGACGTTGGAACAATTAGCAGAGGCTGCGCAGCAGGGGATGTTTTATTTCGTGCCGGTGACGCATACGGATATCTCATCGTATGTGGCGGCGGGCTCCGAAAGCGCGAAGAAGGCGAACGACCGGTTCACATTCAAGCGGCTTGACTTGCCGAATGAGACTGCGCTGAAACTGGCAGCAGATGCCTTCGTTATAAAACCTGAGAAGGCAGCGGAGTGGAGACTAGAGCGCGACGAACTGTGGCACAGTGTGAACGGCGTGGCCGAAAATTACATGGCGGCTAAGAAGGCGGGCATAGATGCGGCGGACTTTAAAGGTATCCTGCCACTGCATCCAATGGCTGCGTTCCTGCTGAAACATCTTTCGGTGGCGATCGGATCAAACCAGCGGAGCATGTTTGAGTTCCTGAACGGCGAGGAGTTCAGAGCGTTCATTGAGAAAGGCGGGCTAGAGATTCCCGATCATCAGTTTCTGACGGTGGATCATCTGTGGCAGTATTTTGTGGAACGAGATGATCTAGGGACGGGGCAAGCCGTACAGGAAGCGCGGGCAGAGTACGCTCGACGCGAACAGGAATTGCAACCAGACGAGCGGCGCGTGTTCAAAGCGGTGTTGCTGTTTGGCTTGATTGAACAGATACAGGGAACGGGGCATCCGCTGTTGGGTGTGACGGTAGAAAATGTTCAACGCAGTTTCGAAGGGGATGGCGCTTTGCAGGGGGTGGATGCGATCCTACGTAATCTGGAACAAAAGCATTGTTTTGGGATTGTGAACGGGCGTTGCGAACGTTTTCGTGACCGTGCGGACACCAAAGAGATCGAGGAGAAAAAAGCGGCGTTGGACGGCAAGTTTGGCGATCTCGTGTTGAAAGACACCGAGGCGGAGCTGGTCAAACAATTGAAAGGTGTCAATTACGGCGGTCGTTTTAATGTGCGCGCGGCGGGTATCGGCGGCCTTTCGGCATCAAGCATTGCGAGACGCGAATCTTTTAGTGCGACGGGGAACCGCGTGCTTATACAGTTCATTCTGGCGCGAGACGAGCAGGAGCAATTGCGTATTCCTGACAAGGCAAGAGAATTGGCTAAACAGTTCAAAGACCACAGGATGCTGTTTGTGACGCTGCCGGAGGTCAGCTTCTGCCGAGATAAAGCGAAGGCATGGGAGGAGTTCACGGAAAACAGTGCTCGTCTTGCATTGGCAAGCGACAGCGCGAGCAAGAAGGTGTTCGAGACACAGGTCAACAGCGCCAAGGCGGAGTGGCAATCCAAAGTGAGTGCTGCTAAGTTCATTGTGTACAAACCCAATCCAAACGGGGAACCGTTCGCGGAGGAAGTGACGTGGGGGCAATTTAAACGAGACTGGCTCACCGGCTATGTGAAACAGACGCTCGAGGCATATACTGACGATCTGAGTGGCTTTAACATCAGCGCGTTCGCGGCGCCGAACGCCTTGCAGAGCTGGGCGTTGGCAGGCATGGAGTTCGACAAGTTTGCCAAACCAGGCCCGTGGAGGACCGTAGTGGCGACGTGGCAGAAAAATGGCGTCACTGGTGAGGATGGATGGTTCAATGCTAATCCGAACCATCCACTGACACAGTTGAGAGACTGCTGCAAGAAACGGCAAGACACCACGGTGGGCGCTGGCAGCACCTGCTCCATACGTAAACTTTACATCGATTTGCAACGCCCCCCATTCGGACTTCTGGGTGTGCCGCATTCGGCCTTCGTCATGGGCTTTGTGCTGAAAGCTTGGTTGATTGGTCAGCGCAAACTTCAATGGACAGACGGTGTGACAAGCAAGGCGCTGGATGCCGCGGTGCTGGCGGAAATCATCGAGGTGGTGGTGAAAGACGATGGCGCCAATGCCATCAGAAACGAGAAGCTGATCTGTCGCCTGTCGAAAGAGGAAAAGACGTTCATCGAACAGAGCAGCGTGATTTTTGAGAATAGTCCACTGGCGGACGGAACGGTGGAGGCGGCATTGAACGCGGTCGGGATACGGCTGGAAGCGATCTCAGGGCGCGTTCCACTGTGGGTGCTGCCGGAATATATCCGTGCGCAAGCTGAGCCAAGCGCTGAAGCGATGGGAACCGTAATCGCCGCTTTGTGTGCTGCGAACAGTATCAGTTCCAAAGGAGACACCGAAACTCGCGGCAATAAGGTGAAGGAAATCGGCGAGATTCTTCTTGCAACGCCGGGGCTGGCGGAGGCGATGGCCAAGTATATGACGCCGGTGATCTTTGAAGAGGCGTTCCAGAGGTATGTTGATACCGCCAAACCAGAATTGAAAGCGGCTGCAGAGCGTATGGGCGATTCGTTACACAGCTATTGCAGAGCTGTCAAAAACCGTTTCGCGGAAACGAGCGGCTGGTTGTGGAAACGTGGTGACGCTGAATCTGTACTCGAAGAAGTTTATCGGCAGACGATGTGCACTGAGCATATCCGCAGGCTGGCTGGTTCATCGGGCTACATGGGCTTCAAGGATGCTATGAGCCGCTTGAGCATTGCAGTGCTGGACGAGAACAAAGTGCCGATGGAGTTCTGGACCAGGAAACACCCGGCGTTGCAGCGCTTCTTTGATTTACTCAATAGACCGCTGTTGTCCGGAGAGGATGTGAAAGCTTTTGAGGAGATTTTAGCACAGCAAGAAGCTGTTATCCGCGAGGTGTTCTTTGATGTCGCTCAAAAGCGGCAGCTGAATGCGATGCGGGAAATTTTTGGAGAGATTTGGCCGGTGTCGATTGCGGAAAGCAGGGAGCTTTACAATACCTTCCCGTCGAATCTGGCGACATTTGATGAGCTGAGTTTTAAGACTCAAGGGCGTGGCAGGATTGAGGAGTATAGCCGGACACTGGTTTCCAAACAAGTGTTGGTGGTGTGGCGCGAACGTACAGGAACGGAGTCGCCAAACGATTGGAGCTGCAAACACGCGCTTCCCGCCGAATTCGTTTTAGCGGTGGACGATGCCAAAGGTATCATCGATGCGGTCGCGAATCCAGGAGGAGTGTCGGCGGAACGCTTACAATTTGTGCATAACGAACTTCAAAAAGAGGGTACGTTTGAGGATGTGTCCAAGGCGGGTGAAAAATTTCTCAAAAGGGTACTGCCTGATCGTTATCAAATATTCGGGTTCAGAGTCGAAGAACTGAGTGATTGGTTGTGCAGGAAATTAGGCGACGAACCGAACCAATGGCAGACGGACGGAGGGTTTAGCGATGCAGTCGAGTCGTTCATTAAACAAGGATATGACAATCTTGCACGGAACCAGGCTGCAGAAAAGGTTAATAGGCTTTCGGATGCCGAAGCGAAGATACTGCTCTTGAAGCTGATTGATCAAATCCCCGATGTAGGGTTTTCGGTGCTGGAGTAATGCCATGACACTGAACGAGTTTTGCGAATACCTCAAGAATCCCCTTGCGGAAGCGAAGGCGCGGGTGGTCATCTCTCCTCCTGGAGAGAGTTGGACGGCGTTGCGACGGTTTTGCCTGGAACACGGGGGCATTGAGTTGCGTTTGAGCGATATTGTGAATGAAAACGCGTGGCTCCCTATGCCTGATGAAGTCTTCCGGCGAGTGTCAGGAATAATGACGGCACAGGAAGCAAGCGGTAAGGATGTGGTATTGTTGGGGTTGCCCGGCTATCTTGCGTTGTTAACGGACGAGAATAAACGGGCTGCGATTGTTGCATTACGCGAATGGGTGGACGGTGCGTGTGGGTATGAAGCGTTATGTTTGTTGCGGAGCGATGATGGCACAGGATTGATTGTCAAGGATATTTTCGTCAATCCTCGCTACCGACAGGGTAAGCAACTCATTGTAATTGAAGACGGAAATGTCCTGTCGCCGATCGCCTCCGAAGAAACGGAAAGAATCTCGAGGCGTACGGAGGTGATGCTAGTCGAGGACGCTTTGGCATCCTTTGTCCCGGAAGTGTGTGACACATTTCAGAAGTATTTACGATATATCGAGGAACATCCAAGCGACAGCTCTGCACGGCGGATTGTTGTAGCATCAGAAGGGCGGGAATTGGCGGGGCTCAGCGTCGAGGTGCGGCAGGTGGTGTGTCTGCGGGATTTTGCTCGCGTGTTTTACGACGTTGAAGATACGGGATTATCCGAAGATGTTTTGCGGTGGATGTGTCAGCAGGGTAAAAAAGGTGCAGGTAAAACACTGCCAGAAATACTCAAGACTTTTTTTTTCCAAGAAGATGGGATAACAAAACGAGTCTTGTGTGTGTTTAATGGACACAACGGAATAGAACGTGAGGCGTTACTCTGGCTGATTAAACACCTCGCGCACAAGGGAAGTTACCTCGAGTGTGTTGCGAGGCAAGAAGGGGTTCTTGTCAGCAATTTCCGCTCCGCATACATAACTGGCGCGGCGGAATGGCTGGATGAGTCTGTGTTGTATGCTAGTGAACGTAGAGATGCTATACGGGAAGCGGATGTTAGAATGTCCGGTGCGGATATCCGACAGTTCATCGTGCGTTGCACGGGCGAATCCACGTCGCGCGTTGCGCCATGGTTGAATTGCGGGACGGATATGGAGCGAGCGGAATTACTGCGGCGTTGTGCGGTGGATGGCATTGCGTCAAACGCCGTAAAAAACGTGTATCCAGAAGTGGCCGCGTATTTACACTTGGAGAGTTTTTTTAACGATGTGACTCTAGAAGACTATTTCAGGAAATACCGTGAGCTAAAAATAGCAGGCCGAGTGACACCTGAGTTTTACGAAAGAGCGCAGTTGGAGGTTCCCCCGAATTTTGTACAATCGCGAGACGCGATCGTGCAACGGTATACATTGGACAACGGGTGCGCGTTGCTGGTGGTGGACGCAATGGGTGCGGAGTGGTTGCCGATGTTAGTGATGCTGGCACTGCAACGGAATATGGGCGTGGATTCAATTGCGGTTGGTGAGGCTAATTTACCGACAACAACGCAGTTTAACAATATCTATTGGCCGGACGTGGCGCGGCGATTACCGGATATCAAACGCTTCGACAACATTGTGCACAACGGTGTGGAGACGCACGAGACTAGGTGCGCGGAGGAAAATCTGGCTGCAGCATTGGATGTTATTGGTGGCGAGGTGTTACCGCGTGTGGCGGAAGGGCTGATACAGTTTGAGCGGGTGCTTGTTACAGCAGATCATGGGAGTTCGCGGCTAGCGGTGTTAGCATGGCAGACAAAACCTAGACTAGCGCGGACACTCTCCTGTGAAACTGGGGCTGATGTTGCAGATTGGCGTTACCGTGAGCGAGCGGCGCAAGGCACATGTCCTCCGGAGCTAGAGGAAACATTGGACGGCAGGCATTGGGTGGTACGCGGGTATAATCGGTTGCCCAAGAAGGGTGGCGGACAGGGCTTTGAGATACACGGAGGGGCTACATTGGATGAGCGACTGGTGCCGGTTGTGATTTTCTCGAGGAAAGGTCAGTTCGTGCCGAATGAGAAGACTAGTGGCAAGAGAGCGCAGATTGTTGAGAACGACGATTTTGATTTGTAGTATTAATGAGGGGCAATCCACCATGTTTGGTACTGAAAAATTACGGGCGGCATTCCAGGACACGACGGTCTTTAAGGATCCTAACATCGTGGCGATCTTCAAAGCGGCGTCGATTCCGTCTTTTTTGCGGGATTGGATTTTGAAGCGCAAAGCGGAGTCTGACGGTAGAATCCACGATGCTGAGGCTTTGCGAAAATACATTTACGAAATCATCCCACGCCGGGAAAATTTATTGGAATTGAAGGACGCGGCGCGAAGTGAGGGATGCACGAAGAAGTTTCTAGCCAAAATTGAAATCCAATTCAGCGTGCGGTCTGACGAATACACGTTTGCGATTCCAGAATTGGGTTTTGGGCATGCTGAAACTCTGATCGAGGATTATGTTTGGAATCGAATCAAAGATGATGTTGTAAAAACGTCTGGTGGCTGGGGGCTTGTACAACTGGGATACCGGAGCCCTGATGGCGAGAATCCTCGAGGATGTTTCACTCTCTTAGAATACAAGAATTTCTGTCCTTACACGATTGATCTGGATGCCTATAGAGAGGCTCGCAGTCAATTCACAGCGGAGGAGTGGATCGACGTTGTGTTGGGAGCGATTGATTACAACCCTGAGGGATACGAAGATTGGGTACAGAAACATACTGTCCTGACGCGTCTACTACCGTTCATTGAACCACGACTGAATCTTGTGGAGCTGGCGCCCAAAGGAACGGGTAAGTCGTATATGTTCGGGCGGGTGGGGAAATACGGTTGGTTAGTCAGTGGAGGGACACTAACGCGTGCGAAGATGTTTGGTGACATCAATGGGAAGAGCCCAGGTCTGATCGCGTCGAATGACTTTGTAGCATTGGATGAAATCCAGTCGATCAATTTCCACGACCCGAGCGAGATGCAAGGCGCGCTCAAAGCTTTCATGGAAAGTGGGGAGATCACGGTTGGCAAGAACCGTATAATTGGTGGGGCCGGTGTCATCCTGTTGGGGAACATACCACAAACAGAGATGGACGAAACCAAAGACATGTTTCAGAGGCTACCGACAGTGTTTCATGAATCGGCATTATTGGACCGGTTCCATGGTTTTATCCGAGGGCGTGACATCCCTCGTATGAGTGAGAACCTGAAAATCAACGGTTGGGCTCTGAACACGGAGTATTTTTCCGAGATAATGCATCTATTGCGCCAGCCGGCGGAGACGCTAATTTATCGGCATGTTGTTGAAAGGCTGGTAGACTATCCTCCCGAAGCGGACACTCGTGACACAGAAGCGGTTTTACGGTTGTGCACGGCCTACCTTAAACTGCTGTTTCCACACGCCACAGAGCCGGATGGCATTGACAAGTTAGAGTTTAAGAGATACTGTCTACGCCCCGCCGTGCAGATGCGCACGGTGATCCGGCAGCAGTTACAGAAGATAGATCCACTTGAATACGGAGGAAAGAACGTAGCCGCATACACGTTACGCGAAGTAGAATAATGAGGAGAAGAAAACAAATTAATTGTGCTTATTGTAGCAAAGAGAAGCTTTCCAAGAATGTCATCGGACTTAACAAGAAACTTATCCAACCGCATATTGAACGGATGATGTGCCTTGTGTGTATGGCTGGGTATTTTGAGACGACAGAAGATGAATTGAAAGATATGATCGAAAGATTTAAGAGGGAAGGTTGCGCGTTATTCGGATGAGGCAAGGGTGGAAAGTGTTCACTCGTAGTAAATCAGATCAGATCTGACAAATACCAGTTTTGGCAGGGCATTCTTTTTTAAGTGGATAATAGGTAATCGTTTTTTTAACTATCTGTCCATAATTGCGAAAGCTTCTTATTGAAGACTAATTGTTTCTAGAAATGGGTTTTCCCTACTGCCTGTAAAATCTATATCCACGAATCACCAGTCCCTCTTGCTCCTTAAGGTTTGATTCAAAATCTTCCCACGCTGGTCCAAATTCTTTTAGATCAAGCCACTTAAAGCTTTTCAACCGTTTATCAAAGGCTAATTGTTGCTTGAAGTATGGGAAATCTCCTCCGATATAAGTGGTTTTTACATAAAGAGGCTGGGGCTTATACTTCCCAGTATAATTAAAAAAATCTATAGATTGCTCCTTTAGTTTGACCTTAATTCGTTCTAACAGAAGAGGTAAGGGTTTACCCTCAAAATCATCATAGCGCATGAGTGAAACTTTTCCTGAGCAGATATGAATTTTTATAAGGTTAGCATTTTCGATGTCACCATAAAGTTGTGTAGCATAACCAATGTAAACTCGAAGAACGGCTGGGAGCTCATTCAAATAATCACGGTGGATGGTTAATGAATGTCCTTCAACCATTTTGCCTTTTGGAACTCTGTCGTAAAATTCTTCACAAGCCGTCTGAATAGTATCTGGTTTACCTACTGAAAACAATAGATCCTTCGCTTGGTTGAGGGCATCTGTGTATTTTCCGAAAAATGACTTTATATCACGTTTTAAACCCTCAGGCATATGGACGTATGGTTTACGTTGGCCAAAAAGACCCAGGGCAAAATACACGAGCAGATCATCACATCGAGCCTGTGCTGCTTGTCTGAAGATCTCATCACCATGAAAGGTAGTCAAAACAGTAAGAGCTCGCGCGTGTGATCCACATAGTGCCCGAATACGTTCTGAGAATTCAAACTCTGCATTTGCTGGTAAGCGCCCAAGGTCAAGGCATAAATTCCAAAAATCGTCAAAGAGTTCACGATGTCTCTCAAGCAACGAGCGTTGCTGTATTTTGAGCTTTTCTGGATGATCAGTGTATGACAACCGCAGCCATGTTTTTTTGCTGGTTTGTCGCTGGACAAGAAAATTTTGTTCTTCAATCTCGTCCTTAAATACATAAAATAGACCTGGACCAACAGCTACAGGATCTTGATTTAAGGAATCAGCAATGTAATTCTTAAGTTCAGTTTGGGTATAATATTTTTGAAATGTGTTGCGTGAAGTGACAACTCCATCGCCGAACTCTTTAAACTGACTGGTAATTGATTCTCCTCCAAGCATGGCAGATACAACCAAAATCTTCTTTGTTTGTTTAAATGCCTGTTGAAGTGTTTCTTTGCGCTCTTTGGGATTTTCAATGACATTTATTACAAAGCCTAAGTTCACAATATCAGACGGTATTTTTGGTTTATCTGGATTGTAAACAGGATCCCATCCTGAAGCTTCAACACCATTCTCCCTCAGAATGGTTAAATCATCGCCCTTACCACAGCCATAATCGAAAAGAGAATATTGTCTTTCAAAATAATTATGCCTGAGAAGTGACTGCATAGGAGTTGATAATTTGTTGCGATCAATTGCTGTCCTATGACGGGCAATTTCTTGCGGATAAGTAGCATTGACTGGTGTTGGTATTTTGTCTTTATTCCTTTGCAAATGACCATTCAAAAGCACATATCCTTTCTTGGTAATAAGGAGTTCCCAGGACTTTTTGAATCCGATCGTCCGTGTGTTTTCAAACAACCCGGCTTTCTCGCCTTCTCTAGTTATCTCTCGGAACACTGGTACGGAAGGATGCGTTGATTCTAAAAAGGTCTCTTTTCTATGCAGAATCGGTGGGTTTTCTGATTTTTCGTAACTACTTGACCGGACGGTGTTTTTCTGAAGGTCTATGGTGTGGCTTGCATGGAGGGCGGGGTAAGAATCCTCAAAAAATGCAGGGTAAAACAGAAGGGAAATTTTAAAGTCTTTTTTAAAAAACTTAACGATGTTCCATGGGGTACTAGCAATTTCTATCTTTTCAATTGTTTTGAAAAGATAGGCGTGCAAATCATTTGGGACAGCAGCCATTGCAGATTGATGGAGATAGATTGCATCTGGCAATCTTTTACCAACTTTTAGCTGGCCAACCAGTTTTTTATATTCAGCGAAATCCATATTTGCATTTTCTATATTTGTGACCTAGTCAGTATCTCTTCATGTTTGCTGCACTTATTTTACAAGAATCAGAGTGCTTAGGCCAAGATCCGTAATTTTAGCATTCTCCATCGTTATTGAAAGATTAATGTTAAAGTCTTTTGGAAAAGGTCGAGTATAAGCAGGGTTCATACATTTCCCCTCTTTTTCTCTGCAATCGGCAGGCAAGCAAAATGGGCACGGGATAGGATAATGAAAGGAAAAAGCTAAAAGAGCAAATTTCTCTATGAATTTCTCAATTTTTAACAATTGTCTGATTAGCATTTTTCTATCGTGGCTTGTGACCGGTTGGCTTGCTGTGGTAATGATAACTGCGTAGTTAAAGTAGGAAAGGAATTCACCCCAACCGTATCGTTTGGTCTCGTCAGTAATGACTTCTGACAGTTGAAGCCAATAACAGTTTGTTTCTCCAGAGGAAAGCTTGGTGATCTCATCTGGTAAACTAATTGTATCTTCCCCCCGGGCTGGATTCTCATAACTTGGTGTAGATTTTTTTTGAATGTCGACGAAGTCAGCCCCGTAAAAAAGAGGAATGTGGTAATCTTGACTTAATTGAATTGCTATTAATTTGTTGATTGCCACACTTCCTACACAGACCTGTGTCGTCTCTTTCCGGGCAGATATGAAGCCCAAAAGTTCCCTCAAATTTACAATACAGGTATTGAGCATACAAGAAATGCTGAGAAAATCGGGCTGATGTTTATCAATGGCGTCAAGCCAGGAATGCGGTTTGATTTTTGCCCCGAGTTTAAAGACATTATAGCCCTGAGTTTGCCAAAGTTGTTCAAGAAAAGAGCTGCCAAGATCCTGCCCTGCTGGCGCCATCACTCCGGATACAATAATCAGAGGTTTTGCGGGGCGTTCCGGCGGTAAAAAGAGAAAGCAGTACGTTATTGCTTGGGAAAAGGCGTAGATGTCAGCAACGGCAACCCTTTTATCCTTTGAAATATTTTTAGCTAATCGGTAGCCATTATGGGAGAGCATGTATTGAAATTTAAACTCATCCAGACACTCCATTAATAGGGTTAATATTTCATTGACAGTATGTGCTCTACGAAGCTCTTTGATAAGAGCTGAGATGTTTTGCTTTGTTTCTTCTTCGTCTATGACTGGAAGGCTATAAGAGTGTTGTTTAGTTTGAAGAATCGAACCATTTTTGTCCGCTTGGAACGAGATCGCGGACCATATTGAAGTTGTTGTATGAGAAAAATTATTTTTTATCATGATGTTATCACGACTTCATACCCTTCAAATTTTCTAATGTTGATTACCTTCTCAGCATCAAACATTAGATATTGACCTTTAATGCCAGTCAGAACACCTTCAATGTATGGTGATTTCTCGGGGTTAAAGGATATTATTTTGCTAGGATATTGCAACACAGGAAATCGGCCTGTAAAAACAGAGTAGTTGGAACACAGATATTTTCGAAGTTCGACAGTTAAAGACGTTTGCGCTAGGCTATAGGCCTCTTGAAAATCAGCTGCTAGCAAAACCTCATTCCGTAACATTTTTTGCCAATGTGTTCTATCTGTGAATAATTCTTTCAATTCAACTTCAATTTCTCCAGCTAGATATCTGTTGGGCGTGTGGGCAATAGTGACAGCATATGAAGCCCCTTGGTCAATCCAACGTGTAGGGATATTGCTATCTTTTGTCACCCCAACTTTTACTGCACTACTTATTGCCAAATAAACAACATGAGGTTGGTTATGATTATGTTGTTCCCATTCGATATCTCTTCCTTCTCCAAGATGTGCACGGCAAAGTTCTGGCCGAATAATGCAGGGTGCTGCCTCAGGAGCATTTCTAAAACATGGGAAGCAAAAGCCTTGAGCGAAGCTTTTCTTCGTTAGTTTGCCACAACTTTTACAATAAATTTTACCTGTAAACTCTATTTTGAGTTCTTTACCAATGAAATCATTAAGAAGCACCAATCCATCATCGGTAGATAATTGATACTGAATCGGATCTCCGTTTGAGGCTATTAATTTCTTTAAATTTGTATTGATTATCATCACATTTTTCAAATGTTATATCTAAAATAGTCCGTGTCTCTAGTTGGTTAAGCTCAACTAGAAATTTGGTGGATCGGTTTACATGTGCGAGGCAATCATTGAGAATGCAGTGCTTATCAAGCGACTTTAATCAGCAAATAATATTTTTGTCATTATTTTGATTATGAGGTAGTCAAAAATGGAGACCAGACAGAGTGATAGTCATAAAACCATTATCTGGGCATTGGAAGAACTGTTGCCTTTGAGATAGAGTATCTCATAGCAACTGCTAGAATATGCTGACCAAGGATTGAGAGCAGAATTGGTTTCCACGATCTTCATGAAGATACAAACGTTTCTCGGGAAGATGGATGTCTGTTTAAGGCCAGTACATAGGAAGGAACTTGGTGGTGAAGTATTATCGACAGTGTCGGGGATACGTCGGGGAAAACGTCGGGGACAATTTTGGGGAAAATTTTGGAGGCTATCTTGCAAATAACACCATCACCATCCCAGAACTATCAGTACTCATTGGAATAACAGAGCGTTCCATTGAACGTAATCTTCAGAAACTACAGAAGGAAGGTACACTGAAACGTATCGGCCCAGCCAAAGGCGGGCATTGGCAGGTTTCTTGACATATTTGCAAGAAGTGGTAATGGATGTTTGAAGTAAGGTCGATATTTTTGCCGGTTAACCTGTTTGTAAATCGATTTTCGTGCAATGAGAGGGGGAGGCCATGACAATTGGAGCCATTAGTATAATCATAGGCGTTGTTCTCTTGATTCTTCTTAAAATGTTCTTTAGCGATTCGGAAAATATCAATCAAAATGGCCAAATCCATGGGGTTGATCACGATGAGCTGTTCAAAGAGGATCTTGATTTCGATCCGAGCTGGGCTGTTCTTTCTTCAAATACTCATCATTCCGAAGATGATTAATACAACACTGCGGTAATCCATCTTTCCATATGAAGATGGGTTACTTTTTCTCAAACACACTTCCTTTCCAGAAATCTTCATCATTTGTTGGCGGGGAAGAAGCTGCGTCGCCATGAATGATTCTGCCTGATGGTAATACAATTCCACCCTCATGTTTTTCCGGCTGCACTAAGTTTCCTTCATAGTAAAACGATTGGTTTCGGTACAGATCATGGGTTGGCCTAGGCGGGGCACCATGATTTAAGCCGGCGACATCTTTCGCCAGTTCTCCTGCTGTTGTGTGGATGCCACCACTACCAGATTCTTCAGTGCGGTTTCTGGTACGAATGTCTTGAGCAGGACCGGTAACAGATCCTGCATTTGGATTGTCCATTGGAGTGCCTGATTGTGGCCTCGAAAGTGTGCTATCGTTGATACCATAGGTTTTCGATCCGGCAACACTTGCGGCCATTCCAACATCTTGCTTAAAAGCGTGGTCTTTGACGCGATTTCTCGTGCTGGCAATGGTATTGCCCACTGTATTTGCAGTGCTTCCCCAACCATAGCCATTGCCACTGACAAAGCCGGAAACAATGGTATTCATATTATCCACGCCCTGACTTCCCTGTTGGGTCAGGAAATGATTGAAGTCGCTAATGGTTCGCCGAATGTTTTCCGGTGATTCACTTCCATAGCGCTCATTGGCGTAATTTCTGACTAAGGCGGTGGTGAGATCTGCTCCGTATGATTCATTTGCGCTTCGCATTTCCCTTGCATCGCGCAGATATGAATAGGCTTCAGTGGCTCCGACCTGTTCTGCGAGCTTTGTCATATAGTCGAGGCTTTTAGAATCCTGTAGCGTTTGTTGGAGGGATTCTGAGCGTACTTGTGCAGCAGTATTTTCGAAAGCCCTGGCAGTATCTTCAGACACATTGAAACTGACTTTTTCATTATTCTGACCAACCACTGTGAGCTGGCCGCCAGCACTAAAGATCCTTTTAAAACCTGCACCGACAGTACTGGAGAACTGAGTTCTTACATTTTCCTCCATCGTATTTACAAAACTGGACTTATCGCTGATTGCTCGTTGCCAGTTCTCTCGGGACGCATTGTCAAGCCGGGTGGTGAAAGCACTAGCTTCACTGCTGGTCAAGCTTGCTCTCTTGGCTGCATCCATAGCCAGTTGCCAATTCTGACTCCTGCCCAGACTGTTTGACGCAGCCACAATCTGTTGTTGTTGGGCCATGGCACCTACGGTGACAGGATTCAGACCATTAACTGCTGCGTGAGTTGTTTGGTGATTACCGGAACTGTCGACTGAGTATGCAGCTCGGCCCTCGGCCATGGTGTCAGTCGCGACTCCGTTGCCACCTGCGCCGGTGGTTGTGACAGTGGTAGAGCCGTCTGGATTTACTGTTTCTGATTTTGTTCTTGTGGTGCTGCCATCCGGACCGGTTGAAACTTCGACAGGACCTGAGCCTGTTCCCGCACTCACCCTTGCCGAAGCAATCATGGTGGCCATTTCACCGTCTGATGTACCCTGGGGAATCTGTCCGGATTCCTGCAGGGAGTTTTTCGTGTTCATAGCAGCGGTATATCCACCAACTGAGCGGTGGGTGCTCCAGGCCTGTGCCGCTGCCATGTTGGAAAACCGGTGCTCCGGCATACCTGAAAGCAATCCGGCGGCACGAACTTGCTGATTCATGGCGGCCGAAGTCCCCTCCGGGGTGAGTAGTTGGCCCGCTTGTGCCCCTGCAGATTGGACGATTCTACTGAGGTTGCCGGCAAGCATTGCCAGGGCATGACCGCCGAAACGGATAAGCATCATGGAGAAAAAACTTGCCAGCATGATACCGGCTGAGCGAATCACTCCAAACATTGCCAGCAACTTGATGGAGATGGTTGGAAATGCAGCCATAGCATAGACTCCCAGATTGGATTGGCGCATGTCCTCGAAGGCGTAAGAGGCATAATCCATGGCTGCTCCATGAATCACGGCATCAGTTATTCCCCAGGTGGTGAGGAACACAAAAAAGCCAAACATTACCGACACCGCTTTACCGACAACAGGGGTAAAGAGAAAGAGCACCAGAAAGGGAATAACGCCGATGGCAATGGCTGTCATGACGGCTCGGATAATTGGGATCCACTCGTTCATGGTAAGGCCTATGCCTAAGCCGGTTGAGGTGATCTTGCGGTTACTCTCCATGAGCATGGATGTCTCGTAATCGTCCTGGAAATAGAAGTTGTAGAGGATTTCTGATATCTGGCGTTGCTGGATGATCTTTTCCGGAGTCGTGGCGGTACCGGTGGTAAAGTTCAGGGTACTGGTAAGCAGTGTTTTGCAGGTGTTCAGTTCAACCGCATTGGATGGATCAAAATAGGCTTTGCTACATACCTTCTTTATAGCTTCATCATAGTTGGAGGGATTGGCGTAGATGGGTTGCAAACTGTTCCAGGCATCGGTGCAGGTGACATTAGTCCCCTCTGGGTGGACTGCATCATAATAGACGGTATAGATTGCTGGATTGACCGCTGCACTCAGGTCGACGAGGAAATCCGAGGTGTTATTTCGTATATCGTCTAAAGAGAGTGTTGTGCCTGGGCGCAATAACTCAAAGGTCACACAATCCTTGACGTAGCGGATCATGCTTGTTCTGGCATAGTTGTTTTTTGGGGCCGATCCCCTCACTGACTCCAGTGCCTTGAAACCTATGCCACCGGCTGTCGAGGTATAATAGGCATCAGGAGCGGCGGCGGTATCGATGATATCGACCATACCCCTTTCGATCTTGTTGAGAAAACCAGCGGTAAATACCACTGCATCCGGTACCTGGCCGATGGTTTGAAACCTGTTTAAGACCGGATCATAAACAGTGATATTGCCTTTAGGTACAAAGAGAGCCAGATAGAGGACAGCCCCGAACAGTACCGGCACCGCCCACACCAGGGGAATGACTCGTGCTCCGGTGGCTGCCCGTGCCAGCCAGGCGCTCACCCCGGCGATCAGGCCAAGCACCATGATGACAAAAAGTAAGCCCTGGTAGCCTGAATCGCTGAAAATGAGGGCAATCTTGGTGAATGCCTGGGTGATTGGATTAAAGCCGCCGTAGGTATAATACTCCATATCCAGGGCAAAGACTGGTCCTGCCGAAAGCAGGAACAGGCAGAAGGAGGCTGCCAGGATGATTGGGAGATTGTTTTTCTTCATACGCTTTTTACATCTGCAGTCTTGCCGCGACATCTTTACCATAGCGCCGGGTAATCTCTGCGGTTATCTGTTGCTCGACTTTCTGCATATGCTCTAGGTAATCCATGATCGTGGACATCTCTTTAGCCGAGGCGACATAGCTGGCCCGGGCAGCATCTTGAAGCCGCCTGATTCGTGCCTGCATAAGCGATATATTCTGGTCGGCATGTTCGGCAAAGATGACCGCTGCACAATTTTCCGATGGCTGGCCTGTGGCAGCTTCTGCCTGTTTCTCCAGCATCTCTCTTGCCTTCCAGGCGATGGTTTCCGCCCGGACGTAGAGATCGGACAACATCTGCAGGGCGTAGGCATTGGCGGTAATATCGGCAAGTCCTGCTACGGCAGCCTCTTTCATACCTGAACCAACGGCAGTTTTAAGGATGGGAAGGGCGGAAAGAGGACTTGCAGCCAGAAAGGTCTCTTCATCCCCGCTGAGCACACCTTTGTTTTCGATCTTATCAGCAATGGAACTAAGAATAGTCTGGACGTATTGCCGCAAGTCACGATTGGTATCGGTTATCTGGCTGCAGGTTCCACCGGAATTTTTTGCGAACACCTCACCACTGGTAAAGGCTTTGATATCATCCGGGTTATTCTCCGAACATGGGGGTTCGTAGGATATCTTGTAGGCGTTGGCTGGGCCTTCGAGGTTGACGTCGCCAACCAGGCCGCGAATAAGGCTCGTGTAATCGGCGGGAAGACTGATTTTACTCCCGACATTATCGAGCAGGGAGCCACCTGAGAGGAAAGTAGATGTTATTTCACTGTTGCAGCCACTGGTAACCCTTGAGACATCTGCTGTTTGCGGGACATTGTTGTTGGCTTTATCCTCGGTGGTAATAATATCCCACATCTCGGAGACGCCCTGGCTCAGTTTGTTCTCCTTGATGGAAGTGCCAAGTTTTTCCTTCATCACTTCGCTGGAGTGAAACCCGTTTTCGTCCATAACCACCCCAACCAGTTCTTTTGCCGCCGCGCATTCATCGAGCTGCATGGAGTTGAGCTTATCGGACATTGCTTCAAAGTTTTTGATTGTATTGGAGCATTGCTCGCAGAGTGTTTTCAAACCAAGGTCAAAGGCCACCGCAGCCGCACCGGAGAGAATTCCCTGGAGTTTATCAACGAGATAATCGGTATTCATGAAGGAAAAGCCACCCATGAATACATCTATCCCACCGCAACCGCTTTTGATTCTCGGCGGTTCAATTGTTACCGGATAGGAGGTGCTACTCGGCCACCTGGCGTTGAAACTTCCCCCGGAATAGTATCCTCGCTGTTGGCCGGAGAGGTAATTGGGTGAAGTGGTGGTTCTTTGATCCAGCCAGTCGTCAACCCAGGCAGATGTTGCAACAACGGGATGTAGTAAAAGCGGTAATGTCAGAGCCGCAGCAAGGAGGGCTATTCGGGGCTTTTCCATGGCTGTTTTCCCTTGTTGAGGATTGATGTTGGATCGAACGCTGAACCCTTTTGAAAATCGTACATCAGGAATGTGTCTTCCCGGGTGTTACCCTGCAACAGACGTATGGCCCGGTAGAGTTTTCTTTCCAGCTCTGTCATTGCTATGACGCCACTTGCTACGGTCATGTAATTATCCTGCCCCTTTTTGATAAGCAGAAGGGTTGGGGTAAGGGTAATGTTGAAGCGAGCCGCGCTGTTGATATTTCTGCTGATATCCACCGTCTTGATCTGCCAGCCGTATTTATCGACGAAATAGTTGAGTATCCCTGCCTGTTTTTCACAAAAGCTGCATCCGGGGCTGACGAAAAAGATCAGGGCATGATCATTGCCAGCGCTATTGATTGTCTGGAATATTTCATCATTCTGCATGGTGACTCTGGCGGTGACGCCAGGTCCTGCAGTTGGATACACATGATTCACATTGAAGAGTTCACCATATTTCTGGGTGACGTACATGGTGGCATTGGTATACGCGAGGGCTTTACGCCTGGCTATATCCTGCATGGTCAAATACTCCAGGATGTTTTGCTCGGTTGGGGTCTGGACAGCCTTTTTCTGTAGGACATTCAGGAGTTCCTGGAAGTCGTCCGGGTACATATTCCACAGCTTATCGATGGAATATGAGTCCAGAGATTGAGCTCGCCCTGGTTCTTTGATGGGCTGCGCCGGTTTGGTTGCCTGTTCTTCTTGTTCCAGCGGCGGATTTTCATACCAGAACCAGCCGTGCTTGGTGTCGTTGTAAAATCTGTTCTGTTGTTCAGGTAGTTCATTGAGATCAGCAGCTGTTACATTGCCGGCAACTATCAAAAAGCAAACCGACCATAGTAGGAGTAGATCACCAAATCGGCAAGGCTTTATAGAGAATGTCGTCTGCATGGACAAAACCAAAATATTTGGAATCAAAACTGCGTGGATTTGTCCCCACCATGAAATAGCTGTCCTCCGGCACCGGGCCGGAGAACTGAAACAGCGGCAGGGAACGACCTTTACTGTCTGTCTGCAGCGCTACTCCCAACAGTTTTTGACCGCAAAAGTAGTTCCTCTCAACATCGGTTGAAAAATTATCCCCTGGACGGCAACCGACCTTTTTGATAATACGGTCATTTGCCGGATCCAGCCCTTTCTGGACAAAACTTGAATCCTTATGTCTGAACACCAGGTAATCTCCAAGTTTGATCTCGCTATTCGCCCTGGTGAGGAAAAATATCCGATGCTCGAGCGATGGACTGGTGGAAACAATAATCCGTTCCGGCAGCCAGGCACCTACTAGAAGGGCTGCCAGAATGACAATAACCAGCGTCTTTTCCCGGTTGTTGAGCCTGAGATTTTTTGTCTCAAACTGTTGGGAGCAATTACTTGATACGGATCTCGTCTCCATTCCTCAGCACCACATCTTTCAAAACGATGACCTGATTAGGGTGGCTCGCGGCCTCACTGTTTAAAATCTGTTCAACGGCATCCAGCTTCATTGTCCACTGCTGTTCGGTAATTTCGCCGGCAGCCAGAAGTGCTTTTTGGGTGCGCAGATATCCTTTCAAATCAAGGACCCTGATCTTTTGAGCAAACATTCTGTCATAGCCCATCACCGTAGCTGCAGAAAGTATCAGGGCAAGAATGATCACCTCGATGTAACCAGGGCCGGTGCTTGCCGGTTTTTCAGGTTGTGTGGTGTTCTCTTCGCTCAAAGTGCGCCCCGTATTTTCTTGATCAGCTTGGTGATACCGGTGCTTTTCACTTCCCGGTTGATTCGTTCCAGGAGAAAATCAAGTCCGGCATCTCCCTGGATTAAAAAGGCATTGCCTTCATGTTCATAGACAACAGCTGGTACTCTGGTGATGCCATATCTCGCGAACAGCGATGGTTGCAGGTGGATCGGTACTTCATACCGCTCACATGGTGTTTCCGTTCGAGGGCAATCCAGCTCTTTTTTCAAAATCCTGCTGAAATACGATTGACCCTTATTGGCCCTCGCAGAAGACATTCCTCCGACCATCCCACGCATTACCAGCAAAACATTGGGTTCAGCGGCTTTATCCAGACCTGCGATATAGGCATGGACAGTTTCATCTGGCACTGAGCTTGAGATAAAGAGAAGAACTTTTTCTCCAGCTGCGAGACTCCCCTTTGGACCCGCCTTTTCCGCTGCCGTCTGTTGGCTCTTTCGTTTCCATGGAGCTGTATATTGACCAAAGACCTCCTTTTCCAATCGCTGCTGCTCACATTGGACACGTTCCTGAAACTCAGGAGAATGGAAGAGCCGTGACGTTTCCTCTGCTTCCTTCAACCCTTCCTCGCTATATTTGTTGACCGGCAGTGCCATTTTTTCTGCATCCTCCCTGGCTTTTTTCATGATCAGAGACACATCGCTTTCGGTCAAATCCTGGGCATGGTTTGGCCAGGGGAATGAGCAAAGGATGAAACTTGCAAAAATCAGCTGTCGCAGCAGGTACAGCATCGTTGTTTCCTGTAGATCACCCAGAGAAATTCATCGTTTGAGCCTTTCGCTCCCTGGTAAGGCACATTCAGGCCGGAATCATAAAATTTGGCTGCCTTGCCTACGGGATAGGCTGGAGATCGGTCGTCTGGTCTGACGACGTGCATCTTGTAATGGCTCTTGATCCAGACAGGCGTATAATTGCATCCACAGAGGTTATCTGCAGGATCACAGATCATGAAAAGCCGGTTGAGTTTATAGAGAAGTCGTGAGGCGACCGCGTTGTTGGCCTGGACGATATTGTCATTGTCCACATGGCCGGTCATTGGGTAGGCGGATCCACTGCTGCCGATACACCAGGGCATAAAGTCGAGAGGGTAACCAAGGTTGACTGCAGCGGCATCGGCCATGCAGGCCATTTGCATGGCTTTGTTGGCGTAGAGGGCCGCTTCAGGCGTGATGACGGCGGATAGTTCGTCATTCTGCCACATGGAGTCGTACTCGCTCCACCACATGCCGTAATCTTTATGTTTGCAAAAGCCGTACATCATCGGGAAGAGATAGGCATGTCCCTGGGCAAAGGTCGATTCATTGGCGATATCCACTGAATCCGAGCTTTTGTTCTTGCCGCCGAGTTCATCTATGAGTGATGATCCTGTTTGTTTTCCCAGGTATGCAGAATAGTTGGCCATGGAAACGGTACCTTCCACCAGGAAAGGCTCCCAGTATTCCCATATTTCCCCTTCTTCGTAGAAAATTGGCGGTGGCCGTGGGCAGATACAAATGCCCTCGAATCTCAGCTCGATTTCATCCCAATGGACGTCTGAGAATACATTAAAAGAATCACCGGACTTCGCGGCCCATGCAGAGAATGGGAAGGAGAACAACAGAAAGATGATGGCAATGTTTCTATCTGGTCGCATCGTTTTCCTCAGTAGTTCTTTTTTGAGGTACAAAAAATTCACGCACCTGCAGCATGTTGTCTTTTTGTATGACCAGGGATGGTGCCGCTGCAAGTTGTAACCGCTCTGCAATTTCGTCGACTAAGTAAAACACCGAACGTTTGAGCTGTTCAGTGAGCTGGAAAGCATAGCCACCAGCGAGCAGCAGCCGAACCTTATGATTAGTGGCATAAGGAGTTTTCTTAAACCATTTGATCTGGGAGGGATCATCACCGTCAATAACGAGCAACCCTCCAGGGAATGAGACATAATCAAGGGGATTGAAGGTAAACCCCCTGGGGTAGATGACCTTGCCGTTGCCGTCGACCAAGTCCTGGTCAAGGGTATAGGTCATATCAACCAGAAAGGTTCTATCCTCTGTTGCCCGTGGAAGTGGATGAAGATCCTCAGGCTGATATGTTCTTACCCGATCAAGGAACTCATCCTCCTCAACATGATTCTTTGCGACGGCCTGTTGTTCCAGCTCTGTTGCAATATCCGGCTCGACTACCTGATACAACTTGCCGGCAACACCGAGGTGCTTGGCCTCCCCAAAGGCCGGCCAAGCACCAAAAACAACGTAAATGGTAGAGAAGAGAATAGAGAGTTTACAGTTCACCTTGTTGCCTCCGATTAACCATTTCCTGGATTGCTTCATGGTAGGTTTTGCCATGAGCAACCATCTGCTCGATCCTGGCTATTTCACTGGCCTTGGAAGTGTAGATGAAATAGGCATAATCGTTGACCACCAGTCGGGCCACACCCACCCCAAAGGGGGTGTCAAAGAAGAGTTCGGAGTATTTGGGCGGATTGGATTTGACGCTTTTCAGCAGCTTGAGAGTGAAGTTGTCATAATCGATCAACCCTTTCTTCTGCGCCTGGTCAAAGTCGGACGATTCCAGGTAGATTTTAAAGGCCGAATTGGAGTTGATGACATTGCCGACTTCACCGAAGTTTTCCAGGTCGAGCAGGGACTGGGTGATGACCATGAAACTGCCGTTGTACTTCCGGGCCCGGCGGTAGCCTTCGTTTATCACCGGGGCGATCATGGCACCTTTATCGAGAAACTGCCAGGCCTCGTCAAAGATGATGAGTCGTGGCCGGGAGCGGTCGGAGAGATAGAGATCCTGGGTAACGCCATTGATGATCAGGAGTGTTACGACCCGGTACAGGTCCGGCTGAACCTTCAGGTTTTCCAGCTCGAGTACGACAAATTCATCTTGGCGGATGTCAAAGGTACTTGGCCCGACGAAGAATTTGCCGTGGAAACCGTGGCTGGTGAATTCGCGGATATTGAAGGCCATTTTTCTGGCAACTTCGATAAGCATACTGTTGTCGGCCATTTCATCCAGATCCGATCCTGGCGCATTGGGGAACTTCATGAGAAATTCATAGACGGTGTCTGCGTCAGCCTCTTGCCCCTTTTGTTGCCAGGCCCAGCGCACCGCATTGCGGATCAGGTTCATCTCAGTGTCGTTGCATTTTTCCCGGTCAGAGTTGGAATAGGCCATCTGAGCAAAGACGGCGGCGACACTTTTTAGCTCTTCGTCGGGCTCCTTTATATGGGTAAAGGGATTGAGACAGATGTTGATGTTAGGACCAAAATCAAGGTATTTGGCACCAAGCATGTTGGCGATTTTCTTGTATGAGCCGCCGATGTCGATGATTCGCACCAGGGCACCACAAGAATAGTAGTTGAAGGCGATGAAGTTGACCTGGAATGATTTGCCCGAGCCGGAGGTGGCACAGCAAAAGACGTTCTGGTTGGTGGCGTGGGGATCAAAAAAATCAAGCGACACCAGCTGTCCCTTCCTGCCGGTGAAAATCAGCTTTGGCTCACCTCCTGAACCGGCGAAATCACCTTGCACAGGCAGAAGCGGGGTAATCGATGGAACTGGGGCGATAAAATCCCGCTCCAGGTTTTCAATGTTTTTGCCGGTGGTATAGAGACCAAAAGGAAGAGAGGAGAGAAACAGGATCTTGAGGATCATGTTGTCCTGCTGCATGACATAGCCGTTGTTTTCCCACAAGCGCCTTACCCTGGTGCAGGAGTCCTTGGCCTGTTCGAGATCATCACTCCATACCCAGAATATGGGTAATATCTTGACGAACTTTTCTCCCCGTTCGAGATCGTCGGTTGCGGCAAGATACTCCTCCTGTTTGCGCCGAAGAGTAGGTGAGAGAGATCCAACGGCCTGCTGGTTGAGTGTTAGATTGCATTTGGCATGGAGCTTCATCTCGAGGCCTGCCTCAAAAACGATATTAAAACCGTAGAGGAAATCGGTCTTGATCTGGTCGGCATCGGATATAACGCCCCATATTCCACCAAAGAGTGAGTTGGTTTGCAGCGGATCGATATTGATAGGGATCACCTTCGGCGTTGTGCAGCAGAAATAGTGGTTGCCTATCTGCATGTGATCTGACTCTTCCCGAATGACCGTATCGCTGTTGATGATCTGCTTACGTATGGGAATGGTCGGATTGTAGGCATGGAGGTTTTGGTCAGGATATTCTTCGGGATAACTGTTGAAGAGCCTGCGACTCCATTCCAGCAGGGCTTCCGGGTGCATATGGCGAGGAGAAAGGAGCGCAGCTTTTAAGGTTTCATGTATTTGCCGTTTTATATCCAGCAGAGGTGTTGTTTTCTCTTTCTTTGCAAAATCTGTAGAGACTTTGAACTCCTGAGTGTCGCCAGGCATCTTGACACCGACAAACAGCCTGAAATTGCGAACAGGGATATTGGAGCAGGCTTTCAGACCTTTCTTCCCCTCAACGAGAAATGACACCACTGCATCGGTATTGGTGCTGACTATGGTCTCGGATCTGGTTCGGTTATCCTGGTACCGCGCAAGAATCGGCTCGATATGGGAATCGGCATGAAAGAGAAGCTGGATAACACTGTCTTTTGGTAAACCTGCACGAAACAAACCTTCAAGCGCGGTAATGGTTTTGGGGCCTGCGTAGATCAATGGAGAGCACTCCCACAACAAGCCAAGGCTTCCGTCCTGGTTCAGGTATATTTCCAGCTCTGGGTCGTATGCCAGGTAATTGAGATAGGAAGAAAACGGTGACCGGTTAGTCATCTTTTCCAGATCGCTATGTTTCAAATATTCCCTTGGGCCAAGGAGAATCCTCTGCAGGAACTCGGAAAGCATAGGTTATTGCTCCTTGAGATCAGTCAGAACCCACTGGGAGTCCTCAATTTTGAGATAGACATAGCGACTCATGAACAGTTCTTGGTCTTCACCTTTATAAGGAAGCAGAAGAACCCGAAGTATTTTTGGTGGCTGCAGGAGCGGCTTTTTTTCCTCTTTAAGAAGCTCGCTGACTATTTTGTAACGGTTTTCTTGTAGCTCCTGCTGGGCTGTTTCTGCAGGAGCTGGGGTAACCGCTGCTTCTGTCTTTGGATACCGGGCTTTTTGGTAAGCAGTGGGTGTGTCGATACACTCCCCCGCATCATCCTTTGCGCGACATTTGAAATCCTCATTGTAGGGATTGAGCACAGGGCCGCAGCCTGCGAGGAGTAGCATAAAGAGGAGAAAGAGATATCCGACAATTTGGTTCAATTTGTTCACAGGTCATTCCCAAGATTCGAATTATCACACCAACGGGGAGTGCAAGGATCGTCTTTTTTCTTACTATCTATTTTCTCAGGGGATGACTTGTGAAATGGATCGGAAATAGCGGAGAAAGCGTTGAAGGGATCAGAGGGCTGGTTTTGAGTGCAAAAGAGCCGCTATGTCAAAGTTGATAACAGGCGAAAAGCAATCAAAATTAACATGATATAGTAACACTCACACTGAGCAGTGTGGCATTTGGGTAGTTTTGAGCGGCAATCGCGTTCTAATTTGATTTACTTCCAGAGGTATTCTCGAGGCAGGTGATGCATGCCAAGAAAGAGGCTCCACTAAAAGAAAATACCTGGACCAATATGATATTGGACCAGATATTTTCAACTTGGTAAGGAGTTTACTTGAGTGTTATCCCAGCGTCCTCGGCAGCATCAGCGGCATGATTGACAAAGATATCGGCAAAATTGTCATTTTCGCCAAGTCCTTCAGTTACAACAATAACTTCAAAGCCACTTTTCTCTAAAATAGATTTCCATGAATCATCTTCGGGGCCGGCCATGTCATTAATTGTATGATCACCGGCAACCACCATAAACGGTTTAAGAATTACCCTTTTGATCCCATACAGTTTCAAGGTTTCAATAACATCTTCAATGCCAGGATATCCCTCCACATTTCCGATAGCGGTTACAACATCGGGATATATCTTCCGCATCTTGGCCGCCAGCTCTAGATATATCCCTCCATTACCGGGAAAAAATTCATTGCCATGCCCCATGTAAAGAAGCCCTGCTTTTTCGTTGATTGCACGTTTAACATCCGGCTCCATTATCTCTGCAACTGCATTAATGTCTTCGGCATAGGGGTGTTTTAAGCCATATGTACCCAACGCTGGTCTACCTAGAACCACTTTATAAAAAGGTTTATACTTAGCCTTTTTTAAGGTGCCCATGTTCATCAGTGCATCTACGTATGTGTGTAGGTCAAGAAATTCCTCTCCCATGGAAATATGTGTTGGCTGTATGACTATGGTGTCATAGCCATCATTCTGCAAATCAGCAATCGTGGCAAGTGGCGTCTTTACGTGGAGGATATCTGCGGGTATTTCGGGGTGAGCTTTAATATATTCTGCATCTTCAGCCCGGTGCTGCCATTTTTTTCGAATAATATTTGAGGTAAATGCTATCCGCACTGTTGTGTCCGGATATTTGGTGATGATTTTAGAGCGGATATTGAGCAATCCTTGTAGTGCTGGCTCCACGGTGGTGCCAAACATTGCGAGAACAATGGCATTTTTATGTGTAACTTCATAAGCACCGCTTGCTTGACTATGTGTTGTCATAGCCAGGCATGTAACGACAACCGCGAAAAAAAATGACTTCAACTTCATAATAACCTCCTTCTTTTCACGGTCTGGAAAACAAAAATCCCAGACCAATTAAATAATTGATCCAGGATATCCCTATCATCTCCCAGATTACACT
>Ga0180007_10001492_pt1 | contig 31657 bp, 32 predicted proteins | sample MM_PC_MetaG_FD_121122 | JGI IMG/M metagenome (GOLD analysis project Ga0180007, IMG submission 121122) | Groundwater microbial communities from the Aspo Hard Rock Laboratory (HRL) deep subsurface site, Sweden - MM_PC_MetaG | ecosystem: Environmental > Aquatic > Deep subsurface > Groundwater... | reverse complement strand
CCCCAGCTATCCTCCAAACAATCCCCATGCTTGCCCCGCACCATTTTCTGAGAATGTGTTAGCTCTTTCGATAATCTGCAGTCAAGAAGATTATTCTAAGATACGATTAAGGCCTAAGCCTGAATCATCCTCGGAATAATCCCCATGCTTGTCGTGACTGCAGGTTACCAAAAGAGATTTTAAAAGGATTTAAAGAAATGGTGCGGGGCTTGTCGTGAGTGCAGGTTGCTGGGAAAAATTAGGCTTGTCGTGCTTGTCCGCCGAAATGGAATGGAGGCGGAAGTGCAGGTTACTGTTAGCGAGAATAAACTTGTCGTGCTTGTCCGCCGTCGGTCGCCTCATCAGCTGACTGGAGGCAGAAGTGCAGATCTTTAGCTATAATGCTTGTATTAATAAAATATGTAAAATATCTATATTTTTGACCTTTTTAATTCGAAACACTAAAGTTTATCACAGATTTTAAATCTTGTCAAGGGGGGCTGAAAATGGTAAGATTTGGGTGTTTAAATAGCGTTTTGATATTACTCATCGGGGGTAAAACCTGAGCTCAGGTTTGCTAGCTAGTCGGAGCAGGGGCTCCGACTTACCCACGACGATTAAGAATAAATTTAACATTTCAACACTATGCTAACCATCAAACAAATCTTCAACCTCGCCATCCAAATGGGAATTAAAAATGATTTGCGGGGCGCGGCTACAGTGCAAAAAAGACTAAAAAAAGAGCAGGAGAAATTTAAAAAATTTTCCAAAGAAGAGCAGGCCGAATACGACAAAGACAGATTGGAGAACCCTTTTTCTGATTCGCGGATGTTTGCGGCTAATCCAGATAAAAAAGTAAAGCGGGTTTTAGTAGGTATTGATATTGATACAGCTGAATTATTACTAGCCAAAGAATTATCCGCCAAAAAGCCGATTGACCTGATCATTTCTCATCATCCCATGGGCAAGGCTTTGGCGGGCTTGCACGAAGTGATGCATATGCAGGCGGAGATTCTAGCTTCCTATGGCGTGCCGATCAATGTCGCGGAAAGCTTGATGAATGTCAGAATTTCTGAAGTTTCCCGTTCTGTTTCCGCAGGCAACCACTACAAAGCCTTGGACGCCGCCAAATATTTAGGCTTTGAGGTTATCTGCCTGCATACAGCCACGGATAATCTAGTGGCTAATTATTTACGAAAATTAATTAATAAAAATAAGAAAAATTTGGAAACAGTCGGCGATGTCATAAAATTATTAAAATCTATTCCGGAATATAAACTGGCCATGACGCAAAAGGCTGGCCCGACTTTATTTGCTGGTGCAGAAGACAATTTCGCCGGCAAAATTGCTTTAACAGAAGTTACGGGCGGTACGGAGGGCAACAAGGAATTATACGAAAAAATGTCCCAAGCTGGCGTTGGCACAGTGATTGGTATGCATATTTCCGAGGAGCACAAAAAAGAAGCGGAAAAGCATCATATTAATGTCATTATCGCCGGCCATATTTCTTCAGATTCCATCGGCATTAATTTATTTTTGGATGAATTGGCCAAGCGAGGCATTGATATTATCCCTTGTGCGGGGTTGATACGCGTGAAAAGAGGCAAAAAGTAATATGTAATTCAAGATTTCTACCGACTTTTAAGTCGGGTGCCAGAATTATGGTTTAAACCATTTGGCGAACTCCCGAGAGACTAAAGTCTCGATTCAAACACCTCGGCTAAAGCCGTGTAGAAAAATCAAAAATTCCAAGCACCAATGACCAAAATTCCGATGACCAAAACTGCAGAGGTCGGATAAAGTAAATAATTTTTATGAATAAAAAAAATAGAGTCGTCACAGCCAAAGAAAAGCCAGAGGACAAAACCTTGGATTTGACTTTGCGGCCCAGGACGATTAAGGAATTTATCGGACAGGATAAAATCAAGGAAAACCTGAAGATTTTTATGGACGCGGCCAAGAAGCGGAAAGAGTCCTTGGAGCATGTTTTATTTCACGGCCCGCCTGGCATTGGGAAGACTACGCTGGCGCATATTTTAGCTCATGAAATGGGTGTGAACATTCGCGTGACTTCTGGGCCAGCCATTGAACGGGCTGGCGATTTAGCCGCGATTCTCACTAATTTGGAAGATGGCGATATTTTGTTTATTGACGAAGTCCATCGCTTGAACCGTGTCATTGAAGAAGTTTTATATCCAGCGATGGAAGAATATGCTTTAGATATTGTCGTCGGTAAAGGTCCTTCGGCCCGGACATTGCGGCTTGATTTGCCAAAATTTACTTTAGTCGGGGCAACGACCCGGGTTAATTTAATTTCCTCGCCCTTAAGAGACCGGTTTGGTTCGACTTATCGCTTAAATTTTTATGCTGATGAGGATATTGAAAAAATTGTCCAGCGTTCAGCCAGAATTTTAAGCATTGATCTTGATCAAGAAGCTGGCCAGGAGATAGCTAAAAGAGCCCGTAAAACGCCGAGAATAGCCAACCGTTTATTAAAAAGAGTAAGAGACTATGCCCAAGTTAAAGCTGACGGCAAAATTGTCACCCCTTTAGCTTTAGAGGCCTTAGAAAAACTAGAAATTGATATTTATGGTTTGGATGAGGTTGACCGCAAAATTTTAGAAACAATTATTGAAAAATTTTCTGGTGGCCCAGTCGGTTTAAATACCATTGCCGCTTCCATTGGCGAGGAAATGGATACGATTTGTGATATATATGAGCCATTTTTATTACAATTAGGCTTTTTAGCCAGAACCCCGCGTGGCCGGGTCGTTACTGAAGCCGGCTATAAGCACCTGGGCAAAAAATCACCTGAGGATTTACAAAAGAAATTAGTTTAAACCACCGCGTCATTCCGAGCCCCGAGCATAGCGAGGGGCGAAGGAATCTCTATGGCTATGAGATTCTTTCGTCGTTCACTTATGTTCGCTCCTCAGAATGACAAGGTGTGGGAATAAAAAAATGAACACCAGATTCCTGATCCTTGGAAGCTGGTGTTTTTAAATTTGGCAGCTGGGATTTAATTGATTGTAGAGCATTATTTCTCCTTCTTTTTTTATTGTTGTTGGTTGTTAATAACGGGTAAATATACTATTTTGGCACAGGCGCTACATATACCAATAAAAAACCGACCATTCTTATGAAAGCCAACAATATGTATTTCACCCATATTTTCCGGGTGTTCATTTCTGCATTTACAGGGGATAATGGGGAATATTTCTTCTCCCTCTGGTGAGTTTGAGTCTGGAACTATCAGGTCAGCCTTAAAGTTATTATTTACTCCCTGTATGGCTTCTTGAATTTTTTTATCCTTCTTTGATTTATTGATAGTTGTCGTCCCAATGATAATAAACATCGTAATCACCGCCTTTTATCCCAAAACCGCCAAATTTACAAAGAACGCCATATTATATTATAAAATAGTCAGCATTGTGTCAAGACTTTAGTTATTCATAGTTTTTCAACCGATAAATAAACGCCAGCTCAATTTCTTTTGGGGCTGGCGTTTTATTAACTTGAGGTAGTTTAATTTATTTGGTATTGTCCCCTCCTTCATAGCTTCCTCCTCGTTGTTTTAGTTGGTTTACCGTTTGATTCTTCACAAATTCCTGCGCATTGATCACAAACAGAAAATATCTGGGTTTTGCCTTTGAATTTTCTGTATAAGATTGTAAATCGCAGTGCTATTTCGTCTCCGGTGTTACCATTATCACAACCACAGGCTTTTACTGGATAGGTATTCCGCAGAGGTAATAATTTGGCGAAATAATATTTGTGATCCAAGCTATGGTTTAATTTTTTCCCCAGTATGTTTTTGGCCACTTCTACGCTGACTTCATCTCCAACTTTAATGACAGGATCTTTGTTCCTATACATTTTTCTCACCGCCTTTCTTTTTAATATTGGTTACCTCAAGTTTTTTAAAGAGCATTGTTAAAGATAGGTGAGATAGGATAATTTGTCAAGTTTTTAGAGTGGATAAGCTGTGATCAATCATCTTCAACTGAATACAAGATTTGTTCGTTTGATAAAGCAAGCTTTTATTTAAGGACTTTTCATGGCCATTCTTTTATTCTATACTAAAATCACCGATGAGTTATCGATACTTAGAAAACATAGCCACCGCTGACGCCGCTTTTGAAGTAGAGGCTGATGATTTAAACCAGTTGTTCCGGGAATCAGCTGAAGCCACTTTTGCTATTATGACTGGTTTGTCAGCCATAAAGCCGGAAAGCCATAAAGCGATAAAGCTTTCAGCGGAGAAGATTGATCAATTATTATTCGACTGGTTGTCCGAGCTAGTTTATTTAATGGATAAAGAGCAAATTATTTTTTCTAAATTTGAAGTGCGCATAAAGAAAAATAAACTGTATGAATTGGAAGCTAAGGCTTGGGGCGATAAAATTGATGTTAAAAAACAAGATTTAAAAGCAGAAGTGAAAGCGATTACTTATCACCAGTTTAAGGTGGAACAGCGAGGCGAGAGTTGGTATGCTAGGGTAGTAGTTGATATCTAGCGTTCTCGCGAATATTTCACTAATGTCCGCGAATGATTGCGAATTTTTATCACGAATCTTACAATAAATAAATTTTTTATTTGTAATGAGCAGAAAAACTAATATCTTTGAAAAATCACTAGCCTCTTTTATTGATGTTACAATTATTTTCCTCTTATCTGCACCAATTGTCTTAATCCTTAGCATTAATAAATGGCAACTATTGACTATTGGGATATTTTTCTTATATAATGTACTATTTTTACTCTTTAATCGCAATAGAAGCCTCGGAATGATTATAGTAGGAGTAGAATGGGCTAAGGCTTATTCAATGCAACAAAAGGTAATTTGGCTTATTCTTTATACAGCTAGTTTTTCAACTTTATTAATATGGATATGGTTCCCCTTTGACTTATTTCTAATAAATATGTTATTACTTCAATTGCCGAGTATTCTCGTAACTGGAACAACCTTTCATGGTTTGATAAGCGGAAGAATGGAAACAGTAAAATTGACGAACAATCAAGAGATTTAATTTTTATGATTGATAAAAAATATCTCAAACAAATAAATAACTACCTCTGGGAAATCTCACCAGATTATAAGCGTGGTATGCGCGTGCCAGCCCGGATTTATGCTTCTCGTAAGATTTTTGAAGAAATGGACGAAGGAGTTTTTGAACAGGTGACTAATGTGGCTACTTTGCCGGGTATCCAAAAGTTCGCTTATTGTATGCCTGACGGCCATTGGGGCTATGGTTTTCCGATTGGCGGGGTGGCTGTTTTTGACTTAGATACAGGCATAATCTCACCCGGTGGCATTGGTTTTGATATCAATTGTGGGGTGAGGTTAATGAAAACAAATTTAGACATTTCCGAAGTTCAGCCGAAAATCAAAGAAATAATTGAAATTTTATTTAGATTGGTTCCTTCAGGCGTGGGCTCGACTGGCATTATTAAATTGAATGCGGCTGAATTTAAAGAAGTAATGAAAAAGGGAGTTAAATGGTGTGTGGAAAAAAATTATGCTAAAGAAGATGATTTAGAAAGAATTGAAGAATATGGCTCAATGGCCGGCGCTAATCCTGAAAAAGTTTCAGAAAGAGCTTTAAAAAGAGGCATTGGTCAATTAGGCACTTTAGGCTCGGGCAATCATTATTTGGAAATTCAAACTGTTAATAAAATATTTAACCCTTCAATAGCCAAAGTTTTTGGCATTGAAAAAGAAGGCCAGATTACGATCATGGTTCATTGTGGATCTAGAGGTTTTGGCCATCAAATTGGCACGGATTATTTAAGGTTATTTGATCGAGCGATGCCGAAATATGGCATTAAAGTTTTGGATCGGGAGTTAGCTTGCGCGCCATTTAAATCACCCGAAGGTCAAGCATATTTTGGCGCCATGGTTTGTGCGGCTAACACCGCTTTTGCCAATCGGCAGGTCATTACCCATCGGATTAGAGAGGGTTTTACAAAGATATTTAATAAAAAGCTTGAGGATTTAGGCATGGATATTGTTTATGATGTCGCTCATAACATTGCCAAGTTGGAAGAACATAATATTGATGGGAAAGTAAAAAAAGTTTTAATTCATCGCAAAGGCGCTACCCGTTCTTTTGGTCCGGGCCAAAAGGAATTACCCAAAGTCTATCAAGAATCAGGCCAGCCAGTCATTGTCGGCGGCTCGATGGAAACCCCATCTTATTTATTAGTTGGTACTAAGGAAGCGATGGAAAATACCTTTGGTTCGACTTGCCATGGCTCTGGCCGGACTATGTCGCGGACCCAAGCCAGAAAACGAGTCCATGGCCGTGATTTGCAAAAGGAAATGGAAAAGAAAGGGATTATTGTCCGGACTTATACTTATTCCGGCTTAGCCGAAGAAGCTGGGTTTGCCTATAAAAATATTTCTGAAGTAGTGGAAACAGTTGATAAAGCGGGAATTTCACGGAAGGTTTGCGAGTTGAGGCCGTTGGCAAATATTAAAGGGTAGCGCGAATATTCGCGAATATCCGCTAATGCTCGCGAATTTTCATCGCTAATTCGCGAATATAGCCCGAATTTACCCCAATAGATACCCTAATAAAACACGAATGTGGGTAATTTTTTTACAAATTCATCACCACACCAATTACTGGCATTATCTATTTTGACGGATATTTGAAAATTGGTGTGGGGATAAAAAAGCGGTGCCTTGTAAGAAAGCACCGGCTTTTTGAATGAACCTCTTTTATTACCCTCTTTATTTAGCATCTTCTTTAATTACATCCCCTGTTTCATCTATATCTCGAATGAGTTTGTCCTTACCCATCTAATTAGACTAACTATAGTCCAAAAGTTTGCATTTTTATGACCAGCTCCACGACATATTACTCTAAGTACTGGTACGATAATAAGAATGCTTAAAGGTATGGATATAACTGTCTTGTATAGGGCTGATTGTATTTCCCCTTCAAAAGCGTAAATTTCAAAAGCGTAAATGCTAAGGAACAAAAAAAGGATACATCCCGCTATGAGTAAAAAGATACCAATTCCTTTAAGTAAATTTTTCATTTCCCACTCCTTTGTTACTTGAGTTTTTAATTTACCATTTTTGTTTGTTTATTTCAGCTTACCAAAAGCATGAAATTTGTCAAATTCATTCTCACATTTAAGATTAAGTGTGGGGATAAAAAAGCGGTGCCTTATAAAAAAGCACCGGCTTTTAAAACTTAACATTATTGACTCTCGGCAGGGCTATTATTGGTATTATTATTACCATTTTCCTCCTTCTCAATAGTAGCTAAAGCTAAACTGCAAAAAAATGTAGGAAGACTTCCGATGGCCACAAAGAGATGCCCCAGGCTATGGTCTGGTTTAAAAAGATACCAGGAATAAGCGCCTAGAATACAGAAAGAAAGGCTGGCTAAACACACTATCCAAAGCCTTTTCTCTAAATTGTAGCCATTATGAGCGCCAATGTAAGAGAAGCCTGTTGCCCAGCAGCCGATAACAATCATAAAATACCCGAAGCCGCGTTCTGTTCCTGCTTTAAACAACACACTGGACAAAAGCCCGATAATAAGAAAGGCGATGCCATAACCCCACATAATTTTTATATTTTCCTGGTCTTTATTGCCCATCTTTCCTCCTTATTTGTTTTTGTAGATGGTTATTTTCTGGACTAAATACTTCTTCTGCCGTCACATTTCTGATAGCAAAGCGAATGGCTAGACTAGCAAAAGCTGAACCTATTATCACGCATAACACTTTATGTAGAAAATTATCAGTGGAAGCACAGAATACCATCATTGATACAATTACTAAAAAGACAATGACTAATACAACTGTACTACGGCTTTTCACTTTTACCTCCTTAAATTTTTGAGATTAATGGAGTAAAGATTTGCTTAAGTACCCAATAGCCATTATTAGGCAAATAACAAGCCAGATTAAAAATTCAACGCCTGTCATTTTTTGATCTTTCCACCAGATGAAATTGCCACCGAGGAGCAAACCAACCATGAGGGTAAGCCAGCTAATTAAAGAAAAATTATTCCATGAAGTATTCTTGGTTTGCTGAGTCACAATAATACTGATAAACCAGAAGACACCTATTAAAAATAAAATAACTCCCAATACCTTGGGTATTTTTTTCATTCTTCCTCCTATTTATTATGTTTTCAACTTGCCATTTTGTTTAATTTAGCTTAACAAATACTAAAAATTTGTCAAATTCATCACCACACCAATTACTGGCATTATCTATTTTGACGGATATTTGAAAATTGGTGTGGGGATAAAAAAGCGGTGCCTTATTCAAAGCACCGTTTTTTGAAAAGTTTAAGGAACAAGATGTTTAAAGAGTAAATAGCTAAGAGAGAAGCGATTAAGGCTAATACAGCGATTATAAAGACAAAAAAGATAGAATGAAAAACCGGTCTGTTCAGTTTAATCATATAATAAACTGATGTTGCAGTGAAATAAGAAGTACTCAGAATTAAGAGTGTTAGATTCCGTTTTATTTCCCTAGGGCTATTAAGCATTTTTTTGAAGGTCTTAAATATTTTATAAATACCTGCAATAATAATAAGCAAGCCAATAGAAGCAGTAATATATTTAAGAACAATCGTATCTATATCGTCATAGGCGAAAATCATTATAAATAGCCCAATTATGGGTAAGAGAAATAATCCTACCATTTTTAGAATATTGAGAAGGTTCATTTTCCCCTCCGATTTGTTGAGTTATAAATTTACTATTTTTGTTTGTTATTTTTAGCTTACCAAAAGCGTAAGATTTGTCAAATATAAATTAAGACTAATTTGTTTTTTAAATCAAAAAAAGCTATAATTAAGTCAATTATGGCAATACCTTACTACATTTTTCTAATTATTTATTTATTGGCAGTTTTGATATTTTTTGCTTTGTCTGTGATAAATTTTTATCATATTATTCGTTTTGGTTATTTCCGGTTTGCCAGTGTTTTTATTACCTTTTTGTATTTAGGCGCAGTGGTGGTGATTATTTTGCTGACCCTGAATTCTTTGTCTAATATTGATTGGCGGACTAATATTGAATTTGGTAATTATGAAATAATCACTTAATTTTATGCCAGTCTTAAAATTTCCTGGCCAAGAGCCAGATGAGACAGAAGTTCATGTTTTTCGGAGGCACAGGATTGTGATTGGCAAAAGAATCTTTCTATTTATCATTGAGGCTCTGATCCCAGTGGTTTTATTTTTTGCTTTGCGTAATTTTACAGATTGGTTTTCTGATGATACGGGTATTTTATATATTATTTTTGTTATTTTAAGCAGTGTTTTTTATCTTTATATTTTGCTTTTTCTTTATCAGGCCTGGATTGATTATATTTTGGATTTATGGATTTTAACTAACGAAAGAATTATTAGTATTGAGCTGCATGGTTTGTTTAAAAGAACTGTCTCTGAATTAAGAATTCATCGCATCCAGGACGTTAGTTCTGAAGTACATGGATTCCTGCCCACAATTTTTAAATACGGCAATGTCAGCGTGCAAACTGCTTCTGGCGAAGATCGGTTTGTGCTCTCGCAGGTGCCGCATCCTGACGAAGTCGCTAGAAAAATCATGGCTTTGCAGGAAAAATATGTCGAAGAAATTGGTTTGCCTCACGGCGAAGGCTTTGAAATAAAAAAATCAAATGAAAAAAATGAAGCTAAACCTGTTTGATTACCGTTTACCGCGCCAGCTGATTGCGCAATCGCCAGCCAAGCCTCGAGACAGCTCGAGACTTTTAGTTTATAATCGGAAGACAAAAAAAGTTATTCACGACCATTTTTATAACATTGGAAAATACCTAAAAGCTAGCGATGTCTTAGTTTTGAATAATTCCAAGGTTTTCCCAGCGCGGCTTTGGGGCAGGAAGTCAACTGGTGGCAAAATGGATGTTTTCCTGTTGAAAAAAATCAAAGGTAAGATTTGGGAAATTTTGATTGGCGGCAAAGCTAGGCGAGTCGGTTTAGAAATAAAATTTCCCAAAGGTTTAAAGTGTCAAATTATTAAAAAACTTCCTGCCGGGATTTGGCAGGTTAGGTTTAATTTTTCCGGCCGTCGTTTTGATAATATTATGAGTAAAATCGGCAGTACGCCAACTCCTCCCTACATTAAGCAAAAATCTAACTTAAAAGATTACCAAACAGTTTATGCCCAAAAAACAGGTTCAGTGGCGGCGCCGACCGCTGGGTTTCATTTTACAAAAAGTCTGATGGCTAAATTGAAAAAAAAGGGTGTACAGTTTGAATATGTGACTTTACATATAGGCTATGGCACTTTTCAGCCGGTGAAAGTGAGCGAAATTGAAAAACATAAAATGCATCCAGAGTTTGTGGAGGTGGACGAAGATGCCATTAAACGCTTAATGGAAGCCAAAAGGCGCGATAGACGCATCGTGGCGGTAGGGACGACGAGTGTGAGGGTTTTAGAGTCGGTCTACAGATTACAGACTACGGACTACGGCAAGAAAGGCTTTCATGGTTGGATTAATACATTTATTTACCCCGGTTATCGTTTCAAGTTTGTGGATGCGATGATTACCAATTTTCATCTACCAAAATCCACTTTGCTGATGCTGGTATCAGCGTTTTTACAAAGCCGGGGTCAAGCCCGCCCGCCTTGCTTCGCAACGCGAAGCGGGCGGGGGACCTCGGCTACCCGTGGGGTGCGGGTAATCAAAAAAATTTACCAGCAAGCTATCAAAAAAAAGTATCGATTTTACAGTTTTGGAGATGCGATGTTGATTGTTTAGCTAAGTAAAGTCTTAATACGACTCGCCTGTGCCGCAAACGCTGCCCAGTAGTTTTTGTCGCGCTTGGCTTGGAGCTCCTGGCTAATCTGTTCCCAATCAGCGGCTGAAATTCTCACCTGTTTGAATTTTTCTGGATCAATGATTTTCATGTATGAAGCCAGCTTGGTAAATTTACCCCTGATATCATGCTGTCGATAGTCGTCAAGCCGGCCGAGCATACCCTGCCATTCCTGGTCGCTGATTTTGACTTGCTTAAATTTTTCTAAGCTTAAAATTTTTAAGTGATGGGCGTGCGAGGCAAAATTTTCCCAGTTGTGAAAACCCGCAAATTTTTTTAATAAATCTACTATCGCCTGCCATTCAGTTAAGGGGATGCCAAAGTTTTTTATCCTCACCGGGTCGATCAAGCTCATCCGGGCGGCGCGGGCCGCAAAGGAAAACCAGTCCTGGTTGAGTTTGTATTTTTCCAGCTCCCGGGACATTAAAAGCCATTCGTTATCAGAAAGCGAAATCTCTTTTTTGAAGCGAAGCGGATCAACGACAGCCATACGCGCCGCGTGCCAGGTAAAATCCTTCCAGAATTTGCCTTTGAGATAATTTTGCGCTTCTTCCCTCATATTTTGCCAGTCAGACTCATTGATTTTAAGTTGTTCTGATAAGCTTATCATAGCTCTATTATAGCGGTTTAAGCACAAATAAAAAAGGGCAGAAAAAATTTTTCTGCCCTTTGTCCAACAATTTGGTTTAGGTATTTCCCCTTCCTTCGTAAAACTTGATAGTACCAAATTTGTTGGTTACTACCCACCGTGACCTTTAAAAACTATTTACGGGATTCAATGTAAATTCAGTAAGGAACACCCCACTATATTTAACCACCATCTTCACCGCCACAAGCCGGCCACGGATTATATTTTGTCATGCGCACCTCCTTGGTATGAGGTTTAAAAGGAATAGCTTGAGGTTTTGTAACCTCGAGCCACTCCTTGGCTCCCCCTCTCTGGTGATCCAGTTTTCCCTTGGACCACCCCGGCCGACTTCATGTCGGCTGAAATTCGAAAGTCAATTTTCAATTTCTAATTTTATTGTAGCGCTTTCTTACGGTTTGTCAAATTCATCCCCACACCAATTTTTGGACTAAAACAATAAGAAACAGTATTGACAATTGGTGTGGGGATGAAAAAGCGCATGCCATAAAGCATGCGCTATAAGACTAGCCGGCAACCATTAACGCAACTTTACCCTTGATCGGTATTATTTTGCATGAAGCAAAGTACGCAAAAATTGAATAAAATGGTATGAGCATCAGCATCAGATACATATAGCCAAGTATTAGATCAGAAAATGGATTAGGGATTGATTTTGTTGTTATATATAATAAAGTGAATGTGTTGAGCAACAAAATGGTTTGACCAAGAACTATTTGCCTAAGATTGGAGAAATACTTTTTCCATTTCATCAAGGTCATTTTTAGCTCTTCGGAATTATCATAAAGGCTATCATCAGTAAGGAACCCCCAAACTTTTATTACTGAAAAAGAGTAATTAAGCAGGATATACATCAACGCCACTGGTGAATAAAACAGGAATACACCAAAATTAGTTAAATTTTCTCTATACAATATGATTATCAAAAGCATCGCTGTATTTACCGAGAAGACAAGATGAAGAAATAACTTAGACAGAAAAAATTTTGATCTACCTGTCTTTTCATAAACTTTGTCTGAGATTCTTTGGCATACTGACAGTATAAACCCATCAATCCCTAGCCAAAGCTTTTTTAAAAGGGCAAACATAAGACCTCCTCGGAACGTCAATTTATACGTTCCTTGTTATGTGTTTAATTTAGCTTACATCTGGGATAAAAACTTGTCAAGAAAAATATAAAACCACACCCTTTTTTATGATATTTGCTACTTTTTTGAAACCAAAAAAGTAGCACAAAAAAGTTTTGGGGGCTCTATGAATTGTCGTTAGCTATCGTTATTTTTCATAGATTGTTCAGGCCGCCCCCAAACCCCATTTTTGGGATGTGCTTTTGGATCGAGCTTTTTGAAGTTGTTTTTTAAATAATAAGATTCCCAGATTGCGTTTTAAATCAATAAAGCTTCTGGATTTCCACGCCTGTATAATAATGTTTCAAAATCCAGTCGTAAGTTTTGCTTTCTTCGGTGGCATAACCGCGTGCACCTTGCGCTGATAAGCCGACCATGTGGTTGCCCTCGAGAGTCAAGGCGTTAGACAGGCTTCCATGGGGATCTTCGACTGTCACCAGCCATGGATATTCGCCAGCCCAGACTTCCTGCCAGGAGCGCGTGCGGCCGTCTGTGCCAGAAGAATACGCAGCAATGGCAATGCCTTGCGGATTAAGTTCAGAGATTGCTTCTGAATGCGTAATAACCTGGCCCTGAGTGGCCACCACTGCTTGAATAGGATCAATCGATCTTTGTTCAAAACCATAGCCGCGGTAAACCTGGTCAGTGGTGGCATTAATATCGTAATATTCAGTCGCGTGCTTGCCACCATGGACTATGTGCCATAAGCCATAGGAACGAGCGGCAATAATCAAGGCTTTTAAATATTCTTCCGGTTGTTCATTACACACCTCGGCTAAGCCACGCAGGTAAGATTCTAGGGGTATCTCATTAATAACCCATAATTTACTAGTATTTTCAGAGTATCGTACCTCAATCGTGCCGCGGAATTTGTTGTCATTAAGCTGGCTATTCCAAACTGGCCTGTTTTCATAACTTACGATTTCCATAATCGTATCAACTGATTGCGGCACAAAGCGAAGGTAAGCAGTGGATGTCTGACTTGTTTCAGTAATTGTGTAGGTGTTGTCAGCGAAACTAACCGTGGTGACTTCACTGGTATTTTTCGTGGCTAAAAGATTGTTATTGTCGTCGCGTATTTCATAAATACCTGAAGCAGTCACTTGAATTGGTTCAGTGGTATTGTAGAGCCCCACTCTGACTAATGGTTCATTGGCAATCGGTGCCACGGCCGGCGGTATGTATGGCTCGCCTACTGTAATTGACATAGAGAAAAATCCGCCTTTGATAAAGCTGTGATTTTCGGCAACAAGTTGGAAGTCTTCTGTATAATGTCCAATACGATCGGGTGCTTGCAAGGCAAATCTGAACCGACCGACCTCGCCAGGATAAATTCTATCATTCATCAGTTTGGCTGGTCTGTAATACTTCGGCCAGAATTTGTGCCGAAAAAAACTATAGCGGCCCGTGGGATTCGTCACATTGACCGCTAAGAAATTTTTATCGTCCTTATACCATGTTTTGAAACCTGTATTTTTAAAATCAATCCAGACGGTTGTACCTCTGCCTGGATCTATTTTAAGAGAGTCTGTAAAACTTTTTGAAACCTCCTCAGCTTGATAATCGGGTGGAGAGATTACTTTTTCACCAACGCCAATTTTTATTTCAAAATATCCGCCGTCAACCCAGGTTAAATTTTCGACGACAAGGTTAAATTTTTCTAAATGAATAACGGTGGTTTCCGGCGCTTTTAAAACAAAGCGAAATCGGCCGATTTCACCCGGCCCAACCCGTGTTTGTAAAAGTTTGGCTGGTTGATAATATTTTATCCATGAAGGATACTGGAAAGCGCTTTGACGGCCAGCCGGATCAGTGACATTCACCGCCAAAAAATTTTTACCCTGATTTGACCAGGTTGCTGTCCCGGTATTTAAAAAATCAATCCAGAAAGTAATAGCCTTCCCTGGATCTATATTTAAGGCGCGAAAACTCCTGCCTACTTCCTTAGCTTGATAAGTTAATACCATATTGCTTTTCTGAGTAGAAATACCCAGAACTTTGACTTCCTCAGTGCTGTCAGATGAAATGGTCGCGACCAAGGTTGATTCACCTGTTTTTACATAACCAGTATTTATGTAATGAGTAATTTGATTATTAAGAGTGGAGGCTTGCGCCGATTTTATCTTTGAAAAATCCTGCCATTGATCAGGATAAGAAATATTATTGTCCATCATCGACGGAGCAATGGAAATGATAAAAAGCAGCATGATTACCGCAAATAATGTGCTAAACCCCCTTTTTTCCATAATTTTTAGTTTTTGTTTTAATTTGTAACTCCTCCACGAATTTATCCTCACTAATCCACACGAATGCGCCGTTACCATTATGGCCAGTGAAGTTACTAATAGGAAATTGGTGTTGATTAGTGACAGTAGATTTACATTGGTAATTAAAAAAGCGCCTTAGCTCCCAATGCGAAAATAGCACTTTGTTTATTGGGTATTTTTAGAATTGCCCCTTTGATATTTAATTTTTCATCAATTTTCTGGTAAACTCCGATAATTATCTTGGGAGTTTTTAATTATATTTTTCAGAAAATTAATCTCTACTATTAATGTTAGCAAAAATTTTTGCATTTGTCAATAGGTTAAACTGTTGAAAACTCTATTTTCAAAAATAGGGTCAAAATTTGTCAAGCCCTATCATTGTTTTTATTCACCACGAATCAATTTTCCACGAATATCACGAATAAACCAAATTTGTCAAAAGGTGTAGAAAAATGATAAGATTATAATAAGTTAAAATTAAAGGGCTCGACAGGACTCAAGGGGGCTAAGGGATGAAAGGATAAAAAGGCAGACCGCCTTTTCGCCTCTTTGCCCTTTTAACTTTTCGAGCCCTCTTGAGCCTTTTATAATTATTTATGTCTTACACTCGCAAAATAGCTCATAATACTATCATCCAAATCATCGGTAAAGCTATTAGCACAATTATTGGCGTAGTGGTTATTGGTATGTTGACTCGCTATCTGGGTCAAGCTGGATTCGGACAATACACTACAATCATGGCTTTTCTGCAATTATTTGGCGTACTGGTTGATATGGGCTTGTATATTATTTTGGTGAAGAAAATCTCTGAACCCAACGTTGATTCCGAGCAAATAGTATCTAATATTTTCACCCTGCGCTTGATTTCAGCTATTTTGTTTTTGGGCCTGGCGCCGATCATTGTTTTATTTTTTCCTTATCCAGCCGTAGTAAAACTAGGTGTTTTAGTCACCGCTCTATCCTTTTTGGGCATAACCTTAACCCAAGTCTTGACGGGTATTTTTCAAAAAAATTTAAGAATGGATAAAGTCGTCTTAGCTGAAGTATTTGGCCGTATAGTTTTAATCGTCACCACTTATTTTGTCATCAAGGCTGACTTAGGTTTAATTTGGGTCATGGTCAGCGTGGTGGCTGGCAGTCTTCTTAACTTTTTCATTCTTTTTGCCTTCAGCCGTCAGTTTGTCAGAATCAAATTAAGCTTTGATTTTTTTGTTTGGCGGCAGGTTGTCAAAGAATCATGGCCCATTGCTTTATCCATTGCTTTTAACTTGATTTATCTCAGGGCAGACATAATTATTTTATCCCTATATCATAAAGCTGAAGACGTGGGCATTTACGGTGCTTCGTATAAAGTTTTGGATGTTTTGGTAACTTTCCCGGCCGTGTTCGCTGGTTTGGTTTTGCCGCTTTTAACGGCAGCCTGGGTTGCGCAGAACAGGGAAAAATTCCAAAGAGTTTTGCGAAAATCATTTGATTTTATGTTTATGGCTGCTGCCCCTCTGGTGGTAGGCACTTTTTTTATTTCAAAACCAGTTATGGATTTGATTGCCCCTGAATTCAGAGATTCAGCAGCCGTGTTAAACATTTTGATTATAGCCGCCGGTATTATTTTTATAGGCAATTTATTTGGCAATACTGTGGTGGCGATTAATAAACAGAAAACAATGATGTGGCTTTATTTAGCCGTAGCCATTATTTCGTTAGCTGGTTATTTAATCTTCATCCCCAAATATTCCTATTTTGGCGCTGCCTGGATGACCATTGCTTCAGAGTTTATGGTGACCATCTCGGCCGGCCTCATTGTCTGTTTGACCGCAAAAATCTGGCCATCATTTAGATTACTTGGTAAAGCCCTGATCTCAGTTGGTGTGATGGCGCTTGTCCTGCACTTTATGGCTGGCTACAATTTGTTTTTGCTGATTATAACCGCTGGCGTTGTCTATTTTGCTGCATTATATTTATTAAAAGGCATTACCAAGGAGATGATTGGGGAGATTTTAAGAATCAAGGAGTGACTACCACGAATCTACTGTCACTAATCTACACGAATGTCCTCTTATCAAAATCGCCAGCCACATTGGTAATTAGTGTTGATTCCTCGCTCCGTTAAGACTCCGCGGGGTAAAAGTGATAATGGATTCGTGGTGGCGTAACAAAAAAACTATGAAAAATATATTAATCCTAAAATTCCCCTACTCATCTCTGTATGGCGGCGGCGAGCGAAACACCATCATTATCGTGGAAGAATTGTTAAAGAAGGGATTTAACTTCTTTTTAGTTACTTCCTGCAAGGTTTTATTAAGGGAATTTAGGAAGAGGCATTGGCATCATCAAAAATTATGGGCTGGCATTGAACCTGTTTCTAAAGGTGCTTTGCTGATTTTTCCATTTTTAGCGCCTTTTATTTTTATTGAACTTTTTATTGTTTTGTTTTATTACCGCTTTTGGAAAAAGACAACTATTTTATATTGCCTGTCTTTGACTGAAAAACTTTTAATGGCTTTACCAGCGCGGATCCTGGGCTACCGGGTCTATTGGTCGGAGCACGTGACTTTTGAAAGGTGGCTTTCATTAAATCCTTGGCGGTTCTTGTACAGGTGGTTTTCTAGCTTGGTTCAAATTATCGCTATTTCCAGAGTGATCAGAGATCAATTAGTGCAAATGGGCATCAAAGAAAGTCAAATAAAGGTTATTTATAACGGTATTGATTTGAACTTATTTAAGATGAAGGAAGTCTACTGGGACCATCCAGAGAGATTTATTGTCGGTGTGGTGGCTCGGCTAGAAAAAGAGAAGGGCATTGAATTTTTACTGAAAGCCGTAAAAATAGTACAAGAATTCATTCCAAATGTGAGAGCCATTATAGTTGGTGAAGGCCCGGAAAGAAAGAAACTGGAGTGGTTAGGCAACCAATTAGGGCTTAAAGAAAAAATACAGTGGGTTGGTTATCAAGAAAACATAGAAAAGTGGTATCATTACTTTGATGTTTTGGTCCTGCCTTCAGCTAAGCGAGAGTCATTTGGTAATGTTTTGATTGAAGCGATGGCTTCAGGTGTTCCTGTTATTGCCTCAAAAATAGGCGGAACATCGGAGATTATTGATTACAAAATAAATGGTTTATTGGCTAAACCAGGCGATACTCAGGACTTGGCTGATAAGATTATTTATTTGTATAATAATCGGTCAGAGAATAAACAGATGATAAAAAAAGCTAGAGAAAAAGTGGAAAAGATGTTTAGTTTGGAGAGAATGATCCGTGATTTTTATCTTTTGTTTAGAAGGTAACCACAGAAGGCACAGAAATAGTTACTGAAGGCACTGAAAGTTACGCTTAAGAAACCTTCATTATTTATATGTTTAGCAAGCAAAACCTAATATTATTATCAGCAACAGTTGTTTTGGCAGTGGTAATCAGCTTTTTTAATGTTAATCTGCCAATTTATATTTTTATTGGTTTAATGGCTTTTGGTGTCATTAGTTTTTTTATTTTCAAAAATCCAATCACTGGTTTATATTTAATTACCTTTTTCTTGCCATTCGAAAGAATCGGCGCTTATCAATTGGGTGGTTACACTATTCGTATTAGTCAGGTTTTATTTATTATTTTATTATTGGTTTGGTTAAGTAGATTGATTTTCCAGAGAAAGTTTGATTTTGCCAAGAATCCTTTAATTATTCCTTTGGTCATTTTTCTTTTAATTAATATTTTATCTTTGCAAAACGCACCTAATTTAGAAAGGTCGCTTTTAGTACTGGCCTTTATAGTCTTTACAATTTTATTAAGTTTGGTTATTCCCAATTTATTGCGGGGTAAAAAAACTATAGAGAAAACAATTTTAATTCTTTTAGTTAGCGCTTTTTTGGTTAGCATTTTTGGTATTTTCCAGTTTTTGGGTGATATGGCAGGCCTGCCAACAACCATTACTGGTCTGAGGAATCTTTACACAAAAGAAGTGTTAGGCTTCCCGCGTATACAGTCAACAGCTCATGAGCCGCTCTACTTTGCTAATTATTTATTAATACCACTTAGTTTAGCTTTTAGCTTGTTTTTGTCTGGACGGGGTAAGATAAAATGGGGCTGGCTTTTAATTTTATTAATTTTAGGGATGATTAACTTAGTGCTGACTGTTTCGCGCGGTGGATACCTAGCCCTAGCTGTTGTTATACTTATTGTTAGTTTGATTTACTTTAGAAAAGTTTTTACCTTAAGGAATTTAATAATTCTGGCAGCTGTTTTGATTATAGTTTGGTTGGTGGTGGTAAGGGCTTTGGGCTTTGGTGGCGAAATATTCAATTTAGATATATTTAAGGAGCACGTAGCAAATGTTTTTTACGGCCCCTCTTACCAGGAAAGGATTGATACTTTTGAAAATGCTATGACAGCCTGGCGCGAACATCCAATTTTGGGTATTGGCCCCGGCGGATTTGGCCCTTATATGACACCGCATCCCTACTATATGCTAAAAAGTTGGAAAATTGTAAATAATGAGTTTATCGAAATTTTGGCAGAAAATGGTATTTTAGGTTTGCTGGCTTTTTGCTTGATAATTTTAGTTTTGTTGGCTCGTTCCATTAAAGCAGTTATTAAAGCGCAAGATAAATATTTAAAAGCGATCATGATTGCTTTATTTGCTGCCTTTATCGGCGTGATTGTCCAATACCAGACTTTTTCCACTTTATATATCATGCACGTTTGGTTTTTGGTTGGTTTAATGGTGGCGGTGCAGAATTTGGTTTTGGCTAATAAAAATTTGACAGTTAAAGATAATATAAGCTAAGATAAATTAATTGGAACTTTAATAATGGAGGTAACAATGTACCCTTTAGGCTACCCGGTGATTGATATGCATGTTCATTTAAGGAATAATATTCCTTTACACACAAGGGCGGCTTTTGATTCAAATGTTGACCTGGTTGTTTATATGGCAAATACCAAACCGCCGATGGATAATTTAGAAGCTGTTCTGCAGTCAAAGAATGAAAAAAGATACTGCTACGCTTTTCCGGTGAGCGCCATCACTAAAGGTTTGGACGGCAAAGAATTAGTTGATGTTGAAAGAATCAAAGAGCAGGTAGTTGGTTTTAGCGATGACGGTAAGTGCTTAACTGATTTGGAAATACTTAAGGAGATTTTAAAGAAAAGAGTTTTAGTTTTGCTTCATTGTAATGTGAGCTATGACAAGCCGGAAACTGAAACAGAGATGATTAATGAAAACCTGGGAGTTTTAGCTGAAGTCGGTGGTTTATTACATTTGCAGCACATCAGTTTAAAGTCAAGTGTTGAAACCATTCGAGAAGCGAAAAAAGACGGACTAATTTTTACCTGCGAAACAGCGCCTCATTACTTTACTTTTTCACGCGATGAATTAGACACTAAAGTTAACCCGCCCTTAGCCAGCGCTGATGACGTTGAGGCAGTGAGAGAGGGTTTGGCTGACGGTACGATCGATGTGATTGCTTCTGATTACGCACCTTTACCCAGGCCGATTGGCACGGGCATTGCTGGGTTTAGAAGTTTTATACCTTTATCTTACGGCTTGGTTTTACAAAAAGTCCTGAAAGAGGAACAGCTTAAGAAAAAACTTTATTTAAATCCAAAAAGGATTATTGAAAGCGGTGGTTTTATAAAAATAATGATTTGATCAAGTTAGATATCCTGTGTCATTGATTTGACGCAGGATTTGTTTTTATTTGTAATGGTGGTAAAATAGGGTTACTAAAGATTGTTCATTGAAAAAATGAGGAGGAAAAATGAAGAATATTGAAGTTTTAAAGGATTATTTATTTGAAATCGGGCCAATCAGGCCGCCAAATGAAGGCAAGGATTGTTCACTTTTAATCAGGATAAATCGGTACTGCCCTTATAATCGCTGTTTGTTTTGCCCATTTTACAAAGGCAAAAAGTTTGAAGCAAGAAAATTAGAGGAAATAAAAAAAGATATTAACGCTATGAAAAATTTACAGGACAAGATCAAATAGATTTCTTGGGGTTATGGCATAGGTGGAGAACTTAATGCTGATGTGCTAAATTCGTTAATTAGAAGTATTCTTGGCTTGGATTTTGATGACTTGAGACAAATATCAGTGATATTGGGTTACCGAGGTGTAATCACTTTAAAGGTGATTCAACAAGCGGCTGTCCAATTATTTGGCGCAGAAATTGATGAGTCGGTTGGTTTAAAATTATTCACTTTTTTACAGAATTTGGATGTTATTACTCTTTGGTTAAAAAGAGGTGGAAAAACAGTTTTTCTTCAGGACTCTGATGCCTTGGTCGGCAAAGTTGATGAACTGCTGGATATTATCAAATATTTAAAGCAAACCCTACCATCAGTTGAACGGGTCACAGCTTATACAAGATCAAAAACAGGCGTTAAAAGGACTTTAGACGAATTGATCAAATTAAGAGAGGCTGGGCTGACGCGACTACATATTGGCTTGGAATCAGGTTATGATGAAGTTCTGGAATTTGTGTGTAAAGGCGCTAATACTACTGAACACATTGAGGCGGGAAAGAAAATAAAACAAGCTGACATTGAGCTTTGTTTTTATGTGATGCCGGGTTTAGGCGGGAAAAAATGGTCGGAAAAGCATGCACGGGAAACGGCCGAGGTATTAAATGAGGCTAATCCTGATTTTATCAGATTAAGGAGCTTGGTGATTTCCCAGGCTTCGCCTCTTTATGAAAAATATGAAACTGGCGAGTTTGAGCCTTTATCCGAAGATGAAGTAATTGATGAAATTGCATTACTAATTGAGAATTTGCACTGTACTTCGCAGTTAGTGAGCGACCACAATGCCAATCTTTTGATGGGCATAGAGGGTAAACTGCCTGATGACAGGGAAAAAATTTTAAAAGTTATCAGTGATTACAAAGCCAATTCCTTGCCAGAAAGATTGGAATATCAGTTAAAACACCGCGTTGGTTATTATTTGAGACTCTGCGGCCAACTTCCTGATTGGTTAGCACAAAGGATAGAAATGGCCTATACCAGCATTAAAGAGAAGAAGCCGGAGGAAGCAGCAAAGGAAGTTGAGCAAGTCATTTTTCTCCTAAAAGCTGATTTATTTAAGGAGTTTGTTTAATTTAATACGAGGCAGCCGTTTGAGCTGCCTTGTTTTTTTATAAGGTTGTGGTAAAATTGATTTAATAGATAGCAATGAATAAAAGTTTATGACTGATGATAAAAAGTTTCCATACGTACACCCAAAAATTGATCCAATGATTACGGAACTTTTTCTCAGTTTAGAAGAAAGGGTAGGTCCAGACGAGAAGCATGATGTCCAAGAGATATTAGGTGAATTAAAAATTGGTCATAAAGAGGAAGCGTTGAAATTATTAAGATACTATAAATTTAAAAAGGAAGCAACAAGAGACAGCAAGGAACAGCTAGATGATGACTTGGAGATGGTTCTAAGAGAAATCAAAATAACTGAAAATATATTGAAAAATCCTGAGTATGAGAAAGAATGGGATGTTTATAGGGAAATTTTAGAAAAGCACAAAAAAGAGCGAGATGAATTGCTAGAGAAAATAGAACAGGCTAAGTCAGCTGCCGCGAATTTGCCGAGTATTGAAAAAATTGAGAAAGTGCTAGAAGGGTCGTAGTAATATTCAAAGAACAGAAATCACCTTTTTTATTTTCAAGGCGATTTTTTATTTACCCAAAATCATGCTAAAATAAATCCTGCACCTTGTTTACTAGGTAAAATGAAATAATGCCTTTTAATTAAATAAATAAGATTAGCTTTATTTGTCCGCATAGATAGCACAACAAGGTGCAGGATAAAGCCATGTTGGAAACCATTTGTCTTCTTATTTTTACTCTATTATTTCTCTTTCTCGCTTGGAAAAAGCTTGATTGGGTAATTTATTTGACAGTTGTTTTTTTACCCGTTTATTTGTTGCGCTTCCAGGTTTGGTTTGTGCCGATGACATTTTTGGAGGTGATGGTGCTGGCGGTGTTTGTGGTTTGGCTAGTTAAAACAATAAGCCCAGGTCAAGGGACCTTGGCTACCCGCCTGAGAAGCGTTTGGCTTCCATGGAAATGGCCAGTGCTTTTGTTTGTTTTGGCTGGCGTTGTCGCTGTTTTGATTTCGCCGGATATCAGAGGCGCGCTGGGTTTATGGAAGGCTTATATATTAGAGCCGATTTTATTTTTTATTGTTTTTGTTAATACCATTAAGACAGAAAAGCAGATTAAGGCAGTGATCTGGGCTTTAGGCGCGTCCGCTGTTTTGATTGGTTTTGGTGCATTTGTCCAGTATATTGGTTTAGCACCAATCCCTTCACCATATGGCACACAATCGCCTGTGCGAGCCACCTCTATTTATTCTTTTCCAACAGCGATTGGGAAATACGTTGGACCAATTCTAGCGCTTTTTTTAGGATTACTTTTTGTCAGAAAGGCTAAGAAGGCTGAAGAAGGCTTTAGAAGTGAAGAAGTGAAGAAGCACTTAGGATCAGAGGTGTTTTTATGGGGAGTCGCTGGTTTTAGTTTGTTGGGTTTAATTTTATCGTTTTCCCGCGGCGCGCTGATCGGAGTTTTTGTCGCATTAATTTTTGTCAGCTTTTTTTCGCGATGGAAAAAGTGGCTTTGGCTGGCCGTAGTCTTACTAATCATCCTTGGTTTTATCATACCATTTACGCGTCATGAAATTATTTCTGTTTTCAATGTCAAAGACACCTCAGCTGATGTGCATGTGGTGATGTGGAAGGGCGCGCTGCGCATCATTAAAGAGAATCCCATTGCCGGCACTGGGTTGGCGAGTTTTCCCATTGTCTATGAAAAATACAAGGAAGCATCGCATGTGGAATTTTTTCCGAATCCGGATCATTTAATTTTAACCCTTTGGATTGAGTTAGGTTTAGCCGGGCTAGTTATATTTTTCTGGTTAGTAATTAAATTTTTCCAGGCCGGAGTTCGCCTGATTCGAAGACTACAGTCTACAGACTACGGACTACAGTTTGCGGTTGCCCTGATGGCCGCTATGGTCGCCATTTTAGTCCATGGGTTTTTGGATACACCTTATTTTAAAAATGATTTAGCGGTCGAGTTTTGGGTGTTGGTGGGAGTGATGGTTGTTTTAAAAGGCTCGACCCTTCGGCAGGCCCAGGGTCTTCGATAGGGCTCGAAAAGGCGAAAGGATAAAAAGGAAAAGGGTGGGCGGTGTGGATAGGTGCTATTGACAAGGATTAAAGGGTTTGATAATATACCTTGTTAATAGCTCTTTTTATAATTTTGTTAACAGGGCATATTAAATTGCCCCATATAAACCATCAACTTTTTTAGTAGGAGGAAAAGCCATGAAAAGTGGTACCGACTCCAGTGAGTTAAGCTGTGGTCAGTTTGCCGAACTGGCTGCCGTCATAGTTAGAAAACTACCCCGCGAACTTGAATCCGGTCGTGCACAGTATTGGATTGAAAATCAGGAAAGGCTTACGAGATATCTTTATATGGCCTTATCTAATACTGGTACCCATTTTTTTGTCAATGTGGACTATGGTAAGACTACTGAGCAGATGATTGCCGAGGGTCATTACAGGGAGGAGGTCGTTGATCCCGACATTAAGAAAATTGATTTTTCTACAAAAAGGACGGGGATCGCCGAGATTAAAATTCAAATTGTTTACTTTTGCAAGAAAGTGACGACACCCGAGGTGTTAAAAGAATTTGATAGAAGAAGTCTTCGCCCAGCAGAGTTTCATGAACTTCTTGCTCTTGGCAATCAATACGATGAGTTACCAATTTTTTATTATGAAATAGTTGCTTTGGGTTCTTCGGGTCAAGAGCCCTATTATCCTTTTGAGAAGAGGATGGTGCCGGCGTTGGTAAGAATTAACAGAAGCCGTAGCCTCATTACGCGAGAATTTGGTAGTCCTGCTGGGATAGGCTGGGGTGATGCGTTTTGCTTTGCGGCTGTAGAAAAGTAATGACTTTTTAGAGCTTTTTACCCTGCGTAAGTTTATCTGCGCAGGGTATTTCATTTAGAGTTTGGACTGGACAAAATGCCAAAAATGCGGGCGGTGTGGAAATAGGGTATTGACAGAAAGTTTTAGATTTGCTACAATTATGCATTCTACCATTAATGCATTTTTTTCATATATTAATATTGGTAGAGATATTTGTAAATTGAAAACCAAACTATAAAGCGCTTTTAGCGTGAAAGGAGGGATGTTGAAAGTATGATGTAAAAAGGACAGTTGAACAAAGAGCAGAAACAATCAAACTAGAGAGGAGAAACATGAAAAAACTGGGTATTGCAGCGGTCATATTGGCCTTATTTTTAATGATTATCCTTGGCTGGCTGTGGTCGTCTCGTGCCGGTCTCATCGATCGGACACAGGAAGTTGACAGCCAAGCCGGGACTCTTGCAGCTGCGTATCAGCGGCGTTTTGATCTGGTTCCGAATCTTGCCGCGACAGTTGACAATTTTATGAGTCGGCAGAATCAAATTCAAACCGGGGTAATCGAGTTACGGCAACGCGTTGTCCAATTCAAGTCCTCGGCAGACTCATTGCTTGGCGTAGCAAATAGTGCTATGGGGACAAAGAATGTTCTTTTACTTGACTCTTTATCAAACCTGTTGTCAAGTAAAATAAATTCAATGATTAACGTTGTCGTCGAACGTTACCCGGACATAAAAGGCGAGCAAATTTATGGTGACATGATGGCTCAATTGGAGGGGACGGAAAACCGGATTATTCAGGAACGCCGAACTTTTAACGTGAAAGTGATGGATTACAATAAGTATCGCCAGAAAAAACTCGGCGCTATCCTGGCTGGTGGAATTTTTAGCTTCCCATACGAGCGTCAATATTTCAAGGCTGAAGAAGGGGCTGAGAAGGCGCCTAATGTCAAAAAGCTATTTCAGTAAAAATAGGAGCTGACATGAAAAAATTTCTGATCGTATTAATTTTTCTGCTTGCCAGCGTAATTATGCCAGCTGCCGCCAAAATTCCTTCTTACTCTGGACCGGTTACTGATTTAGCAGGACTTCTTGATCATAATGCTATAACACGCCTTGAGCAAAAAATCCTCGCCTACCGAGATTCAACGACAAACGAAATTGGCATACTGCTTATTAAAAGTCTCGATGGTGCTTCTATTGAGGATTACAGTCACGATGTGTTCAATGCCTGGGGTGTCGGGAAGAAAGGTAAAGACAATGGTGTTCTTTTTGTTCTCGCTCTTAAGGAGCGTGAGACGCGGCTAGAAGTTGGCTATGGTCTTGGGGAATCGCTGACCGATCTTGAATGCAAACGGATAGTTGAAAAAGATGGTGCCGTGGCACAAAAGTTCCGCAATAAGGATTTTGCCGGTGGCCTCAACGAACTTGTTGACGATGTCATTAAAGGAATTGGAGGCGAATATATCGCCAAAGATAGCCCAGGAAAAACATCCACCGCTAAAGTCATCTTTCTGATTATTTTGATTATCATCGTTATTTTAGTTATTTTGGCCTTGATAGGTGCTGCATCTGATGGAGATATTGGTGGATTCATCGTGGGTTCGCTTGGCGGTTCGGACAGCGGGGGAGATGGATTTAGCTTCGGCGGAGGCGCTTCCGGTGGCGGTGGTGCTTCCGGTGGATGGTAAAGGAGGAAATATGAGTAAACTTGTTGATTTATATTTTTCAGATCCTGATATGCAGTCAATTAGTGACGCTGTCCAGAAGGCAGAGCAGAATACGAGTGGCGAATTAGCTGTTCGGTTTAATAATCAATCGAAGCATTGGCGGCGAGAGCGTTTACTTTATGCTACTTTCTTTGCGCTAGTTGGCATGCTAATTGCGATTTTTGCCACCAGGGAGAGTAACTGGGGAGTCTATTATCATTATTCCCAGGCGATTATGTGGGGCATCCTTGCATTTCTATTCGGCTACTTTATTTGGTCTTTGTACCTGCGGAGAGAATCGCGATTAAGAAAAGTTGTATGGGATAAAGCTCTCAAGCTTTTTCCGACACTTCCGTCAACTCGTGGTCAAACTGGCGTGCTAATCTATGTTTCTCTTCGTGAAAATCAAGCTGCTATTGTCGCTGACAAAGCAATTGCGATGAAGCTATCTCCTGATTACTGGGAACAGCCACTTGCACTTCTTATACGAGGAATGAGAGAAGGGCATCATACCGAAGGTATTATTGAGGCAGTGAAGGCAATTGGTGAAAAGCTTGCTCAATATTTCCCGCGGTTACCGGATGACAAAAATGAGCTTCCAGACGAACCAATTGTTCTTTCGGATTAATATATTTGTACTGGGTGCATAGAGTTTCTATGTGCCCGGTATTTTTTTTGGGCTGGACAAAATGCCAAAAATGCGCTATAATTACTAATGTTATACCATCACGAATCTATAATCACTAATCAACACGAATCTCCTATCGGCAACTTCGCTGGCTACGATAATAATTAGTGCAGATTAGTGACGATAAATTAGTGGTGGAGTCACAAAATAAAAATCAAAACAAAAAACAAAAATGAAAAACAAAAGCCAAAACAAAGCTAAGTATTTTGTCGTATTAGTCATTGCTTTGGCAGTGATTTTTTTGTCGGGTCGCGTGTTCGCGGGAAATAAGCCAGACATACAAAAAGGCGAAATTTTGGATAATATTAAAAGTGGGGATTATCTATCCCCTATTTTTAATACTGATTTTTCGTTTAATATTTTTGGTTTACAATTACCAGATGAGGTTAGCGATTTACAGGTGCGTTATTATAATACGCAAAGTTGGAGTAATTGGATAACGCCTGAAATTTTACCAGCCAAGGATGGACAGCTATTTACCGAGCCAGTTTTAGCTAGTGCTGGCGAAGAGATTCAATACAAAATAACTACCACCCAACCCGCTTCTATTAAGATTATTTATTTAGCTGAAGACCTGCAAAAAGATAATAGCTTTCCCAATATTTTCCAATGGCTTTTTTCTAAAGCCAGCGCTGAAGCTGCACTGAGTATTATTTCTCGAACCAGCTGGCAGGCAGATGAAACTTGGCGTCTAAATGCCAGTGGCGCAGAGGTTTGGCTGGCTGAATATAAATATCCTGAAAAGTTTGTGATTCACCATACAGCTGGCTCGGATGGAGGCAGTGATCCAGCGGCCACAGTGCGAGGCGTTTACTATTGGCATGCCGTTGTTTTGGGCTGGGGCGATATTGGTTATAATTACCTGATTGATCAGCAAGGCAGTATTTACGAGGGCCGGTATGGCGGCGATGGCGTGATTGGTGCTCATGTTTATCGCAGTAAAACCTGCGCTGTCCAAAGATTTGGCGGCGCACAATACGAAGCGAACTTCAATCCCGGCACGATTGGCATCGGTATTTTGGGTGATTATACTACTTTAACATTAAATGAAGCGGTTAAGAATTCTCTGACAGGCTTAATCGCCCAAAAAGCCAAAGATTTTGAAATTGTGCCTGATAGTCAAAGTTATTTTATTGATAATATTTATCCCAATATAGTTGGCCATAAAGATTTGGATTGCACTGAATGCCCAGGCGCTAATCTTTATAGTCAGCTAGCTGTTATTAGGCAGGAAACACAGGCCAGGTACGCGCAGTTAGGAGGCATTACCGAGCCTGTTGTTAGAGCTTCTTTTGTTGGCCAAAGTGAGCAGCCATTAGTTATTAACGCTGGCGAAACTAAAGAAGTCTGGGCAGATTTTAAAAATGATGGCAATGTGACCTGGCGCAATTACAAACAAGATACGCTCAAAGTTTTAGCTTTAAGTAGCCCATCCAATTTTTATGTGGCTGGCTGGAGTTCGGAAACAGAGGTTGCTAAATTAACCACCGCTAATGTGGCGCCGGGTGAAGTCGGTCGTTTTATCTTTACCATTAAAGCGCCGAGTGATCGGCTGGAATTAAGCGAAACATTTAACTTAAGCTTTGGCGGTACATCGCTGGACAGCACTACTTTTACCATCAAAGCAGAGATTTTTGGCTTGCCTTACGCGGCTTTATTGGATAGCCGTACTATTTTGCCAGCCACCTTTACTAAAGCGGAGCAAACAGCAACTGTTCAATTTAGAAATCGTGGTACTGAAACTTGGCAAAAAGACAAGATTAAGCTTTATATTTATGATTTAGGTGATAAAAGCAGCCGTTATTATGATTCAAGTTGGCCCGATCAATACGGTCAGATTGAATTTCAGGAGAGCGAGGTTAAGCAGAATGAGCTGGCGACCTTTACATTTAAAATGAAAAGTCCGGGGATAACCGGTACATTTCTTAATATTTTTCGCTTGAAAGGCGAGCAAGAAATTATTAATAATGAGACTACGGCGATTACCCGTGTTGATTCACCTTATCAGGCGCAGTTAGCTTTCAACAATATTCCTTTAGCCGTGCTTAATGTTTGGCGCTTCCCGGCGGTGATTAAGTTTAAAAATACTGGCATCACGACCTGGAATCAAAACATTGTTTTAAAAGCTTATGATTTGGGTGATAAGGTCAGCCGGTTCAAAGACAAGGCCTGGTTAGATAATTTTACGGTGGCGAGAATGTCAGAACGCGAGGTTAAACCAGGCCAAATCGGTACTTTTAGGTTTTATTTTAAAGCGCCAAAAGACACTGGTTTGTATTTAAATAATTTTAGGATGAATGTCAATGGTAAAGATGTTGTTGTCCAGGGCGGAAACCTTTCGCTAGTGACGAGAGTGGATAAGTAATAATTTGACAAAATAACAATATGGACTTAATATTAATTAACTAAAACAATTTAATTTAATATTATGAAAAACCATGAAGAAATGCCAAAAGGAGAACAGCGCCCCTCGGTAGAGGAACTTAAGGAAAAAGGGAAAAAACTTATTGAGGAAGTAGAAGCGGCCAAAGTACAGCAACAGAAAGATATTAAAGAGAAAGCTGACAATATAGAAATCCTTATTAAACAGAGAAAACAAGATGAGGAGCTTTTAGAAGAAACTCGTAAAACTATTGATTACTTTGAATTGCAGGAAAATATGGAATTACTTGACGAGGACGGCAAGAAAGAATTAGAGAAGTTACGAGAAACAGCTCGATCGTTACAACAACACGCACAAACCCTTGATCAGAAAATACAAGATTTAACCTCGCGTCCAGAAGTCATGGGCGAAATTCAAGATCGAGCGATTAAAGAAAACGCTGAAAAAGAAGAGAAGCTGATTTTAGAAAAAGGACACTCTGAATATGACCCAAAGGTTAAAGAATTTGCCAAAACTATAAATGAATTTGCTAAAGAGAAGATTGAACTATCAGAAAAAGAAGAAAAAACCTCAAAAGATTATAAGGAACAAATAGAAGACTTCGAGAGTTTAATGAAAAAAATTCCAGAAAAACATAGAACTGAGATTCAAAAAATACATGATGAGTATAAAAATTGGAAAGATTTTATTGCTGCCCTGGCACTTAATGAAGACAAAGCTAGGTTTGGGAAGAAAAAAGCATTTAAACAGATACTTTCAGAAGAATCATTACTTAGTGTACTTGTTGTGTTACAAAATGAATATGATATATTGCAAGACAGAGAAAGAGAGATGAAAGGTCAGGGAAAAGAACTGCCAGATCAGTTTCTTCAACTTTTAAAAGAGGTTGAAGAAAAAGTACAAGTAAAACTATATGATATAGGCTCAAATAAAGATTTTGTTTCAAGTCTTCATTCGGATTTAACGCGTTCAATTGAAGGGTTTGCTGTAGAACGTTGGGCGCAGAAGCATGCAAGAAGCCCATCCACAGTTAAAAAGGGTGACTATAACGGTTGGTATGAATTAAATCATATTCCGGAAAACAGAATTATTTATGATATCTATGAAAAGATAAGTGAGCAAGCATCTAGATTTATACATGGCAAAGAGAGAATGGATATGATATATAAAAAATAATTACAATAACAAATTTAAGTAAATATTTTTCCCAAAAAAATCCTCTCATTAATTTGAGAGGATTTTTAATAGAAAAGGTCCTACCATCAGGTAAGACCTTATTTTTAATTTAACGAACGCCAAGCGTTGAACCGGAATACTCAAGCTGTTTTGGCTTGATGATGACCTTTTTATCTTTCTCACTTTGCTCAATATAGCCAGCCTTGAAAGCAGTCATATTATTTTGTCTAGCTATTTGGATGACTCGCTCGACCTCTTTTTCCGGCACATAAAGCGCAAAGCCAGCGCCCATGTTAAAGTTGGCATAGGCTTCTTTATCATCAACTGGGCCATGTTCTTGCATGAAGGTAAACACTGGCTGTGGTTCGGGTATCTTCTCAATGACATAAATAAATGGTTTTAGCGCGCGCATGAACTTGCGCCAGCCATGACCAGTGATATTGATGGTGTAGTGAATTTCCACGCCGGCGCTTAAGCAGTCCTCTATCAATGGAATATAGATAACTGTCGGATCAAGCAGTGCTTCACCATAACTTCGGCCGTCACTAAGTATAGCAAGGTAGCCATCTGGAACTTGGTCTGCGATTTTTCTTGCTAGCGTTAATCCATTGGCATGAATACCCGAGCTGGCTACTAAAACAATAGCATCACCAGGCTGAATGTTACAGCGAATCAGCCTTTCCTTTGGCATAATAATACCAATGGCTGAACCGCTAAGTACAACAGTTCCAGGAATAACTATGCCTTTTAAGGTTGGCGTTTCGCCACCGCCCCACACGCAACGAGCCAGTTGGCAGGCTTTTTCCCAGCCCTCTACTAAATCTTGACTGCGCCTCTCATCGTTAAACCAGTCAGAAGTACCGACTGCCAGATGCATAGCCACAGAAAGCGGCAGGGCACCTAAGGTAATCATGTCATTAACAATCATGGCTACGGTGCATTGCGCAATATGGTT
>Ga0180007_10001491_pt1 | contig 31697 bp, 36 predicted proteins | sample MM_PC_MetaG_FD_121122 | JGI IMG/M metagenome (GOLD analysis project Ga0180007, IMG submission 121122) | Groundwater microbial communities from the Aspo Hard Rock Laboratory (HRL) deep subsurface site, Sweden - MM_PC_MetaG | ecosystem: Environmental > Aquatic > Deep subsurface > Groundwater... | reverse complement strand
TATCAGTGTTCATATGACGTACCAGGAGTACTCCTTGAGAATGCGTTTGTGCAATAACAACTCAAACACAAGACGGGTAAAACCTAGTGATGTTAAAAGGCTTATGACGATACCGATAAAGAGAACGACGGCAAAACCCTGAACCACACCTGTCCCATAGTAGGCCATAATTGCTGCAGCGATCAATGTGGTGAGATTCGCATCAAGAATAGACCACCATGACCGCGCATACCCGTACGTAACTGCTTCCTGGAGGGGACGCTTTTCCAGTTTAATTTCCTCGCGGATCCGTTCAAAAATTATTACATTGGCATCAACCGCCATTCCGATTGTGAGTATCAACCCTGCGATGCCCGGAAGCGTAATGGTGTAATGCAGCGGGGCAAGCAGTGCAAGAATACCCACACCATTTAGTGTAAGAGCGAATGCGGTAACAAGACCGGCAACACGGTACCGAAGTACAATAAAAATTACCACAAGCAAAAGTCCTGCAAATAGCGCATTCCGTGAAAGGAGCAGCTGTTCTTTTCCGAGAGTGGGTCCAATTACATCCTGAGAGATGATCCTGATAGGTACAGGCATAGAACCAGACCGGAGTATAAGAGACAGATCTTTTGCTTCATCGCGCGAAAAACTGCCGGTAATTACGCCATTGCCGGAAGGAATACGTTCATTGATGTTTGGAGCAGACATTATCTTGTCGTCAAGAACAATCGCAAGCCGTTTGCCCTTATTCTTTCCGGTCAGATCGGAAAACAAGGCAGCTCCTTTAAGATCGAGAGAAAAACCCACGACCATATCCCCGTATTCACCGAATTGTGGACGGGAATCACTCATCCTGTCTCCGGTCATTTCAATATTTGTATAAAGCGCCAGTGCTTGTACGCGCTGGTAGACACCGACAGGGTCTTTTTGCACAAGGTAATATAGCCTGCTGCCTTCAGGAACCGATTCAGGATTTATTACTTCGACCTCGCCTTTCTCATTTCTGGTTACATTAAGCGCTCTTGTCGCTTCATCATCGACAAGCATAAATTCCAGTTTCCCGACAGAGCCGATAACCTCCATCAGACGGGCGGTATTTTGTTCTCCGGGTATTTGAACGGATATGCGGTCTTCGTCAATTTTTCTGATGACTACTTCAGAAACGCCGAATTGATCGATACGGGTTTGCAGTTTATGCTGCACGCGCTCCATTGCTTCGGTTTTTTGTGTTTCGGTAAGTTCGTCGATAGTTTTTCCAGCGTCCCGGGCCATTTTTTCAAAGTCAGCTTCCATAATGACGTGCACACCGCCTTTAATATCAAGACCTAGAGCCACTGCGCGTTTTTTCAGTGCAGATGCTTTATCAAACAGCTCCCCTTTTTCGCGGTTGAAGCCGCGTACGGTTTCTTCATCTGTACCGCGTTCAACAAGTTGCCGGATGTCAGAACTGGCGACAAAGTAATAGTACACTGTAGGATAGAGTGACCAGGCAGAAAGCGCGAGCAGTACCGCGAAAATAAAAAAACGAAAGGAAGAAGACATTAAAAAAAAATCAGGAAGAAGAAGTAGAATTAAAAATTTCTGCTACCGCTGATTTGGCGATTTCGAGTTTGACATTTCCGCCGACATCGATAACCACAACAGCACCGTTTTCTTTTAAATGACTTACTGTCGCGTAGATTCCCCCGGTGGTTAAAATTTTATTGCCTTTTTCGAGTTTGTCTCTTTTTTGTTCGATTTCTTTTTGGCGTTTTCTTTGAGGACGAATGAGTAAAAAATACATGATTGCAAAAATTGCAATCATGGGTATCATCATACCGCCAAGACCCTGCTGGCTTTTTGGGTTGCTTCCGGTACTTTGTGCAGCACCGTCCTGCGCGTGAAGTGTGCAAAACATAGTTTATTCCTGTGTATGTGTTGTTAATGAAACACTACTGTCATTTAATTGTTCTGAAATGTTATCATACATGTTGAATTAAATCAAATTTCCCAAGCATAATTTATGAAATTACAGTGATTCATGATAATTTCAGGAATTCATGGTAAAGTATCCGTGAAACAAATAAAAAAATGAAGCAATCTGTTTTTATTTTACTAATTATCCTGTATTCCAGTCTCGCTAACGGCCAGAACCGCAATGACGCCCTCGGTTTCGCCAGGTTTCTTTTTGCAGATGAAGAGTATGGACGTTGTATTGACGAAACCCGTAAACTGCTTGCGGTAAGTAAAAACGATTCTCCGTTAGTACCGGTTTTAATCACACTTATTTCCGATTCTTACACAATGATGAAACGATTCAAAAACGCGTATGATTTTCTCGAAACGTTTTTGGCTTCACTTCCCAGTGAATCAATCGCAGCAGAATGCAGATATTTAAGAATTAAAGTCCTTATTGCAGAACATGATGATATCCGCGTAAACGGAATATTTGGAACGGAACCCGTTACCGGTCAAGCTGTTGCTAACAGCGAAATTATTGCCGGTGAGAATCCTGAAGAACCAACTTTTATTCCCGAACCATCACCGACAGCAGACCCGGTAAGTATTTTTGAACAGGAAGAATTGTACAACCCCCAAAAACCAAATTACACCGTTTTTCGCCAGGCATCTTTCCCGCACCGGCTTATCGGGTTAATCCGGCAGTACGCCGACAATAATGGAAAAAATAGCGGAGAATTTCTATTCTGGGCTGCATCCAGATTTATCGACGAAAAAAATTTCAATGAGGCAAAAGAAATACTGAATTCCTTACTGTCTTCACAGGCATATGATAAAAAAAAAATTACCGAGTTACTTCAGAAGTCCGGTCTTACCGCTTTATAACGTATGTTAAAATAACAAAATAACGTATGTAAAATGACACAAACAATAACCAGGAGACGATTATGAAAAAAACTTTTTTAGTCCTTATATGTATAGTTCTGCAATGCATACATGCATCAGACAAAAATCACGACATTTTCGTTTTTGCAATGAAACTCTATCAGGAAAAAAATTTTGAAACTGCAATTACCGAATTTAAAAGATACATTTTTACGTCTCAGAGCAATCCGGAATTAGCAAACAAATGCGCAGAAGCGCGTTTTTGGTGCGGCATGAGTTACTACCGGATGAAACGCTATCTGAGAACAGTCCGGGAATTTGAGCTTGTTCTTTCTGCATATCCCGAATCCGAAATTGCGCCAAATGCCGCATTTCAAATAGGCAAACTCTATTTCATTACATATACAAAAAACTCTCTAGGGTATTATTACGCCGAAGAAGAAAAGGATGACGACTACGCCGACGAAGAAATACTGGTTATTAACCCGGATGATGTTATCCAGGCGCTGATGTATGTCCAAAGGAATTACCCTGAGTCCAGTTTTGTTGATGACGCATACTTCCTCATAGGTCAACTATATGAAATTAATAAAAACTACTCGCAGGCGCGTGAATATTATGAAAAAATACTTGATGAATTTCCCGAAAGCAATAAATCGCATGAAGCAAAAAGGCGACTCAACGAGTTACTTTTCAAACGGCTCTAATTGAAAATAATCCATCTTTTACGACTGCGCACCGCAGCGTGTTATGCTTTTCATCTTTCATAAAAACCGGCACATCGGTCTCGATGTTGCTTCTCAAACCATCAATGCGGTAGCACTCGTAAATAAAAAGGGGCGGGTTTGTCTTACTGATTTTGAGTATTCCTATTTTAATTCCGACGATACTGCCGGAGAAATAAAACGATTTATTGAACAGCACCGTAAAATTTTCCACGGCAAATTTATCACCGCATCATTTACCGATGATGATATCGTCTACCGCATTATCAGGCTGCCCGCAATAGCAAAAAACGATCTTGAAAACCTTATTGATAACGAGTTAGAGCGGATAATTCCTTTTAAACCAACCGATACTATCTACGACTACCAAATAATCGATACTGACAACGCAACAGGCGAATATGTAATATTTCTCGTTGCCAAGAAAAAAGATACGCTTCTTAAATACAAGAGTTATTTTAAAAATACTCACATTAAAAGCAACGTACAAATCGGCAGCAAAAACACCGCTGATATTAACTGTACGTATTTTAACCACCGGAATATTTTTAAAAATAATACTGTAGCGGTTATCGACATTTCAAAGGAAACGACTTTAATAAATGTCATTGATTCTGAAAAAATACTTTTTTCCCGAAATTTATCAATAGGCATGCAGAACGTAAAAACAGCAGTCCTCCGGAATCACAAAATCAAAGCTCACGAAGTAACCGCCACATTACGGAAAATTCCACTCGATAATTCAACTGAAAACCTCAACTATCTTCAAAAAGCAATCCTTGAAACAGTAAAAATAATTCTTGAAATCATGCTCAAAGAAATAGAAATTTCACTTAAATATTATCAGAAAAATTTCCAGCACGAAGTAAAACATATTTTTCTTACCGGAGAAATCAGCAACCTGCCTGGTGTTGAAAGTTATTTTCAGAACATTCTCCATTTCCAGACCGTAGTGGGCGACAATTTTAAACAAATCGATCTTTCCCTGATTGAACACAGAAAAAATGAATTTGAAAATAATAAATCTTACTACAACACCGCAGTCGGCCTGGCGCTAAGAACGGCCATTGCAAATAATCTTCTCGATATCAACCTCGACGCCCGTGAAGAAAAAATTCAAAAAAACAAAACACTGAAAAGAAAACGTGTAATTTACGCGGCTGCTTCAATATTATTTCTATTCGCCGCAGTGCATATTATTTCACTCAGTATAAAAAAATCTTTTACACAACTGAAAACAGAAAACACCCAATTGCATGAAAAACTGGAGGGATTAAAATTATCAAAAACAGACAGGGAAACTTTTCAAAAAAGGATCTCATGGTTTGAAAAGGAAACAGAAAATATTTTCAAAAGCGGGTTTATCATCGACTCATTAAAAAGATTAAACCTTTCCGCAAGCTCAATTCAATACCGCAAAAACATCAATAATCATGAATACACCATTACCCTCAACGAGCCTTCGGCGCTCGCCAGCAAAATTTACCGTGATATTTATGATTTAAATATTTTCTCTGATATAAGAATTGTCCGTATTATAAATACTTCTCAGTTTATAATCAGCCTTACCCTGGAACAATAAATGCTCAGCGCGCGCGAACAAAAACTCCTTTCTATACTCTATTTTTTACTTATTCTTTTTGCTATCTACATATACGCTATTGTATATCTTCATCCGCTTCTGCGTTCATGGTTAAATCAACGTATGGAAAAAAATACACTCACTACAGAAATAAACGAGTACCGCAACGAGACAACTCTCTTCAGGTCACTGCAAAAGCGCTACACTGCAATAGCCGGCAGATACCTCCATAAAAGCAATCAATATCAATTTCTCGAAGTTATCAAAGAAATAAATAAAAAAACCGCCGTGAAAATGAATAAAATTACGTTTGACATCCGCAAAGGAGAGCCTGCCGACTTTGCCGGTATTCTCGTGGAATTTACCGCAGACACCACACAAATCTATAATTGGCTCCGTGCTGTGGAAACAGCAGACCTTAATTTTCAAATTGAAAACTACACTCTTGCTTTTGATTCCGGAAAGTCGCGCGCAACAGTGTCACTGGTAATTTACCTGATTAATTAATACTATTACAATGACCAACGAAAACGAGAACGACAAAAACATCAGTAACTATTCAACTGAAAATCTGAAAGCGCATTTTCAGCAGCACCTTGAAACAATTAATCTGGATGAGCAGCACCAATTCAACAACATCGGAGAAATTCTCGTCAGCAAAGGAGTTATTACCGATAACCAGCTTAATATTGCGCTCGAATTTCAGAAAACAACTAGTGAAACGCTCGGAAATATACTCGTTAATCTCGAATACATAACCCATGAACATCTCTTGAAATTCATCAGCACAGATCTTGGTATCACCGCTGTGTCTCTTAAAGACTATACAATTCAGGACGAAGTAATCAGAATTATCCCGGAAAAAATCTGCCGCAAATATACTCTTATCCCGCTGTATAAAGTCGGCAAAGTTCTTACCGTTGCCATGGCAGACCCATTTGATATAGTCGCGCTTGATGATATCAAAATGATTTGCGGCCTCCCGATTGAACCCGTTACCGCTGCACCAAATGACATCGAAAGTATGCTCGATGATTTCTACCGTGGAAGCGATGAATTAAACCGTGCACTGAATGAACTTAATAAAACAAAACCTGCGCATACTGAAGAAGAATCCATGCAGCAGCGAATTTATGAACTCGGCGACAGCAAGAATCCGCTTATTAATCTCGTTAATCTCCTTATTCTCAATGCGGTAAACAAAAATGCTTCAGACATACATATCGAACCATTCAAAAATTACATCAGAATCCGCTACCGGATTGACGGCATTTTAATAGAAATGAAAAAAGTCGACCGGTATCTTTTTGCGCAGATAATCAGCCGGATAAAAGTAATGGGCGATATGGACATTTCTGAAAAGAGAAAACCGCAGGATGGAAACATAGCAATCGACGCGGGAGGCAAAAAAATTGATCTGCGGATATCAACCTTTCCGACAATATATGGCGAAAAAGTAGTCATACGTATCCTCAATCCCGATGCAAGTCTTTATAATCTTCAGAATTTAGGTATGGAAAAAGAAGATGAAGACAATATCCGCAATTACCTCCGGTACTCTCACGGAATGATAATTATTACCGGACCAACAGGCAGCGGGAAAACAACCACACTCTATTCCGCTCTACACATGCTGAATTCTGACCGTGTTAATATTTCCACAATCGAAGATCCGGTGGAATACCACTTTAACAATATCAACCAGATGCAGGTAAATCATGAATTGGGAATTTCATTTTCAACAGGACTGAGAACCCTGATGCGTCAGGATCCCGATATAATTCTGGTCGGAGAAGTCCGTGATGATGAAACCGCTAAAACAGCGGTGCAGAGCGCATTAACCGGACACCTGGTATTCACATCGCTTCACACCAACTCCAGTTCCGGCGCTTTTCACCGCCTGATCAATTTCGGTGTAGACCCGTTCCTAATTAATTCATCCGTTATCTGCGTGGTTGCGCAGCGGCTGCTCAGAAAAGTATGCACGGCATGCCGGAAAGAAACTGACACAAAAAGCATTGTTTCATCCCGGAAAGTACTGACTCAGCTGCCGAAAAAAATCTTTACTGCCTCCGACTGCAGCAAATGCTTCGGTACCGGTTTCAGCGGAAGAACCGGAATTTTTGAAGTGCTGTCAAATTCAGTAAATCTGCATGAATTAATTGAAAAAAAGTCAAATGCACCGGTAATTCAAGCCGCAGCAGTAAAGGGAGGAATGACTACCCTTTTTCAAAACGGCCTTAAAAAAGTTGCGTCCGGTGAAACTACTTACGATGAAATTCTGAGAATAACCTACGGAATTCAATAAACAGTATATTACACATTCAGCATGAAACGGTTTACGTACAAAACGTTTGAGCGAGCAAGCGGACAAATCACAACCGGTGAATTCCTTGCAGAAGACAGCACCAAAGCACGTCAGGCGCTCAACACAAAAGACCGCATGGTAATTGCGCTTACAGCAAAAGAAGAATCATTTCTGCACAGGGACATCACCGGCTTTTTCTCAATCCCGAGAAAAGTAGTTTATCTCATGTATACCGAACTTGCAATCCTTCTTAATGCGCGTATTCCCGTCGCCAAAGCTGTTGAACTGATTGAACACCGCTGTTCAAATACGCAGCTTAAAAATATACTCAGCTATATTCATTACATGATAGAAAGCGGAGAATCACTGTCATCGGCAATGAAACAATTCATACACATTTTCGGAATTTTTTCCACTTCGCTTGTGAGCATTGCCGAGGAGACAGGCACTCTCCCGCAAGTACTTAATGAAATCAGTGCAAATGAAAAAAGAGAACAGGAAATGAAACGAAAAGTAATAACCTCGCTTATTTATCCGGTTTTCGTGCTCTCATTCGCAGCGGTAATGATTATGATTATTGTGCTTTTTATTTTTCCGGGAGTAATTGAGGCGCTCGAAATGGACAATATTGAACTCCCGATGCTTTCAAAAATCGTATTTATTGGTGCAGATTTCATACATAAAAATTTTATCTTTCTTTTAATTTTTATTCCATCAGTACTTTTTACAATCAAGGCAGCCGATAATAAATTTACACTGAAAAAGACACTATACACAGGTATTACGAAAGTGCCCATTTTTAAGAATTTTTTTGATCTGCGGGATATTTTCCAATTTACCAGAAATTTTTATGTCCTAATTAAAAATAGGATTTCTGTGGTCGAAGCGCTTAGAATATGCGGACAAACATCAAGTTCAGAAAAAACCGGGTTATTGATAAAAGCCGCTGCGGCTGATGTAATTCAGGGCAAGAACCTCACCTCTGCTCTCGAACGCCATAAAGTACTCCCTCTTTTCGCCGTGGAAATTATTCAGGCAGGAGAAGAATCCGGAGAACTTGTGGCTGTTTTTAAAGACTTATCCGGCTATTTTAATGAATTATTCAATTCACATCAGGAACGGCTTACCGCTCTCGTCACTCCATCACTCCTCATTATTGTCGGCGCAATTATTGGTTTTATAGTAGTCGCATTGTACCTGCCTATTCTTTCAATGGTAGGAAGCATAGGAAATTAAACAAAAAATGCATAAACTTTAATCAATAGAAAAAAAAAAATACACTTGACTTACATGCAAAAAACCGTTAGAATATTATATACGAAGAACGAGGGATAATACACCTTATGTTTCTCAGGAGAAAAAAATGAAAAAAATGAAAAAAATTTCAGCATTCAGCTTGATGGAATTACTAATTGTAATTAGTATTATCGTTATTTTGTCCGGCGCATTTCTTATACCGCGTTTTGTCGGTGTAAAAAACTCTGCTAAAATAGCAGCAACCAAGAGCAATCTGATCACAATCAAGACCGTGCTCGAGAATTATTACCTTGACTGCGGCAAGTACCCTTCCGCAACGACCGGACTAAAAGCGCTTGTCGAAGACGCAGACAGTGTAGGCATTGCCTGGAGCGGTCCGTATCTTACAAAACTGCCGAAGGATCCATGGATGAATGCCTATGTCTATACGTATGAAGATTCAAGCGAAAGTTATCTGCTGAAAAGTTATGGCGCCGACGGCAAGGAAGGCGGAACAGGCATCAACTCCGACATTACAGAATAATTTTCCAAACTTTAATATCCGGTCAATTTTTACAAGAATAAGGCAACACGAAAACATTATATTTCAAATCATCTTCCAGGTGTCAGACGCCTTCGGGGAGGTTCCGGTACAGACCAGAGCCGCGGGCGTTTTCACTTACGGAAATTCTTATTGCCGTGTTCATAATCAGTCTTCTCAGCGCCTCGGCAATACACATCTCCTTCAGGCCTGTAGAAAACCTTAAAAAAAAAAATGAAATTGAACGTCTGTGTAATTACTGTAACGCCGCATTCAGAAGCCATAATGCTGATACGGTTTTTTTCGGAACTGAATCTGCAATCAGCCGTGATTCAAAAGGAAACGTAATATCTTTATTTCAATTCTCAAAACTACAGCCTCTGAACACAACACTCGCCACAAAAAACAATAATGACGGGCAGGTGTCTTTTCTGAACTGCTCACTTACTCTTCACTACTGTTCGAAAACTGTTGAATTCTTTATCAGATGAATTCTATATCTAGTAAGTCTAAGAAATTTTTCAAACCAGCTGGCTCCCTCTACATTGAGGTGCTGGTAGCGCTGTTTCTTCTGGTTACTGTTACCGGCGCAGGAGCGCTTTTTTTCTCACAATTCCGGATAGTGCATCAAAAAACCCGATCATACAGCAGTATTATTCAAAGCGCAAATGAAATACTCTATCGCATTTCAAATAACATCCCGATACATAAACAGGAACTGGAGACCAACGGCATCAGCATCTCTTTTTCACAAGTTAAAGAATCGATAAGAACTTCTGATCATCAATACACAGAATCAGTCGGCATACTTACCATTACGCAAAAAAAAATCCCGTATACCTTTTATTATGCAGGAATTCCGCTTATCAAATAGTTAATTCCATACGCATGAAAAAACAAAAAAAAAAAAATTCCATCATTTACACTTATTGAATTAATAGCAGGAATTACCCTTTCTGTGATTGTATTAACCGCATTTCTTTTTCAGCTGCGCGCATCGGGGCGTTTTCTCAATACCAGCAGTATACGGCTCAGTGAGACCTCAGAAATGCACCGATATGAAAGGTATATGCGCGCTGCAGCAGCTTCGTACGGTATTCGGGCAGGGGAAGGCAAAAAACTGATGTCCGTATCAGGAAAAACACTGAATTCAGAAAAATATTTTTCTATGATAAACACCATATTCGAATTCCCCCCTGACTCATCTTATGTTCGGATACATTGCGGGACGATTTCCAGCTCACACAGTTATTATTTTTATCTACCCCTATGCACAAGAATATCAGACTAACCGCGTCGGTTATTATTACTTCCTTACTGATTATTATACTGCTTACCCTTATTTTCACCATTGCCTATCAACGACTTTTCGGCAGCGTGCAACACATGCGCTACGCCCTGTATCATGCAGAAGTTACGAGCATCCTCGAAACATTTTTTTCAATTCAAGATAAAAAAAAACCGGAAATGAACGAAACATCCGTGAATGGAACTACTCCGGGACATTTTGGCGAAAATGAAATTCAACGCGCATGGATGGAATTCGGAAAAATCTTTCCAGACATTTCCGGCAAGGTAAAAATTATCCGTATTGAACAACTACCGTACGGAACCTGCATTGCCGCAGAATATAAAAAAACCTATCACCGTGTATTTATTTTTAATCCATGATACACTTAAAAAAGGCGTTCGCGAATTTTAGTTTCAGAGGTATCTGACATGCCGCAACTTATTGATTTACTTAATGAAAAAACTATTGCAGTGCCGCTTACCGCAACCGATAAAAACGGGGTTATAAATGAATTAATCATTATGCTGCACAAAGCAGGTAAAATAACAGACATTGCAAAAACACTTAATGCAATACTGAGCCGTGAATCTCAGGGCAGCACCGGACTTGAAAACGGTATTGCCGCTCCGCATGCGAAGACAGATGTTGTATCGCAGCTTACCGTTGCTATCGGCATTTCAAAAAATGGTATTGATTTTGACTCACTGGACAACAAGCCATCAAAGCTCATATTCATGATACTTGCACCTCCGGACAAATCCGGCCCGCATGTAGTACTTCTTGCAGAAATAGCAAAACTTACCCGCAGCGCAGCATGGTGTACAATGCTTTCAGAAGCAAAGACACCGAAAGAAGTTATCGAGCTGTTCCAAACATAAACAGTCTTTTCCGAACGCAAAAACAGGAGAATACCATGAAAAATACTTATTCTGCACGATTCATTGTAATATCATTATTTCTCATCTTCACCGCTTGTATCATTTCCTGCGGACGATCAATCTTCGGCCCGGCAGAGCCGGATGCGCGTAATGTTTCAGAAGACGACATTGAAATAACACTGCAGAGAGCAGAAGACATCTACCTTAATGCAAACAATGACAAGGGAAACCAGGCATCACGCCTTGCCATGTCTCAATCAATATATTCAGGACTTATCGATCACAGATGGGAGGAAATGAGTGACACCCAGCGAATCAGAGCGGTCCGCGGCTACTGTCAGGTCAGTACCGACATGCTTATTTCCGACCCCCAGGGACTGATTAACTCAACTATAGCGGTATTTACCAGTTTTGACACGACGTGTTTTAAATTCACCAACACTACCGCGCAAAAGTCCTTTCTTACCTATGCATCAAATATCCGAAATGAATTTGTCACCAACTTTCTTACCACCAAAATGCTGTATAAAACAAAACTAAGTTCAAGGACTGAAGCAGATTTTGTCCTCATCAGTATGTACAACGCGATTGCCATCGGTTTTGATGTCGCAGAAGTACTAATCAGTCCGCCCTTTGATACGGCCCATGTAACCAATGTACTCACAAAAGCAGATGAATTCAACAGCAACTATAATGCGTTCATTGCAAACCGGGACATCAGCAGGTTTACCGCGCTGAGTAACAGTTGTGTAAGCACTGCTCTGGCAGTTAAAGCCGCGTATGATGCATTTTTAACAGGAAGGAACGCATTTAAAAATTTTACATCTGATATCGTCAATCGGAGTAGTACCATGTTTTACCATACCGCGCCTGCTAAAAACGCAGTTACCATACAACTTAACAATGCCATGAATACCGCATTGAAAGAAATCGACACGCTCTTTGCGGTGTTTGATCAGCTTGAAATAACCAAAAACACATCCTCACCGCTGAATTTATTCTTATAGACTATTTAACAGAATAAAACTTTTATCTAAGCTATTAAAATACTACGGAGAACTGACATGGAAATAAAACTGAGTTGGATAAGGCGCATATTTTTAATTGGCGCAATAACATTCTTTATCGCAGATTTTTCATCAGCAATAATCTATACAAAAAAAACTGAAGCCATGTCCATCCGGCAAATGGGAATGGGGGGGGCGTATACCGCGGTATGCAATGACGAACAAATTCTTTCACAAAACCCTGCCGGACTGTATCATATGCCAAAACAATTTGAAGATGAAAAAAGCCCCGCGCTCATTGAACTGCCTATAATTAATGTTATGGCCGGTGTCCCCGTACGACTGGTAGACCGTATGGATTCAATAATCGATACCGTTAATTATATCAGAAAGGGCAAAGTCGACATGGACGGCGCATTCCGGATAATGTCAAGCATTGACCGGCTTCCCGTCGGGTTTCTACTCAGTCTTCCTCTTGATTTTAAAATACTAACCAAAAGAATAGGCATTTCACTTGACACATCAATGGATATGGATATTTTACCCGTATACGGCCTGCCCCCCAGTGTAAATGTTGAATCAAGAAATTGCGCAGAGTTCAAAGTCGGCATTGCGATAATTGAAAAGACTATCGGTCCCGGAGTTCTCAAGGCGGGTGCTGCAGTCAAGGCAATCAGCATCGCTTCATTTGAAGACTATATCGATATCGGCACTGCCGTTGATTTAGGCGGAAGCGGCAACAACATCCAGCAAAAACTGATGGAATATGTTAATGAAAATGCATTAGTCGGATATGGCGCGGGTGCAAACCTCGGTGTACTCTATACAATATTTGAAGATATTACTGTCGGTGTCGCCGCGAATGACGCACCGACATACTTATTCCGCAAATCATTTTCTACAAATACCGTGTATAAAGGTGATTTTCTCATGCCGAATATAAAAATCGGAGTTTCGTATCATTTGCCGTTCAGCCTTGGGTTTTTACTTAATAATACCGTCATCGCGTGCGACTTGCAGAACTTATTTAACCGGAAGGAGTACAGTTTTCCGGCTAAAATACATATCGGCGCCTCAACCGATCTCATCAGCACACGGCTTTTCGCGATTAATATTGCCGCAGGACTGAACAAAGGTTACGGAACTGTTTCTACATCTCTGAAATTGATTCGCGGACTGAGAATAGGCGTTGGATACTGGCAGGAAGAAGACGGCTATTATGTAAACACACGGCCTGACCAGAAATATGTTGCTGAAGTTGCCCTCAGGTTTTAAACGGATAACTGTTTTCTTATAATATTTTTTTATGGATAAATTTTTTCGCACCGCTGACGTAATCGGCAACAATATGTCCGCTGCCGCTTAACAGCCATTTGTAAATAGTCAGTCCTTCAAGACCGACAGGTCCGCGCGCGTGCAGCTTTGAAGTACTCACACCGACTTCGGCGCCAAGCCCATAACGGTATCCATCGCTGAAACGGGTGGAACAATTCCAAAAAACATTAGCGGAACGAACCTCACGCATAAACTGCCGCGCATTATCCGCATCTGCACTTACAATGCTGTCAGTATGTCCTGAACCATAGGTATTGATATGCGAAACTGCTTCCTCAAGACTATGCACAATTTTTATTGAGATAATCGAATCAAGATATTCCGTGCGCCAATCCTGTTCTGACGCTTCTTCAGCATTGATTATTCCGCGTACCCGGCTGCAGCCCCTGATGACCATTTCCGTACAGGAAAGCGCGCGGGCAATCGGCGGCAATACACGTTTCGCGGCTTTTTCATGCACAAGAAACGTTTCAGCCGCATTACATACCGCTGTGTACTGACATTTTGAATCGCGAGCGATACTCACGGACATTTCAGTTTCTGCTGAATCGTCAAAATATACATGACATATACCGTCGGCATGCCCCAATACGGGTATTTTAGTGTTGTTCATAATATACCGTACAAATTCGTTTGAGCCACGGGGAATTATCATGTCAATGTATTCATGGAGCGAAAGCATTTGCACTGCCTCTTCCCGGTTTTCAAGGAGCGTACACCATCCCATGGGCATACCTTCCCTTACGGTTATATCCTGAATAATACCGGCAAGGCATTTATTGGTTTCTCTTGCTTCGGCACCGCCTTTAAGAAGCACCGCATTCCCGCTTTTCAGACACAGACTCGCGATTTGAATAAGCGCGTCGGGACGTGATTCAAAAATAACACCAATCACCCCGATTGGGCAGGACACTTTCTCCAGGGTAAGACCTAAGTCAAGTTCGGTTACCGAGAGCACTTTGCCGACTGGATCCGGAAGAACGGCCAAAGCGCGGATACCTTGAACGGATTCAGTTAATTTTTCATTGTTAAAAAGTAAACGCTTGATGAGGGGAGCAGCAATTTTAGTTTTTTCCGCGAGCTCCATATCAATTTTATTTGCTGCGAGTATTTCAGGTGAACGGCGTAACAGCGCGTCTGCGCATGCAAGTAAGATTTTATTTTTTTGCGCAGCATTCAGTACACCGGCTGCAATAGAGGCTTTTTTTGCGGCCTGCGCTGCATGTAGTGTGTTCATTATTTACGATTAAACTATTATTTTTTGATTTTCACTGCTATTACTATTGCAGAGAAATTACCATCTCGCGCTCGCGCCGCCGCCGCCAAAACCTCCGCCGCCTCCGGAAAAGCCGCCGAACCCGCCGAAGCCTGAAGAACCACCTCCGCCCCATCTTCTTCCCCCGCCCCAGGATGAAGAAAACAGACCGGATAGACCGAGCAGACCGAAGATTCCGATACGCCCTGCAAAAAACATAGAGAAAACAAAAAACAGCAAAATAAGCCTTAATAGCCCAAACGCGCTGCCTCGGGAAGATTGTTGTGGTTTTTTTCCCGAAAGACGATTTTCTACCGGCGCTTTAATATTCGTTCCGGTTTTCGCGGCTGCAATTTCAATAGCAGTCATGATGCCGTCTCCATAACGCCCCTCGCGAAAATAGGGTACTAAATAATCAGAAAGAATTCTTTTTGCATGCGCATCGGTAATGATGTGTTCTAGACCATACCCTACCTCGAGCCGCATCTGCCGCTCAGAAGGAGCAACAATAAGCAAAAGGCCGGTATCTTTTCCTTTTTCGCCCGGCCTCCATTTTTCGGCGCACGCAATAGAAAAGCTTTCAATGTCATATCCCTGAAGGCTTTTCGGGATATAGACTATCATTTGCACCGCCCCACCGGCGCTTATCTGCAGTAAATATGTTTTAACCGCACCTGCTTCATGGGGTTTAAGTATGCCCGCTTCATCTACGAGAGGAGGATCATGAAGGTCGGGAATTTTCTGCGCGAAGGCAGTATACGGAAGAATGCAAAGCAGGATTATAAATAATCCTGCGGTAAGTTTACGCTTGTACCCGGACATGATTTGGCAATTCGTTAATATTTTCGGTAAGAGGTGGAAATTTTTCTGCAAGTTTATCGCCGATTTGTGCAATAGCGTCTATTATAGCCTCCGCAGTTTTTCCGGTCTTTATTCCCTTTACAATGCCGCTAACCTGCTGCTGCCAATATCCCGGGGTGACATTCTGGTTAATGCCCTTGTCAGCAATGATTACCGCCCTTTTTTCGAATAGCGATATAAAAATTAAAATACCAGTGCGCCCGGCAGTTTCTGTAAGACCCAAATGAAAAAAAGCTGTCTTGGCAGCGCGTTGAGCTTCTGCTGTCATTCGTTTTTGTGAAACATATATTCTGCGCAGGAACGGAATGTTGGAAAGCACACCGCCAAGCGCCATGGACAGCGCCTGCCAGATAATAAGCTCAGATACCTTTACCGGCTGAGCTCCCCAAAGACTTGCCTTATAAATATACACAAGCGAGCACACAATAAAGCCGGTGATTATAAGGCACGCCCTGGCGGCGCTATACCCCGCTGAAGACCGTGCAATCATCGGCACTATTTCTCCGCAGGTTTTTTTTTCTGCTGCAGCAACAGCATTCTCAATATCTTTAAGCTGCTTTGCGGACAAAAATGCCATTTCAGAATTCCACCCTGGGAACTTCTTTGGCCTTTTCTTCAATACGGAAGGTTTCTTTAACAGAAAAGTTGAACATTCTGGCCGTGAGGTTGCCCGGAAACCGCCGGACGGTTTTATTGTAATTATTAACAGAATCGATATATCGTTTGCGCGCGACTGTTAAACGGTTTTCTGTTCCCTCAAGCTGGGCCTGCAAGTCACGGAAATTACTATTGGCCTTAAGATCAGGATATTTTTCCACCACAACCATAAGACGCGACAAAGCCTGACCCAGTCCACTCTGAGCTGCCTGAAAATTATTGAATGCAGCAGCGTTGCCAAGCTGCGACGCATCAAGCGTTACACTCGTTGCTTTGGCCCGTGCAGCAATGACCGCTTCAAGAGTTTCTTTTTCGTGTTTTGCATAGCCCTTAACCACATTAACAAGATTGGGGATGAGATCCGACCGACGCTGATACTGATTTTCTACTTCTGCCCAGGCAGATTTTGTATCTTCGTCGGAACTGACGAGCGTATTGTACCCGCAGCCGAAAAACAAATGAACGGAAAGTAACGTGATAATTATTTTTAATTTTTTAATATTGTCGGAAATCATATATGCCCCTGTTGTATTTGCACTTCTGCAATCATCCCTGGTAATGTCGTATATTAATATACTATATTTTTGCCGGATAGTCAAAAACCAATGCATACGCACACTTTTAGTTTCCGTAGTATACAGGCACCCATTTTTGCTATGCTATATAGAAAAGTGTTCGTTTACCCTGAGTCAAAAGCCATGGCGCAGAAAGTAGGGAAATTTAATCAAAAAGATACATCAACGCCAGAGAATTACCACAAGAAGAATCAGAAAAACAAAAAGACCGACAAAGATCAACCGGTTACGCCGGCGATCGGCATTGCCTTCAATATCAATAACAGATGGCTGGAATGGTTTGAGAGAGAGTTTTTTCATTTTTTTTGCTTGGAATCCTTTCAGACTTTTCGGGTATAATATAACAATTATTTGCAATAATTGCAACCTTGAATAAGGAAAAGCGGAGGTCTTTTAAAAAAATCTAATTTATGTTTTAGTATGTCATGCAAAAAAATGTTGTCGGCGATGCGGTTACACTCAAGCGGATACTTCTTGTCGCATGGCCGGCAATGATTACCTTTATCTCCATAAATATAATGCAGTTCTCCGACCGTTTATTTCTTGCACGCTACCACATCACCCACTTCACTGCAAGCCTTCCGGCAGGCATCTACAGCCTGACTGTTATCAGTCTCTTTCTCGGTATCATCGGCTATGTAACCGCGCTGGCTTCCCAGTATTTCGGTTCCAATCAAAAAACACAATGCGCGCAAACTGCCTGGCAGGGGGTATATCTGGCGCTCGGTGCAGGGATACTGATCGCCTTTTCCGCACCTCTCACCGGCAAGGTATTTGAACTGCTGCGCACCACAGACACCTTCAGCTCATCGGATGTTATGCAAAAAAACAGCCTTGTCGCACTGCAAAAAACATATTTCTACTTAATGCTTGGAAGCGGTGTGTGTATGCTCCTTGGCGATTGTTTCTCCGGATTTTTTAATGGGATCGGACGGACCAGCATTCCAATGGCTGCTGCAGTAGCCTCAAACGGCCTCAACGTTCTGCTGAATTGGATTTTCATATTCGGCAAATTCGGGTTTCCGGAAATGGGAATTCACGGCGCAGGCCTTGCGACATTAATTTGTTCCTTTATCGGGCTCGTTGTACGGATATTCTTTTTTCTGAACAAAAGATTTGATTCAGAGTATAAAACAAAAACAACATGGAAATTCTGTCCTGCTATTTTCCGGAAGCTTGTCAGATTTGGTCTCCCTTCCGGGATTAATTATTTTATAAATATCGGAGCGTTCGGTTTTTTTATACTTCTCATCGGTCGGATCAGCGAATACCATCAGGCCGCCTGCAATATCGCATTTACTCTCGAATCCGTTGCGTTTATGCCTGTGCTTGGACTGGCTATCGGAATTAGTGTGGTCGCAGGTCAGGAAATGGGCGCAAACCGGAAACACAACGTCGGCCGCGTATTAAAAAAAGGAATTCTCACCGCTGCAGTGTATAATCTTATCCTATCTGTCTTATTTCTTTTTTTTCCGGATATGCTGCTTTCCATTTTCAGTAATCCCGCTGACTTATCACATTTTACCACAGTATCAGCTATGGCGCTGCCGCTCATCAGAATAACCGCCTTATGGCTGATTTTCGATGCAGTGTTAATCGTTATATGTGAAGTGCTAAGGACTGCCGGAGACACAATGTTCCTGCTATTCCTGACCGGAGGAATGTCCGTTGCCGCACTTGTATTTCCGGGTTGGTTTTATACTGTATACCTGAAAGGAACTGATCTCAGAGTCCTCTGGATGATTATTGTCGTATTCGTCTGCATCCTTACCGCCGCAGCATCGCTCAGATACAGGCAGGGTCGATGGAAAAAAATGAATATAATTGAATGAGAATTGGATATTTTTGAATACGTGGAATTTACGTGGCTTGGTAAAAGAGTAAAACATCCGGTAATTCAGGAAGAGGTTTGCCAGTGGACTCTTTTTCTACGAGGCATCGTGAAAGGGTTACAAAAATTGAAATTCGCGCGGGCATTTGCCGTCTGCCCTCCTGGCAGACGGCTGCATTCGGCAAGCAGAAAAAAAATGCACCATCGTGTCGTTTTTTTCTGTTTGACGCCGCTTAAATTTCTATTTTTGTAACCCTTTCACTTAGCCCAAAAAAATAAAACCACTTTAATCAAATCTCTGCCAGAATTATCAAATTTACATCCCATTCACCCACCTACCATAAATTTGCGTATTAAAAATATGCCAATAAACTATATTAGAGCAATTCGTGTGCGGTAACTTATTTTTCAGCCGGGGCATCAGTCAAATCTGCTCTCAGTGTAGCAGCAATTTAGTAGTAGTACTGCTTTCCATAACCAAGTCAGAGTGTTTCGCCGGTTATTCAGAGAGGTTTTTAAGTAGTCTTATTTTAAATAGCCAAGTGGAAGGGTTTCGCCGCCTAGGTAATTCAGAGCGCCTGAATTGCCGATGGCGAAATCCCTTCCACGGTGCTTTTAGAAAAAAACAAACCGCCGCTCTAAATCATCGGTCACTAATCGTCAATTGCGAGCGGTAACGGCATCTTTGTTCCATTCAGAAAAGACCTGCTGTCCATGGGTGATCTGTTTTCAGGGCGGATTGCCTTAATCTCGAGAACGCCGTCTGTTAAACCGAGAAAAAGGCGCTTTTTATTCAAATGATAGAGCACTCCAACTTGACGGCCATGATCGGCTGGCAATATTTCTGATGTCTCCTCGATGATAAATTTTTTTCCGTCCACGCAAAAAAAAGTTCCGGGAATGGGAAAATATGCACGGAACATTCGGAGCGCATCCAGGGATCCGGTTTTCCGGCTGATTTTTCCGGCAGTTTTTACAATTTTACCGCAATATGTTGCAATACTATGGTTCTGCGGAGTAAGCGTCTGAAACGATTCCGGCGCACGAGAAAAAAAATCATTGAGCAGACTCAATGATTCGGTCAGGCTTATTTCAAACACATCGGGCGCGCGCAAACCGGAAATGGAAAATTCACGCTGCAGCGCGATATCTCCTTCATCAAGACGCCGGCATATTTTCTGAATAGTAACGCCGCTTGTTTCTGCACCCGAAAGAATAGCACTTTGTACAGGAGAAGCACCGCGCAAATACGGAAGAAGGGAGAAATGAAGATTAAATGTACCGTACACAGGAATATCATAGAAACTTGGCTGAATTATCTGTCCGAAAGCTGCCACAAAAGCGATATCGGGTCTGTGTTCGGTAAGAATCCGGCAGTTGCTCTCATCGTTGATATTATCGGTTTGATAGCATGGAATTCCAGACGATCGGGCGGCGTTAATTACGAGGGATTCTCTGATTTTTCTTCCCCGGCCTGCGGGTACAGACCTGCGTGTCCACACGGCGCATACATCAGCAAGTTCTTTTTCGATAATGCCGGAAAGGAGCCGCCCTGCAAAATCGGGTGAACCGATAAATACTATTTTCGGTTTAGAAATCGAGGACAACTGCACTGTACGTATAACCACCGCCGACTGAAGTCAGAACAGTTTTACCGCCGGGTTCATACATGGTCTGCGCAATACGGTTATTTCTTAAAAGATCCATCGCGACCGGAATAGTCGCACTTGAAAGGTTACCGGTTTGTTCAATGCATTTAACGACAGTACATCTGTTGTGCGGTTTTAATTTTAATTCGAGTGCCTCGAGTATACGGCGGTTTGCCTGATGCGGTATTATATAACGGATTTCAGATTCGGGAATGGCGAACTTACGCAGGGCATTTTCTGCAGCAGTACTCATTGCCTGCACTGCTTTTCTTTGTACAAGAGGTCCGCCGTCCATATAGATCGGGCCGCCGCGATCCATGGTGATATGTTCGTTATTAAATGTTATCGCAGAATGAAAACCATGGATTCCTTTTTTCCCTGACCTGAGAACACAAGCACCTGCCCCGTCAGAAAAAAGTATAGCCGTTGCAGGATCTCTGAAGTCAATTTTGTTGGATATATATTCAGAAGCAACAACCAATACATTGCTGAAAAAACCGCCGGCAATTTTTATATATCCATCGATAAATGCATCTAAAAAACCGCTGCATGCACCGTTAAGCATTATTCCTGATGCAGAGGTAATACCGAGTATATCGCATAGTGTGCACACTGCGTTTGGGATTACTGTATCGCAGGTATATGAAGAAAAAACAATGTGTTCTATATCTTTGAATTCAAGACCGCTCTCCCGAACTGCTTTTTCGGCAGCAAATGAAGCCATAAGTTCTACGGCACTCCGTTCTTTTCCGGCGGGAGGACTATAAAAGGTACGATTTTGAATACCAGTAACCTGTCTGACCCAATGATCAAATATTTCGTCTTCGGCTAATGCAGTTACATCTATACCTTTTTTGCTGAGAGAGAGTTTAGCCCTGTCTATTTCAAAGTTACGGATACGGGGGTAAATCTCACGGTTGGAAAATTTGTTTTCAGGCAAAAAAGAGCCTAAACCGCTTACATACACATCAGTCATAGTTTGCCTTTACAATTTTCGAAATTTATTATATTATGAAAGGCGGATATGGTCAAACAGCTTATGAATACTTTTTTTCCTGGCTCCGTGAAGAGGTTTCGCAATCGGTAATTCAGGCGGACGTTTGTTTGTTTTCAATAGGCACCGTGGAAGGGATTTCACCACCGGCAATTCAGGCGGACGTTTGCCGGTGGTATTTTTTCACTAGGCACCGTGGAAGGGTTTCGTAACCAGTAACTCATTCGGACGTTTGCCTCTGCCATCCTGGCAGCGCCTGCACTCGGAAAGAATGAAAAAATCATGGCCTCCTGCCATTTTTTCATTCTTTACGCCTCATGAATTACTGTTTACGAAACCCTTCCACTTGGCTATTGAGAGCAACACTACTGTTAAACAGAGATACTCTGAATTATCGGCGAAACTTTTCCACTTTGCTATAGAAAATATGACTACTACAAAGCCACCGCGCTAAATACCTGGCGTGCCCCCTTCGCGGAGCCAGAAAAAAAGTATGATAAGGTTTTGACGTTAAAGGATTATGATGTGATAAAAATGGTTAACCGTATTTACATAGAAACACTCGGGTGTCCGAAAAACAGAGTCGATACCGAGGTAATGACAGGGATACTTCTGAAAGAAGGATTTATCCCCGTATCCTCGCCAAAGTTAGCAGATTTTATTCTATTAAACTCTTGTGCCTTCATTGAGAGCGCAAGGGCTGAAACAATAGCCCGATTCTTTCATCTCAATTCTATAAAACAACATCACACAAAAATGATTCTTACAGGGTGCCTTGTACAAAGAGAGCCGTCCATTGCGGCCTACCTGCCCGAAGCAGCGATAATTACCGGCATTGACGAAATTCCTTCAATAGCGGAAAAAATCCGCACACATACAGTACCATCAGGAGATAGGCCGTCTTTTCCGAATCCGCATTTTCTGTATACGTCAAACACACCGCGCGTTTTAACGCAATCCCCCGGCTTTGCCTATCTGAAAATTGCCGACGGCTGCGAAAATAATTGCACATACTGTACTATTCCATCAATACGCGGAGCATACCGCGAACGAAGTGAAATGGATATCCTTCGTGAAGCGGAAAACCTGATTAAAAGAGGTGTCCGTGAACTGATAATTACTGCGCAGGATTCAACGCAATATAACAGGCGTGGCCGGGGATTATCCGGACTTATTGAAAAAATAAACACCCGTATACACAAAATGAACCTTAAAAAAAACAACCCATGCTTGGTAAGAATTATGTACTTACATCCGCGCGGAATTGACGATGCGCTTTTACACACCATTTCGGAATCCGGGAACATCCTGCCCTATTTTGAAATACCCCTGCAGCACACTGATGATACAATTCTTGCAGCAATGAACCGCGGCTGCACATTAGGTCAAGCCTGCGCTACATTTGAAAAAATCAGGAAACTTTTCGGACAGAAAGCTGTTATCCGTACGACTTTTATTACCGGATTTCCCGAAGAAACGCCGAGACAATTCCGGAAAATGTTTAATTTTATTGAAACAAATCCGTATTTAGATTATATTGGGCTCTTTCCTTATTCACGCGAGCGGGACACACCTGCGGCTGATATGAAACAAATTAACAAAAATACAATACATAGCCGGTATCAGGCGCTCTATACTGCGGCGGGGAAAGCCATGAAAAAAAACCTAAGCCGGTTTTTACACACCGCACAGGACGTGCTCATTGATGATGCTTCCTGCCGTGAAAACGGTAATAAAAAAAACTGCGTAAAGGGAAGAGCATATTTCCAGGCACCGGAAATCGACGGCACCACATATGTTACAATTACTGACTTGAAAAAGAAAAAAATTATCGCCGGCAATCGGGTTTCCTGCAGAATAAAAAAACTGCATAACCTGAATTTTTATGCTGAAATAATCTGATACAATGCCCGAAATACGTTCACCTGTTGCTGCCGGCACTTTTTATCCCGGTGATCCGGTAATTTTAAGAAAACAAATTCACTCATATCTGGAAAAAAATCAGCGCTGCACAGGTTCTAATACCAATGCTGCGCCGATGGCATTAATCAGCCCGCATGCAGGATACCAATACTGCGGTTCAGTGATGGGCCAGGTCTTTAGTCTATTATGCGGAACATCCTATACGAATGCGGTTATTCTCGGCCCGTCGCACCGGGTAAGATTTAAAGGCGCGGCTCTGCCTGATACAGATATTTTTCAAACTCCCCTTGGGAATATTTTTCTCAGTAATGAAGCCGCAGGCATAGCCAGTACACCCGGCATTATTGTTTCCTCCGATGCGCACCGGAATGAACACTCGCTTGAAGTACTTTTGCCGTTTCTGCAGTATATCCTTCCTGAATGTACAATTATTCCTTTACTGACCGGCGATATTGACCCCAAAACACTCGCCGATATTATCCAGCCAATTCTCAAAAATGATACAGTGCTGATTGTAAGCACGGATTTATCTCATTTCCATCCTTTCGACGAGGCTGTCAGGCTTGATCAAAAGTACCTCAGCGCGGTAGAAACACTTGATGTACATTCAGCATGTAACGGAGAGGCGTGCGGCAGCACTGCCGCTGCATGCGTACTGGAAATTGCAAAACGAAAAAAATGGAAACCGGAAATTCTATCATACACGAATTCAGGGAATACCGGCGGAGATTATAAATCAGTAGTCGGTTATGCCGGTGCGGCTTTTTTTACCCGTCTCTGAAAGTAGTTTCTTCAAAGCCTCATTTTTTGTCAGTTCTCTTTTCAAAAAGCCGTATATAGGCATCCTGCTTTTATCGCGTACCGGGGACAAGGAAAACTTTTCTGCCCACCGCGATGCTTCAACGCTATCACCCCTTTGCACCGAGAGAAACACACGCATAAGATAAATATATTTAGTATCGGTTGTATCGAGCGCAGCCGCTTTGCCCGTAAATTTTTCTGCAAGAGCGGTCAGGCTGTTTTTATACAGCACAAACGCCGTACTAAGATAAATCTCACTCCAGAGATCTTTCCCGAAATTCAGTGTGCTGATTCTGTCAAGCGCATCAGCAGCGGCAGAATAACCGCGATCCTCGGCGCCGGATCGTTGACTATTTGTTGAATTATCTTCAGGAAAATATTCCGCGCGCACGGCTTTTTCAAGAAGATCAAGGCTGTGTAGTGCTTCAGTGTACTTATCTTCCCGGATGAGGGTAATGACTTCCCGCCTTCGTTCCTGGATTGCGTCGTACGGCGTGGTAAATGTAGGAACAAAAAAAGCAATTATTACGCAGACGATTAAACCGCCAATCACATAACGCGGGTTCAAAGTGACAATGGTTAGGGATAAATCCGGAATTAATCCTTCATCATGGCCTGCAGTTCTTCAATTGCCTTTTCTTTTCCGGTGATACCCGTCGCCTTGACAGACTTGCGGATAACCGGTTCCCATTGTTTTTCTGCAATAGATTCTTTCATTAAGAGGAGCAGCTCAAGGATTTTTTCATCGGTTTGAGTATTGTAAATTTTTTCATCGTCGTGACGATATAATGCAGTCAGCTGTTTGATAAAATAACCGGGATTATATTCTTCATCAGGCTCAGTCTGCCTGGCTAACTGCCTGTTGCGTTTTTCTTTCCGGTCTAATTCACGTTCTTTACGCTCAAGATCGGTACGTTTCATGTTTCCTCCTCACAGAACGCGCGTGCAGGGTACACGACGCTGCATAATCTGTGCATATGCAAGCGGCATCTGTTTATATATTTTCTTAAAAAAAGCAGGGCAGTCGCCTTGCTTTCAATTTTAAGACTTTTCTGATAGAATCTCTTTTATAGATTTTACCATGGTACGCACATATTTTCAAGTTTGGAAAATGTACTAATTTTTAATTTTTTTGCAATTAGCATATTTAATGTTATATATATTATTTTACATATTTTCGCTTATTAAGTCACATCGCACATGCCAACACAGGGTATTCATCCCTGCAGCAGCGGTCTGCATCGCGTCATTTGCATTTTCTGACTGGCCTGTTAACGGCGGCAATATTTATCATACCTGCAATAACGACGAAATAGGACCGCGGAGCAATGCAGTATTCTGGTCATATCAGGCAGCCGGGAAAATATTTTTCCCAATCGTGTCAGACGGCATAATATATTTTACTGACCAGCCGGGAAATCTTACAGGCATCGATGAAGAAACCGGCAAAGAGATTTTCGTCACACGGCTCCTGTATCCTTCCATCAGAGAATGTATAGTGTACGGACCATATTTGTTTTCCGCCGACCGCCTCTGGCTCACATGTTTAAATAAAAAAACCGGCGTTGTTATCTGGGCAAGAAAGGACTATGATAACGGAATTTATGCGTCACCGACAGTATCAGAAAATTCAGTATATTACGGCAGCAGGTCCCGCCTTTTCGCAAAAAATATTGAAAATGGTCATGACCGATGGAAAACGCCGCCGGAAATTTCTTTCTGGGGCGGATTCCCCTGTCCTGACGGCGGCCGTCTCTATCTTAACAGCAGAAATATCAGCAGTAAAACCGCTGATATTCACTGCCTGAATATTTACACCGGCGAACCGATTTGGTGCACTTCCCTGCCCTATTCACTCACCTCCTCAGCTCCTTTCGCCGCCGGACACCGTCTGTATACATCCGCTGATAATGAACTTATTTGTCTCAATAAAGAAACCGGCGGATTTATTTTCAAAAAAAAATATTCTGATTACATCCTTAATCAGCCCGCATTCACCGACCGCGCAATTATCCTCTCTCTGCGGAATGGAAGTATTGTCCGCGTAAACCCTGCTGACGGAGAAGTACTCTCAATAATAAACACCGGTTACAGTACCGCCGTATACATGCTTCTCATCCGCGATGTCATTTACACTGCCGGTACAGAAGCGCGTCAATACCAGGGGAAAACATCACTTGTGTCACGGCTGAACGGGTATACACTCACTGACGGAAGTTTAAATTTTCAATTTGAAAGCCCAACCGCAGGAAATGCCGGCCGGCCTATTGCGTCACGGGGAAGAATTATTTTCCCGGTCGAATCAATTCTCTATTCAATCGGTGAAGAAGGTGAAAAAAGTATCCGCGGCAAGGATGATGCGGCTAAAGACAGCCTGCTCACTCTTAAAGTTCCGGACAATCTTCCGCCCGGTACTATGATAGAGGCCATTACCCGGTCACACGGAAAAGAAACAAGGACAAATTTTTCTCCCCCATTTTCCGGTAACAAAGACCCGGCATCTCTTCCCGTGCCAGGTGAAGGCGATACTGAACTGCTCATCAGCGCTCCGGATCATATGAGCCGGAGAATACTCATAAATGAAGACACCAAAAAAATTGGACAACCTACCGCGGATATTTCTCTTGATAAAATAGAAATTAATAAATCATATGTGGTAGATAATCTGCTCTTTCAGTATAACAAAGCGGTACTAGATGCGGATTCTATTCCGCTTCTAGAAAAAATACGGCAGATGCTTCTCGAAAATAAAAACTTAACCATCGATATTCGCGGATATACCGACAACATCGGCTCCGAAGCATATAACTTGGGCTTATCCGTCCGCCGGGCGGACGCAGTAAGAGAATACCTGATTAAAAACGGCATTTTTCAGGACAGACTGACATCGCAGGGTTTTGGAATCAGCAATCCCATAGCTGACAACAGCACCGAGGAAGGACGCGCAAAAAACCGGAGGGTGGAATTCTTTATCATCAGAAAATGAAAAAGTATTTCCCTGAAAAACTTTACCCTGACGCGAACGGACTGTGCTGTCTGGGAGGGGACCTTGAACCGGAAATTCTTCTTGAAGCCTACAGCCGCGGACTATTCCCCTGGACAAGCAAACCCCGCATCGGGTGGTTTTCTCCCGACCCGAGAATGATTCTTCTGCCGCAGCGCTTTACACCATCAAACCGTTTGTTAAGAAAAATCCGCAGCCAGACCTTCACTTTTTCATTTGATCAGGCATTTGGCGAAGTCATAAACCGCTGCGCTCTTCCCCGGAAAAAAGATACCTGTACTTGGATTACCTCTGATTTCATCCAGGCGTATGCAAAATTACATCAGCTGGGCATCGCGCACAGCGCTGAAGTACGTCATGAAGGAAATTTAGTCGGCGGCCTTTACGGGCTGGCAATCGGAAGGGCATTCTTCGGAGAATCGATGTTCTCACTGAAGCCTGACGGCTCAAAAATCGCTCTTGCGTATTTATGCCGCTTCCTTGCAGAAAACGGCTTTCATTTCATCGATTGTCAGGTACCTACCGCGCATCTTGCCTCGCTTGGCGCGCATACTATTTCAAGAAAAAATTTTAATATCATGCTGGAAAAAGCACTACGGGATGATTTTCAAGCAGTGTGGAAAATTTAAATAAATTCCAGGGGAACACCTCCGGCAGCGGCAGAGAAAACGACATGTTTTTTCCGGACACAGGGTGGGTAAAAGTCACCGATCTGCTGAAAAGTGCAAGACTACTGGTTTTCGTATTATGCGGACCATATAATCCATCACCATAAACCGGGAAACCCTCGTGCGAGAATTGCACACGTATCTGATGGGGACGGCCGGTTTTCAGTGCGATTTCAAGAAGACTCAGAGAATCTATGCAAAATTCATGACGTGCATTACCAGTCTTCATAGGGTTTTTTCCGGGTTCAATAACATTACAAACAGTTTCCCGAACTGAATATGTTAATTCCGAAAATTTTGCATCCGGAATATCGCTTCCGGCAACAGCCGATGTATTAGTCTTGCTGTTTTTCACCAGCCAATGCGTGAGAACTTTTTTTTTTTGAGAAGGGACGCCGTGCACTACTGCAGAATATTGTTTTATAATTCTGTGTTCTCTCATTTGTTCCGCCATACGCGATGCGGCTTTTGAGGTGCGTGCGGCAATTACAATTCCTGAGGCAGGCCGATCGATACGGTGCACCAAACCGAGATACACATTGCCTTTTTTCGAATATTTTTTTTTGAGATATTCTTTTGCCGTACTGACTAAATCGATGTCGCCGCTTTCGTCGGATTGCGAAGGCATATTCGGCGGTTTATTGCATATAAGAAGATGATTATCTTCATGCAGTATTTCTAACTGCGGATATTCTGACGTTCCCACCACGCACTCACTCCGCACGGAAGTCTGAGCGAACCTTCCGCAACCGGCAGACCAATAGTTTCGGCACTGACAATTCCAGCCGGATCTATGGTGTGATCAGATCTTCCCGACACAGAACCAAATGTAATAGTCAGTATATTTTTAATAATCTCAGGATCGTATCCTGCATATGCATTCAGAATAAAAAACAGAGGATTCGGCGAAAGTATTTTTTTTGCCTTCAGCACTAGATCGGCAATTGAATCTTCGAATTTCCACACCTCGCCTCCGGGTCCGCGCCCGAAAGAAGGAGGATCCATAATTATTCCGTCGTATACATTTTTCCGGCGGATTTCCCGGTCAATAAATTTATTCACATCATCGGTAATAAACCGGACCGGTCGGTCTGCGAGTCCGCTTAAAGCGCAGTTTTCTTTTGCCCGGATAACCATGCTCTTCGCTGCATCAACATGGCACACAGAAGCTCCCGCGGCCGCGGCCGCAGCAGTCGCGCAGCCTGTGTACCCGAAAAGATTGATTACACTGACTCCTTTTCGTGCCCCCGAAGATAATTCCCTGACGATTACACTATAGATTCGTTCCCAGTTAACAGCCTGTTCAGGAAATATACCCGTGTGTTTAAAACCGGTCGGCTCGGCATACAACCTCAGCTCGTACGGGCATTGAGTATTCACGCCCAGTGTGTAGCCGATAATCCATTTTTGCGGAATGCGTTGTTTTATGTCCCAATGTCCGCCGCCTTTTGACGAGCGGATGTATTCCGCATGCGCCTGTTTCCATAATTCCGAATGCTGTCTGGGCCAGATAATCTGGGGATCGGGACGGCTGAGAATATACTCGCCCCAGCGTTCGAGCTTGGCGCCGCTACCCGCGTCTAATATTGAAAAGTCTTTCCAGTGAAGAGCAGTATGCACGAATGATGTAATACCGCACTATACGGTTAGAATACATCCTGATATGTTTTTTGGATGGTTAAAAAACTATCAAAATTATCAAGAAATGCATCTATCATGGCGTTCTGAAACTGTTTACCCCGTTCTTCTTTAAGAAGCGCCATTACTTTTTCGATCGGCCATGCTTTTTTGTAACAGCGGTCGGAAGCGAGTGCGTCGAACACATCGGCCACCGCGGTAATTTGTCCGTAAATGTGAATATCACTACCTCCGGTACCGCGCGGGTAACCCTTTCCGTCCCAGCGTTCGTGATGCTCATACGCAACAACAGAAGCGGCTTTTAATATGCGCCGGTCTGAATGCTTAAGCATTTCATACCCGAGCGCTGCATGCGTTTGCATTACGGTTCGTTCTTCGGGTGTAAAAGGTCCGGGCTTGAGGAGAACCGCGTCGGGAATTGCAATTTTGCCGATATCGTGGAGCGGAGACGCAAGTTTTAAAAGATCGGCTTCATTTTCGGACAGGCCGAATTTAACCGCGAGCAAACGGGAATATTCGGCTACCCTCTTTACATGATTGCCGGTTTCTTTAGAGCGCATTTCACCGGTCTCGGCGAGTGTGAAGATAATTTCTTTTTGGGTGGTTTCTATTTCTTCTTTGAGAATGGCGGCTTCAAGCTGTTTTCCGGTATATGTTGAGGCGAGGAGGAGATGGTTAATGTCATTTTGATCAAAATTCCGGGTTACCGTCATTTTGTTTATTGCCTGAAACACGCCGATTACTATACCGTCGGAATTTTTGATAGGCTGCGCAATAATGTTGCGTGTATGATAGCCTGTGCGCACATCAGTTGATTTGTCGAACCGGGAATCGCTATACGCGTCATTTATAATAATGGAATTGCCGGACTGTGCGGTAAGACCCGCAATTCCTACACCAAAAGGGATACTGATACGGTCAAGACCATGCGCGACCTTGCTCCACATGGTTTTGTTTTTCTGGTCAACAATCCAAACCGTGCACCTGTCTGCGGATACCAGGTCCCTTCCGAGGTCGGCAAAAATAAGAATTAGATTGTCGATATTGCTTTCAGCGGCAATTCTTCCCACATAGGCAAATATCATCCGGAGAAGATCTTGAGGAGTTGGCTCCTGACGATTAAGTTCCACGGTCATTGCAGTTTTCTTAAGGCTATTTTATAATGTAAAGGATTTTCTGTCCAATAATTTTCATGCAATCTGTACGTTCCATATATAAAACCGGGTTTGGACCTTCAAGTTCACATACTATGGGGCCTGCCGCCGCCGCTGAAATTTTTTTATCACGCATCCCGAAAATGCCCGTGCATGATGTACGCGTCACTCTGTTCAGTTCGCTTGCTGCTGCCGGGCGGACTCTGCATACCCCGCAAAGCCGCTTCATACTTCGTAAAATGCGCCGCGCTTACCGGAATGGCAAAGAACCTCGGGTCATTGCATGCGTATGCGCTCGCGGTAGGCGAAGAAAACGCATCGGGAGGAGTTATCGTAACCGCACCGACATGCGGTTCAGCTGGTGTACTGCCGGCAGTACTGATGAGCCTGAAAAAGAACTATTCATTTCGCACGGATAAAATATCACGTGCATTGGCTACTGCGGGCATTATCGGTAATATTGTCAGGACAAATGCTTCAATAAGCGGCGCAGAGGCAGGCTGTCAGGCTGAAATAGGCACTGCGGCTGCAATGGCGGCAGCTGCGGCTGCAGAACTGCTCGGGGGTGAACCGGCACAGGCGGAATATGCCGCAGAAATGGCAATGGAACATCATCTCGGTCTTACCTGTGACCCGGTACACGGGCTTGTACAAATCCCCTGCATTGAACGTAACGCATATGCCGCCGTTAAGGCAATCAGCGCGGCAATGTTTGCGCTTCAGGGATGCGGAAAACATAAAGTCCCGTTCGATACCGTAATAAAAGTCATGTATGAAACAGGAAAAGACATGCAGGCCGGATACCGCGAAACCGCACGCGGAGGGCTCGCTAAGTATTATTAAGAGAATTTAGATCCTAAGCCGGCAAAGCCGGAGAGGTCGACCGACCTCGTCGGTAGACACCAGAAGACAGCAGCCGACTTTGTCGGCAGTCATCAGCGGGCAGCGTACAGAAGCCAGAGACTAACTAAAATTA
>Ga0180007_10001490_pt1 | contig 31697 bp, 27 predicted proteins | sample MM_PC_MetaG_FD_121122 | JGI IMG/M metagenome (GOLD analysis project Ga0180007, IMG submission 121122) | Groundwater microbial communities from the Aspo Hard Rock Laboratory (HRL) deep subsurface site, Sweden - MM_PC_MetaG | ecosystem: Environmental > Aquatic > Deep subsurface > Groundwater... | reverse complement strand
TGTTGCTGTGATTGCGGCTGTTGTGGCTTCGGTTATTACAGTGAGTGTGATGGGTAATGCTATGTTTAGTCCTGCTTCAAAGATTATTTCAGGGGTTAATGCGAATGCTTGTAGTGCTGATGACAATTGCGAAGCTAATAAGATAAATACCCCTCGTGTCAATACAGGTATAATCAAAGGTGATTTACATATAATCGGTGCTCCAAGTTTACTTCTAGATGCAGATCCTGTTGAAGTAACTGGCAGAATTAATATTGGCGAGAGAGTCAGTACACCTCGTGTCGATACAGAATTTATTAAAGGTAACTTGAATCTAATTGGAACTCCTGATATCTTGTTAGATGCGCATGGCGGCGATGTTGATGTACAAGGCACTGCAATATTTAGTCATCCTTCTTTAGGTAGTCCAATAACCATAAACCCAATGGTAGAACTTCCGATACAAGTTAGTAGCTTTGTAGGAAATGGAACGGCTTACGCATGCATAAACAGTAACGGTAACTTCTTCAGAAGCTCAACCCCCTGCGTTTAAACAATCTTTTTTCTTTTTACTTACTTTTTTATATTCTTCTTTTTAGTTTATTAGATGGTGAAAAAAGTAATCTTAGCAATGTCCGGCGGCGTTGACTCAAGTGTGGCGGCATTGTTGCTACAAGAACAAGGCTATGAAGTCTACGGCTTCTTTATGAACGCAAGTCCTCTGGGAAAACCGCCCTGGCCGTCGACGATAAAATGGAAAGACGAAGAGAAAACCCTGAGGAAGATTTGTAAGAAGTTGGGGATAAAATTGATTGTTAAGAATTGCGAGAAGGGTTACGAAGAGAAGGTTATCGGACCAATGTTTAAAGATTATGAAAGGGGATTGACGCCGAATCCAGACATTCTTTGCAATAATGTTGGAAAGTTTCCATTGTTGTTGAAGTTGGCTAAGGAACATGGAGCAGATTTTATTGCGACAGGCCATTATGTTAGAGTTCGGAAAGGTAAGAAGGGATATGAATTGTTACGAGGGAAGGATAAGAAAAAAGATCAATCTTATTTTTTAGTTGGACTTGGTCAGAAATATTTGTCTCGGGTGATTTTTCCTGTAGGCGGTTTGACTAAGGAAGAAGTTAGAAACATTGCTCGCGAGGCAGGATTTGAAAATTGGAATAAAAGAGGTTCGCGGGGAATTTGTTATCTTGGAAAGATTGATATGAAGAAGTTTTTGAGAGAAAGGATTAAGGAAAAACATGGCAGGGTTTTGGATTCTGATGGGAATGTAATTGGAACACATCCTGGAACTTGGTTTTTTACAATCGGGGAGAAGACTGGCGAGAGAAAAGGTTTTTTTCTGGAAAAGAAATTTAGAAAGAAATATGCGGGGAAGAAAATATATGTTGCTAGGAAGGAAAAAGGAAATGTTTTGGTTGTTGCGCCTTTTGGACACGAGATTTTGAAACTTAAGAAGATTTGGATTAAAGGATTGAAATTTGTTAATGTTAAGGAGAAAGTTAATGGAAAAAAGTTTAAGGCGAGGATTAGACATTTGGGTGAGTTGTACGGGGGAAAGTTGGGGAAATCTAAGGGAAGATGGATTTTTGAATTTTCTCAGGGGCAGGAAGGAGTTGCTGAAGGACAGTTTATTGTTTTGTATGATGGGGAGAGGTTGGTTGGGGGTGGGGAGATTCGATTGCGATAATCTTTTATACCTCCTCCCCCATCAAAATCCATGGAACTTGCTCATGTTGTTCGGAAAAGGAAAAGTGTTAGGAGTTTTAAGAATAAGAAACCGAGCTGGAAAGATATTTTGGAAGCAATTGATTTGACGTTGCAGGGACCGTTTGCAGGGAATCACAATCATTTGAGATTTTTGATTGTTGAGAACATGGGTTTGATAAAAGAAATAGCAAAACTGTGTGAACAGAATTGGATTAAGGAGGCGAAGATGTTGATTGTTGTGTGTTCAGATGATACTCATCTTGAAAAAGTGTATGGGGAAAGAGGGTTGGTTTACTCGAGGCAACAGGCTGGGGCAGCGATACAAACTTTATTGTTGGGCCTGACAAGTTTAGGAATTGATTCGTGTTGGGTTGGTGCTTATTCTGATGAGTTGATAAAAGAAAAGATGAACGTTCCGCAGCATGTTCAGATTGAGGCGATTGTGCCTGTTGGTTTTGAGCAAGGAAGGGAAAAGAAGGCAGAGAAAAAACCGTTGGAGAGAAGTTTGTATTGGGAGAAGTGGGGACAAGATAGAAAAAAAGGATTGTTTGAGGAAGAGGGGGAAGATTATCGGCCTGGGAGATAGTTTAGAATCAATTTATTTCATTGCCCCGAGAAAATTATTATGGTGAAGGCATCCTTCTGATGTATGTTTTGACTTTTGTAGATTCTCTTAGGTTGTGAGTTGTTTATTAATAACTTAAGATAAAAAAAAGAATAGAAAAATAAAAAAATACAAAAACAAAAAACAAAAAGTAAAAAAATAAAATTAAATAAGAATTTTATCGGAAGACTTCAATGCCGAGTTCTGACATTTCGGGCTGTGGGTGTTCTTGTTCTTTTAGAGATGCTTTTCCAAGGACATACGGCGACTTTACTCCGGTCATGATTGTTATAACCCTGACTTTGTTAGCAAAGTCTTTGTTGACTCTTGCCCCAATGATTACCTGAGCATCTTGGCTTATGTTTTCAGTTACTAGTTCACCGACTCCTGCGAATTCTTCCAGTTTGAAATCTGGACCGCAGGTTATGTGCACTAATGCACCTGTTGCGCCGCGGTAGTCAACATCCAGTAATGGTTGTGTTAATGCTTGTCTGACAGCTTCGTCAACTCTTGATGTTGTGTCTGACTCTCCAACGCCTATGACAGCAACATCACCGTTTTTCATGATTGCAGAAACATCAGCGTAGTCTAAGTTAATCAATGACGGCAAAGTAATAGTCTCGACTATACCTTTAATCATTGTACTGACTAGCTCATTTGCAACTGCAAATGCCTGTTCCATTGGTAAGTTTCCCGCTATGTCTACTAACCTGTTGTTATCAATCAAAATTGCTGTATCGACAACCTCTGTTAATTCTTGCAAACCAAACTCAGCTTTGTCTTGCCTAACTTTCTCGCAGTCAAACGGCATTGTTGCCACTGCAGTCACAACTGCCCCTGCCTCTTTGGCAAGCTGTGCAATTATGGGAGCGCATCCTGTTCCAGTACCTCCACCTAATCCGACGAGAATAAACACCATGTCTGCTCCGCCTGTTGCTTTTTTTAAGTCTGAGAGTGATTCCTTAGCAGCCTCCATTCCGATTCTTGGTTTTCCTCCTGCGCCAAGGCCACGAGTGAGCTCTTTTCCTATGAGAATTTTTTCATCAGCCTTGCTAACGCTCAGATGCAATGCGTCTGTGTTAACTGCATAAACTGTAGCTCCAGTTAGGCCTTTGTTAAACAGCCATGTGACTGCATTATTGCCCATGCCTCCACAGCCTAGAACTTTGATGTTTGCCTTTCCTGCACGAAGTTCATCAAAATTAATACTGTGTTTTTCTGCGTTTTCAATAGCTTCTCTTGCAAAATCTAGTACCATCTATTTTGTAGTACCTCCTTTCAAAGTATACTTATCGTAAAGAGGAATTAAAGACTTTAAATATTTGATTGTTTTGTAAGAGGGATAATGGAGATGGGGAGAATTATAGGGATTTCAGTCTTTCTTTGACTTTTTCGAGGTCTTTCTTTAGGAAATGTCCGCCCGCGGCGGGTATGTGGCCTCCGGAGTTTGCGCCTCCAAGGCCAGAGAGTAGTTTTTTTAGTAGTTCAACCATGTTTTCTTCTTTGTCTTGTCTTCTTGCAGAGAGGACATACTTGTCTCCGTGCGGTCTTACGAGAATATGTGTTTTGTTTGGTTTTAGTTTACTGATTAAATTGTTGAGCTTTGATCCGATTCTAAACTTTGGTTCGAATAACCAAAAGTATCTGCCGTTGATTTCTTCTTTTTCTTCTTTGAATTTTTCTATTGTTGTTTTGATTTCATTTTCTACTTCTTTTGCATTTTCTCTTAATGTTCCTATATCTGCGAATTTTTCTCCGATTTCGTCAAGGACTTTTTTCAAATTGCCTTTGGTTTTCCAGTAGACAATTGCGGAGTCGAGGTCGTTTTTTAAGTCGTTGAAGAGCGTATGTTCTGTACTTGTAGGATCAACAGGAGAGGGATCTCCATATTTTTTGTAGACCGATTCCATTAAGGGTTTGTTTTTCTCTGTCATGTAATCTGAGAGGGAGGCGCAAGCAACGAGCCAATCGTATTTTTCTAAATCTTGGGCTTTTGAGAAAAGATAATAACAAATATAGGTTGCGCAATATTCGCTGCCTGGGTTTAGGAAGATTGTTTTTTCTGTGTTGAAATCTTCTTGGAAGAGATGGTGATCTATCATTAAGATGTCCGCGAACTTCTCTGCTTTTTTTACGAATCCAGGCTCGGTTATTGAAATGTCTGTTATGATTAATTTGTTTATTTTGTTTTGTTTGAGTTCTTTTAACAATGAATCGTTTATTTCTGCGTAGTCTATAAATCTTAGGAAATCGGTTTTTACGACTTCGTTGACGATTTTAGCTGCGCCAACACCATCGAGATCTGTGTGGGTTATTAAGGCGATCTTGTCTTTATCGTTTAGTTTAGAGATGAATTCGAAGAATCTTTTTTCGTTGCCTGCAATGAATTGTGGCGGGATGATTTCAGACATCTAAATCCTCTCCAAAATCTTTGCCTTAACGTTTTTTTCTTTGCAAAGTTCCACAAACTTTTCTGCGTCTTTGATTGTTCCTGCGACGCCTGCGCCGTAATGCATGGGTATTGCCAATGATGGAGAAAGGAGAGATGCGATTTCTGAAGCTTCTTCTGCAGTCATGACGAATTTTCCTGAAACCGGCAAGAGGGTGATGAATTCGTTTTCTTTTTTTCCGTAACCTGTGAGGTTTTTCATTTCTGGGATTTTGTCGCTGTCTCCTGAATGGTAAATTATTAGTTCTTTGAATTTTATTACATAACCCAGCCAGCCTTCTCTTTTCGGATGGAATTTTTTGTTTGTGTTGTAGGCAGGGATTGCTTCTATTTTTATGTTGCCTAGAGTTAATTCATCTCCTGGTTCGATGATTTGTATTTCTACATCGTTAACTTTTGTGATTTTGGACTGTGCATCTGCAGGGATGACGATTGTTGTTCCTTGTCGAGCAATTTTTTGGATATCTTCAATGCTGCAGTGGTCATAGTGGCTGTGAGTTATTAAAATTAAGTCTGCCTGCGGAACCTTGTCAGATATTTTGTAAGGGTCAATTGCTATTTTTTTCCCAGTGCGGTTGGTAAATAGGAACCCTGAGTGGCCTAAAAATTCTATGTTAATGTCTTTTATTTGCATTCTATCAGAAAATTTAGGAAAGTTATAAAGTTAATTGTTTTGTTAGGAATCTGCAGTATATAATTATTAATCTGTTTTTGTTACAACAGTAAAATTGCATAATTCATTACCCCTTTATCCCTCCAAAAATTAGTTGATAGTATTACGTCAAGAACAGTATTATTTGTTATGTCAAGATGCTTGCGAAAACTCCACACTTAATTGTGGAGTTAGCATCTTGAGCATCCAAAAAACGAGTGCCATCAGACCGCACATTTTAAGGTGCGGTGGCGCATCGTTTTTCTGATATCCTTCTGATAAAGAGATTTCCTGAAAATCTCTAATTCCATTTTGGAAAAATAGCAAAGATAAAGGGGTATTAAACCTAAAATGGAATAAAACAGTAAACTGGTTTTTGTATACTATAGTTCTATTAGAAAGCAGTAATATTTAATAACTACTATTAAATTAGGAATTAATGAAAAAAATAGTTTTAGCTTCAAGTTCAGAGAGAAGGGAGAGACTTTTGAGATTGACGGGTTTAGATTTTGTTGTTGATGCCAGTGATTGTCCAGAGAGTTTGCAGCAGGATCTTACGCCAGAACAACTCGCCATGGAGCTTGCTTATGTAAAAGCAAGTGCTGTTGCTGCGAGGCATGAAGATGCGTTGGTTATCGGGGCGGATACGATTGTTGTCTTAGGGGAGAGGGTTTTAGGAAAACCTAAAGATGAGCAAGAAGCAGTGGAAGTTTTGATGAAATTAGGTGGTAGATGGAATAGAGTTGTCACTGGTTTGTGTTTGGTAGACAGAAGTAGAATAATTAGGGATTATTGTAAAACAGAAGTTAAATTTAGGCCGATAGGAGAAGAGGAGGCGAGGGGTTATGTTGCCATAGGAGAGCCTATGGATAGAGCAGGGGCATATGCAATTCAAGGGGGAGCGTGCTGGTTTGTTGAAGAGGTGAAAGGAGATTATCAGAATGTTATTGGCTTGCCGTTGAGGAAGTTGGGGAGAATGTTATTTGATTTTAGGGTTGAGATTTGAGGTTACCACTCCACTTTCTCCATAGCAATCTCCTTGTAGATTATTTCAATTAACTCATAAAACTGTAAGCTGTTCTCTACGTTGTTTGAAAAGTATCTAAACTGATAATCTTTGTCGGTTTTTGGGTCAAAAAGTTCTATTGCCATTTCTTTTGTTGTGCCATGGTCTATCATTACAACGTGGGCATCTACTTCTAAATTTAAAGAATCAACTTTTATTTTGTCTCCTTTCTTGATTTGCGAGATTGGTTTTGAGGAGATTATTTTTACCATGGTTTAAAATTTCAAACTTTGTTTTTATATTTTTCTCTTTAGTTAATAAATTTAACGTTTAATTTTCCCTTTTCAGAAATCTTAATAATCGCTGCCCTGCCTTCGTTAGCCGCCCCTGTGTTTACACAGAGAGTTTTTCTGATTTTGTCTTTGCCCCATGCTTCGTGAGTGTGGCCGCACAAATTCAAAATAGGTTGGTATCTTTCTATAATCCTTCTTGTTAATTTTGAACCGCGGTGTGTGCCTCTGACTTTTGGATGAGCTTTCATTCCTATTTTGTCTAATTTGGTGTTTAACGGAGGGATGTGAGAGACGAAAATTACTTTTTTCGCATTATTTTCTTTTTCGAATTTTTTGAAAAGATTGTCAAGAATTGCGCGATGCTTTTTGAAGGCTTTACTTTTAACTTTTCCTTGAAATGTGTGACCTCTCATGCCGATAAAGACGAAGTCTTTGAATTTAGCAAATGTATAATCAAACCTTCTAATTTTTTTGTATTTGTTTATTATTTTGGGGAATAAGAGATATGCTTCTCTAGACCATTTCCATTTGCTCTGGTTTTTTAAGTGGAAGTCTGCAATATCGTTTGAGAAGGGATAGTCAATATTTCCTAAGACAGTAAAAACAGGAACAGGGAGTTTGTTTAATTTTTTAAGAACAGTTTCCCCTAGATTATGGTCTTTTATAACTAGTTTCTTATACTTTGTTTTTCCAATCACTTCCCATAGTTCAACATTTTCTTTTCCAAAGCAATGTTTGAACCATATTTCCCTGTAATGAAATGGAGGGTAATCTCCTACAGAAATAACTGCGTCAATCTTTTGTTTTTTTATTATCTTCTCAAACTTTTTTGGAAATTTTCCGTGGAAATCTCCAATTGCGAGTATTTTCATATTGAGAGGAGAAAAAGATGCTTTTTAAAATTAAGCTTCTTGCTCTTTGACCCTGTCGGGAAATTTCAGACAGTAAAATATACAGAATCGCAGACCAGTTTGGTTTACACGGGCATCATCTTTTAATTCATTAGTAGTTGGAGGTCTTCCAAGTCTTCTTTCTAAAAGAGATATTTCTTCTTGTAACCAAAATTTCTCAAGCCTCAAATAATGCTCGCGGTCTTTAGGGTTAGTGACATGGTATCTGCTGTACGCATTTGCATCTTGCGGGGTGTATCTCATCATGTGCTCAACTCTTGCAAGTACAAAATAATCTTCAACACCAATACCTTCTATGTTATCTACCTTAACATTTCTGTCTCTTAAAATAAAAGAGTATGTTTCATCAATAATCCTAAGTTGGTCTTCTTTAAGCATTGAAGCTATAAAATTTCTATGGGTGGTGTCATAACGTTTTCTTATTTGCGCAGCTCTTTCAGCTGACAAATGTGCAAGAGGATAGTCAGAGTGTCTTATCATTTTCCAGTCTACTTTTTGAGAGAATAAAAATGTTTCTATGTTAAGCTTTGTTGAAAATCTTTTTTATAACTGCTCGCACCCTGCCCTCCCACCCTGATACTCTCGATTTGCCAAGTAAAAGAAAAGCAAATCGAGTCATTGTTAGCGAGCAATCTTGGTTTTTTCAACAAAGCTTACGGGTAGGACCGAGACATCGTCCTGGGAAAAGCAATTGCATCCTTGATTGTGTCTAAACCGCAAAGCCAGGCGATTAGGCGTTCAACGCCGAGACCGTAGCCGCCGTGGGGAACAGAGCCGTAGCGGCGTGTGTCGAAGTAAAAATCATACTTTTCGGGGTCTTCGCCTTGCTCTTTTAAATTTTTCTTTAATCTTTCAATACTTTCTTCTCTTTGAGATGCGCCAATTATTTCTCCGTAATGTTCTGGGGCAATCATGTCAAATCCGAGAACAGTTTTTCCTTCACTAGGATGTTTGTCGGATTCTTTCATGTAAAAAGCTTTGACTTGTTTGGGATAGTCTGTAATGATGATTGGTGTGTCATAGAGTTCTGATAGTTTGTCTTCTTCGATTGTTCGGAGGTCTTTGCCCCATTCGATGTCTACTTTCTTTTTTGATTTTAGTAGTTTGAGGGATTCAGTATATGTCATTCTTGGGAATTTTTTCTTTAATGTTGCCTTTAATGTTGTTAAGTCTTTTTTTAGAAACTCTAATTCTGTTTTGTTTTTTTTCAATACAGATGAGACAACGTGTTTGATTGCTTGTTCTGCGTCGTCTTGTAAGTAGTCAAAGTTTTCCCAGGCAGCTTCCATTTCAGCCATCCATAGTTCTGTTAAATGTCTAGAAGTTTTTGATTTTTCAGCTCTGAATGCTGGTTGTATTGTGAAGATTTTTTCTAATGCAAAGATTCCTGGCTCGGCGTGGAGCTGCCAGGTTTGTGAAAGAAACATTGGTTTGCTGAAGTAGTCAACCTTGAATAGTGTTGAGCCGCCTTCGCATTGCATGCCGATTAAAGTTGGAGAGTGGTATTCATAAAAACCTTTGTTATGCCAGTGTTCTCTTAGGGCTTGTAAAACTGTGGAGCGGATTTTTAGGATTGATGTCATTTTTCTGGAGCGAAGCCATAAATGTCTTCTATCGCCGAGCAGTTCTTCGTTAAGGTCTTTGTTAATTGGGAATTCATTGCTTAAACCAACAATGTTAATTTTATCTACATGGATTTCATGGCCAGTTGGCGCTCTTTTTTCTTTTTTAATAATTCCCTCAATTTCTAACGAGGCTTCGATTTGGAGTTTATCAATGTCAAGCCATTGTTTTTTGAATTTTTCTTGAGGAAGGAGGCATTGGATCATGCTGCTTTCATCTCTTAGAATTATAAACTTTAATTTGTTAGAGCCGCGTTCTCTATGGACCCATCCACGAACTGCGACTTTTCCTTTGCCTTTTGTGATTGCTTCTGCGATTGAGAGGAATTTCATAGTGATAAGAAAGAAGAATGGTATAAATATGTTTTGTGGTATAGAAATTATTATAAATCCTCCGAGTTAACGTTTTTGATGAGTGATGAAGATAGTCCGAATTTGTATGATGGGTTTCCTAAGAGTAGTTCTGGAGGAGTTAGATTTATAATTGATGTTAGGGGGAAGGGAGAGAGGGAACATAGTTTGTGGGTTAACGGGAATAGAAAGACAGGGCATTATGTTCCCTTGCCAAGAGGTGTTTTAGGAGAGCTTTCTGAGGCAAGCGCTGATGATATTGAGAGGAAGTTGGGCAATCTTACTGGAGGCTCTTTAGGATTTTATATGAGGGAAAACAGGATTAGCTACCTGGAGTTGACAACGGCTTTAGCTCAGGCAAGAATTGCCGAGCTTAACATGGAAATTGAAGATCTTAATTATGATTTGGGTAGCTATGTTGAAGCCCGCAGAGATCCCCGCGATTGTCATTGAGGCTTATTTCTTCTTCCTCCCTTTTTCCTTGGGAAGATCTAAATTAACATGAACATCTTTTAGCTGTTCTGTTCCAGCGTAAGAAGGAGAGTCCATCATTAAATCCTTTGCTTCCTGGTTTTTTGGAAATGCAATAACCTCCCTGATAGAAGAGGCCTTTGCTAAGATTTGAAAAACTCTGTCAAGACCAAATGCGATTCCTCCGTGTGGCGGTGCACCGTAAGATAGTGCATTAAGCAAGAAGCCGAATTTTTGCTGTGCTTCTTTTTCTAAAATCCCCAAAGTCTTGAAAACTTTTGCCTGGGTTTCTTTGTCATGGATTCTTATGCTTCCTGAAGCAAGTTCTACTCCGTTGAGGACACAGTCATATGCTTTTGATTTTATTTTTTCAGGTTTTGAAAAATCAGCGCCTTTTTCTGATCCTGTAAATGGGTGGTGCGAGCTGACCAATTTCTTTTTTTCTTCACTCCATTCAAATAAAGGATAATCAACAACCCAAACAAAAGCAAATTCGCTGTTATCTTTTTTGTTTTTCCTCAAGTCTGGTTTGTCATGCCCAAACTTTTTTATGGATATTTCATAGGTCACTCTGGGAAAGGGTGTTTTTATTTCTATATTTAAAACTTTTTTGAAAATATATTTAAACATTTCTTCCATTGCCGTAAAAATATCATCGGGTTCAGCAAAACTCATTTCCACATCAAGTTGGGTAAATTCTGGTTGCCTGTCAGCCCTAAGATCTTCGTCTCTAAAGCACCTGGCGATTTGGTAGTATTTGTCGTAATTTGCAATCATCATCAATTGTTTAAATATCTGCGGCGATTGGGGCAATGCAAAAAACTTGCCTGCGTTTACTCTTGAAGGAACAATATAATCCCTTGCCCCTTCTGGTGTTGTCTTTGCCAAGATCGGAGTTTCAACATGAATAAAACCATCTTTTTCCATATAATCATGGATTGCATTAATCAGCTTGCTCCTTAATGTCAAATTAGAAATCATTCGCTCTGTCCTCAAATCCAAATACCTGTATTTCAATCTCAAATCCTCGTCAACATTGCTGTCCTTTAAACCAAAAGGCAGGTTTGGACATTTGTTGAACACCTTGATTGTTTCAGCGATTATTTCAATGTCGCCTGTTGGCATATTTTTGTTTAGGTCTTTTCTTTTTACAACTTTTCCAGAAACTTGGATGCAGTATTCTTGTTTAAGATTTGATTTTTCTTTCAGGATAATTTGAGTCTTTCCATATCTGTCTCTTAAAACTAAGAACGTTACTTTTCCAAACTGTCTTATTGTATCAACCCAGCCGCAGAGCTTGACTTTTTTGTCAATGTCTTTATTTCTTAATTCTCCACAAGTGTGTGTGCGTAGCATTACTAAAGAAGAATAAGGAGGTTTTTATTTGTTTTTATGCATTTAATCTTCAGGCATTTGATAAAGATTAGCACAAGAACATAATTCAGCACCATAACCAAATTTAAGCAAATGATCTCCCGGTCTCGCGTTTTTCAAAAATTGCCTATCTCTTCTGCCCTGTGAAGCAGTTGAATTATTAAAAAAATATTCATTTTCTCCATCTGAACTCAAACCACATTTCCTCAAGAATCCAGGATTCCCTCTTTCCAAAGCAGTTAGCATCCTAAGATTAGCCAAGTGCGGACTTATAAACGCTAACTCGGAAAAAGCAATTCCATTAGGATTCAATTTTCGATTATCTTTAAAACCCTTAATCAGTTGCAACCATTCCTTTTCTACATACTTATAGACAGCTCTTCCATCCATGAGCAAAACTCTCCCCCTTGTTTTTACTGGCGCCCTCACTTCCTCTACCGCTCTAACAGCCTCTTCAAAAGTTACTTTTTCCATGTTTTCTTCACAACTAATAACTTCTCTGTCAACACCCTTCCCTCTGGCTTCATGTCCAACAAATCCCCCTCTTCCTTTATTACGCGTAACTGCATAAGCGATTGCTCCGTCACCAAATAAAACGCAAGTGCCCCTATCGCTATAATCTGTAATAGCTGACAATTTTTCAGTTCCAATGGCCAATACAGTTTCATAAAATCCTGAGCCTACCAATGCATCTGCATACATCAAAGCAATGTTTATCCCCCCGCAACCGGCATGAGGGTCTGATCCAGCTGCATTATGATCTATCATCCCTGAATGGCTCTTTATTAATTCGTCTTGCACTAATCCCGCAATATTCGGAAACATTCTTTCTGCAGAATTAGAGGCAACAACAATATGTCCTATTGGAGGAATGTCTCTTTTCAACCTCTCCAAAGCATCTCTAGCAGCCTGCACTGCCATTGTCCCAGGAGTTTCATCCTTTCTTGCAATTCTCCTCTTAGTAATACCTGTTCTCTGAATCATCCATTCGTTCGAAGTTTCCTGTCCAGAAGCTGCCAAAATTCTTTCCAACTCAAAATTACCTAGCTCTCTTTTAGGAAAATAAATCCCAACAGATCTAATTCTCGAGCCCATTACAGATGGAAAAATAAATAGTTTAAAAGAATATGTGTTGGTTGGTTAATACTTCTTAACCAGCCTTTTGTATAATCTCCTGTAGACTATGATGATTGCTACGATTTCCATGAGAACGAGAGCTATGATGAGATTATTGTCTAGAGATGCTAGCTCTTCAAAAATTATTAAAGGACTTATTATGCTCTTGTAGTCATATTTTGGAGGAAGATCTGGGATTGGTCCTGATTTGTATTCGTGTGTTTCTTCGCTGTCTTCTCCGCCGGGTTCTCTTTCAAATTCTTTGCCGTCTTCGTGGTCTATGTCAAAGGAAACTTTTTTTCCTTCTTCTTGGTTTTCTTCGTGGATTTCATCAAAAGAGGGTGTATTTGGAGGAGAGAATGAAACATCTAAGTCTTTGTTTGAAAAGAGTTGGATTGTTGTGTAAATGGTAACGATTGCGATGATTATTGCTGAGAAAAGTAGGATGGCTCTCACGATTTTTACTTTTGTTTTGTCCTTGTTTTCATCTTCTTGAGGAGCGGGTTCTTCTATCAGCTGTTCTTGTGGAGGTTGCATTTTAGTCATAATAAGAAATGATAAGATTATATAAATGTTTAATGATTTTCTTAGAATAATATATCTCTAATCGTTTTGTAGGTTTTTGGATATTCTTTTGGGTAGACAATCTTTGAGTGGAGATATTCAAATCCGTTGCAGGTTCCGTTGATTATGTAATTTGTTGTCCAGTTTAGTGTTGCGCTGTCCTTTTTTACTATACCATCTCCATCTACTCCGTTTGTGTCGCAACCAACTCCAATGATGTTATGGACTTCAATTTTAGGGATTTGTTGATTTTTTAGTTTGTTAAGGAAAAGGCTATTTTCTTCCATATCGTCGCATTCTTTTGATTCGCCGAATGCTTTACATAGATTATAGGTCTTGCTTCCGATTCCGTGATTTGGGGAGGAGACCATTATGATTTTGTGTATGTCTTGTTCTCCAAAGATTTGGATATATCGTCTTGCTACGAGTCCACCCATGCTGTGAGTTACTAAGGTGACTTCGTTTTTTCCTGTTCTTTTCTGGACGCTATCTATGATGTTCTTTAATCTGATTGCGTAAGTGTCAATGTTGTCTTTTTTTGTTTGGAGTATGCTTAGCTCTCCTTCTTCTCTTATCGAATCAAAGTAGTAGCTGGCTTTTATGCTTACAGGCCAGGGTATTTGACTTAATGTGTCTTGTTTAATTTCTTCTGGGACGTTGATTAGTATTGTACCTGCGTTGAGTAGTCCGTCTTTTTCAAGAGATTTTTGCATTTTTCCGAAGAGGTTTAGGTTGTATTCTGCGGAAACTCTGGAACTGAAGTCGTGTCCGTGTAGGAATATCACAGGGTATAGGTCTTCCTTGTTGGTGCAGGTTTCACATTCTCCGAAGAGACAGCATTGGCTTTTTTGTTCAGAGAATTCTATCTCGGCGATTTCTGTTTTGTTGATTTGTATACTCTCTACGAATGTGATGTTTAATTCTATGTCTAGAGAATTGTTTAGGTCTGAGTTGTTAAGAGAGTCTTCTTGAAGCAGGACGTTGATTTTTGTGATGTTGTTTTCTAGAGAGATGAGTGTTTGGGTTTTTTCAGATATATTGCTTTTGTTGAGGAATGAATCTCGTATTGTTATTATTTGAGTTGCCAGGTTTCTAGCTTCGTTTATTTTTGAGTCTGAGAAATTTGTTTGGAGGATAGTAGAAGTATTTATCTGGAAGGAGTGGAACTTATCTAAGAGTTCGTTGAATTTGGATATTTGTTTTTCTGTATCGTTTTTTAAGGTTTGAAGTTCTAATGTTTCGTTTACGAATTTGGCTGATTGTTTTTCAAGAAGGTTCCAGACCGTGCGGTATTCTCCTAATTCCCAGAAATCTTTAATTTTTATGGCGTCGTTTTTAGTCGATAGTACCTTTGAGGTTGTTTCGTTGATGTTTTTTATTTCTAACGAAGAACTGTTCAGTTCTGTTTGGACATTTGAAAAATAGCTTTCTAATGAGCCGAAGTTTTCTAGTAGTTTGGTTAATTCTTTTTGAGTTGTGTTTTTTATGATTGTTTCTTCGTCTGTCAGGTCGTATTCCAGAACGATTAGAGTGCTTTGGTAGAATGGATCTGGTTTTGTGCGGCAGAGGAATCCTTCTGAGCTGGCGCAGTTCATTTCGAATCGGTAAAATATTTGGCCAGTTCCTTTTGAAGGGGCTGTTAGCGGATATTTTTTTGAAAAGGGTTCAGAGTTTTTGAATATGAATTCTCCTTTTTCTACTGTGTTGTTTTTTGAAAGGTCTAAAAAACTGTATTCGCATGTTGTTTCGCAAAAAGGGTTTGTTAGGATTTTTGATGATATTTCTATTTCTTCTTTATCTCCGTTTTTTAGCGAGAGAAATTCTTTGTCTACTGATAAACGGACTGCTACGTCGTTCCCGATTAGGAAATTGAAGTACAGATAGACTTGAACTATGATTAGTGTTAGAATTAATATTCCTATCGTAATCAGAGGGATGATTACTTTTTTGTTTCTTTTTTTAGATTTTTTACCTCTTTTTTCCATGTTATGAAAAGTGGATTGGGATATAAAAAGTATTGTAGGGTTTAGGGTTTTTATTTAATAATTATATGAACGTTTAAATAGATAAGCAATATCAGAAAGAGATGACCAATTACCCGTCATTACGTAAAGAGATGCGTTGGCTTCGAGATGGAGGTTACACGAGAGAAGAAAGGAGAGAGATTCTGGAAGATCCAGATGAGCGCGCATTTATATTTTTACCTTCCCAAGAGGAAAGAAAAAAAGAAGACGAAGAAATAAGATGGAACGTTTATCGATGGGTGTTTAGATTATCTGTTGCTTCTGGCGTGGGTGCAGCTGTTTGCACCGGGCAGTTACGATGGATTCCAATAGGCCTTGCTGTTGGAATTGGGGGTCCGATTGTAGGAGGAATATGCAATTATTTTGGAGAAGTAATATCAGAACCATGGGACTAATTAACCAACTTCCCAATTATTTGCATGGCTTTCTTTGCGTCTAGTTTGCCTTTGAACTTAGCCATGACAAGGCCCATGTAGGCGTTTGGTGAGAGGCCGGGTTTGGACTTTACGATCTTTGTGATTTCTTCTTCGACTTCGTCATCTGAGACCTTTTCTATTTTAATTGCGTCTTGGAAGGGTTTGCCCTTTGTTAGGGCTTCCATGACTGGCTTTGCGTCTTCTTTTGAGATTTTCTTTTCATTAATGGCTTCTAGGATTTTTTCTAGAGAGGATTCTGGCAAAAGATCTTTGATTTTTTCTAAAGAAACTTTTTGTTTTGTTGCGAGTTCTTTTCTCCATAATGTGATCATTTTTGCAACGAGGTTTGCGTCTTTTTCCTGGACTTTTATGAGGATTTCGAATTCGTCTAGGTTGTTGTCTAATACGAGATTGATTAGCTCGTTAGTGAGGCCTTTCTTTTTTAGTTCGTCCCTGATGTCTGATTTTAGTTTTGGCAGGGATTTTTTTACCTTGTTTATTCTTTCTCTTGAGATTTTTAACAAAGGAAGGTCTGTTTCAGGGTACATTCTTGAATGACCTGGCAAGGGTCTAAGAAATTTTGTTGTTGCGTCTGGATTTGCTCCGCGGACTTCTTGTTTGAGATCTTTTTTTTCTTTTGCTTTGAGATTTGCTTGTTGTCTTTCTATTTCTTTTTCAACTACTTTAACGAAGATTTTAGGGTCTTGGAAGCCTTTTATTTCTGCGCGAGGATGTTTTTTAATGCTGACATTGATGTCTTGTCTTATTGTTCCTATGCCTCGTTTGACTTTGCAAGCTCTGAGGATTTCTCCAATATGGAGAGCAACTTCTTTTGCTTGTTCTGGGGTTGTGATGTCCGGGGCTGTGACGATTTCAACTAATGGAATACCTAATCGGTCCAGTCTGTAAGTTGCTTTGTTTTTTTCTTTGGAAACTGAGCGAGCTGCGTCTTCTTCAAGGTAGACATACCAAATACCTACTTTTCCTGATGGCAGTTCTATAAAACCATCTTTAGCGATAAGAACAGTTCGTTGGAAACCAGACGTGTTGGAACCGTCAATAACTGTTTTTCTCATTATTTGTGATATTAGGACAATCTCGCAATTCAAAAGCAGAGAGATTTGCAATGCAATGTCTAGGGCTTCAGGGTTGATTTCATGCGGTGGAGATTCGTCCAGTTCAACCAAGCAGGTTGTGTCGTTGTAGCATTGGTAAGTGAATTCTTTGTTTAGGTCTGACTCATAGAGTGCTGCAATATCTATCTCTCCTGTTTCACCTGCTACTTTGTGAAGTTTTCTTTTTACTTCAAAATCTGGTTTGTCTTTTCTTAGATAAGAAGGGCAATTGCAAAACAACTTGCCAGTGTTAGGGTCGAGTTGCTGATGTATTTCTAAACCTGCTTTTAGGCCTATTTTTACGTAGTCCATATAATTGGGAGAGAGAGGAGGTTATTAAAATTTGCTAATTTGGGGGTGTTGTCCGGAATAATAAGACCTTGGTGATTTAGTATTCCCACTTCGTAGGAAACCAAGGTTTCCTAACAAGTCACCTTCCTTTACAATACTGCTCATGGCTGATATTCGACTGTCGTCGAAAACCCACCCTTGCCCCCCTCTTGCCCCGCCCCCAAATTTAGTGAAATCATTCTACTCCGGACAACGCCCTAATTTTGGTTGTTTGAGCAGAGGTTTTTGAGAGGGTTACAACTGGGTAATAGCCTGATTAGTTGTAGCTAGTGTTATTGAATAGAGAAATGATATGTAGAAATATTTTTAGGATTGGATTTATTACTAATTGTTCTTTTGCGTTGTTTAATAAATCTGCAACGCTCTGTTGAAAATCTTTTTTCTGAATGTTCGCATCTCACCCACTCACCCAATTACCCAAGATTTGCTTCGCTTTGCTCAGCAAATCTAGTAATTGATAGCGAACAATTTCAGACTTTTTCAACAGAGCCGACAAGAAACCTTTAAATATGAGGTTCTTGTTTATTTAGCAAGAGGATTAACAAAATGAGGTTATTTAGGGCAGCAAGTTTTGTTTTTGTGGTATTTTTGCTATTTTCATTATTAGGGGTTGTGAGCGCTAAGATGGTTAATGTTTATGTTACAGATGAATCTACAGGGGATGGAATTGGGGGGGCGCAGGTTATTGCAACTATTCAAGGGCAGGGAGGAAATCCGGTTAATTTAACTCCGACAAATTCTGACGGATACACCCAGGAATATAATTTTCCTTGGGAATCTACTTTCAGTGTTGAAGTTAGTGCAGAAGGATATGAAACTAAAACAACTGATGGGATATATGTTTTTGTGATTTCAACAGTTCCTGTTGAACTTGTTGCAACTGGGCCTGTAAGTGAATGTCCTAATGATATATGCGAAGCAGGGGAGAATGAATTTTCTTGTCCAGAAGATTGTCCTTTTGTTGAGGGAACTTCTTTTGTTTTAAATGTAGGATTAGAAAATGCAGAGTGCAGTGGGGATTATGTTGAAAGAGGGTCTTTTTTTGACCATCTTAGCACTGAGAGGCATCTTTGCGTAGAAAGGATAAGTACGTTTGATGAAAGTAAGCTTTATGTTAATGGTTCTTATTTTGAGTTTGATACTAGTGTGCCAGAAGAAGAGTGCAGCAAAGGTGGCTTAAAAGATGTAAGCTTTTCTATTGGTACTGCTTTAGTAAACCATTGTGTAAGTAAAGATGCAATACTTCAAGAACAGTTTGATGATTATGAAAAACAAATTGTACTGGATGCAGCTGTTGTTAATACAAGCAGTTGTCCTTCAGGATATTCTCCTAGCGGACCTTTTTCGATAAGCACTGGCGAAACAATTTTGTATTGTGTTAGATATCTTTTTGAACCTTCAGCAGGACAAGGGGGAGATTGCGAGATAAGCAATCCGAAGTGGGTTGACCCTGACAATATTCCTTTTGGTGTTGTAACAGGAGAGAGTGGTGCTGTTGGTCCTATTAATGGAACTTATGAAGGCATAGAAGGCAATGGTGCTTTTTTAGTAGTTGATACAACAGTGGGATGTGTAAGTGATACGATAATTTTTGAGGTTAAGAAAGGACTGGATGAAGATTTTTGGAGTACTTATACTACGTTTACTGTGAGTGGTTTGGATGAAAATAGGGCTTATGTTCAATGGTCTCCTGTGTGGTTTGAAAACCCTGCTCCTGGTGCAGAAGACGAGCCGGTTTATTATTCTTTTATTTCCAAGATTCAGGGTACAAGTGTTGAACTTCCGCGGTCTGAGTTTTTGAAAGTGGAAAAACCTGCTGAGGGATTTTCTGGAGATTGTGTTTTGTCTGGGGCAACATGGAAACTGGGAAGCACAGATGTAACAAATGAAGATACTGTTTTTGGATGGGCACCTGATGACGAGCATCATGATGGTGATATAGTTAATTTACATGTAAGTGGAAACAGCAGGGAGGCGTGCGAAGGCAAAACAGTGATGTTTGAAATCTATGAATTAGACGCTTGGTTTGACCCTGATGACCCAATTGTTCAGTATGAGGGAACCTATGGCACGACTCCAATTAATTTTTATAGGATGGGGTGGCAACCTCCATGGGTTCCTGATTTTATTGAAGATTTGTTGGGGTTAGAATTAAAGTATAAATTTAAAGCATATATTGAGGGAGAAGAAGGAAATAAGGTTGAGACAGATATTGCGTTAAGGGTTGTAGAGCCAAGAGAAAGAGAGTGCGACCCTGGAGAGTGTCCAAGAGGGAGAACGTGCGTAGGTGGATTGTGTTTTGCTGAGTGCGACGGAAATGCAGATTGTGTTTCGCCGGAACGGATTTGCAATACTGAAACAGGGATGTGTGTTGAGTGTTTAACAGAAAATCATTGCACTAATCCGGAGAAAGGTTTGTGCAATGAGAATAGCACTTGTGTTGGATGTATTACAGATGATGATTGTTCTGAAGAAGGGCTGTTAGCGTGTGAGGGAAACGATTGGGTGTGTGTTGAATGCACTTTAGATGCGCATTGTAATGAAGAAGGTCTGCCTGTTTGTGATACAGGGCCAAATACTTGTGCTGAAGACAGATGTGAGATAGAAAGCGCAGACTGGACTTCTTATGAAGTTGTAGGTTATGCAGATGGTTTTGCAGACAGCGTGTCAGTGGCTGCACACATGAGTGTTAGCATAAGCAATTTAGAGGGAGACCCTAACTTAAACTGTCGAAACACGCCGATAATGTTCACTTTATATGAATCTGATTTTAGCAGGACTGGTCTTGACCCTGTGTGGAGTTCTGACCTGCCTTTGGCTGCAGATACAGAAGGTAATGCTTTGCTTTCAAGGTCACTTCGCTGGTTTGAAGAAGATGCAGGACATAGTGATTCAGATCCAGAGTATGTTTTCAAGGCGTGGGTAGATGGAAGTGACAGAGACACAGATTCTATGATGTCTGAGGAAGTTAGTGTGACAAGGCCCGAGTGTTCAAGCATTAGTGATTGTAGAGAAGGTTATGACTGTGTTGATAGTGATTGCGTTTTGATAGTTGAAGAGGAAGAAGAGGAAGAACCTGAGGAGGATTCCTGGACAGATTTTATAAAAGATATTATACCAAAAGTTATTGATGGTATCATCGGAGGGGCAGTAGGTTGGTTTACAGGTGGTTTGGGGGGAGCGGCACTGGGTTTTATTAGTGGTTTTATGGGAGGAGGAGGAGGATTGGGTGATATTTTGGGAGGATTTTTTTCATATTTGGGTGTTATTTTTTGAGATAAGAATTTATTCAGGAATTAATTCTCTTTTTGCAGAAATACCTTTAATACTAAGAACTTCTTCTAATGTTTTCAATTTTTCCAGCTGTTCAGTCGGTACAGAAACTTTATTTACAACATGATTCCCTACTCTAGTGTACAACGCTAGCGTATTCATATCATAATGTTCAAACATTCTCGTTTTAGAATTTATCTCTCCTAAGTGCCTAGTTCCATGTTGAGGAAAAATTGCCAACATAGCATATTGAACGTCTTGTCCATCTTTTTTAACTGGTTTAGAAATATGCTCATATACTGAACATGCACACATAAAGTCCAGCCTAAATGCTCCTTCTAATTCCAATACTCTTTGAACTTCTAAAGGTATCATACAATTGAGAATTAATTCACGCTTTATAAGCCTTTTGGTTTGTACTACTTTTAAGAGACGATAAAACTCCCTTCCTTGATGAAAATACTAAATTATCAAAATATAGAAATATAATTGAAGTGGTTTAATAAAATATTGTAATATACTCTTTACAGCCCGTTTGAGTTAACAATCCTGATTTTGGATTGGGCTATCTTGGCTGTAATTATAACTTGGGTTGTCCTTTTCTAGTAACTCAGTATAAAAATGTTGCTAGTATTTATTTTGAGTTACAGTTAATCACTTTTCAGGTGTTTGGTATATAAACTCTATTGGCTGGGGAAATATTTTTTGAGGTGTATCGTGTATATATAAAGATTAGCGGATTAAGTATAGGATGAGGCAGGAAATGTGTATGTTGCCTGTGAGATGCAAGGGGTGTGAGGTTGTTTTTGACCTTTGGCATGTTTTGCAAGAACAGGAACAAAAAAGAGAGGTAAGGTTTTCACGAAACAATGAGTTTGAGAACTTTCTAAAACAGTCTTTATGCTGGAGGTGTCAGCAGATTATCTTAGAAGAGCCGACTGAAGAGCCTGATGAGGGAGGTGATGCTGAGGGATACCAAATGACCTTGAATTTTGAATAATTTTTTCTTTTTGTTTTTTATTATTTAACACCATTAATTCTATATAGATATATCTGAAGTTATGAGATGAATGAAAGGAGGTGATAAAATGGATAGAAGAGGAAAAATAACGCTGATTGCTGTTTTTTTAGTCATAGCGATTCTTGCTGTAGGTTTTGCTATTGCCAATCCAGGTGTGGGTGTAAAGAAAGCATGTATGGATGGTAGTGATAATGATGGTGATGGATATATAGACTGGCCTGACGATTCTGGGTGTGCTAATAAACAAGACGATAGTGAACTTAATCTTAATGTCGAATGTGATGATGGTAGTGATAATGATGGCGATAATGCAATAGATTACAACGATGCAGGGTGCTCTGGACCAACAGATAACGATGAAACAAACTGCGGGGACAGGGTTTGTGAAGGTGGAGAAGTTTGTGATGTTTGTGTAGATGATTGTGGTGTTTGTAATACTTGCTCTGATACAGATGGAGGGATATACTCTCTGGTATTTGGTACAACTTCAGGATACTATCTAGATGTATGGTATAGTCATGACGACTACTGCGTAGATTCTAGTAATCTCAATGAGTATTACTGTTCTGGAGATTATGAATATGGCCAGCAGATTTTCTGCGGAAATGACACATATGGGTCTCCATACTGTTCAGGAGGAGATGTATATATTGATTTTATAGATTATCTCTGTTCAAGCGGGGAATGTGACAGCACGACTGCTCAGGAACTGCTTGAGGAATGTGACTATGGATGTACATCAGGAGAATGTGATTCAATCCCAGATTCCTGTGATGATACAGACGGAGGATTTGTACTCACGTTACAAGGAACAGTAAGCGGTTACAGTGGCGGAAGTCCTTATAATTACACAGACTATTGTGTTAATAATTCAACGGCAGTTCACGAATACTATTGTTCTGGTGCGAGTGTATACGGTTTTCCTGCTGGTTGTGTTGGTAACATAACAACTCAATGTCTAAACGGCGCCTGCGTCTAAATAAATGAAGTGTTTTGATTTTTTCTTTTTGTTTTTTTGATTCAAATACAGGAGAGAGTTTAGATATGCTGTTAAGAACTGTAGTAGATAAAAATCAGCCGCCTGTTTTATCAGAAAGATTATAATAAACAATAGCTTAAACAGAATGATTCTAGATAATAATATCAAATAATTTTTTGGTGAGGCGGGTGAATGGTGGGCAATTAACTATGCAATTTTGATGTTGTAACAAACTCCTAATGTAATCTCTTCACACATTAAAACAACAGTCACGCGCTCGTTAATTGTCTGCTAGATTTTTTTATAATAACACTATATAATTGTTTGGTGTGGAGGGAGTGGGTGGGCAACAAATTAGACTATTTTATGTTACGTTGTAAACTAAATTTCCTTTTCTCAATTAACTTTATTAACTCTACATTTTAGTGAACTTCATGGTATTTGAGAATGAGATTGTGAGTTCGTTGATTATTGCGATAGTTCAGGGTTTGACTGAATGGCTGCCTGTTTCGTCGTCTGGGCATCTAGTTTTGTTTGAGAAGATTTTACAGTATCGCGGGGGTTTGATGTTTGATGTTGCTTTGCATTTTGGAACGCTGATGGCTGTATTTGTTTATTTTGGAGCAGACATTGTTGATATTATCCGTGAGTTGTTGATGGGAAAATTGGAAAGTGAAAACGGCCGTTTAGGATTGTTGATAATTGTTGCAACAATTCCTGCAGCGTTGGTTGGGTTTTTATTGAAAAATGTTTTTGAACAGGCGTTTAGTAGTTTGGCGATTGTTGCAGTTGGTTTTGCTATTACTGGTGTTTTTTTGTTGATAGTTTCTATTGGTGGGAAAGGAACCAGCCCAACTCGCGGCCACGCGCGAAATAATTGGGAAGATACTCGTCGCGCAACGCGCTCGCCCACCCAGAAATATCATAATAATAAATCTCGTTCAGTTTTGAGAGGTGATGGGATTATTGGCAAGGGAAAAAGGTTTGGATATTTGGGAGCGTTGTTAGTTGGTATCGCGCAGATATTTTCACTTTTCCCAGGGGTTTCAAGAAGCGGGGCGACGATTGGTTCTGGATTGCTACTGGGTTTGAATGAAAAAAATGCTGTTAAGTTTTCTTTTTTAATGAGTATCCCAATAATTTTTGGAGCTAGTATTTTAACGATTGGTAATCAGACACTTCCTTCGAACTTAATTTGGGCGACTTTGGTTAGTTTTATTGTGGGTTTGGGCACGATACACTTATTGTATGGTAAGATGTTGGCTAAGAGGAAGAATTTGAAGTGGTTTGCTGTTTACGCGTTGTTGTTGGCTGTGGGGATTGGAGTTTGGATGGTAGTGTTTAGGGTATAAGTAACTGATATATCTCAGTAGCTAAGTAAAAAGTAGTTTATGTGTATTTCCCCTGCCTCGCAAATCCGCTCCTTACATCTCTCTCGCATTTGCTCCCCCTAGAACTAATTAGCAAGAAGAACCCCGTGTAGATTTTTAGTAGGTTCTAATTATACTAATTAATTATTCATACATCAGATTATTTTAAAGAGGACATATGTTCCCTGCGTGATGAACTTTAATTTATTTTCCTAAACAAAATCTCACTCTTTTTTATCTTAGAGATTTTTAGAGGTTTGTCTAACTCTTTACTATCAATCTTGAAGTTAAATGTCTTGGCGATTTTTTCACAAGTTGATGGGATGAATGGTGAGAGGAGGATTGTGAAATCTTTGATATCATTGGTTAGTTCGTAAAGAACCTTTTTATCTTGAGTTTCCCAGGGTTTTTTGTTTTGGACGTATTCGTTGCATTTGTCGATGAATGCGAAGATTTCGTTTAGAGCTTTGTCGAACTCTAGGCCTTCAAAATATTTGGAAACTTTTTTGTAGGTTTCTTTTGAAGAAATGTTTTTTATTGGGGTTTTTTCCAATCCGTATTTTTCTGCTAGTGTTGAGACTCTGGAGATCAGGTTGCCGAGTTTGTTTGCTAGCTCGTTGTTGTGTCTATCTTTCAAAGCTTGTTCTGAGAAGTCGCCGTCGTCTCCGAAAGGGGTTGCCCTTAGGAGGAAGTATCTTACAGTGTCTGGCCCTGCGTAACCAACTAATTGATTTATTTTTATTGCGTTGCCTGCAGATTTGCCCATTTTTTCATTGAGGATTGTCCACCAACCGTGTGCGAAGACTTCTTTAGGCAGTTTTATTCCTGCTGACTTTAACATAGCAGGCCAGTAAACTGTGTGGAACCAGATTATGTCCTTTCCGATTATGTGAACGTCTGCTGGCCAGAATTTTTCTTTTTTTGGAAGTTGGCATGCACTGTAGTAATTTAACAAAGCGTCGAACCAGACGTATGCGACGTGTTTTTTGTCGAATGGCAGGGGAACGCCCCAGTCAAAGCTTGTTCTGGAGATTGAAAAGTCTTTTAGGCCTTCTTTTACGCGGTTGATGATTTCGTTTTTACGTGTTTTTGGGGATATGAATTTAGGGTTTTTCTTGTATAAATCTAGAAGAAAGTCTTGGTATTTGCTTAGCTTGAAGAAGTAAGATTCTTCTTTTAGGTTTTCTAGGGGTTTTTTGTGGGTTGGACAGGAGAAATCTGGTGCGTCTTTTTCTGTGTAGTAGGCTTCGCAATCTGTGCAGTATAGGCCGGAGTATTCGCCTTTGTAGATGTCTCCATTATCGAAGCATTTTTGTAAGACTTCTTGAACGACTTTTTCGTGTTCAGGGTCTGTTGTTCTAATGAAGTGATCGTATTCGATTTCTAACTGAGACCAGGCTTTTTTGAATTCTGGAATCAAGGCATCTATAAATTCTTTTGGTTTCTTTCCAGCTTTCTTCGCTGTTTTTTCTATTTTTTTGCCGTGTTCGTCTGTTCCGGTGAGGAAGAAGACTTCCTTGCCTAAGAGTTTGTGCCAGCGTGCTAAAGCATCGGCTGCGATTGTTGTGTATGCGTGCCCTAAATGCGGGACGTCGTTCGGATAGTATATCGGTGTTGTTATGTAGTATTTTTGTTTTGTCATAGGAACTGTAAAGAAAAAGGGTATAAAAGATTAACTAAATGTTCCCTTTCCGATGGCGTTTATGACGTAGTTTGCTAGGCCGTCGGGGGTTTCTCGCGGGCTGAGGTTTCTATCTCTTGTGACTTGGCCTTTGTATATTTTTCTCCAATCGACCTGATTCGGGGGGGTTCTGTATGCTGTTATTGTTACTAGTTTGAATTTTAATCCAGTTCCTGAGATGTTGCCTTCTGCAATTGTTGTGGGTTCGTCCGCAGGCATAAAATGTTCGCTTGCTCTTTGTAAGATTTGGCTGGTTTCTCTTCGCTGGTTTATAATTAAGATTGCATATTCGTGGGCTTCTGGTCTGTCTCGTGATCTTACCTCCCATCTTAACTGTCTTGGTATTTTTTGTTTTGGCATTCTAATCTAAATGAGAAAGGATTTATAATTATTGTTGAGTTACAGTATCTCTGCACAGAAATTTTAGAAGTGTTTTTTGCATCCCTCCCACCCTTCCAATTGGTCAGAGCAGTGTGCTTTTTCTGTGTTGCGTTTTTTCTTGCACATCGTTCTGATATGTTGGTTGCAAAAAACACATAAAAGTTTTCAGCTTCTGCGGAGATAATGGGTTATTGGAAAGTTTTAAAAACCACATTCCTCTTTTCTCAAAATGGTTAAGGGTTCAATGTATTATCTAAGACAAGCGTGGAAGAAGCCGAGCAAGGAGATGACTCGTGATAGACTTATTGAATGGCGGGCTTCTAATGCAATTGTAAAAGTTGAAAAACCGTTGAGGTTGGACAGGGCTCGGGCGCTTGGGTATAAGGCTAAGAGGGGATTTATTATATTGAGAGTTAGGTTGAATAGAGGTGGAAGGAAGAGAGAAAGAGCTGGAGTTAAAGGAAGGAAGACAAGGAAACAGACAAATAGGAAGACTTTGAAGATGAATTATCAGTGGGTTGCAGAAATTAGGGCTGCGAGGAAGTATCCATCGCTTGAGGTTTTGAATTCTTATAATATCGGAAAAGATGGGAAGCATTATTTTTATGAGGTTATTATGGTTGATACTTCAAAGCCTGAGATAAAGAAAGATAGGACTACTAAGTGGATTACTAAAGGAGCGAATAAGAAAAGGGCTGAGCGAGGACTGACTTCGGCTGCTAAGAAATCTCGCGGTTTGCGAAGTAAAAGTCCGAAGATGAAAGTAAGACCATCATTGAGGGCATGGGGAAGGAAGGGGAAATAGTTTTTGGAAAAAATAGCTTAAATAGTTGGCTCTGCTCGCGGCCACGCATCCTAATTTGGTATTAGTTTACTGATGCGTAACGCGCTCGTCGCTCGCAGATTAATGGATAAAACAAACTGAATATTTTTTATTGAACATTTTTAATTTGTTTGGTAACTCCTTAGCTTTCTGAAGTTCTCGTCAGCATCACATTTTTGCGTCCCTCCCTCCCTCCCTGTTACTGCAATCGCTGCACAGTTCTTTACTTTGCGTTCTCGACGGTGCAGCACGATTGCTTATTGATTGCAAAAATGTTATGAAGAATAAATCGCTTCAGAAAGCTAAGCAAATACTTTGTTTGGTAAGATTTAAAAATGGGAACGAGGCAAAGTTTATTAATTCTTAATTCTTAAATTAAAAGGTAAAAATGGTATGGTATGATGGCGTTGTTAAGAGCTTAGTTGATGGATTTAAGAGAGTTAGGGAGAGTAGTGGAGCTTATCAGCGAGAGAGGACGAGAAATAAGTGGTTGGAAAAGAGGTTGCAGGGGCCTGTTAATCTTGTGATGCAACATAGAGAAGAATTGGAACAGAGAGATGAACAGCTAGTTGGCAGGGATAGACAAATTGCTGATTTAACTGATCAACTTTCTGAACAAGAAATGGTCCATAGGGCTGAAGTTGATATGGCTGTAACTGAAGTAGAAAAGCGTCTTGGAAATCAATACAGAGAGAGGTTAAGAGAGATTAATAGTGAGATGGCAACAGATAGGAGGAGGCTGATGATGGTTTTGGATGTACAGAGAGAGATAAATAGAGACTTAAGGATTAACAAGGCATTTGTACCTTTGCTTAGGCTTTATGGAGCAACAAACCCGGTATTTGCCAGGCTTAACGGTCTTTTTTTGGATGATAGGTTGAGTGTTAGGTATGTTACGCCTGCATTTGTAAACATGACACAGATTCCTGAGGAAAAGATATTGGAAGAAGGGGTTCCACAGTTAAGTGCTGCATTGCATGCTGAAGAGGGTGTAAGGATGAGGAGGCCAAGATTAAAATTAACTTTTGGAGGAAGAGATTATGAGGTAAGGCAAAGGTCTTATCAAATACCAGACGGAGAAGGCAATACCATTGGAGTATTTGTTCATATAACAAGAATTGATGAGGGTTTGTTTGGGGCCCTTAGAAATAAGAGGAACAGAGCGAGAAAGGAGTATGCTGCAGTAAGTGAGATTATTAAATTGATAAAAGAAAGTGTGGTTTTTGTATCTGGGAGAAATCCCTCAATGGCTTAACTCAATTGACATGCCGAGGACATTGAAGCGCACGCTCCCTACTTCAGTTCGGAGTGAGCGTGCTGGTTCTCGGTCATGATCAAGAACCCTGACACGCCCCGGACTTTAGTCCGAGGGTTCTTGACATTGTTTAATCACCTATTATGTTAAGATGCTTGCGAAAACTCTACAATTAAGTGTGGAGTTAGCATCTTGAGCATCCAAAAAACGAGCGCTATCAAACCGCACATTTTAAGGTGTGGTGGCTCATCGTTTTTCTGATTTTCTCTTTTTCTTCACTATCACAATTGCAAGAATAATTACAATGACTATTATTGCAATAATCACGATTAAAGAGGTTGATATTTTATCTTTTTCAGGAGGAGCTTCTTCTACAGATAATTCTGGAACTACTAAAAAAGGAAGGGTTGTATCCATTGCAATTCCAATTGTTACTCCTCCATCAATTATATCACTAGTTATTTCTTTGAAAGATATAACAACAAGGTATTCAGTGTCAATAGCAGCATCTTCTGGGATTTTATATTCTACAAGAACCTCGGTGTCTTTTGTTCCGATAGGGACTGTGTAATCCTTTTCAATGCTGTTGGTGTTTGTTACAATGTTTCCATCATCTGTTTTAACTTCAGCTCTGAAAATAACATCTTCGTCTCCAACCATGTTTTGTAATGTCAACTTAAGGGTTCCTTCTTCTCCGGTTTGAACGCTTTTAGGGTTGCCAACCCAGATAGAGGAAGAAACTCCTGCGGCGTTTACAGTGGCAAGTAAAAAAATACTTACAGCTAAAATCGCTGCCATTATGCTGACTATTTGTTTTGTGTTTTTCATTTTATATCAAGGCTATTGTCCACGATTGTGGTGTGGAGTACAGCTGTGTTGAGGTAGTAGGAACAAGAGGTATGCAGTGATATAATTGTTCTTGTCCTGTGACGCCGTCATTTATACTATTATTTCCCCTATCTAGCAGTGCGCCAATTATTTCTCTTGCTGTTTCATTTAAAAGAGTTCTTCCACTTACATCGGTGGTATTTACATGGCACTCTGGGTTAGCTCCACCAGTTTCAATATCCACTGTAAAGTTTGTAACATCAATCCAATAAGAGTTATCGGTTAGACCCATTAAGTTAACGCCTGTCACTGTGAGGTTTGTGATATTGTAATTTCCTGTGTTGTTTATTAATGTTGGGTCATTGTTTGAAGTTTGATTGGTTAAGCCAGGACTTATTGTGTCCCATGTTAATGTATCTGGACCAACTATGATTGCTTGAAGTTGTTCATAGTCATAAGTTGTTGTTGTATTATAAATAATTGTTCCGTTCCCAGTATCGTTTCCCCAAGCATTTATTATCCATGCTCCTGGAGCATCAAAATACCACATCGTGACATTACATGTAAAGTTTTGAGTATATGTGGAATTTTCATCCCAAATAGCTGCACAGGTTGTGTTAAGTCTTAACTCTTCTCCTGTTTTTGAAAAGTTTGCTCCAACACTTGTATCGTCAATATCATCAACCCCATCTGTATCACGAAGTTGAACTGTAAATGTAACACCTAATGGACCATTTTCTGTAGGGGTTCCGTCACTTAGGGTTGCGTTATATACCACCACTGTTACAGCGCTTGCTCCAGTCACTGTTAGATTAACAACCTCAGTTCCTGATGTTGCTCTTCCTGTAATGCCTTTAATCCAGTCACCAAAACCTGCAGAAACAAAGTAGCTTAAAAGAACCAGCATTAAGAAAATCAGTATTCCGATATAAATTGGTTTTTTCATTTTCCTCTCTTTTAATTCACTTTGTATGATGTGCTTTCTTCTTTTTAAACATTGTTGTTTTTAGGGCGTTGTCCGGAGTCGCAGAAATAAACGCGATTTCGTTTCCCGCTAACTCGACTGTCGTCGATACCAGCCCTGGCCATCCCACACCAATCCCCCAAATTCTAGTGAAATCGCGTAACTCCTGACAAAGCTTCTTTTTACTTTCCTAATTTTCTTACTGCTCTTGAGTACAAAGTCCAGATGTTTCGGGGGTCTTTGTTTAGTAATTCAGCGACTTCTGCGTTCTTGAGGCCTTTTTCTCTTAGGTAATTTACAGCTGTTTCCAAGATACTGAGTCTTCTGTCTGTGAAGATATTTACTGGAATGTGCAGGGTTTTTCTGCTTACTTTGATTTTTGTTTCTTTCTTTCCAACAGCATTTCTGTAGTTTAGCCAGACTGTTCTGTCGTTTCTGTTTAAGGTGAGGGCGATTTCATGGTAAGTTAGGCCTTTGTTTTCTTTCAAGAACTTGCATAATGCCTCTGAAGGACCAATTGCTTGTTTGAATATGTCTATTGGGACTTTTATTTCTGGTTTGACTTTTATTGCTTCTGTTAATAGTTGCGAGATGGTTGTTCCATATTCTGCTCTTAGTTTTTCTTCAAGGGCTGTCAATTCGTCTAAACTTATCTTACGTTTCTTGAGTCTTTTTTCAAGAATTTCCAGTATGTTTTTCTTAGATTTCTTCCTCTTCCTTCTATTTCCTAGAACAAATGCTGCTGCAAGGATTGTTATTGTCCACGAGCCGCCAGCAGAGGTGGAATATGGCTGTGTGGGTACTGGAGGAACTTCTGGAATGCAGTAATAGAATTGTTCTTGTCCTGTAACTCCGTCATTTACGCTGTGGTTTCCTCTGTCAAGGAGAGAGTTGGTTATGTTTACAGCTGTTCCGTTTGTAAGGCTTGTTCCACCTGCACATTCTGCTGGAGGAGTTCCTCCTGTATCTATATCGATAGTGAAGTTTCCAACATCAATATAAAAAGAAGTATAGGTTTCTCCGTAAAGATTTATTGTTGTGAGTGAGATATTTGAGACATTGTAATTTCCAGTGTTGTTTATTAAGGTAGGTTCTGAAGGTGTTTGATTCATTGCACCAGTGGTTACTGTTAATGAAAGTGAGGGCGGGGAGATTACCATTGCTTTTAGCAAGTTGTATTGGAATGTTGTTGTGGTGTTTTGTGCAGAGTTTGCTTGCAGGTCTTCTGTATATACTGCGACATTCCAGTTGCCGTTTGCATCAAAATACCACATATCTACTGTGCATGAGAAATTTTTAGAAGTTGTAGTATTTTGTCCGCTTATCTCTGCGCAAGTTGTGTTTTGTCTTAGTACTTCGCCAGTCCTTGTGAAATTTGTTTTTACACTTGTTGTGTTTATGCTATCAGCGCCATCTGCATCAGTGACTATCGCAGTGAATATTACCGGAACAAAGGTATTTTCTAAAGGGTCCATACTTGCTATTGATTGAACAAAAACTATAGCCGGAGCTGTATTTATCGTTAAATTGCCGCTAGCTCCCCAATCACTATAAAATGCTCCGTCAAATAATCTCATTGAGCAATTCCAAACTTCCCCGGCGGTTGTGTTCGCAGAATCTAAGGTTGCTGTGAAGAATGAATTATTCGCATAGCTGTTGTTGTAATCCATAGTTAAAACTAAAACAGAGTTATTATACCATTTGACTGTTACATTCATTGCATCTCCGTCTGCATCAACCAAAGTGTCAAAGCAATTCAAGTCCTGTGAGCTAGAATTTGTTCCGTCTGTTGAGTTTATTGATGGGGTGGGGGTTGTTGGGGTTGAATCAATTGTAACTGTTCTTTGTTCTGTTTCATTTTTATTCCCCGCAATATCAACTGCGTAACCAGTAAATTCGTGAGTATCATAATCAAGATTAGTAAAGTTATTTTCATACTGGTTTGCAGAAGCATTGTACAATGCAGAGATTTCTGCAGCAGTCAAAGTCCTGTTAAAGATAAGGATTTCATCTATCATTGCATCAATCTGATTACCAGAACCAGTAGCTAATCGCTGATCTGCTATTCTGAATTTTCTCCCGGCATTAGAACTTATAGAATT
>Ga0180007_10001489_pt1 | contig 31714 bp, 33 predicted proteins | sample MM_PC_MetaG_FD_121122 | JGI IMG/M metagenome (GOLD analysis project Ga0180007, IMG submission 121122) | Groundwater microbial communities from the Aspo Hard Rock Laboratory (HRL) deep subsurface site, Sweden - MM_PC_MetaG | ecosystem: Environmental > Aquatic > Deep subsurface > Groundwater... | reverse complement strand
CTTATCCTTTACCACATAGTCGCTGGTTTTCATGTAGAGCGGACGACGCGTTTGCCATAGTTGCCGGATTCTATCGTCATCCAGATTCTGAATAAGCGGCCTTTCAGTATTATCACTGCGCAGGCGGCGCAGAATCTCGGCGAAATCAGTATCGAGAAATACAACCTGAGCCTGTCTGAGGAGATGCTGATTCTCTACAGATAATACCACGCCCCCCCCGGCAGCTACGATTCTGGCACAGCCATCTGCACTGAGAGCTTTTTCGAGCTGGCAACGTTCAAGCTGGCGGAAAACACTCTCGCCATCTTCAGCAAAGATCAGTGCAATCGACTTACCGCTGCTTTCTTCGATTGATCGATCAAGGTCAATCAGCTGCCATCTTTTGCTGGCCGCCACCTCAAAAGCTGCGGCAGTCTTGCCAGCGGCCATAAAACCTGTAATCACTACTATTGTTGGTGTTGCCATAATAATAAAACAGGCGGCGGTAAAAACCGCCGCCCATCTCTTACATCTCTAACTGTTTATTTCAAATACTGATTAGCGAACCGGAACAACACCTGAAGGAAGGGTTGGCATCGGGCTCGGAGAAAACTGACCATTTACCGGCATTTCTGGACGAACCGGAACGCCACCGGAAGGATTAACATTGCCGTAACCGGGGTTGTAATTCGAGCCGTAACCAGGATTGTATCCGTTATAGCCGCCTGTATTGGGGAGATTGCCGCCACCAACAACATTTCTGATGACCATGGTCAACTGATTAATTCTCTCACCAGCAGCGCGACGCTCATTCATAACCAGATAGAACTTGATCTTGCTGATGCGTTTGTCAACTTCACCAATAAGTGAGTAATATGCTGGATCAATTTCAGATTTTCTTAGGGCTGACTGAGCATTGTTCAGATGGCCAATCGCAGAAACGTTATCCATCATAGACTGATCCATTGAGGATCTGCACATCTGCAAGTCAGACATAACCATCCATAACATGGCAATAACGGCCTTGTCATTCGGGTCTACCTGCATACCATCCATATTACCGGCAATTACCGGAGCAGTGGCAAATACAAGAACGGCCAGAAGTGCAATAATGATTTTTTTCATCTGAATCCTCCAGAGTTAAGCTTACCTGTCAAATATAACATATAGCTTTTCAAATCGGAAGGGTACCGAAAGTTTTTTTGCATTTTTGCCAAGTAGTCTTGATATATTTTACGAATTTACTTTATTTTGTAGAGGTTGCCAGTTAAACTGCAGCATGATCCTGCAAAACAAAATCAATGACTGACAAATGTGAGAGTCTGTACGCAATACGGAGTTTAGTTTGAATCCTTTCCCTTGCAATAGATCCGGCAAAATAAAGACCAGAATTTTTGCGCTCATTCTTTTGATGCTCAGCTGCAGCATGCTCATTGCAGCCTTTCGCTCTCTCAACCGGGATTTCCGCGGCATAGTCGTCAAGCGCACCGTCACATCTGGAGTTATCTCTAACCAGTATTATCTACATCTGAAAACAGATAGCCAGGATTTGAGTCAGGATGTGGTAATCAACACTCTTATTGAAAAGGAACAGCCTTCACATCACTATGGCGTATCTGCCTTCGTCTATGAGCGGGCACAACTTTTTGAAATTGTCTCAAAAAGAAGCCTGTCTTTCTCTATACACGTAGGCGGCGAGAAATTTTTCGACCTGGGACTGCTCTGGCTTATGATGAGTCTGGCAGGCATAGCCATCGCCATAACCATGCATTATCAAACGCTCGACACTAGATCGAGCCCCAAATACCAGTCTGAAGAAATCGACATACCAGGTCTTGAGTAAAAACCACCCACAACTGCTCATTTTTTACACAGCAAGTTAAATTTTTGCACAGTATCAGGTGTTTAAAATGGCTTATTTTGGGCAATCTCGATAGTCAGCTCTGTCAGAGACTTCATCTACAAAAACTGTAAATGACCGTCAAACCCGCTATAACACAGGCGAAAGAAGCGCGAGCCCTCTCAATGCATGGTGAAAACGCAAGTTGGCACGCTATTTGCATATACAGTATCGGAAGTTGTTTTTTTAACACAAATGGTGAAAAATCATGCAGACTCTATCACAAACAAAATATCAAGATTACATCCTGGTCAGGATCGACGAAAAGTCGAAACTTCAGGTGTGGGTTAAACTTCCGCCCTCTGGGAAATAACCCCCGCCTTTACATAATCCTGGCGCCTGTTTTCATGGAGACTTACTTCTCCTTGCAACGGGTGCCTGTTTTTTTTAGCCTGAACACAACCAGATATTCAGTGCCAATGCCTAAAAAAATTACGCCGGGCAGATTTTTACTCTGTCCGGCGTAAGGTCTCTGTCTTATACTTATCTACTGAGATATCGGAACGGATTTCGAACATTGCCGCCGCGGCGCACCTCAAAGTGAAGGTGCGAGCCAGTTGCAACTCCCGTGCTGCCAACGAAGGCAACCCGCTGACCTGAATTAACAGATTGTCCAACTTTTACTGCCGCTCTTGAACAGTGAGCATAAACAGTCTGTAAGTCAGAATTATGATCAATAATAACCACAAGGCCGTAACCACGACGCCAGCCTACATAACTGACTTTACCAGCCATTGCACTGGCAATCGAAGTGCCTTTACGGGCCACAATATCTACGCCTGTATGGAAGTGCATTTTCCTTGTTTTAGGGTGCCTACGATTTCCAAACAGCGAACTGACTTTACCCATAACCGGCATGATCATGTTTTTCGGGCCTGTAGTGTCGTTACCAGAAACAGAAGTCCTGTCGCGGTTCGGCAGAGAATACCTGCCTTCATTGCGCTGCACAACCTTAATTGCGTAAGTCTTCACTGCGCCCTTTTCAGACACTCCAGTGTCCAGGGTACCAAAAAAGTTAGTGGGGGATCTGGTTTCTTCCAGGTTGGGAATCGCATCCATGTTAGCCAGAAGGCCAACAGATCTTACACTTTTGAACGGAACAGCGAAAACCGTGGAACTGAAGAAGACTGCGAAACATAGCACAGTTATCAACGATTTTCGTTTCAAGGATTCATTTACCATCAATTTTATATCTCTCTTTGGTTAAGTTTTAAGAGTGCAATAGTTATACCCTTACTGGCGAACATTGTCAAGCCCGGCCACAACCTGCATGAAATCAGGAAGTCCCAACTCTCAGACAGTGAACACCATCCACCCTGAATATACCAACCCCTCTTTTTAACTTCTATGAGTGCCGTAACCTGTTACCTTCCGACAAACATTTTAGGACTGTCATAAAGTCATTCACATATTCTTATGATTTGACACTAATTTAGTATTGAACTATAACATCATTTAGTTATATTATTAGTGACCATGCGACCCCGCTGGCCGCTACAGAGTTATTACAACAATTCATCATACAAGCAGGTAAACAAACATGTGGGATTATACAAAATCAGTAATGGACCACTTTTCGAATCCGAGAAACGTCGGCAAAATTGAGAACGCAAATGGCGTCGGCGAAGTTGGATCTCTGGCCTGCGGAGACGCTCTCAAGCTATATCTCAAAATAGATCCTGAAACCGGAAAAATAGAGGAGGCGCGCTTCCAGACCTTTGGTTGTGCCAGTGCTATAGCAAGCGCATCAGCTCTTACCGAGATGGTAAAGGGGATGTCGATCGAAGAAGCATCCAAAGTCACTAATGATGATATCGCTCGTTTTCTTGGCGGACTCCCTGAGCAGAAAATGCACTGTTCTGTAATGGGCAGAGAGGCTCTTGAAGCTGCCATAGCCAATTTCAAGGGTGAAGAAATAGCTGAGCACGAGGATGCCACGGTTATCTGCAAATGCTTCTGGGTTGACGAACAGAAGCTGCGCGAAGTAGTTATTGAAAACAAGCTCAAAACCGTCGAGGAAGTCACCCATTACACCAAGGCAGGCGGCGGATGTGGCGGATGCGTGCCAGATATTAAGCGCATCCTCAATGATATCAATGGCACAAAGGCAGACGAACCAGTCGAAAAACCCCGCATGACGAACCTGCAGCGAATAAAGCTCATAACCGAAACCATCGAAACCAAAATAGCGCCAATCCTGCGCGCAGACGGCGGTGACATTGAGCTTGTCGATATCGATGGCTACGACGTTTACGTCAAACTGCACGGTGCCTGCGCTGGTTGTTCCGGTGCCAAAGCCACCCTGCAGAAAATAGTCCAGGAAACCCTGCGCAAGGAAGTCGATCCAGACATCAGCATAATTGAGGCCAGCAAATGACAGATTTTAAACAGGTATATCTCGACAACAACGCAACCTGCAAAACATCACCCGGCGTCGTCGAGGCTATGCTGCCATTCTTTGGCGACCTTTATGGCAACCCAAGTTCCATGCACTCATTTGGCGGCAGAGTCGCTGAGCACGTTATCAGCGCCCGCGCAAAAGTTGCTGCACTTCTCAACGCCTCACCCGAAGAGATTGTTTTCACCTCATGCGGAACAGAATCAGACAATCATGCGATCCGTGGCACACTCGAAGCCAACCCTGAGAAAAAACATATAGTCACCAGCAAAGTAGAACACCCGGCGGTACTCAACGTTTTTCGCTTTCTAGCTAAACGTAAGGGCTACAGAGTTACTGAACTCGGTGTCAACAAGCAGGGCGACCTTAATCTTGAGGAGCTCAAAGCCGCACTGACTCCAGATACAGTCCTGCTATCAATTATGGCAGCAAATAACGAAAGTGGCACTCTTTTTCCGATCGACGAAATTGGCGCCATAGCGCGGGAAAAAGGCGTAATTTTCCATACCGATGCTGTTCAAGCGGTTGGTAAAATCCCGGTCGATCTTAAAAAGCTGCCCGTCGATCTGCTTTCGCTCTCAGGACATAAACTCCACACCCCGAAAGGTATTGGAGCGCTCTACATTCGCAAAGGCACACGCATATCGCCATTCATAATCGGCGGCCATCAAGAACATGGAAGACGCGCCGGCACCGAAAACGTGCCCTATATAATCGGCCTGGGGCAAGCCTGCGAAGAAGCAATGAATGATATTTTCGAAGAAAACAACCGAGTGCGCAAGCTGCGCGACAAGCTCGAAACCGGCCTGATGTCGCAGATCTCGCACGCACACATCAACGGCAACCCACAATGGCGCCTGCCCAACACCAGCAACATAGGCTTCGAGTTCATCGAAGGAGAAGCCATCCTTCTGCACCTCAGTGCCGCCGGCATCGCCGCAAGCTCAGGTTCAGCCTGCACCAGCGGCAGTCTCGAACCTTCACACGTTCTGATGGCAATGCAGGTGCCATTCACTTATGCTCATGGCTCGGTCAGATTCTCGCTTTCGAAGTTTACGACCGAAGACGAGATCGATTACGCGCTCAAAACCATACCGCCAGTTGTCCAGAAACTGCGCGACATGTCGCCATTCTACGACCCAAAGAAATAACTGAAGGCAAGTACAAAAGCACCGGGTAACAAAGCCCGGTGCTTTTTTTTACAGACTATATAGTATGCGGCTGAGCGACGAGCCCCGTTCAGCAACTAAAACTTCTGGCGGATAAGATCGGCAATCTTGCCTGGCACCAGATCATTGATATTGCCGCCGTAGCGTGCAACTTCCTTGGCGATACTTGAACTCAGAAAGGAATACTTTGGCGAAGACATTAAAAACACCGTCTCAGTATCGGGCGCCAGCTGATGATTAACCGAAAACATCTGCATCTCGTATTCATAGTCTGAAACGGCACGCAGTCCTCTGACAATCGCACATGCGCCAGCACTGCGACAAAAGTCCACAAGCAGGCCATTAAAATGGATGACCCTTATGTTTTCGTGCCCTTTGATTACTTCGCTGATCATTTCGACCCGCTCTTCGGGCGAAAACAGGCATTTCTTGGCCGGATGAACCAGCACCCCGACGATGATATGGTCAAACAGCACAGAAGCGCGCTGAAGAATATCAAGATGCCCGTTGGTAAAAGGGTCAAAACTGCCCGGATAAATAGCTACTCGCATTTTCTACCTTTTAATAAAATCCAGAATATCGTAGCCGAGCTGCTGCAGCAATCCTCTGAATGCCACGATCGGAAATCCCACGACATTGAAGTAACAACCTTCAACTCTCTCTACAAATAACGCGGCATGACCCTGTATGCCGTAAGATCCAGCCTTGTCGTAAGGCTCTTTTGTGTCTAAATACATATCGACATCTTTTCGCGACAGTTCACGAAAAAAAACATGTGTCACCTCAGAGCAGCTAAGGGTGCGAAAACCCTCGGCATCCACCACCGAAACACCCGTAATAACACGATGTCTGCGCCCCGAGAGAGAAAACAGCATTTCGGCAGCATGGTCGCGGTTGCGCGGCTTGCCCAGAATGCTGTCGCCCTGCACGACAATGGTGTCAGCACCGATTACAATTCCGCTGCGCAGAGCCCCCGACGCGTGAAAAGCCTTTAGACCAGCCAGCTTGGCAGCAGCCTGCTCGGGCGTGAGATCAATCATATCAGCAGTCTTTTCCTCATAGGGGGATTCGATAGCTTCAAAATCAATACCAAGTCCGGCTAGAATTTCGCGGCGTCTCGGCGACTTTGAGGCAAGATAAACAGGTGGCAGATTGTGTGACATTACGGGGTTCTCCTTAACAGCTCCTGAGTCACTCTGGCCACGATCAACCCGGAAGGCAGCGCCACCCAGATCATCAATGCCAGATGTAACCCGATCGACATGTTCGATGCAAACATGAACTGCACTACGGCAAGTTGTGCAAAATTGTTAACCAATGCGCCGAAAACACTTAGAATCGCCAGTCCGGCGGCGGGAAAAATCTTGCGCAACACGGTCATGGAAAACGCAGCACTGGTTGCCCCGGCAAAGGATATCAGATGTAACGGCGACAGCAGACTGCCCATGAATACGGCCGCCACTGCGGTCCTGAATACCGCCACAGTCATGGCAGCCGATGCCGAAAGTCGCAACAACGCATAAAGAGTCATTGCATTGGCAAGCCCCGGCTTCAGCCAGGGCAGAAAGCGTGGCAGCGGCGATTCAACAACCTGCAATGCCGCAGCTGAAGCAACCAGAACTGCTGTAAGTGTGAGTCTAGCTGTTCTGCCATGCATGTCTGCTCGCGCGTATGTATTCGCTTGTAGTTCCTGTGCTGTCATCTGGTTACTGCATCGATTTCTGAGCTGGCGGCGGCGGTCGGGTCGACAATTATGCCGTTTGGCACGCATACCAGGCTCGAATTGTCGGTCCAACCCATGTTAACACAGACCTTGCAGGGACATGCCGAAGATACGATGCGGATCTTACCGCCATCCCCCCACTCTACCGTGGCTGGGCCAATCTTGCCATTGACCTGTATGGGCTGTGCCTGCGGGCCACTAAAAACAAGTTTCTGCGCCGGGTCGGTAAAAATCCTTATCTTACAGGCGCCCCTGAAGCTGACCGGTTGGTCATAATAATGACCGACCCAGGCGACAAGCGAGATTGCCAGCAGTCCGGCCAGAACAAGCCAGTCATGCCGGCCTGCGAACAGAGGTGGCACCAATTTGTTCATTCTGTCTTAACCTGGCTGAAATAATGCCGTCCGGCACTGCTCAGATGAATCGTGCCGGTCGCGGTAAGAAACAGAACTGGCAGATTGCGCTCTTCGACCCATTTGAAGGCAATTTCTGGCGGCATCGCAAACACCGCAGTGCTCAGAGCATCAGCCGCGATCGGCTCACTGGCAATAAGTGTCACTGACGAGTAATAATCAACAGGTCGGCCGCTGTGCGGGTTCATGATGTGCCCGTAACGAACGCCAGCCACGGTGATAAAGCGCTCGTAGTCGCCGGATGTCGAGATGGCAAGTGGCGAGCGTGATTCGATAAGCGCAAGGTTCGTTTTATCTCGCGGGTCGAGCACCGCAATGCGCCACGGCGTGTTATCAGGTTTCTGGCCCTCAAACCAGATGTCGCCAGCATCGTCAATTAAAAACGCTGTACATCCTGCCTCTTTGAGAGCTTGAGCCGCTTTTCCGATGGCATAGCCACCGGCTATGCCGCCAAGATCGAGCAAACTGCCTGAGGCCAATACAAAACCATCTCCATTCTGCCTGAGAATCTTATCAAGACCGCAAAAATTCTGCAGCAGTTCATTGAGTTCTACCTGTTCAGGCAGCCGACCGACGCCGGAATAAAAGCCATAAGCCTTCTGCAGACAGGCAAATGACGGGTCGAAATAGCCTTCTGATAGAGCATAATAGTCGGCTGAGAGTTTCAATAGTGGCGTCAGCGACGATTCGACGGCAAGATCACCTCTTTGATTCAGCCTGGCAAGCTCTGAGTCTGGCAGATGAAAAGATGCCAGTTTCTCGACTTCAGCAAAAGCAGCAAAGCCAAGGTCAACCGCCTTTGCAGCTTTGTCAGAATAGGCTCTTATGGTGATCAAAGTATCCATAAGAATGCGACTCTCGACAAAAGGTTGTTGCGCCTGTTCTCTTGTAAGCGAAACAAATACAATGAACAACACAACGATTGCCAGAAATATTCTTGTCCTGATATCTGCCATGATAACGCTTCTGCCTAAGCCTGCCACTGCTGAAAGTTTTCGCAGTCAAGACGCAGAGTTCACGAAAAATAAAACCGTGCTGACTGCTCAATGCAGCTTAAACAAAATACTTTGACCGGCAGCAAATAATCAACCGTCAAATTTTTCCAGACAGCATATTCCGATGATTTAACATCGCCGATAACATCACAGAGGTTACGAAAGCCATATCAGCATTACATGTGAATTACAAAGAAAAGTATTTTAACCAGTAATTACTGATCACACCAAAACAGCTTGTATCAAGGACAGCGATAGGTTAACATCCATAAGCTTGGGCGTATCATTCCGCGTCATTCCGGCAGTCGAAACAATATAAAAGTTTTCTGCGCCAACATCTGATACTCAGCAAAATTAGCCACCAACGGCAGTAAAGAGAATAAAATGAACACAATCGATTCCAACGTTCAAATCAACAAAACAGGCAAATCAATAACCCAGCGACTCCTTGATATTGTCGAAAAAATTGGCAACCGACTACCCCATCCGGTAACAATTTTTGTGATTTTCAGTGCGCTCGTGGTAATACTTTCTGAAGTAGCGGCCAGATATGGGGTTGCAGTAACCTTTACCGCGGTCGATAAAACCACCAAAGATGTTCTAGCTGTCAGCCTGTTGAGCGCAGATGGAATCAGGTATATTTTTTCATCAGCAGTAACCAACTTTACCGGTTTCGCGCCACTCGGCACAGTGCTGGTAGCGATGCTCGGCGTTGGCGCAGCTGAATCGACCGGTTTGATTCGCGCAACTCTGCGTCAGCTGGTATTAAGCACGCCGGGACATCTGATAACAGCCACTGTCGTATTCGCCGGAATCATGTCAAACATTGCTTCAGACGCTGGATATGTCGTGCTTGTTCCGCTCGGAGCCCTGGTCTTTTTAAGTGTGGGCCGGCATCCGCTGGCCGGCCTGGCCGCAGCCTTTGCTGGCGTTTCTGGAGGTTTTAGTGCCAATCTGCTTGTTGGAACGCTTGATCCACTGCTTGGAGGCATCAGCACCGAAGCGGCGCGCTTTATCAACCCGGCATACGTGGTTGAACCCACTGCCAACTGGTATTTCATGATTGCTTCGACTTTTTTGATCACTCTGATCGGAACATGGGTAACTGAAGCAATAGTAGAACCGCGCCTGGGTAAATACCACGGGGAACACGAAGAACAGATAGAACAGCTGGAAAAGCATGAGACCAGAGGACTTGTGGCTGCAGCAATTACAGCGCTTGTCTTTGTGCTTTTCGTTGCACTGCTGATAGTGCCGGAAGGTGGCGTTCTGCGCAACCCACAGACAGCCGAGATACTTGGCAGTTCACCGTTCATGGCCGGTCTGGTGCCACTGATCGCTTTGTTTTTCTTTTTTCCGGGCCTGGCCTACGGTATCGCGGCCGGCACAATAAAAAATGATAAAGACATTGCCCGCGCCGTAGGTAAATCGATGAACACAATGGGTGATTACCTGCTGTTGGCATTTGTCGCCGGGCAGTTTGTCGCTTATTTCGCCAAAACGAATCTTGGCACAATAATAGCAGTTACCGGCGCAGATTTTCTCAAAGCGACAGGCATGACTGGGATTCCACTTATTGTTGCATTTGTATTAGTGTCGGGTTTCATTAATCTGTTTATCGGCTCAGCCTCCGCCAAATGGGCAATTATGGCACCGGTTTTCGTACCCATGTTCATGGTTCTGGGCTACTCTCCCGAGTTAACTCAGCTCTCATACCGCATTGGCGATTCAGTAACCAATATAATATCGCCGCTCATGGCTTATTTTGCGGTTATAGTCGCCTTTGCTCAGAAATACGAAAAGGATATCGGACTCGGAACCCTTATATCAGTTATGATCCCCTACTCTTTCTCTTTCATGATAGGCTGGACACTCATGCTGATCGCCTGGCTCTACGCCGGTCTGCCGCTAGGTCCCGGAGTCCATGCGCTCCTGCCTTGAGCAAAGGGCTGTTTTAGAACTTTCAACCACCAACCACCAGATAAACCTGTTTTTCTGCCTGCAAACTCGGAACGCAGATAAAAACAGCAGTTCTGACATTTTCATACAATACCAGACGATTATATTGCGAAATGCAAAACGCGACTATTGACATACGCATTCCATTTCGTGTATTTAAGATCGTGCAATAAATCGTAAGAAATTTAAAGAGGCGAAGCTGATGATAAAAGAACCCTCATCAAAATGGACCTTTCTGACCAATCATGCTCATGTACTATTATGTCTGGCAAAGGCGCCTGATATGCTAATGAGAGATCTGGCAATCAAGACCGGAATAACTGAAAGAGCTGTTCAGCGTATAATCGCAGAGCTCGCTGAGGAAGGGTATGTTGATATTGAACGATCAGGACGTCGTAACACATACAAAACACATGGCGAAAAAAATCTGAAACACCCAGTCGAGTCGCACCGACATGTGGCAGACTTGCTGCTTTTGATTGAAAATAATCCAACAATGGGTTTGACCGAGACATAAACAACAGACTGAAGAAAACATTGGGGGCAGACCTATGAGTAATCGATGGATTATTTTAGCCGCCGGGGTAGTTATGCAGACTATTCTGGGTGGAATATATGCGTGGAGCACGTTTACTCCATGGTTGGAATTAAGTCATGGAATCAGCAAAGGACAGAGCGCTTCCATTTTTGGGTTGACCATTGCTGTTTTTGCGTTAGTGATGAATCTTGCCGGCAGAGTTCTAACAAAAAGAGGGCCGCGATTTACTGCCAGTATTGGTGCAGTTCTATTCATGTGCGGGTATCTGTTTGCCTCTTTTTCCAACGGCTCTTTTCCACTGTTAATGCTCAGTCTGGGATTGGTGGTTGGGGCCGGCATTGCTTTCGGATATGTTTGTCCACTGTCTGTAGGAATGAAATGGTTTCCTGAGAGAAAGGGCCTGGTGACGGGTGTGGCTGTTGCCGGATTTGGAGGTGGAGCAGTAATTCTTTCTTCTGTTTCTCAGCATTTTATCCTTGGTGGAATGGAAGTATTAGAATTTTTTCGTCTCTACGGATTACTGACTGGAATAGCGCTACTGGTCTCCGCTTCATTTTTAGCTGATCCCGCGCCAAGAAAGAGGATACCAAAAGGAAAAGGGAAGGAAGAAGTCTACTCTGTCCCGTTCGCCATCATTATGCTTGGAATGTTCGCTGGCACTTTTGCCGGATTGCTGATTGTTGGCAATCTAGCTCCATTAGGGATTAAAGCGGGCTTATCAGAGGGTCAGGCTGTGTCGGCAGTTGCAATATTCGCGATTGGAAACGCAATTGGCCGAGTTGTCTGGGGGCAAATGTTTGATTATCTGAGTTATAGATGTATTCCTTTATCTTTGGGCTGTTTCAGCATTTTCAGTTTACTGCTTCTACTTCCCCTTCCGGTTTGGATGCTTCTTCTCACTATTGGGTTGCTTGGCTTTTGTTTTGGAGCAAATTTCGTTGTTTATGCATCCACAATCTCTAATGTTTTTGGTGTAGAGTCCTTTCCCAGGCTCTATCCGATATGCTTTCTGGCCTACGGCGTGGCGGGAATTGTTGGGCCTGGTATTGGTGGTTATCTGGCCGATTATACTGGTTCATATAACACGGCCTTGTATATAAGTGCCGCCATTGTTTTTTTGGCGGGTGTTCTGGCAACTATCAAGCTGGATACCTTTGAGCTCAAACAGCTGGAAGGTGATGTGACACCAGACGAAGAAGTCCTGATTTCAGAGGACCTGAAATACAACATCTGCTCTGATACTTACAAGGGCTTGAAAGCAAGCACGTCGAAAGCATACCCCAGGGCTAGTTTTCAGTAAGTTGACTTTACAGAGCCATAAATATAACCTTAGAATAAAGCAGCAGGCTTATAACCTGCTATGATTTTCTTTCCCGGAGTATTTCATGATTCGAACAATCTGCAGCAGGTTTAACAAAGAAGCAGATTTCATCGCGATCATACCCGTTTATCAATGTCTTTTACCGAAAAACATTCAAAAGATCGGATAAAGAAAAATGAAAAATCCAGAAATGTTGATTATTGGCCTGATACTTATTGGCGTTGCTGCCTATTTTTTTTATCGCTGGTATGTGCTACGCAAAAAACTCATTGATATAATCGCCACGCCGACATCAAAAATTGGAACACTGCTCAATGCTAAAAAGAACTCGGGTAACATTGTCGAGGTTAAAGGAAAGCTGGTTTCGGACGAGGATCTGCTCAAGTCGCCATATGCAAATCGCGACTGCGTTTACTACCATTCAACCGAGAAAGACAAGGTTCGCGAAGTATCTCAGCCCGCCGGCTCGCGCCACAAGTCAACACGCATCTACTTCAGTGTTTCCTCAGAAGTAAAAAGTGACAGGAAATTTTTTGTTGAGGATACTACAGGCAGAATTGCCATCGACCCCGAAGGTGCCGAGGTAGACGGCCTTATCGTTCATAAAACCATTGAACCGGTAGGCGGCGGAGAAAGCAGCGGCTTTTTTGGCAGCATGTTTGAGCCCTGCGGCGAAAAAATCATAGCCGTTCTCAAAGAAGAAGAAATTCTGCCCCCCAATCGCCAGGCCTACGTGATAGGCGAACTGTTTGTTGGCAGCAAAGGCCCGTTCATTGCCAGTTCTCCGGCAAAAGACAAGACGTTTTTCATATCGCTCAAATCAGAAGAAGCTCTGGTTGGTTCCGGGCAGCGCGAAATGAATTTTCTGACGATTGGCTGGGCGTCGTTTACCGCTGCAGGGCTGGCCATGATCGTCATGGCACTTTAGTACAGGTAAAAAAATACATTCATGAATTTTCTAAAAAAATTTTTCAGCTGTCGCGTCTGCCGGGGAATAACATCGCTGCTGCTTGCTGCCGTGATCTGGCTGCCAAACTCTCACCGCCTGTTTGACCAGCCCGAAAGCAATTACATTTCTCAGGGAAAAATTGCGCCTAATGCCAGAGCAATCGCGAGCCGGCACATTAAACTGTGGACTGACCCAGAACTTCGCACAATTGAGCTCGCAAAAATGCGATCGCGCAATGCTGAATGGGATTTTATGGCACGCTGCTTTTTTGTCTGGTCACTTGCCAACATGGGACTAAGCGAGCCAGCGATGACATCGACTGTTTTGCCAGTCATGGACAGCATTATCGATGAGACAATCAGTCTCGAAGAAAAAAATGGCATTCACTTTTTTCTGATGCCGTATTCTCATATTTCAGAATTCAAGATACAACCTCCCAGATCAATCTTTATTGACGGCGAAATCGCCCTCATGATCGGCCTGCGCAGATTACTCGAAGAAAAACCGGAGTATAAAATACTTCATCGTGAGCGTATTGAGATAATGCTGCAGAGAATGGAGCAGAGTCCGGTGCTTTGCGCCGAAAGTTACCCTGACGAGTCCTGGCTTTTCTGCAACAGCATTGCTCTGGCGGCGATCAAAGTTGGCGACTATCTCGATGGCACCGATCATTCTGAATTCTTCCAGAACTGGCTAAAAAGCGCAAAAGAGAATCTTATCGACAAAGAAACCGGTATGCTGGCCTCTTCTTTTGATTTTGCCGGCAAAACCATTTCAGATGGCCCTGAGGGAAGCACCATCTGGCTGGTAGTCCACTGCTTAAAGCTGATTGATCCGAAATTTGCTGAAGAACAGTATTGGCTGGCCGTAAAAAACCTGAGGACAGGTGTCGGCGGCTTTGGCTATGCCTACGAATGGCCGGGCGGCAAGGGGCACGACGACGTTGACTCTGGACCCATTATTCCACTGTTAAATCTTTCGGCGGGTTCAACCGGGCTTGCATTTCTTGGTGCAGCTTCGTTTGACGACAAAGACTATCTGGCATCTCTATATCGTTCTCTTGGATTGGGCGCTTTTCCTGTATATGACGAAACCGGGGTTAAGTATTGCGCCAGCAACGCAGTTGGAGACGCCGTATTGCTCTATTCAATCACCCAGGGTCCCGCCTGGAAAGTTATTATGAATGGCAGGCCTGCAAATGACCAGTAAATTATTCAACCCGTTTAAAGTTCGCTTCTTTTCTGCTCAAAGCTTTATGGCACGCGGCATACTGATCCTGATCGTTTTTGCAATACTGCATTTGTTGGGTTTGCGCGAATACACCAGCTTTATCAGCGGCACAACTTCTGGCAGCTTTGGCGATCTGCTTGGTATCAGCTATTTCCTGGCCTATTCTTTCGCCCTGTTCGTAGCGCCAGTCTTACTCATTGCGGCAGCATTCATGAAAATTTTCAGCCGCCTGGCCGGTGCTGAAGACTGATAAACTTATTTTCTGGGTTACATCCCAATTACACAGGTGGCAGAACCTCTTCGTAGCCAGCCAGCAGCTCCGGATTCCTGGGATAGAGAACACTGCGCATACCCACCAGGTTTCGGGGCGCCCCACCCTGCATGGCTATTTTAAAAACGCTTTCTTCATCTTCTACCCAGGCACCACCAATAACATCCACTCCAAAATCAAAAAGAGCCGAGCTCATTGGCACTGACGGTCCGACCACGATAAACACTGCTCCAGGTTTCTTCAATGCCAGCAGCCCCTCAATTGTATCGTTAAGGCAGGTAACTCCCGTCATGGCGACCACATCAGCCTGCGGAATAATTCTAACCGCATCTTCTGCGTTCAGATCGCCTTCCTGGGGCCTTTTCTCGATAATATGAAATTCAGCTGCGTTCCTGCTGATGTTTTCCATGTGGGGAAAATGGCCAACCACAGCGACCCGCTTACCCTTGCCCAGGTGCGCCGCCAGTTCCAGCGCGTTGCCGCTGAAATACTTTTTACCATCCAGAGGAAGTGCGCCGTTAATGGCTGAAATGGCAAATGACCGTTCGATGCCATGAAGTGATTCCGTCCAGGAAAGGACCTTCTTCAAACCAAGAGTCTCAATCTCGCCGAGATGGGAAACAGGCAAATTAGTCTTGAAGTCAAAAATACGGTCGTCACTCAACGTCATACAGACCCCGAGCCGCTTTGACATAACGGTAGTAACGAAAGCAAAGGTGCCCACCTTCTGAAGAGGCAAAGCAAAATGCTCCGCCGGAATGGTAGATTTAACAGCTTCCAGTATCAACGACATAAGAAACCTCCCGATCCGCAAAGTATGTCATAGTAGCATTGTTTACGAGAAGAAACCGCGATTCAGTGGTCAATCAGCACCTATAATTACACTTGAAGCTTTAATAATAGCATAGGCTTCCTTGCCAACCTTCAAACCAAGGTTTTCGCAGGATGTTTTGGTAATTATCGACGAAATTTCTTTTCCTGGAGCAATTTCTATGATCACTTCTGAATTTACCGCACCCACTGTAATCGACTTAACAACACCCTTGAGAACATTCCTGGCACTTACTTTCATTTGACACTCCTCTGTATTTTTTTCGAACGTAACACTAACTCTTTTAAATTGCCGCAATCGCCTTAAAAACAAGCTCTCCCTCATCATTACTGATCGCTTTGACGCGAATGCCAAAATGATCCGCCAGCAACTTCTCGTTTATAACCTCGTACGGCTTTCCATCCGCCACAATGCGCCCATCAGACATTACAATCACCCTGTCGGCAAAATGCAATACGTCATTTGGCTCGTGCAAGGACATCAAAAGCGTAACTTTTCGCGTTTCTGATATTTTTTTTACCAGATCCATAACGATAAACCGGTTTCTAAAATCCAGATGGGTGCTGGGCTCATCCAGAATCAGAATCTCGGAATCCTGGGCCAACGACCGGGCAATCAGCGCCAACTGCATCTCACCACCCGAAAGTGTGTTATACGGCCTGTCCATAAATCGATCAGCTCCGGTCTCCTGAGCGGCTTTTTCAACACTGTGCAAATCCTTGTCGCTCGGATTCCCAAACAATCCAATACTTGAGTAACGACCCATTAAAATAAAATCTCGAGTCAGAAAGGGAAAAAGCGGCTCATGCTTCTGAGGCACCAACGCTATCTTTCGTGCAATCCCGCAGCGGTCAAGCTTCTTTAACTCTGCGTCATTAAGCTTGACCGACCCCTCATAATTCCTGATCAGTCCAGCCAGAACATTGAAAAAAGTGGTTTTTCCAGCGCCATTATGCCCGAGAATCGCAACTTTTTCGCCCACCTTAATTTCGCAGCTAAGGCCTTTTAAAACCAAAGAATCCTTTGAATAGCCAAATTTCAGATCCCTGATTGTGATATGCGGTGCGTTATTCAACTCCATATCGCAGCCTCCCGCTTTCTCAGGAAATAGATGAAGAATGGCGTGCCGATAATTGCGGTAATTATTCCCACTGGAATTTCTCCAGAAGTGGCTGCCCTGGCGATGTTATCGGCAACCAATAGAAAGGCTGCACCGAGAAAGGCAGATAACGGCAACACATCATTGTGGTTAGGCCCTGAAATTGACCTGGCAATATGCGGTATAACCAGTCCAACCCAGCCGATAACACCACACCTGGCAACTCCAGACCCCACAGAAACAACCACGAGAAAAAGAAAGAAAGCTTTCCACTTTTCAGTTTCCATGCCTAGAAACGATGCTTCACGATCGCCCATGGACAAAATGTTTAACTGCCATGAAAAAACCACCATCAGCAAAAGGCTCACAGGAATCACATAAATAACCGGGTTGAGACTGTTCCAGTCGATGGAACCAAAACTGCCCATCATCCAGAATGTCAGGGCTGGCAACTGGGTATCAGTGTCTGCAGCATATTTTAAAATCCCGACCATGGAGGTAAAAAATGACGAAATGATTACTCCCGAAAGAACCAGCGAAAGGCGTGGAGTAAAGCCCCCTGGGTGTCTGGCAATTAGAAAGGCTGCCATTACCGCAACGAATCCTCCCAACGCCGCCAGAACATCAATAGCATAGGGAATCTGCGAAAAGTATACAATAGCAATACCCGCTCCAAATGAAGCTCCTGAAGATACGCCGAGAATAAACGGGCTGACCAGAGGATTGCGAAAAATCCCCTGAGATACGGCGCCAGCAACTCCCAGGGAAGCCCCGACCAGTAGAACCATGATTATTCTTGGCAGCCGCAGAGAAAGTAGAACGACATCTTCATACTTTGCTATTTCCGGGAGGGGCGTCTGAAAAATCTTCGAAACAAGTATTGCAAGTATCTTTTGCGGAGCAATATGAAAATTTCCCAAATTTAGAGAAAAATAGATCAGACCCAGCAAAATTCCTGTAAACAAAGCATATTTAGAAGCACGCCGCATCTCTCGACTCCCAAACCTTAACTCTTGTAACTACTTTATCATACTTAATGGACTTCTCTAACAATTTCCTGATATTGTCTGCTATAATACACCCGGACTGATAAACAAGCAAAACGTATCTGGAGAGCACCATGATTAATTTGTTTCGTAATCCCATCGCCATAGTGGTCTGTGTGCTTGTATTTTTTACATCAGCACTGATCCACTCTGAAGAAATACTGCAAAGCGCGCTTCCTTCAGATACCTCAGCAAAAACCCCTGAAAGAATAGTTGTTCTTTATCCCATGCCATTTGGCATCGTTTTTGTTCTGGATCTGGAGGATCGCATTGCGAGCATCCCCAAAATGCAAATTGGTATGCCAGACAACAAACTCGGCAAGTTTTACTTAACCTTTGCCCCCGGGCTGGCCAATGCGGTTGATGTTGGCCTGTCAAGCAGCCCTAACCTTGAAACACTCCTCAAAACCGACCCTGATCTTGTTCTTGGTTCAGAAACCGACGAGCATTCAAGTACAGCCCTGAAAGTCCTGCGGGAGAACAAAGTTCCCATTCTTCTGCTAAAGGGCGGATTTGGTTCGGTAGAAGAATGGCTTAGCGCCATAAATAAAATGGGAAAGGCCACAGGACGACTGGAAAGGGCACAGCAATACGATGCCTTCTTCAGGCAGCGACTTAAGCTGGTGCAGGACAGGCTGGCAGAAGTTCCATTGGCAAAACGCCCAAAAGTTGCCCTGTTAAATACAGCTGGCAGCCAAATGATCATTCGTGGCAGTCGAACCTCTTTTGCCTATGACCTGATAAGCCTGGCAGGCGGCAGGCTTATGGAAAAGGGCGACGATCCCGCCGAATCTGCCGGATGCGCAGAGTTGATGTTTGCTTTTGATCCCGACCTGATTATCGATGATTCAAAAATAGACGTTTTTTACAAAGCAAGCTGGTGGAACTCGTTAAGAGCAGTGCAGGAGAAAAAAGTATACAAGACTCCTGCCGACGATAAGCAGGCCTGGATTACCAACTGGTTTTTAAGCACATATTCGCCAGTTGGCTTATTGTGGCTGGCAAAAATTATTCATCCCGAAAAGTTTAAAGATATCGACCTTCAGGCAGAGCACAAAGCCTTTTGTCAGATGATGTATGGCAGATCATTTCCCCATGCCGGGACTGGATTTGCGGAAAAGTAACTGTTTAAGCCTGAGATCGCAATGAGTCATTTGCAACTGATCAAACTGGAGAAAAGGAAAAGGGATTTATGAAGCTCATCACAGTGGCAGGGCCACCCTCATCCGGAAAAACCTCGGTAATTCTGAAACTGGTTGAGTCTATGCAAGTGAATGTGAAAGAAATAGGTGTAGTTAAATTCGACTGCCTGACTTCTTTTGACAATTTGCGCTACGAAGAGGCCGGCATTCGCGTCGAGACGGGCTTTTCGGGAAAGCTTTGCCCTGACCATTTTTTCGTCAGCAATATTGAGTCGGCCGTCGAATGGGGCATTAAATCAGGATTTAAAATTCTGATCACCGAAAGTGCGGGACTTTGTAACCGCTGTTCACCTTACATTCAGGGGATTCTTTCTGTGTGTGTGATCGACAATCTTTCTGGTGTCAACACTCCCCGCAAAATAGGGCCCATGCTGAAAATGGCCGATGTCGTGGTAGTAACCAAGGGTGACATCGTATCACAGGCCGAAAGAGAGGTTTTTGCCTTTAACATTAGACAGGTAAATACTTCTGCCAGAATTTTCTTTGTAAACGGCATTAATGGGCAGGGAGCGTTCCTGCTTGCCAAACACCTGCAGGATACCAGAGAGGTGACGAGCCTGCGTGACATGAAACTGCGCTTTACCACCCCGGCAGCCGTTTGTTCTTACTGCACAGGGGAAATAAGAATTGGCGAAGAGTATCAAATGGGAACCATGAAAAAAATGGAGTTTAAATAAATTGTCAGCAGATAATCTACTGGAAATGGTTTTAACTGTGCCACTCAGCAAGATCACGCAGGACTACCCGTTCTGCAAAGACTTTTTCCTGAATCTGCGCATTCTGGATGTTGACTGGGAATTACCCCTTGAGCAGGCTTTAGGCAAGACAAATGAAGAGGCAATCACTGATTTTGGCCTCGACAAGGGCATGATTCTGCGCGATTTCTGCCAATTCCTGGAAACCTTCGGCAATAACTCGGGAAAGAATGTCGATATAAAATCCCTGACCATCACCGGCGGACACGACAAATCAGGGTCAGGCGAAATTGCTCAGTGGACTGCTTCGGTTGGTGAGATCATCAGTATAGTTGGCCCCACAGGATCAGGCAAAAGTAGACTCCTGGCAGATATTGAATGCCTTGCCGATGGCGACACGCCAACAGGCAGAAAAATTTTGGTAGACGGTAGAAGGCTGACAGATAATGAACGTTTTGAGATGGACGGAAGGCTTGTAGCGCAGTTGTCGCAGAATATGAATTTCGTCATGGATCTGACAGTAAAGGATTTTCTCGAAATGCATGCGGGAAGCAGGTTCTCGAAAGATGTCAGCGGAACAATTGATCGCTGTTTCGATTGTGCCAATGAGCTTGCCGGAGAAAGGTTCAGCCGGGATACAAAATTGACGCAGCTCAGCGGCGGGCAATCAAGAGCGCTTATGATTGCTGACACGGCTTATATGAGCAGTTCGCCTATCGTTCTGATTGATGAGATTGAGAACGCAGGCATAGACCGTCGCCGGGCCATTTCTATCCTGGCGCGGAAAGAAAAGATTGTTTTCATATCTACACACGACCCGCTTTTGGCCTTGAGCGCAGATAAACGCATCGTCATAAAAAACGGTGGTGTCAGCAAAATAATCGAAACCTCCACAGAAGAAAAAGGCTGCCTGGATTCCATTGAAAAATTGGATGCAACCTTATTCAGATTAAGAAACAGTCTTAGACAGGGACAAGAAATAAAAATGGAAACAGTAAAGGACCAGGAGAATTAGAATGTGGGAAATTTACGATAAACTGATCAATGGGATACCTGAAGACTGGAAGGCAGAGGAAGTAGTAAGAGGAAGTTCTTATTGCTATGTAAAAAGCAACAACGGGCTCGGTATCGCCGAGCTAAGTCGCTATGACTACCGAATGCCTATGTTCACCAAAAATATTGAAGGCTCCTCATTAAGAGAATTAGCTGTGTGCGTAAAATCCTGGAATTTTTACGAAGCCGCCGTAGGCCTTGCCGCTATTAATGCCTACTATAACAACATTGAAGTCGCCAGAAAAGCTGGTGTCACAATCGGTGATTCAATGCATGTAGAAGACAGGATTTATGATCCATTTATCATGTCTCAAAACGAAATTAGAGGAAAAAAAGTGACTGTCTTAGGTCATTTCCCTCACATCACAACATTGCTGGCTCCAATCTGCGAAATGAAAATCATCGCGGGCGAAATTCCACAAGACGATGACTACCCTGTCACAGCCGTGGAATACCTGCTCCCGGAAAGCGATTTTGTCTTCATTGGCAGCTTAAGCCTTATTGATAAAACTTTTCCAAGACTTCTTGAGCTTTCAAAGAATGCGCAAAAAGTAACCGTAGTAGGCCCCTCAACAACTCTTGCTCCACTGCTCTTTGATTACGGAGTCAGAGACCTGTCAGGCTTCATCGTCAAAAATTTCGACAAGGCAACCCGCATGATCAAAGGCGCAGAAAATGGCAAAATATTCTCAACCGGGCAGAAAGTCTCTTTCAAAAACACCCGGATTCGCTGAATCAATAAGCCTGACCTGGCTGGCAAACTGCATTTTCCGGGCCAACGAGTTCCCAAAACTGCGACCAACAAAGAATGCGACACACTGTACCGCAACCCGGCAAAGCAAGCGCTTCGGCAATTTTCTCAAGGTTCTCAGCAACGGTCTCAACAACACGATCTTAAGATCTAACCTGTCCTTCTTCGGCATTTTAAGCAACTCAAGAAAAAGACTTTTAAGTTTTTTATTCTGACACGTCGCAAAAAAGGTTTTAACTGCGGCATGAAAATTCGCACGGACAAACATACGAGCTTGACATTACAGGCATATGCCAATAAGCTCTGCTGTTGGGTATTTTTTGCAGGGGGTTTCCTGAAAGTGGAGCGTCTCATTGAAGATACCTATTTGATCATCTGGTGTTTGAGACAAATTTATGAATTGGCAACACACAAATATTCTGGCGCAACTGTTAAACGAAGGGAACTGCATGGCTGAAAAGTATTCAAAACTGAATTTTATCATTATTATTGCCGGGATTTTATCTATGTTTCTGCTGCTATATTATGTTTTTGGCAGTACCCATGATGGCATTTACGCTATCGCCAAAGTCAAAAGCATTCAGGAGATCAAAACAGAAGAAGTCGAGACTAACGAAAAGACATTCAAGATCGAACTTGATTTTTTGACGGGCCCCTATGCCGGAAAAACTATGAATGCCGAGCACTTTGAAATTCCAGGTTCTGTCTACAACCTTGATTTGCAGAAAGGCGAAACGATTCTTGCGATAGCCGAGAAGCAGGACGATCAGCTGCTCATTGGAGTTGACGAGCATTTCAAGTCCAGGTGGCTGATGTTTTTATCAATGATAATAATTCTGGTTATCGCAGCAATAGCAGGAATCAGCGGCGTCAAGGCCATGCTGGGCCTGTTTTCTACGTTGATTATTATCTTTGTAGTAATGGCCAGGCTTCTGCTGCAGGGAGTTTCTCCGATACCACTTGTTATTGGCTGCTCTTTTGCGATCATTGCAATCAACATTCTGATTATCGCCGGGCGCACCCGCAAAGGGCTCATTGCCGGGATTGGCACACTGAGCGGCGTTATTCTTTCCGGCCTGTTTGGCTGGCTGGCGACTGAACTTCTGAAGCTGAACGGCTATAGTGGTGACGAAAGTACTTATCTGCAGATACTTAGCTCTTCAATTGATCTACGGGGTATCATGATCGGCGGTATCATCATCGGTTCACTGGGGGCGGTAATGGACGTGGCAATTTCGATTGCTTCTGCCCTGCTTGAGATCTCGATCGCCAACCCATCATACAGCCGGAAAAAACTATTTGAGAGCGGCATGAATATTGGTCGCGACACAATCGGCAGCATGGTTAATACGCTGATATTGGCTTATACAGGAGCCTCGCTCACACTTATTCTTCTTTTTGTCATACAGAAAGAAGATTTTCCATTAATCAAGATCATGAACATGGAATTTATCTGCACCGAGGTGGTTCGTTCTCTGGCAGGCCTTTTTGGTATGGTGCTTGCGATTCCGATTACCGCTCTGGTGGCATCCATTGTCTATACCCACAGTCTTAATAGCGCCTGCGAAACTGATAAAGAGGTGTAATTTGTGCCTCTATTCTGATGGCAAATTTCTTTGTAGTTGAAACTCACTTTCCAGTTGTTTCAGAGCTTTTGAATTTTTATCGGAGTCGACTGGAAGATCTTGATCTCCTGACATAATTATTGCCTTTGCCGCTACTGGCCAGCATTTTTCTCAACAATATCTTTTAACTGCTCACAAAATATTGGCGCACATTTCATAATGCAACTTCATGAGAACCAACATCTTTGTAGATGGCCTTGAGTATGCGCTATGGCAGACGATATCATCAGATAACATCATTCTTACGATACCCGCTCAAACTGGCATATGCCAAAAAAATCTCTTGCATGTCAATGCGTAATACTTTATATTACTAGTAGGAGATCAAATCATGAGACACCTCATCATTTATCGCCCAGGCGGAGAAACCGCTTAACTGATAATCCTGGTTTAATCCAGGGAAGGAGCTTATCATGCCAGGTTTTGACAGAACAGGTCCAAACGGACAGGAACCAGGAACAGGATGTGGTATGGGAGGTTGCCAGCCTCAAGAATCAACAAACAGGCCAATGCGTGGAGGCAAAGGTCGCTGTATGGGCAGACACGGGTTTGGAGGTCAGGGTTTTGCAGTTGGCGGCGGACGCGGCATTGGAATGCGCAATCGTTTTTTCGCTCAGAATTCTCAGGTCGCCGATAACGTAAAGACTGAAGATATAGATGAACTCTACAATAATGTCGAAACGCTCAAAAAGCAGGTCGCCGAACTTGGCAGCCGCCTTGCCAAAGCAGAAACAGACAAGAATCAGAACACTTGAATCTGAGGTTTGGCACCAATGGACCAGACAAACTTTACCTTAACACTGCAAAGGCAGCCAGATCGCATGCTGGCTGCCTTCTTTTTGGAATGAAATCCGCTGCCGAGGCATTGCATTTTAAATTCGATTAGCAGCAGAAAGATGGCGCGGGCAAATATACGAGCTTGACATTACAAGCATATGCCAATAAACTCTGCCGTTGGCAATACACAAACCAAATCTAGGAGTCACTATGAAATCTTCTCTGCCTCACCAGTTTGATACGGCCTGTATTCACGCAGGACAACATCCGGACGAGCTATTCGGAGGCGTCAGCGTGCCTATTTACCAGTCGTCCACGTTTGCTTTTAAAAGTGCTGAAGAAGGCGCTGCGAGGTTTTCCGGCAAGGATTCAGGATACAAATATACCCGTCTCGGCAACCCGACGACAAGTGCTCTCGAAGCCTGCATTGCCGAACTCGAAGGAGGCGGAATCGGCCTCGCCACGGCTTCCGGCATGGCGGCTGTCAATACGGCCTATATGGCACTTCTTGGATGCGGCAGTCACATGATTTCGACCGATTCCGTGTATGGTCCTTCCCGAACCCTTATGGAAAAAGAATTTTCCCGGTTTGGCGTCGAAACCGATTACGTCGACACCTCGAACCTCGACAAACTGAAGGCGGCCATTCGCCCGAATACGAAGCTCGTTTACCTGGAAACGCCGGCAAATCCGACCCTCTCCATAACTGACATTACTGAGGCTGCGAAGATTGCTCACACCGCCGGCGCCGTTGTCGTCGTTGACAACACGTTTTGCAGCCCTATGCTGCAGCGGCCGCTTGACCTTGGAGCTGATATAGTGCTGCACAGTATGACAAAGTTTATCAACGGACACAGCGATGTGGTGGCCGGCATTCTGGTAATCCGCGACAAGACACTGGCTGCGAGGCTAAGAAATGTTCTCTCCCAGACTGGCGGAACTATTGATCCACACCAGGCCTGGTTGGTATTGCGGGGCGTAAAAACTCTTTCAATGCGAATACGGGTGGCTCAGGAAAACGCGCGACGACTGGCCGACGAACTGGTATCTCACCCGATGATAGCTTCCGTTGCGTATCCTGGGCTGCGTACGCACCCTCAGTACAAGCTGGTCGAGAAGCAGATGAAAGGTCCTGGCTCAATGATCTCCTTCGAGCTGGTCGGTGGTGTGGAAGCTGGTCGAATTCTTATGAACAGCGTTTCGCTTTCGACGCTTGCCGTATCACTCGGCGGCATCGAAACCCTTATTCAGCACCCTGCCGGCATGACGCATGCTTCCCTGCCGCGCGAAGCCAGGTTGTCGGCAGGCATCAGCGATGGATTGGTTCGTCTGTCGGTCGGATGCGAAGCATACGAGGATCTGTCCCATGATTTGTTTTCTGCACTGGACGAAGTAAGACGGCAATGTCCTGGTGAAAGCACCATGTCAGTAACAGGGTAAATGTGTAAAGGATGCTTTGCCTTAAAAAAGCAAATTGCACACTGTTTATAGAGGAGGAACAAATGAAGCTTTACGAAAGAATGATTGAAATTGCCGGGCCGTGGGCCGCAGGTCGAACAGTTAAGGATCTGCGCTTCGGTCTCGGCTACAGTTGTGTAGAACTCGATGATGGCCGCATGGGCGTAGCCTGTACACTGCTTTCCGAAAAAACCTGCAGCTGTACGCATTCAATGCATGCCGGACAGATAGTCGACAGTTCTGCGGAAAAAATTCTAGCGTGGCTTGGACATGACCACGAGCTTGAGAGAGCCGCCGGGCTCGCGGTTTTTAATGCACTCAATGCCACCAATAGCAGAAATTTCGTTGCCGGCGAGGCCATATCTCTTTTAAAAATACAGCCAGCAGACCATGTGGTCATGGTTGGCTATTTTGGACCGGTTGTGCCTGTCATAAAAGCGATCGGTTGTCGCTTTGAAATCGTTGAACTGAACCCCGAAAAGCCCGATGTTGTTTCACCGGAGGCTGGCTTCAGGGCTCTTGAAGAATGTGATGTTGCGATCATAACTTCGACAAGCATCATAAATGGCACCTGTGATACCCTGCTACAAGCTCTTAAGCGCAATCGCGCCGCCGTCATGCTCGGTCCATCTACGCCGATGTGTCACGAGGCTTTCGCAGGCACCAGAATTACCCAATTAAGCGGGTCTTATGTTGTCGATAAAGATCTTGTTAAGACAATAATTTCCGAAGGTGGTGGCACCAGGCTGCTCAAAAAGCACCTGCGCTTTAACAACATAATGGTTTAGCCAAGTCTCTTCACAGGTGAAACTCACTTTCCAGTTGTTTCAGGGCTTTTGAATTTTTATCGGAGTCGGCTGGAAGATTTCCGTCCCAGTCAAAAACCTTTCCGGTTTTCTGTTTAATCAGATCGACAATCGTTTCGCAGAAAAACGGGGGAGGATTTGCCTTAAGAGCTTCAATGGCTTTTTTCAGTGTGTTTACGGGGTCTGAAGTCATAGACTTTTCGAGGTCGGCGGTAATGGCAGCCCAGTCATCTGGCGCGATTGCAGCTTCAGACTGAGGCTGCATTACTGATGTCGCTGACGTTACTGTTTCAGCAACAGACTGTGGTTGCAAGCCAGCAAGATAAAAAACCAGGAGCAGAAAAATTGTTGTCGAAAGAGAAGCTGAAGTTAACAGCGAATGCGTTGACCGGCATTTCCGGTAGACCATGGCAATCACCAGGAGACAGCAGGAAATGACGGCAATCAGCTGATTAGGCGGCAAATCAGCCTGATAAGAAGTCATTATACCCAGAATTGTCGTCAAAACAGCAAAGAAGCATGCAAGCAGGATCCCCGGCACCATATTACGCGAAAGCAGAAGGGCAGTAGCTGCCGGCACAACCAGGTAACAGAACACCAGCATCACCCCGGCAATTCGCGAGGCAGCGGCAACAGTCAGCCCTAAAAACACGAAAAACAACAACTCATAACGCCAGACATTAATTCCAAGAGTTAAGGCAGATTCACGGTCAAGAAACGAATAGAGCACCGGCCTGAAAAAGATCAGCAGCATCAGCAGGGCCGGTATCATTACAGCGCAGATGGTTAAAACATCATTTGTCGAGGCAAAAAGCAGGTTGCCGTATAGAATGCCCTTTACCTTTTCCAAGCCAAAGCCGCTGCTGGCAACCAGCAGAATACCCATGCCCGAAGCAAAAATGAAAATAGTGCCAAGAACCGTGTCGCGCGGCAGTTTGGAAAGTTCATAAGGATAGGCCAGAATAGCGACAACCAGCAGACAAAACAGCGCCGCGCCGACAAAGGGTGGTAAATCATAAATCAGAGCAAAGGCAACGCCGCAGGCAGCGACTTCGGAGAGAGTAACTCCGATAAACACCATGCGTTTGAGAACAACAAATATGCCAAATATCGCAAAGGTTATGGCTATCAAAAACGCGACAGGCAAAGCGTTACCGTAGACATTAATTACAGCAGCGATATTATCAATGGCAAACATTTTGCACGTCCTGTTTTCGGATGAGATTTCTCTTCTCTAGGAGCTCTGAAAGCGGAGTTATATGAATTCGACCTGGTGAAAAGTGACAGACCTCGCTTGCCAGGCCAATCACCGGCTCAATGCTGTGTTGCGCGAAGAGAACAGTTTTACCGTCATGTCTGGCCAGCTGATGCAAAAGGGTTACCAGATCAAATTCAGACTGTTCATCGAGACCGGCAGCCGGCTCATCCATGATCAGTACGTCAGCGCCGCCTACCAACGCCCGGGCTATCATAATCTTCTGTCGCATTCCACCTGACAATTCCTCAAGCGGTCGATGCGCATGACGCATAAGATTAAAGCGCTCAAGATAACTGTCTACTTCCTGATTCATCGCCTTGTCTGCACGCCGCCACGGCCCCAGACGAGGGTAAAGTCCCATACAGACCACTTCACGGGCAGTTACCGGGTAAAGTCGATCAAGCGTAGAGACCTGAGGCACGTAGCCAGGTGGCTGCTGCGCAAACGGGTGAATGAGCTCACCGGCAAGCAGAGGAAGAAAGCCAAGAATAGTGCGCAACAATGTTGTTTTGCCGACACCATTTGGACCAATGAATGGCAGAAAAGAACCCGACCGGATCTGCAGATTTATGCCGCTAAGCACTGCCTCTTCGCCATAACCGACAGAAAGGTTCTGACAACTGATAATAACCCCTTCACTGTCCATCAGGCACACCGCCTTGGGCGCCCGCCTTCTGCGCTGCACCAGCAATCTGTTCAACCCAGAAATCCATTAGTTTAATCCATGAATCAATGCCTGGGCGGCCGCCAACATAGTATGGCAGCATCACATAAACAGCACCTGTATCGGCTGCCACCTGACGCACCGTTTTTTCGTCAAAGTAGTCAGTCGAAATCACAATTTTGCAGTTCTGTTGCTTCATGCTTTCTTTCAGACCGGACAGATGCCTCGGGGAAGGTGGGATACCGGGTTTTGGCTCGATATATCCACCTTCAAGCAGGCCAAAATCGTCAAAAAAGTAGAGCCAGTTTTTGTGATACGATACGATGCGTGTTCCCCGCAAACTCCAGAGCTTGCCTAACCACCCGCCGACGGATTCTGCCAGTGGTCTGCCTTTAAACTTTTTCTCATTGAGAAAATTAATCAGCTTGCCTGCTCTGTGAAGATCCAGCAAAGTCTTCTGTCCTAGCATGTTTATCAGCTCCTCGCCGTATAGCTTTTTGCTGATGTCGTTCGTCAAAGCATTGGCATTGTCTGTAAATACCTGCGCATGTTCTGATTGATTGCGGCTGAGTCCAATTCGGATATTATCGATAGCCTGAATTATGTTCAGAGCGCTAACGGTTACATGAGGGTTGCCATAAAGATGCAGCCCCCCCTCAATGTGAGAAAGAGCAACAGGTTTGTCTTTTAAATTCATGCCGGTTGCTGCTGACACATAGCCAACTTCTCCGCTTCTGATTTTGCGGTTTCCCGATTTGTCTACGGCAGAAGGTAACCACATCTCCAGATCAAGGCCAGTTGCAATCAGTAAATCAGCATTTCTCAACATTTCAACAATTGATGGTTTGGGTCTGATGAAATGGGCATCCTGTCCAGCCGATACAATAGCTTTTACATCAACAAACTCGCCGCCAATTTTGCTTGCCAGATATGCGTAGTCTGGCAGAGTAGTAACGACTTTGAGCGCTTTGGCTTCCAAAGAGAGGTTTGTGAACAGTGAAAGTGCCAATATGAACAAAACTGTGATTAATTTTACATTGCTTTTCATTGGTTTTCTCCGGTTGAATCAGTAGCGATCATGCTTGTGCGGGCCGGCAGCCCAGATACATTGCAGCATCAGACGGCGCTCATCTGGCCCCATGTTGTTACCAGATTTGTAGTCGAACTCAAGGCGATATTTCACCCAGGGACTTTGTGCCCAGGTTATGTATGGGCACAATTGCCATTCACTGGGGTTGTTAGCAATCACAGCCAGCGGAGCGAGCGCCAAGCCTGGCACTGCCGCATATTTCTGACTGTCTGGCTTGAAATAATCGATTCTTAAACCTGTTTCAGTCTGGCGATCGACTTTCCATTGTAGATTTGTATAGGCGCCCCAGGCGAAAATACTACCTTTGTCACCGGTATCAGGTTTAAGAATCTCTTTTTTTACCCCGTAAAATTCGGTTCGCCACATGAAATTGCGATAGCGCATATTGTCGGTCGGCTCCCAAAGATGGGTAAAGTCAAGGCCAAAACCGTAAACAGGCCTTGTTTTATCAATGGTGTTGACCACGCCAGCGGTGCTTACCGACCACTGATCGTTTATCCCGGCAAGGGCAGTCAAACCGATCTCCTGATATGTATTGGCGTCAATATCTCTAAATGATTTCAGATGCAGCAACATTGCCGGCATACCCCTGGTGTTACCAGAAAAAAGTCTGGCATTGGTTGCTTCAGTAATTTGCATGGTCAGCTCATGCGTAGTTTTTCCGGATGCCCCAAGTTGCCAGTCAAATGCAACACCGTTCTGGTTCAGACCCCCGTCGCCAAGGACTCGCCTCATGGCAAGCGGAAACTCTACCTGGTCAAGAGCGGCCATGTGCCAACGGTTAACAATGCCAAACTGCTGTCTGAATTTACCAATTGTAAAATTCAGATTTCTTGTCAGCCCAAAGCGGGTGATGTAGGCCTCTCCAAGGCTTGCAATATTTTCTTGAACCGGCATTGCAGCCTTAAATTTTGTATCCGGGTCAAGGTAAGTTTCAAAGTGAACTCCAAGATTTCGCATCATCACATCTGAGTTGTTGCGTTGATCGTCTATGCTTTGTAGACGATAAACATAATCGCCAACAAGACTAATCTCAGGATTTTCTGCCTGAAGACCAAGATTGCCGGCAATGAAGTTTTGTTCTGATCCGGTGGCCTTTTTTCCCTGTGATTCTTCGGAGTTCAGGCTTTCTTTGCCGGCTGCCTGCCGCAGAGTTTCAAGCTCATTGTCTGCCTGGGCTTCATTGCCGGTGTCAGTTTCTTTTTTCAACAAAAGTATCTGCTCGTTGAGAGATGCTATCTGCTGTTGATAATTACTTTCAATAACCAGGATTTTTTGTTCAAGAGCGCTCAGACGCTCTGCCAAATGCGCCGAGCTTTGGTCTGCAGACGCTGCTGGAATGAAGCTGGCAAACAGCCAGAGAATCGCTAAAAGACGAGCACAAAAACGAATTGTCTTCATAATATTACCTCTGAATGATTGATTGCTGCAGAATGCAGCTGGTCAGGACCTTTTAAGCAATCACTTCAGAAGGTGGCGCGCGCGAATTGTGGAAACGGCAAACTGTTGATTTGTAAGGAGACGAATGCCAGAGATGGTAGAAAATAGCGGCTTTGCTGTTCTTAAATAAAGAAAAGCCGTGAAGGTTGCATACATCAAATTGAGCTGCGAGGTCACAGAAAGCACAGAATGGTTTAGGTGGTACTAATTCTGTAATTGATTCGTGGCAAAGGCTTTTGCTATTGATTTGCGGGTAAGAACAACACGAATGTATATGATCTGCAGATTCTGAGGCGACAAGAGAAGCGCTGTTGATTTCCTCAAAAAAAATGTGAAAAGGATAGGAAACTGACCACATTGCAAATATGGTAATCAGCAACAATCCAATGATGCGGCTGAAATATCTGGTGAAACATCTCATGTCTTTTTGATAACACAACCAGAAGGAATTCGTCAACGCAAAAATGGCATAAGCCAGAAACTATTTGCCTTTTGGCTGGTGATATTTTATAATACAGACGACAGAAAATTTCTTAAAGCTTTTCAGGGTTTATCGGTGGTGCCGACAGAAGCATTCCCGGAACCGCAGCGAAACTACAAAACAGAATTTGGAGCAATCATGAACAAAAATAGCACACCACCGTCAGAATGCAGTGAAAAGGGTTCTGCCTGCAGCAACTGTTCCAGTGCAACTTGCAGCGAAAAAGCCGTAACCGGCGCACAAAATAAGGTTAAGCACAGCATCGTTGTCATGTCTGGCAAGGGCGGGGTCGGCAAAAGCACTGTGGCGGTTAATCTGGCGATGGCACTAACTGCCGAAGGTTACAAGACCGGTTTGCTTGATATAGACATCCATGGGCCAAGCATTCCAACCATGCTGAATCTGCAGAATACGCGTGCTTTGAGCGAAGGCAAACTTATTTCCCCAATTGAAATTGGCGATTTAAAGATCATGTCTATAGCCTTTCTGCTCGACAATGCCAGAGATGCTGTTATATGGCGCGGACCGATGAAAGCAGGAGTTATCGGTCAGTTCCTCACTGATGTAAATTGGGGCGAACTTGACTATCTGG
>Ga0180007_10001488_pt1 | contig 31726 bp, 30 predicted proteins | sample MM_PC_MetaG_FD_121122 | JGI IMG/M metagenome (GOLD analysis project Ga0180007, IMG submission 121122) | Groundwater microbial communities from the Aspo Hard Rock Laboratory (HRL) deep subsurface site, Sweden - MM_PC_MetaG | ecosystem: Environmental > Aquatic > Deep subsurface > Groundwater... | reverse complement strand
GGTAGAGGAGACGATGTCTGGTATGAGAGCCTACTTTATACCTGGCTTGCATAAGCCAAGTATATCAACAAACTAAGCACAGGTTCTTTGTGAAGCTCCGGCCTTTAGGCCGGCGAGCTTCACCGCCCTCTGATCGAACTTGTAAGAAATCCTTACAAGTTGAGTTCTCATCTAGCTCGCCCACTTTATAAATATTTTTTAGATGCATCGTAATGTTCTGTGACGTGGTATCAAACAGCTCCGCCATCTTTTTCTGTGTCAGCCAGATATTTTCATCGGCATACATTACTTCAATGTTCACCCCGCCGTCGGGCGACTGATAGATGGTAATTTGATTATCTGATGGTTGCTTGTTTTTTTTCATAACTCTGGCGCAATCGGGCTTGCCCGCCTTTGGAGGGAGGTCATGGGGTTTATAAATTAACTTATTAGACTCGCCTTTTTCTTATAATTATTCCAGTGAAAATTACATTTATTACACTTCCATGTTGGTAATTTTCTATAATCCTCAGAGGTAAAACCAAAAATATTTCCGCTATCATATTTTGGATTATTTGTAATTGGCTCAATATCTATTGAGTTGCATTCAGGACATGGATGGACGATTTTTTTATTCATATTATTTAGACTTTTCTTGTTTTACTGTTTGTCTAACAATTGTATTTCTAAACTCAACGGTTATTTTTGACAGTAAATCCATTGGATTTTGATTGCTTTTATCAAATCTAAACTGCTCGTCATCTGGGTCTAACATGATTTGAACATAATCAGTTTTCTTTTGGGATCCTTTAACTTTTCTTCCCATATAAATAAGGCCTTGAAGTTTTCCCTGTTTTTGTCCCAATCTTGCCTCGATCCAGTAATCGTCATTTTCATCATCAGCTTTTACAAGCGTTGGGGGTAAATCTAATGATATAAGATTAATTTTTTGTCTTTGACTGGCCTCATACACCCTATGGGCTGATTCCCGTAACGTTTGGATATCTTTTCCGTGTTGATATTCGGTCGAGCACACCGAACAAATTAATCCGTCTAAAGGTTGTCCTTCATTCTTATAAACAAGAGTGACCCTATCTTCTGGGCAAAAAGGTCCTCGAACACTTAATTGTGAATAGCCACTATGTATCCTAGTTGTATAGTACGGTTCATATATTAACCCTCTATAAATAAAATGTTCTTTTATTGGTTCTCTTTTTATATTTTTCATAATTCTATTTATTCCCTTCCACAATTTTTATCTCCTCCGGTTCGAGGCCGTAGAGTTTGTAAAAAACTAACTTAACTGATTTGTTTATCCGTCATGTAAACCAATGCTATCTTCTAGGCGTAATTTGTGGTGGACTGCCACCTTGATAAGTCCTTTGAAAATTGGGCCTTTCGGAGTTGCAATATCTAATTTAAAAACTCTTTCTTTATTTCTTTCTTGTTTTATTTGTGGATGGTGGCCTTTAAAGCCATCTTGACTCCATAGATCTTTCCTGAAATTTTTACCTTTATAAATATCTATATCCGCGGTTTGCTGATTTTTATCCCACCTCATAACAAAACGCTCTGAATTAGGTTTCTCAGAAATAATCTCCAGAATTTTCACAAGTCCAGACGTAGTTGCTAAATTATTTTCGTAAGTACGGACATTGAAACCTTTAGCTAAAAAGTCTTGTTTAACAATCTTAGCCACATTGGTTTGTCCGACTTTATATTTTTGTCCCTTAAACTGCTTTGAATCCATCACTTTCTTTCTACAATTTTAATCTCCGCTAGCGTGGGGCCGTAGAGTTTATAAACTAATTGATCCATTTTTCTATTTCTTCGTTCGCCGTTTGGTTATTTTCTTTAATAACCTCTTAGTTTCCTTATTATGAGTAGACTTTTTTTTTAATATCAAGTTTCTGGGATCATCCTTCCCGCCTAAAACCAGTGCTTTTTTGTGTGCGACCTCTTTCCCTTTTGGCGATCGTTTAAGGCCTCGCTTCGCAAGAAATTTTCTGCGAACTGTACTTGACCGTTTTGCTTTTATCATTTTAATCACCTCCTCTTAAATTTTGTTGCGGTTTAAAGATACCTACAGCTACGCCGTCAATATTAAAAGATTCATCAATTTCACTCTTCTCAAAAACCAAAGGCAGGTAATCGGGGTTTAAAGGCTCCAGAATACATTGGGATGCCGTTTTGTTAAACACTTTTATTGTAAAGCCGTCTTTTGTCCTAGCAACAACAATCTGACCTGGAAGGGGAGCTGGATTTGGCTCAAAAATTACATAGTCGCCATTTTCAATTTTTTCAGCCATGCTATCTCCAACTGCTTCAATTAAGTATAGGTTTTGTTTAGAATTTCTGCCCAAAATATTAAGTGGCACTGGAATCATTCGAATTGTGTTTTCATCAGCTATTGTATTAAGTGGTTGACCACAAGCAGCATTTCCCAAAAGAGGTAAATAAGCAATAGCAGAACCGTCATCGGGGGAGTTCACTCGTACCACTTTTCCACCTGTATTTCTTACCACAAGACCCTTCTCTTCAAGTTTTTTTATATGGTAAAGGATTGTATTAGCAGCTAAATCAAGCTCGCCTCCTATAGCGCGGAGAGAAATCGAATCCCCACTAGTAATTGCCTGTTTCAGCATTTCAAAAATTCTTTTCCTTGTTGAATTGTATAACATACTGAACAATATATATCACGAGAAGAAAAGCGAGTCAATATGAAGATTGAATTCTCTGCAAGACGACTTAAATGTTTTTGCTATTGCTTGAGTATCCCTTCTGCAATGTGTCGTTAACCAATAGCAAGGATATTTTCCAGTTACATATTCCACAAACTCATGCACGTATGGTTCGCGCAAGACAAATTTGATGAATTTTTCAAGATCACAAATGTGATAAATTTGATTTGTGGGCACTATAGTCAGCTGGCTTAACATCACTGGTTAGTAACACTCCATCAATATCCAAATAAATATTCCTTAACTCATTGTAATTGTATTATTGAAACTAGTGTATTAATATATTGCGTAGGGCAGATAATATATTTTGTGCACTCGGTAATAATACCAGTTTTGAGTATGACCTTTTCACTTCTCATGCACAAAAGGTATTAACTCATTACCATTGAAAATACTTTATGAATAAAGGTATAAACATTTTTGCATTGAAATATTGGGCAGAGAAAATTAGTTTAAAAAAGTCTGCTGGTCAACTTGAGCGTTTATCTTCATTACTTGCTAAGTCTACCATTGACTTAAATCCCTACCAAATTCAATCAGCTATATACGCATTTAATAGCCCGCTTGCTAGAGGTTGTATTTTTGCAGATGAAGTCGGTTTAGGAAAAACTATCGAAGCAGGAATTGTCCTTTCACAGTTATGGTTAGAAGAGAAACGAAGAATACTAATAATAGTCCCTGCTTCATTAAGAACTCAGTGGAAAGAAGAGCTTGAAACACATTTCGGACTAAAATCAACTGTTCTTGACTCAAAATATTTTGAAAACCAAATAAACAAGGGAAAGAAAACTCCGTTTACTTATGACTCGATTTATATATGTTCACTTCCATTTCTCTACAAAAGAATGCCCCTCGTGAAAAAGCAGCCTTGGAATTTAGTAGTAGTTGATGAAGCTCACAGATTAAGGAGGGTTTATAAAGGAAAAGACGCATCAAAAATGGCCTTTGCTTTACGGGAAGCAATAGAAGATAAACCTAAACTACTCCTCACTGCCACCCCTCTTCAAAATAGTCTTCTCGAGCTTTATGGGCTAGCCTCATTTATTGACAACAAATTACTGGGTAATATCTATCACTTTAAGACAAGATTTATTGATAAGATTAACGAAAATCCGAGCTTAAAGAACGAAACACTAAAGATTCTTAGAAATTTAGTCATCGGTGATGCCCAAGATAATTTTTCACCTACTGGAATAGTAACCAGAACTTTGAGAAGGCAAGTAAAAGAGTATGTAAATTTTCCACCCAGAAATTCTTTAACTCAGGATTTTACTCCCACTCAAGATGAACAAAAATTGTATGAGCAAGTATCTACTTACCTTCAACGGAAGAATATAGCTTCAATCGAATCAACTCAAAGAAATCTAATGATTCTGGTATACAGAAAACTTCTTGCTAGCTCCTCCTTTGCCATAGCTCCAACCTTGAAGAAACTTTACGAAAGATTAGAGTATGAGATTAGTTTAAGAAAAAAAGAGTTAAAAGAAGAAACAAGCATTGATTTTGATGAGGAGTCCTTAAGTGTCGAAGAAGTCGAAATCAATGAATCAAAAATTTCTCGAGGACGAGTATCTTCAAGTTTCAGTGATAATGAAATCATTGAAGAAATAAATGAGTTAAAAAAATACTATAATTTAGCTAAATCAATTACTCATAACACAAAAGGTGAAGCATTGATCAAAAGTACTTTAAAAGTACTGAAAATTGCTAAAAAAAGAAATTGGCCTCAAAAGATTGTTGTTTTTACGGAAAGCACCAGAACTCAAAAGTATTTACAAAAAATACTTAATAAAGCCAATGTTGGCTTTGTGCCATTTAGCGGTCATAACGTTTCGGAACATTCTGCCAAAGCATATGATAAATGGAAAAAAGAATTTCCAGAGTCAGCCATTCAATACTCAAAACAAATAGCTATCAGGCAAGCCCTGGTTTACGAATTTCGATCAAATCCCAATAAAAAGGTTTTTTTAACCACCGAGGCTGGATCTGAAGGTTTAAATCTCCAATTTGCTAATTTATTAATCAACTATGATCTTCCCTGGAATCCTCAGAGAATTGAACAAAGAATCGGCAGGGTTCATCGCTATGGTCAAAAATATGAAGTTATTATTGCCAACCTACTCAATACCAAAAATTATGCAGATAAAAGAGTCCTGGAATTATTAACTGAAAAATTAGGCCTTTTTAATGGTTTATTTGGAGCCTCCGACGAAATTCTTGGTAATATTGAAGCCGAGATTGAATTTGAACAAAGAATCTTAGACATTTATCAAAACTGTAAAACTCCGGAAGAAATTGATAAAGCATTTCAACAATTGCAGCAAAATTTAAAAGCATCCGTCTCTACTGATATTCAGAAAACAAAAAGTCTTATACTTGAGCAATTTGATTCTCCAGTCTCAAAACTATTCAAGCAAACTCAAATTGATGTAAACCAAACATTAAACGAGTATGACTCTGCGTTATTACGACTTTGTCAAGAATACTATAAAGACAAATTTGCTTATTTAGAAAAGTCGAATATTGCTCAAATAATGTTAGATGGTAAAAAAAAGAAGTTCTTATTTAGAGAAGAAAAAGAGAATGAAAAAGGGAAAATATCTAGGGTTCATAACGACCACCCGTTAATAAAGAAAATTCTTGATGAAACATTAAAAATATCAACTAATCCTATTCCAACTATCAAAATAAACATTCAACAATTAGGGAAACAAAAACAAAAGATTCTCAAGTATCACAATGGGGTAATATATGTTTTTAAATTACAAATTTCAGCTGTAGAGGAAGATGAAATCCTAGCTCCGCTTGCTTTTGTTAAAGCCAATGGGAACTTTTTACCCTTAGATGTTGAAACATCAAAAATTTTGGTCGAAGCAAATAGTGAAATACTATCAAAAACCGTCAATAAATCACCCCTAGAAAAAAAAGAATTATATAATCACTGGAATAAATGGAAAACAAATATACTTAAAAAATATCAAAACAGAAATGAAAAACTCTATATCAGGGAAATGGACAGAATTAATCGTTATTGGGACAACTATTCATTAAAAACCAAAGACTCAATTGACAAGGTCAAAAATGAACTAGAAGAAATCAAACGAAAAAGGGAGAAAACTTTAGACTTTCAAGAAAAAAGAGGCTTTGATCAAAAAATTCAAAAGAAACAACTACGGCTTAGACAGCTCAATACAATTTTAATTAAAGAAGAGGAAGAAGCCCTAAAACAACAAATGAAAGAAATTGAAACATTAAATGGTAAACTTGAACTAAGACAATCAGAAGAATTGATAGCTATTACAGTATTTAACCTTTATGAATAATCAAAAGCAAAAAGACTTAGGCATTTTTTACACTCCAAAAATAGTGGTCAACTTTATCTTTCAAATGCTTTTAGTTATGAAAAATAAAGAAGACCAAGATACGGAAAGGTGGCAAAGTCACAAGCCAACACATTACCCCTCTGTCATCGACCCTGCTTGCGGTGAAGGTATATTTCTTAAAACAGCTGTTACCAGTGATTTTACCGGATATCATCCAGTACATAAAACTCCCTACATTTTTGGTATAGATATTGACGGAGAAGTTGTAAAAAGGTGGGAAGAAATTTCAATTCTTCATGACTTATTTAAAGCTGATAAGAAAAAAATGCTTGATCATTTTCATCAGCAAGATGGTCTTTTGGAGCTACCTCAAAAAGTTTTTAGTTATAAAAAGGGAGGGCTCAAAGAATTTGACGCGGTGGTTGGTAATCCGCCATACGGAGGCATGGGCTTTTCTTCTTTAAAGGATAAAAATACAAAAGAGTCAATTAACATACTTGAACATTTAAAAAGTTTTAATATTCTTGGATATAAAAAAAGGTCAAAAAAAACTATCGATGATAATCAGAAAGCTTTATGGGGTGAAGCCACGTGGGGTTCACAAACTTGGGGTGGAAACTCAACGCCACCGCCAAATATTAAAGATGTTGAATCAATTGCCATCGAGATTCTGTTTATTGATAGATTTATTCAATTGGCTAAACAAGGTGGGTTTATAGCCATTATCATTCCAGATGGAATCCTGGCAAACTCCACCTATCACTATGTTAGACAATTTATTGCAGAAAAAACAAAAGTGGTAGGTATTGTTTCTTTACCCAGGGAGACTTTCAAGCAGGAAGGCACTAATGCTAAAACAAGTATTTTGATTCTTCAAAAAGAAACAATAACAGATTTTAACTATACGGTATTTTTAGCCAGTACAGAAAAACTTTTACAAGGTAACTTTGATACAATATTAGCTAAATTCAAGGAGTTTTATGACAAATAATACAAAACAGATAGTAGATGAAAAAAACGGAGTAATGATTAGAATTGACAAAACTCTAAAAGATATGATGGACGAAAAACCGTTTAGTAGACTAAGCACGGATTATTGGCATCCTAAATTTGAAAAAACATTAATGGAGATGGATAAAAAATTTAAAATAGAAAAGTTGGGAAAAGACTTAACTAGATGTAATCAAGGTGACGGTTTAAGAACAAAAAAAGGCGATAAATATGTATCAAAAGGAATACCAATGATAAGCGTCATTGATATAAAGTTTACTGGTATTGATTACTCATCTTTAAAGCAAATTGTCGATTCTCATTTTCAAAGAATATCTAAGTCTCAACCAAAATATGGAGATATATTAATTGTAAGAAGTGGCGCAGGAAGTATTGGAAGAAGTTCTCTATTTCTTGGAAAACCTATCAATCAAAAAATTGGAATTACTGGACATATTAATACTCTTGGATTTAAAAAAATTAACTCATTTTATGTAGAGGCTTATTTAAAAACAATTTTTGGACAACAACAAATCGAAAGATATGAAAGTGGTGTATCTGGCCAGACGGAGCTCACGCAAAATTGTATTGCAGAAATAAAAATACCGTTAATCTCAGATAAAGTCCAAAAAAATATTGAAAAAGAATATCTAAAAATGAATAATTTTCATGAAAAAGCGATGGAGGCAAAAAGGGAAAATAATGAAACCGAGTATCAAAACAATATACAAATAGCAGAAAAAATGCTGAATGATTTAATTGAAAAAACAGAACAGGTGATTAGAGGTGAACGAAAGGATGTTATATGAAGAATTACTACCTGTTTTTAGACGAATCAGGACATCATGGATTAAAAACAACCAAACAAGAGTTTCCTATTTTATTATTATGCGGGTGCGTTATTGAAAAAGAATATTATAAACAAACATTTATCCCCAACGTTAATAAAATCAAATTAAAATATTTTGATAACACCGATATTATTTTACACTCAAGAGATATTAGAAAATGGCAATTTGCTTTCAAGTCTTTAGGCGATCCAAAATTAAGAAGTGATTTTTATAACGATTTAGATAACCTAATTGAAAAAACTGAATTTACAGTTATTGCATGCGCTGTACTTAAAGACAAGCTGATTAATTTATATGGGCCTCAAGCAAACAATCCTTATGATCTTTCTCTTACTTTTGTTTTAGAAAGAACAATTTTTCTAACCGACAAATTTAAGAGCTGTAAAGTTGAAGTTATTGCTGAGGCAAGAGGGAAAAACGAAGACTCTAAATTGCATGATCAATATCAAATTATTATTTCAAACGGCACCCAATATGTAGATTCAAACAGATTGATCAATAGATTTACAGAAATAGATTTTCAAAAAAAAGAAGCCAATGTGGCTGGAACTCAGTTGTGTGACCTTATTGCTTACCCTTTAGCAAATTATGTTCTTTATCCTGAAAGAGAAAACCTAGCCTTTAGAATTATCAAGCCTAAAATGTATCGTCAATTTCCAAAGGATGATTTTTTAGGTTACGGTTTAAAAATATTTCCATAAAAAGAAACAAACCCCCGGAGGGGTTTGCCGATCGTGTTCCACGATCCAAAGACATTATATAAGATAAAACCAAACATATGTCAAGTACCAAACGATCAGAAGATTCATACATAGTTCATGATATTATTCCTGCCTTTTCTCAATACGGCTATCCTCAAGCCGGAAATAGAGAAAATTTAAAAATCAAATCTGATGCCAGTATTTCGGTTGGAAGTGGTCGTTCATTAGAGCCAGACATTGTTTACTATGCAAATAAAAGCCCCTTACTCATAGTTGAATCAAAAAGAAAAAACGGTTCAGAACAAAATGCTAAAACTCAAGCAATTTCATACATTAGATTTCTTCAATTTTCTCCTCATCCTCCGAAATATTTTGCCACTACAGTTGGTCGATCAATTAAATTTTATAAGTATTTTCGAGATGAAAAAGATGGACAAATAATTGATGACAGTGAAGAACTAAAAAAGATTATTACCTATGAAGAACTTAAAAAACTTTATGGTATAGAGTCTCACAAACCAATTCTTACTCCACAAACTTTTAAAGAGTTATTTTATGATCTTGCCTCAGTTTACATTTTGGGTAAAGACAAAAAATTGACCCCAGCAATAATTAAAAATGTTACTCTTCAAATATATGAATTCTTAAAAAACCAGTCAAACTACGTTTCAAAGCAGCCTTATGTTTCTTTGGATGGATATCACGACCGTCAACTTGCTATTAGAGAACTTTTAATTAAATATGATTGGCAACAATCCTTAAATGAAGATATCGGCACAGAATTTAAAAACCAAATTCTCAGAGCCTTTCAGGGGATTCACTTAAATCAATTTATTACACCCAGCCCAGTTGTTAGTTTCATGGCAAACTTGGTCAAGTTTACAGATCGAGATAGAGTGATTGATTTTGAATGTGGCAGTGGAAGTTTTATTAGCGCGGCCATAAATTCAGGGGTTAAACTAGAAAATATTATGGGCATTGATATTGCCGATTTACCCTATTATGTTACTAAAACCTATCTGGCGTTATGTTTTGGTATCATGGGAGAAGAAATTGACAATATTCCAATTCAACAAGCCAATGGTTTAGTCAACCACGGTAATGGTTGGGATATAGTGATAAGCAATCCAGCCGGAGGCAACAAGTATGATCCAGAAAATACACTCAATGATCTAGATCAAGTATACCGACACTTATCTCAACAAATGGGCAACAAAGACTTGAGAGATAATCCTTCTGAATATGCCCTTTCAATACAACAAGCTATTTTAAGTTGTAAATCAAATGGAAGAATTTGTTTAATTTTACCAGAAGGTTTTTTTGCCAATTCTCAAGATGAATTTTTAAGAAAATATATTTCTTCTAAATGCCAACTAAAAGCCATAGTAAGCCTTCCAAGAGGAATTTTTTATAAAGGTACTACCACTAGAACTGTTACCTCTGGAAGCCAACAAGCAAATCAAAAAATGTCGCTAGTATTTTGCATTAAACTCTCAAAAGAAAATAACGACCTTGATTATCCTGTTTTTATTGCCAGCTTAGAAGACAAAGACAATCTTGAAAACGGTTTGGCATATATTTTAGAACAAATTAATTATTGGCAGTCTAATCAGAGCCTAAATCCATCAACTACCATTATCTCCGCGCCCAAAAAGTTTCAACTAGAACCTATTCAACCAACATTAATTGAGGATAAATTGCCACTTTTTGAAAAACTTCAAAGGAAAATTAAAAAACCAAAAATTAAAACAGCAACCAAAATAATTAAATCACTCGAAAGTCTATTTAGTTAATTAAGACTAGCTACTATTTGCAAACACTAACCCTTCTTTTCTACTCATGGTTAAAATAACCGCTCATTATGGGCCTCCATCCTTTTAGTTATTTAATAAACTAAATTATGAAAGCTTTTTTAAAAAGGGGACATTTCTACTTAACGCTAACACCTTAATACCTGTCGTAATTTAACGAATAGTTTTTGATATATAGCAATCCCAAAACCAAATATCAGATTTAAGCTCGAGTCAAAGCGACAAATGGTTTTGAACCAGCTATACTACATCTTAGATCTGATTTGCCAGGATAGCTCAGTCGGTAGAGCGACGGTATCGTAAACCGTAGGTCAGGGGTCCGATCCCCCTTCCTGGCTCTCGTCCTACGTTAAAGCTACGGACGATCTGGTTGTATGTTTAAGCTACGGACGATTTGGTTGTACGCTTAAGCTACGGACGACTTCGCCATCTTACTCCGAGAAGCAGGAGTTGTCTGTTACAATTAACCTATGTCTATCAATAGAACCCAGTCTCGTTTGGTCCGCAAGGAACATAAGCAATTAGTCAAACAAACTGTTTGGTCTGTCATAATTGGTTTGGCCTTAATCTTGGCATTCGTTTTTTGGGTGTTACCTAATTCAGTCCGTTTCTTAGGATTATTATTGGATACTGGTATAACTGAACAAACTGATCAAATTCCTCCTCAGGTGCCAGTCATTTCACTATTGGAAAAATCTACCAATCAAACTCCTTTTACAGTTAAAGGTTTTGGTGAGCCAGAAAGTCAGATCATTTTTGTTTTAAATGGTGACCGATTGGAACCGGTCGTAGTTGGTGAGGAAAGTACTTTTGAAGCATCTTTGCCCTTGACCGAAGGAGACAATATCTTTATAGCGTTTTCTATGGATAAGGCTGAGAATGAATCCAAAGAAACCAAAACCTATCAAGTGGTGTTAGACACAGAACTACCCACTCTAACTTTGGATAACATTTTTGATGGTCAGCAGGTTGTAGGACGGGACAATCAACAATTGGCGATTAGGGGTTTAACCGATCCTCAAGCCAGAGTTTACATCAATGATCGGCCGATCTTGGCTGACTTTGAAGGTGCTTTCAGCAGTACCTATCGTTTAGATGAAGGTGATAACCAACTTTTGTTAAAAGTGGTAGATCGAGCGGGCAATGAAGGTCAGATGGAACTGACAATTAAATTCAAACTTTAGATTCGACGGACTTGTTATCCTCGTGTAGCAGTGATCCAGGGGTGAGCCAGTCGACCATGGATTCCCCCCGCCTGGGCGGGGAGAATGACAACTAAACTTGTTTTTATCTAGCAGAAAGTCTGTTTTGACACGCAAGCAAACTGAGTATTAATATCGGTAACACTAAGGGATGCAGTAGAGTGTTATTGAATTGACTGTGAATTAGGATTAATGCCCATAAACCCAATTGACTTGGATTCAGGCTTTGCCACGGTTTAGTTTTCCTCAAAGCATTAAGAAGTAAACCCAGGCCTATGACGCCCCAACCACTAATTAAGGTGATGATTAAGTTGTTGGGTAAGCGAGCCAAGTTGGGCGGGGTGATGATTTGCTTAGTGACTGGGGTTTGAATCTTTAGTTTAAAACCACTGCCCATCAGCCAATCTTGCAGGCTCCAGGCTTTAAGTATTTGCAATTCATGAGTTACCCGAGCCTGAATGCTGGCAGTTCGAGCCAGATTCATCCCCTCTCCTGACTTTTGAGTGGCGATAATTAAGACTACGCCCAGAACTAGGGCTGTTAAACCTAAACCTAGCCACCGGATTCCCGCTAAAGCGGGGATGACGGAGGGGGGTGCGGGAATGACAAGGGCTTTGTTTCTCCGCTTCGCGAGGATGACGGAAGGGAGTGCAAGGATGACGGAAGGGAGTGCAAGGATGACATGTCCCCGCTTTGCGAGAATGACCAGGGCACTGATGCCAACTAATAGACTAAGGTATGAAGCTCTGGAATAAGTCAGACCTAATGTGAGAAGCAGTAATCCAGTCATGAGCCACTTCAGCCAAATAAATTTTTGTTTAAAAGTTTTGGCTAAAAATTGCCAGCAGATCAACAACATACCCAGTAAAGCTCCAGTAAAATTGGGATCAAAGGCAGTGCCTATCAGTCGGAAGTAATGATCATCCCAGCCAAAAACCGCCAAGAATCTAGTGTCAGGTAAAAACAGATATTGCCACCATCCCCAGCCGATTAATACCAAACTATATAGTCCTAAACCCAACCATTTACTACTGTTTGAAATAAGCTTGGTTGACCAAAGAGTCATACCAAAAGTTATGTAGAGCAAAAATCTCAAGTTATAAGCCAAAAAAAGCCAATTTTGCTGGCTAAAGTGATAAATAAAGATTAGACCTGCCCAAATGAACAGAGTTTTGATGATGGCATTTCTCCATAAGTTTTTCCACTGGGCAAAAACTTGACGGTCTTGAAACCAGATTAAACCAATCAACATCGGCATCAGCAAATCATGGCCATAAATAACTAGGGTTTCTGTAATTTGAATTCTTTGAAAATTGCCCAGAGCTAAGAGGCCGGTCAAAATCCACAGACATATATTCACCATATTAACATTGATAGACAAATTAACCGGTGTATGAAAATTACTTTTTTTTGCCATATATCAATTCGAGTTGATAAATCCTGACCAACAGCGAGTGAAAACTCATCATTACGGCATAAACTAGACCCCTCCAACCATCTCTTAAACCTTGTTTGATGATCAGATTGTAAAAAAGTTTGCCAGGCGGGAAAGTTAATAATTTAAGCCAGATCGTCAACAATCCTTCAGATTGGGGATGAGTCTTTTCCCAAGCCATCAGTTGAGCATAGCTGTTAACTGTACTCAGGAATTGACTGATGTTAGGATGAGAAAGATGCCTGATTTGAATATTGGTTGGCAAAATTTGACCTAAAACCTGCGGTCTTTCATGGACAGATCCAATATATCTAATTTGGTTTCTTTGAAAAATTCTAGGCAGAGATTGATGCCCAGCTTCACCAAATCTGAGTAGTTTATTTAGATAAATATCACTTCTTGAGACCGCTAGAGCCGAAGCCTGAGTTTGAGATAAAATTTGGGTGATGTGATTGATACCTCTGGGCTCGAGTTGCTCATCGCTATCCAAAAATAACACCCAATCAGTTTCAACTTGAGTTAATGCCCAGTTCCGGACTGTGGAAAAATTTGTCAAAAGTTTGGGATAGCGAATGATTTTAAAATCTATACCGGGTATTTTGAAGTTGGTTAATTTTCCAGAGGTATCAATCACTAAGATAAAATTGGCTAGTTTCACAGAATGAATAGCTTTGGTTAAAAGTTGAGTGGCAGTTTCAGCCAAAATAATGGTGGTAATTTTAGGCATATTGGTCAATTTAGTTATTAGACTTTCTGTGAAATAAGCAAAACGGTTACTTCCATTTTCTTTTATCCATTTTGGTTATTTCTTCTTCCTCAACCAACATTGGCTACTATCGTCATCGAAAGTTTAATGTTTAATATGTAACTCAAAACATTACTCAGTTTGTTTCTGATTTTTCAATTTGACTAAACCATAAATTATAATAGGTAGAGGTAGTAATCTAGATAGAAGTATGCCCCAACCAGCACCCAACAAACCAAAGTTGAGGCTTAACCACCAGACAGCAGGTATCATTGTGAAAATGGTGAAAAATAAATGCAGATTAGCAATTTTGTACTGTTTGACAGCAATTAAACCACTGTATGCCACTCCGGCTAAACTCTGAACCCAACCGGCTAAAGCCAACCAGGGCAAGACGGGAATAATGGTCAGCCATTGATCCCCCAACAGTAGATTGACCAAAAAATCAGAGAAAAAGAACAGAGGTGTAGTGGTCAAAAAAGTCAAGATGAGCATGACGCCAATAGCTCTAAAGAAACCTCGATTGAATCTGGATTGATCATTGGTAAACTTAGTTAAAATGGGTAGTGTGGAGTGAAAGGCACTTTTGGAAAGCTGATAATTTGGTTCATGAGCTAGAGTGTAAGCGTTGTGATAAAGACCTAGAGTTGAAGTACCTAGAGTTTTACCAATGATGATGTCATCGATATTGTCATTGGCGTAGTGGAGGGTGGCGGTCAAAGTCAAGCCCCGGGCATTATTAAAAATAATCCGGCCAATGGTCGATTCATATTTAAAACGAGGTCGATCAGAAAAAATTATGAAACTTAAGGCAACTTCAAAAATGGCTGTACCAATTAAAGCTCCTACTAAAGCCAGGGCGGAGTGAGTCAATATACCCAGTCCTATAGCCAGCATGACTTCAACCACCTTCAGACTTAAAAAGTACTTGGCTTCTCTAAAATACTCCAGGTTTTTTTGGAGAGCTGTGATATTGGGATTAATAAAACCCTTGATGATGGGGATTAAAGCCGCCAAAGAAACCAAAGCTAACAGATTAGGTTCGCGGTATACTTTGCTCAAACCAAAGGCGGAAACCACCATGATTAAACCAATCGCCACTCCCCTAATGATAGCGATCACCCAAGCTGTGTTCAAAAAATCTTTAATTGACCTCTGGGATTGCAGAATGGTCACATTGATACCAGTTTGAGTAATCGATTCTGTTAAACCCAGAGCAATCGCCACTAGGCTAAAAAGACCAAAATCATAAGGAGCCAGCAATCGAGCTAGCACAAATATTTTGCCCAAAGATAGAGCGCCACTAGCTAGTTTAAGAAAAGTTTGTGATCCAAAACCGATCATGGCTTGTTTGGTATAACCCATCGTTTCATTATAACCTGACTTGCATCAAACCTGACTTGCATCAAACCTGACTTGCATCAAAACTGACCTTGCATCAAAACTGACCTTGCATCAAAACTGACCTTGCATCTAGTGAATCATGGCACCATAATAACCACCATGTTTAAGCAGATCGGCAGTTGGTTTTTAGATTTAACCGAAACCTTGGTCATAGGTTTGTCAATTTTCTTGGTGGTTTATTTATTCTTTATGCAACCCCATCAGGTTAATGGTCAGTCAATGGTACCTAATTTAGACGACGGCGATTATTTGTTAACCGACAAAGTCAGTTATAGAGTTGGGGATCCCAAACGAGGTGATATTGTAGTTTTTGAAGCTCCCCAAGCCGCTAACTGCCCGACTGGTACGGGCTGTGACTTTATTAAACGAGTCATTGGTGTTCCTGGTGAGGAAGTCGAGGTTCGAGCCCATGGGGTATTTATTAATGGTCAGAAATTGAATGAAACTTATCTACCGGATACTCTTACCACAGAAGCTGGAGCTTACACCAACGGTAAAGTAGTTAAATTGCAGGAAGACGAATACATGGTTTTTGGTGATAATCGGTCTTACTCAAGCGATTCAAGAGCTTGGGGTCCTATCTCAAAATCGGAAATTATTGGCAAAGCTTTTTTTAGGTACTGGCCACCTACCAACATGGGTAGAATCTATTCTGCTACCTACGACTCAAACTAATTAGAGTCAGTCTCTTGGGTAATTAATCTCATGATTTTTTCCAGATCTTGTTTGGCTTCGTTCTGATCACCTTTGAGTGTGACGGTCAATCGAGTATGATTAATACTTCTGATGAGCTTGATTTGAGGCATAGTTTTGAGATGTCTGGCAATTTGTTCTTGCCACTTCTTGATGATGGCAGGATTGATTTGATTAGCGGTTTTAACTTCTGGACCTGACTCTTGTATTTGCTCTTTTTCTTTTTCGTAACGAACTAATTCCTCTGCTCTGCGGACTGAGCCATTTTCTCTAAGCAGTTGTTTGTAGATTTGAATCTGTACTTGTTTGTCGGTCAGGGAGGCTATGGCTCGACCGTGGCCTTCACTAATTTGACCGCCTACAATCCCATCTTTGATAGCATCTGGCAAAGTTAAGAGTCTTAAAGTATTACTGACATATGATCCAGATTTACTAACTTTTTTGCAAATTTGGTCATTAGAATAGTTAAAATCTCGCAGGAGTTGTTTGAAAGCTCGAGCTCTTTCAATGGCATTTAAATCAACCCTTTGGACATTTTCCACAATGGCCATTTCTAACATGCCACGAGGTGTGGTCTTTCTAACTAAGACTGGCACCTCGGTTAAGCCAGCTATTTTGGCGGCTCGCCAACGTCTTTCACCAGCAATTATTTGGTAACCAGCTGGTGTTTGGGCTACTACCAAAGGTTCCAAGATGCCGTATTGGCGAATAGATTGAGTTAATTCTTCAACTTCTTCTGGTTGAATCTTATTGCGAGGTTGAAAAGGGTTGGGTTGGAGGATATTAATATCTAAGTATTTGAGTTGTTGTGGTGTGGCCATAGGCGTAGTATGCCACAACTTTTCATAGATTGCATGACGAATTATCAGAGGAAAATCAAAAAAAAAGACTTGTAGTGAAATAAACAACGAGTTAATTATGGATAGATTTTATAGTATTTTCGTTGATTCTGATGCCGATAGTAGCCAGAGCTACTTGAGAAAGAAGAAACAAATGAAAATACATAAAAGATGCCATAAGTAGTCGTTGTGCTTATTTCGCTACAAGTCTAATAATGATATAGAGTGATGAATTATGAGGTAATCACATTCACCATGGTTTTGCCAAATTTTTTGCCAAACTGAACGGAGCCTGCAATCATCGAAAAAATAGTGTGGTCTTTGCCCATGCCCACGCCTTTACCACTTTTGTAGACACTACCTCGTTGACGCAGGATGATGTGACCAGGCTTGACAACTTCCCCACCAAACTTTTTCACCCCCAAGCGCTTGCCATGGCGTCTGCTCTGAGCGTGTTGATTGACATTACCTGATGCTTTAACGTGTGACATGTATTGAGACTTTCTGCAAAAACAAGGAAAGAGATGACTTTCATTATTTTATCTATATTTAATTGCTTTTTCTTTCTCAAGTATATTGCTTTACTTTTAACCTAACTATCTGCCTTTGAACGATGGCCTTTGGTCTGGCATAAATGATCGGTTCAAGAGTGGTAGTGTACCCAAGTTGATCGAATTTGTCAATCAAGTTCTCATAAACTGATGGTCCAGAAGCTTCGATAAATCGGGGAAAAATTATCACCACTTCTGATCCGGGTTTCAGCCAGTGGTGCCAATTTTTAAGGGTGCCAATGTAAAGTTTGGTCAAACCCTTCACAATATTCGGCACTTGATGGGCTTTAGGCTTGAGTTTGCCCAGGAAAGGTTCAGTCACAATTACGTCTGGAATTGGTTGGGGTTGGGCCTTGGTGGCATCAGCCGGAAAAATATTAATCCCTACAGTTATTTGGTAATTAGTTTGTAACCATTCTAGATTTTGGCTTGATCCTGTCACTGCGTCTGGATCCAGGTCACTGCCCACCAGTCGCTCAAAACCCAATATTCCAGCTTCCATTAAGATGGTGCCTGTGCCACAAAATGGATCATAGATGATTCTTTGTCTGTTGGGTCCGGCTAAGTTAACCATCATCCGGGCGACTTTGGGAGTTAACAAGCCTCTTTGGCGATCGGCAAATGGCTTGCCCCGATCCCTTTTGGTCCAGTCATCAATATCTTGAACAGCCAAAGTTTGAGCTAAATAAATGTGCTCGGGTGTATTAATGACGGCCAACTCCTTGACGCCAGTTTTGTGTCTCAGGATAGCGGCTGACAAACCCTGCCTGGGGCCTGCCATATAGCGGACAGTTTGGCCAGCTTCGGTAAGGCGAGTTTTAATGTTAGACAAATCGATGGCAGGTAAGTGATGGCGATTAATTTCTGCCACAAAGAACTTTAATTTCTGATTAGTTTCAAGTAATTTAAGTAATTTTATTTCCAGTTCTTGATTGGAAGTGGTCAAAGGCAAAGTATCTAGAACTTGAAAAATCTTGATGGTACCTCCCAAAGTATCAATTAATTGATCGGCAGTTTCTTGGGGTTGATCTATAATAGCCAAATTAGTATCTACTCTTTTAACCCTGTCTCCAAATAGACTATCAAGTTCTGCCCAAGATAACTCTGGCGTACTGCCAAGTTCCAATAGATAAGCAGAGGGCAAAGTGGGTAAATTTGGCACAAAAATTACTTAAGTTTAATTGACTTAATCTTAAGCCTAGTTAGATGAGCTCTAAAGCCTTTGACGCGACGGTATTTCGACTTGGCTTTGTAGGTAGCGACTCTGTTGTCACCTTTATCGTGTTCAATAACTTCTGCCACCACTTTGGCACCCTTAACATTCGGTGTGCCGATGTGAGTTTTTTTATCATCTGTGACTACTAGGACGTCGCTGATAGCAATGGTGTCGCCGATTTTATTTTCAATTCGATCGACTGTTAGCTCTTGGTCGGCTTCGACCAAGTACTGCTTGTTTTGAAACTGAATAACTGCTTTCATGATTGAGTGGACTTTCTGTCAAATAGGGGAAATGTTGACTAACGCTTTCTTTGATACATGATAAACTTTTTTCGAACTCAGTCTAATGACTTCTGATGACAAGTCAAGTCGCCCCAGAATTATACCACGGCCTCAAGATATATGAAGCTGGGGTTGATGAACACCTTCGGCAGATGCCGACTGGGCCAGCCCCAGCCACCAGAGACTGCTCAAAAGTGAACTGCCACCATAAGATACAAAGGGTAAAGTCAGACCGGTGATGGGCAGTAGACCCAGATTCATACCAACATTAATGCTAGATTGGAGGGCCAACCAAACGCCTAGTGAAATAGAGATAACTTGTCCCGGTAGAGGTAAAGATTTGGCTTCAGACAGTAAAAACCAAATCAAACTTAAGTAAATCATGAGTAATAAGCCAGCTCCCACTAAGCCGGTTTCTTCAGCTATCGCAGAAAAAATAAAATCAGTTTGTTTTTCTGGTAAAAACTTGAGTTGGGATTGGCTACCCAGACCCACGCCTCTGCCCATTAAACCACCCGAGCCAATACTGATTAAGGCTTGAGTGGCGTTATAGTTAGAACTTGATGAGGTGCTATTGCTATCCAAAAAACTGGTCAATCTGGCTTTTTGATAAGGTTGGAGAATTAACCAACCAAAGCCCATTGTCACTAGACCTATCCAAGCCAGTTGCCTAATGATTTTGCCGTTTAAACCGCAAATTATCAGACTTAAACTCAAAGTGGCAAGGGTGACAATAACTGTGCCTAAATCTGGCTCGATTAAGATTAAAAACAAAGGTAGAGCTAAAATTGCCAAATATTTCCAGAGTCGCGAGGCATACTTAAGATGACTGGAGGTGATCAAACTAGCAGAAAACAGACTTAAAACTGGCAGAGCCAGTTGGGAAGGTTGCAAAGAAAAACCCCAGATATGAAACCATCGAGCCGTATCTCTTGTTTCAGCCACAAATAGGACTACTATCAGTAGAATGATCAAACCTACTAGGCTGGCGCGACTCATTTTCAACCAATGATAGAAAGGTACTCTGGCAGTCAGAAAATATATAGTCCAGCCTATGACCCAAAACCCAATCTGTTTATTGAGCAGTTCTGGAGTTAGGCTATGAAGAGTCGTCAAACCAATCACCATCAACAAACCTAAACAAGTTGGAACTAACCAGTGACGCATAGAGTTATCTTATATCTAACGCTTCTCCCTTAATCAGTTTTGAGTTAGTGGTTTGCTCAATTTTTTCTTGCCAAGCTGGTGGCCAGTGGGGGGCTGTGACTTGAATTTGATCTGTGGGCATGAGACCGGCTTTTTGGCGGAGTTTTTGAATTGAGCGAATTAGTTCTCGAGCTTCCCCCTCCGCTTTTAATTCCGGGGTGAGCTGGGTGTCAAGCTTGACTTCAAGTTGAGCATTCTCTTTTTGTAGCCATTCAATTTGGTGAATATTAACTTCCAGTTGCAGAATTTCTAAAAGTTCAGTTTTGGGTTGGGTTTGACTTGAGGTAACCATAACTCTTGCTAGGGGCTGTCTAACCCTAATGTTTAATTCTTTGCGTTGGCTATGAACTTTTTCGGCCACTTTTCTTATCTCCTGCATCTGGCTCTCCAGCTTTGGGTCAATCAAACTTTCATCAACTTTTGGCCAATCGGTATGATGGATGCTGTTTGTTTCGGAAACTAAATTGTGAAACACCAGTTCCGAGAAAAAAGGTGTATATGGAGCAAACAATTGCGCCAATTTGACTAAAGCCCAGCCAAAAACTTGGTGAGTTGATTGAGCCTTGAGATCTTTGATTTGGTCGCGACTTCTTCTCAAGTACCAAGTAGAAAACTCGTTGACAAATTCAATTAAAGTTCTTGAAGCTCTGACCACATCATAGTCACTGTTAAATTTGGTAACTTGTCTGGTCAGAGTCATGATTTTGCTGACCAGCCATTTATCCATCACTGTTTGCGGTTTGGGTGGAGTTTGCCACTCAACCGGAGCGTCTCCTACATAAAGTCGGTAGAATGAAAGTATATTCCACCAGATGACAAAAACTCTTTTCCGGATATCTGCCACTTCCCCATCGGCAAAATTAACATTCTCCCCCTTCATAACTGATGAGCTCATCATATATAACCGCAAACTGTCCACTCCATGTTGATTGATGAGAATCATGGGGTCGGTGAAGTTCTTTTTGGATTTGGAGAGTTTATTACCATCGGCGGCCATAAAAGTGCCGGTGGTCAAAATATTTTCCACGGCGTGACTGTCAAACAACCCAACTGACATAGCGTGCAAAGTGTAAAACCAAGCTCTGGTTTGAGCGATATATTCACTCACAAATTGAGCGGGATAGGTGCTTTTAAATTCGGTTTCATTTTCAAAAGGATAGTGGCGAGAGGCAAAGGGCATTGAACCGGATTCCACCCAACAATCAAAAACTTCAGGAATTCGCCGACCCTTAATCTTGCGGTCTGCATCAACCCAAACTTCAATTTCATCGACAAACTGTCGATGAATATTATCAATTTGACTTACTGCTTTGGAGTCAACTGCCCAGTCTTTGAGTTCTGCCAAACTGGTGATGACTCTTACTGTCCCATCAGCAGATTTCCAAATAGGCATGGGTGTGCCCCAGTATCTTGATCTGGATATGTTCCAGTCGGGGGCAGTTTCTAGACCCTTGCCAAATCGACCATGTTTGAGGTGCCCCGGATACCAATTAATTTGTTCGTTATGTTTGATTAAGCTGGGTTTGAGTTTTTGAATATTGATAAACCAAGCCGGAATGGGAGCATAGTAAAGTCTGGTGCCACATCGGTAACAATGAGCCACGCTGTGAGAATGAACCTCGTGTTTATAGATTAAACCACGTTGATTAAGCGCTGTATCGATTAAAGGGTTTGCCTCAAGAATATCCATGCCCGCCCAAGGTTTAACCTCGGGCTTTAACCTACCTTCTTCGTTAACGTGTTCGACCAACTGGACGCCGTGTTTTTGCATGACTCGGTAGTCGTCCTCGCCGTAGACTGCCAAAGTTACAATACCTGTGCCCTCATCGGTCGTCACAAAGTCATCGGCAATGACAATGCCGGCTTTTTCGTCTGATGTCCGCTGGGGATAAAAATCAAACAGCATGGTAAATTCAAGTTTAGCCAGTTGTTTGCCGGTCATTTCCGTTACGACTGATGGGTTTTTCTCATCTAGGACACTCAATCGGCTTTTGGCTAAAATCAGCAACTCCTCCCCCACTTTTGCCTTAACATAAGTTAATTTTGGGTTAACCGCCAGCGCAGTCGTCACCAACTTGTTCCAGGGCGTAGTTGACCAGGTCAACAAAAAGGTTTTGGCTTGACCTGCCACTGGAAACTTGTAGTAGGTGGAAGCCTCGGTGTGGGTTTGGTAGCTGTTATCCATGGCAATTTCAAAGTTAGACAGCGGAGTGGCGCACCGCGGACAGTAGAGAATCACCCGTTTGCCTTGATAGATCAAGCCTTTTTCATAAAGTTGGCCAAAACCCCACCAAACCGATTCCATGTAGGACAGGTCCATAGTTTTGTAGTTATGTTTGAAGTCTACCCACCGACCCAGTCGGTCAATAATTTTTTCCCACTCTTTATCTAACCTCATGACTTCTACTTGACAAGCCTGATTAAAGTGATCAATGCCTAGTTTTTCAATTCCCTTCTTGCCATCTTTGATTTTCAGTTTATTTTCAATGATGTTTTCAATGGGTAGACCGTGGCAGTCCCAACCCCAAATCCGTTCGACTCGGTAGCCCATCATGGTCCAGAATCTGGCAATCACATCTTTGCTAGTCGAACCCAACAGGTGACCATAATGAGGCATGCCAGTGGCGAAAGGCGGTCCGTCGTAAAAAACGTACTGCTTGTCTTTGGATCTTTGAGTGACAGACTGCTCAAAGGCTTTGGTTTCTTGCCAGAACTTTAAGATCTCCTCTTCCAGGCGAGGCAGATCGGGGTGGCTGGGTAATGTTTTGAGCTTTGGCATAAATAGACCTCTTGCGAAATAAGAAATCGTTTCCCTTATTTCGTTACAAGTCTATTATATAACAAAATTTAATCTTAAAAAAAACTCAAAGTTAGCCGTTTTTTTCTAATGAGTCTAAAATTTTTGCAATTTGTTTTTTATAGATCGGTAAATCTTCTTTGATCGTTTTCCATAAGATACTTGCGTCAATGCCAAAATACTCATGAGCAACTTTGTTCCTCATACCTATGGCCTCACTCCACGCGCTTTGTGGATATTTTACTTTTATTTCTTTGGGGATATTTTTTGTGGCTTCTCCAATTATCGTTAGGTTTCTCACCACAGCATCGATCACTAGAGTGTTTTTGCAAAATTTATTAAAAGACAAACCTTTGGTATAACAATCTATTTTTTCGATGGAGTTTTTTATATCCTCAAGATAGAGTGTGGTGCCTCTTTTAGACATATATCGTTTCTTTTAACACGTCATCTTTAATAGCCGGCTTAAGGGTTTTTTTTAATACCAGATCAACTTTCTGCTTTAGAGTTCTAGTTAGAAAATTTTCCAAACGTACAAAATCAAAAAAACCAATGGGAGAAGTCAACTCCACCAACATATCCACATCACTGCCTTTTCTTTGTTGATCTCTCACAAAAGAGCCAAAAATACCCAATTTTTTGACATGATATTTTTGCCTTAACAGAGGCAATTGACTGCTGATTTTTTTTCTTATTTTATCTTTGTCCATAAAGTTAAGTATAACAAATTGATGGCCAAAAAAGAATTAGCTATGTCTTTGTATTAGCCTATCTGATAATAAGCCTAAACCGACTCCGCCCAGCGCGCCAATAATTAATATCGGAAGATAAGCTTTAGTAATAATGGCGTCTGGCAAACTGATAAGGGTGCCGATCATTAAACCCCTCATCCAGCCTGGCTTTGGGAAATTAGTCACAGGGATGAACCAGCCGATAGCAAAACGATTGATTGAAGCGCCAAGAATGGCAATGACTTTATCGGTCATGGGAATTGGCAACATCAGCAATGCATCAATTAGCCCAAAAGCAAGACCAAAAGCTAAACCTAATTTAACTTTTTTCATAAATCACTTTTTGTTCACTTATGATTGTATTTCTTAGCATCGGCTTAATTGCGGCATACTCAACAATATCAACTTTTCTGCCAAGTTTTTCCTCTAAATCTAATTTCAAGTCTACGAGATCAAGTAGGCTTTTATCATCATCAAGGTCCACCAAAAAGTCAACATCGCTTTTTTTATTTGCTTCACCCCTGGCCACAGAACCAAAAAGGGATGCTTTAAGCACTCCGTGAGATTTCAAAACGGGAATAACCTTGGCGTTAATGTTTTGGATTGTCATGGCTAGATTTTAACACAGGAAAGAAAAAGAATCAGCTGATTGGAGAGAATTTTAATTTTTGCCTAACATTTTGGTATATGGGAAGTTTGACTTATTTTTTTCCTTTTATAAAATCGCTTTCTTTTAATCCAGACTGCAATAAAATCGATTGGAATGTACCGTGAGGAATTTCTTTTTTTGTGGTTTTGACCGTTACATTTCTTGTAGGCTCACCAACTTTTCTGTATTTAGCATGTGACCCTCTCTGTTTGACAAAAAAGAAGCCCTCACTTTGGAGGACTTTCAAGACTCGTTTAAGAGGTATTGGTTTAGGCATATTGGAAATTAAGCGGAACGATATCTGGTCTTTCCACTTTTGTGATTTTCGTAGCCGGAAAATCTTCCAAATGCAACTCCAAAGCTTCCTCAAGAGACTCAAGGGCTTCTTTTTTGGTATCGCCAAAACTAGAAACTCCAGTGTTTAGGTTCCATGATACATAATATTTGCCTTCTTTCCAGACAACATTTTTTAAGTTAATTTTACTCATATGTTTAAAGTGATTTATAACTGAGCTCACACTAGCAGATTGCGATAGAAAAATCTACTTGCCCTTGTTCCTCAAAAATGCTGGGATTTCGAAGTCATCCGAAAAGACTTTAGCAAAACCCGATCGTTTGTTTTTTTCTTGATCTTTTGGTTTATCTTCCAAACCTGATGCATCTTGAGATAGTGGTTGATTAATGGAAACTTGAGGGGATGGAGAGAAAGTTTGACTTAACTCGCCGGCCGTCATGGGTTGGGTAAAAGAATTGGGAGTCCGATCAATGGTTTGTCCTGATTTTTCCTCTTCCAGCTTTCTTTTGGCTTCTTTGGAGTAGGCACCAAAGTGAGGTCTGTCTGATATAGAAAAACCTCGGCCGGCAAATCCGGTGGCGATGACACTAATTTTAATATTAGAACCCATGCTTTCATCAATAGCGGCGCCAAAAATGATGTTGGCTTCAGGGTCGGCGGCACTGGCAATAATATTGGCAGCCTCTGAAACCTCGGTCATGGTCATGTCGGGTCCGCCCATGATATTAAACAAGACACCCTTGGCGCCTTCAATCGAAATTTCGAGTAATGGAGAGGAAGCGGCCATGCGGGCGGCGGTAGTGGCTCGATTTTCGCCACTGGCTTCGCCAATACCCATTAAAGCCGAGCCGGAATCAGTCATGATGGTTTTGACATCGGCAAAATCAACGTTGATTAAGCCGGGGATAGTGATTAAGTCAGAAATGCCTTGCACACCTTGACCCAGGACATTGTCAGCTAGTTTAAAAGCATCGGTCAAAGTCATTTTTTTATCGACCACATCCATCAGTCTTTGGTTGGGGATGACAATTAAAGCATCCACATGTTCTCTAAGTTCTTCGACTCCTTCTTCGGCAGTCTGCATCCGGCGAGCGCTTTCAAAAGCAAAGGGTTTGGTGACCACGCCGACAGTTAAAGCGCCACTTTCCCTGGCAATTTCGGCCACGATGGGTGAAGCTCCCGTGCCGGTGCCTCCGCCAATGCCGGCAGTGATGAAAACCATGTCGCTATCAAACAATAAGTCTTTAATTTTGTCGTAAGATTCTTCGGCGGCAGTTCTACCTACGTCAGGGTCGGCTCCAGAACCTAAACCTTTGGTTAAGTTGGTGCCAATTTGAAGTTTAGTTTCGGCTTTGGAAGTTAGTAAAGCTTGGGCATCAGTGTTAACACTGATAAATTCTACGCCCTTAATTTGACCACCCTCAATCATAGTGTTGATGGCATTACCACCACCCCCACCCACACCCACGACCTTGATCTTGGCAAAAGTGGTGTTGGTAGGTTTAACCAGGGCCATAGTTTGAGTTGTTGACAAATACTACTTCAAGTTTATCAGCTGGTTTAATTTTGAAAACAGCTGGTTTAATTCTAATTCTAGATTCTGTATAAAAGTGTATCATTATTAATTACTAAATCAATTGCCAGTAGGCTCTTCATAAATTAACCGTGTAATTACCTATCCAACATCTGTAAGACTTTTCCGCAGATTTTTTGTATAATAAAGCAGGATCTCTTGAGTTTCGTTGACAAACAATTTGAACCTCATGAGCTTTTGTGACATATGGAAAAACCAGATATGAATGAGAATGAACGATCTCAAAGAAAAATACCAGAACAGAATCAAAACTCTCTGCCGGAGCGTCATAGATTATTGGGTGGAGTTGAAATAACAGAAAGAGATAAAGGGGCAAGGCTATCCTGGAGCGAAGACAAAACCGAACTTAGAGTAAATACCTCTTTATATTCCGATGAAGATACTGCTCGCTTTGCGGCGCTCAGGCAAGTGGCTACTCACATTGGTCTCACTCAAGCAGTGAGGACAGACGCAAATGTGCTTATTGATGTTTCTAAAAGACACCCAAATGCTACAGAGCCAGTTCTACGTTGGCAGGGATTGGCTTGTCTGAGAGAGAGTGGACAACAAGTTCTTCACGACCGTCCTATTGGTCCACAGAACCAAACACTTTCGCAAGAATTCAATTGGGCACTTGACTCATATGTTTTGACAGGAAAATACCCTGATGAGTTATCACCACAAGTCAAAGACGCGATCTCGCGAATTCCTACTCCCCAAGGGAAAAGCCTAGTTGATTATATTGCTTCCGGTCGTTACTTAAAATTCGATGGACAAAATTATGAGCAGTATCTGAAACCACTATTAGATGAATTATCGGAAGTAGACAGACAAACTGGCCGCTCTCAGCAATTTGAGTATCGTCCATCACAAACACAAGATGTTGCAAGAAGCAAAGAAGCCATCCAAGAATCAGACATTATGGTACGTGTTAATCCTTTTTATGGCGGATATTATCGCGAACAGGTTTGTCGTTATGATCCCAACTCAAAACAAATTGTTAAAGAAGCGGGTGTAAAAGAAACATGGGACGTTGAAGAACCTCTGGATGATGAGGCAGTTTGGCAAACACAAAGAAATTATCGGGGAAAAATGAGTCCAGGTAAGGAAACACTAATAAAACTTCCTTATGGAGCGTTACCAATTGTTGGTTCAATTAAGCCCGCTGGCGCGTTTCATTTAATGCGGGATGAATTAGGCATTATTTCACTGGAACCCAGAGTTGGGAGTGTTTCCTCAGAAGTTGTTGAGTTCTCTTTTGATTTTGTGATGAGCGAGAATGATTCAAATAAACTAAACCGCCCTCCCATAGATCGAGACGTTTCTCCTACTGGAGGAGCTCTTGATCCAGAAACTCAAACGCTTGTTGACGATCTGTTAGCTCAAAATTGGATGAGCGATGTACAAAAGGCACGAGAGATTGTTCGATATATACATAAAAAACTTCGTTATCCAAATGATGAATCTGAAATTGGCCAAATAGACGCGGCGTATTTGAGTGCGGGTAGTAATCTTTGGACAAAAATTGCCGAGACAGGGATAGCACATTGTTACTGGGCAAACATTTTTAGAGATGAACTATGTAAACGCCTTGGGATTGCGTCCCGAATTCCAACTGGTCCTTATATCAACAGTAAAGATCCTCGTTTTGATTTTACCGTGGTTGAGGCACCGGGCGTTGATAAACATGCCTGGGGAGAAGTTTGGAATAAAGATAGTCAGAAGTGGACCCATAGAGGGATGGATGCAACTCCTCCCAAGCAAAAGGATGATTTTCAAGATGATCAGTCAGAACCCAATCAGCCGCTTGATGGAGATTTTGGTGATTCTCTAATAGAACAACCGGAGCTTAGTCCTGAAGAAGTAGAACGAATGTACCAAGACTTAATTGATGGTTTAGATCAAAAACCTCAACCAGATCCAACACCAGAGCAACGTGCGGCAGAACAATTTCAAAAAGAAAAAGGGGTGGATTATGTGCAGTGGAAAAGACTGGAGAGCTGGATTAATAACATAAACAACACACCTGTTCCTCCTGAAATGAGCATTCGTAAGCGACCTAGCACTTTATACCAGGAATGGTGTGATTTGTTCGACCTTTTATACAAAAGACGTGAGGTGCCATATCAGGCATACAAGGGGCCAGTCAGGCAAAGTGAGGGTGAATTTCTAGATGATCCAGTGACAGCCTACATTGATGTTCGCTCCAAAGATGATGACCCATCCGGCTATCAAAGAAGCTATGAAAAACAAAAAGAAATTATAGAAGTATTTGAAGTCGATGACGATTTTGTGCTGGATATTTCTGGATCCATGTCAGGTAGCGCTGAGGAAGAAATGAAAAAGATGGTTCTCAGCTCTAGCTATAACATTATGAAGCTCAATGAGCGTTTTCAACATTCTCGAAACAAAACAAGGATGAGAACGCCACTACAAATTCGATCTACACAAATAACCTTTGGTAGTGGGGCAACTGAAGTGGTGGAAAAAGAAGACATAATGTCAGAAAAGATACTGGTGGATTTGGATCGAGAGTTACAGGCTAAAAATCAAAGCTCAGAAGGGTTGGTTGTTGCGTTGCAAAAATACCAAGACTCTCTTGATCCAGAAACGCTGGCGCAAATCAAACAAGGAAAAAGGAGTAAAATATTGACGATTGTTTCTGACGGAGATGTATCGAGTCAAGATCAATGTGTTGCCTTAATTACTCAACTGAGGTCACAGGGTGTAATTGTGCAAGGGATTGGTTTTGGCAGTGCTGCAGAAGATATTAAGGTGGTTTGTCATGATCCAGCTGATTCAGAGGCTGCCGTGGTTATTGATGATGTTAGACAAGCAACACTCACGAGGCACAAGTTACTTATGAAGCACTTATCTAAACTGTAAAAAATTTGTATAATACTAAATATGCCAGAATCATCGTCTGAATCATTTTCAACACAACAAATACAACAAGCGCGGTACCGTGTAGCTCCGTTGTCAGTCAGCCGGTTTACAGAAAACTTGCCCCTCCAAGAAAATCCAGAACATCTTTCAAACGAAAATGTTGAAGATCGATGTTTTGCCGTTCTGGGATACATGGAAGAATACTTTCGTCCGTCTGCGGGAGACACCTCCAAAATCCAAATTAACGGCGATATAAGCTTGCGTGATTTGGAGGCTCAACTGGATGATTCTTTTTCATCCAATAAGAGAGTTAATGCTGTACGACAGGTTTTTACTGGCGCCTCCCAAAATGAGGTCAATAACACTACAAGTGATCAGACAAACAATCCTGACCATCGAAAAGAAATAAAAACCAAGATTGGAGAAATCCTTTCCCATCCTCAGGTTAGAGAAAAGTTTCAGGAAGAATTAGCAAGAGAAGTCGGTTTTTATCAAGCCGCAAGAAAGCCAATGAAGGATGTGCGTGACATTGACAGGGTTGCGGGTAAATTGCGACAAGCTATTTATACACGCTATCTGTCAAGCAAACGAGATCATGGAAAGCTTGTCCAAAGTACGGCAGATCAAATTACTCAATTTCAAGGGAAGGTAGATGGGTTGGAGTCAACCCGAAAAGGTATAGAGCAAACGGCCTCTGCCGAAACATTAGGTTATCTAGAAACACAAAAACTGCTTGAATATAAAAGGCAACTCAGAGAATCTCGAGTTGTGTTAACACCTTCAAGGATTCAGCTCATTGATAGAATTAAACGAGAGGCAATCGCAGGAAACAAAATATTTTTAGTTGGATCTACTGGTACTGGCAAGACCCAGTTGGGAATTTATGTTTTAAACTCCCTTACTGGTGGATACGAGATTGTAAACTGGCATGAAGGAACAACTCCAAGAGATTTATTTGGCTATCGTGAATTGTGGACAGGTGAGGATGGAAATGTTCAAAGTGCTGTAAGACCAGGACCCATTCCTAGAGCCTTAGAAAGAAGAGTTGGATATCTTGGTGATGAGTACACTGGTGGTGCAACTAGGACTCAGTTAGCAGAAAAGTTCATGATGGGAGCAAAACCTGGTGATCAAATTCAAATACCCGGATTTAATGGACAAGTATTTGACATTACTGAAAACTTCATCACCATTCTCACAGGTAATCCTAAAGATGAGCGTACTAAACAGCGTGAGGAAATGGATCCGGCAATTCTGAGAGAGCTGACGGGTGTTGAAGTAAGTTACATGCCCGCATCGGAAATGAATGATATTATCCTGGCCAAACTCATTGAAGAAAACGGCGTTTTGAAACTTGGGGCATCTGAGCTGAAATATATAGAGAAATTGTGCAAAGCTGCAGAACTGATGCAAAAGGTCCACAATAGAGACTTTGAAGGCCTCAAGCCAGAAATAAAAACTGCGCTGGGTATTGACCCTCAAGGAAACACTGAGACAACACTAAATACGAACTTTTTAGATCCCGGCACCTTGTTTAAGCTATTTAGTGAATGGGAGCTTGCACAGGCCCGTGGACAGAATTTTGGCGAGTATATGCAATCAAAACTCGGTGAATTCGTCAGAGATCCAAAGACTCTCAGCACTCCGGAGGAACGTAAAACACTTCAGAAAATCCTCAGCGCCTTTGATTTAATTACTAATGCTTCGGGCGAGATCAAAGTTACAATAAATAAACCAGCGGAAGAAAAAGGGTATGTGCTGCCCTCTGAAATGGCAGGTGCTGTAGCACTGAGCAGTGAAAATCCAATGGGGACAGCTTCATCTGAAACCACATCATCATCTGAATTTCAGCGTGATGAGGAACAAAGTTGGAGAGATAAGCTGAAACCAGCTTCCGGATCGGTATTTGAGATTCCAGAACTACCAAGAAGTATCCCCTTGGAAGCACTTGAGAAGTTTGCTAACGACACTGAACACATTGGAGTAAGAAGTATTCCTAAGCTAGATATAGGCACGCCGGATGACTTGAGGAGAATGGATGTTGATGACTTTTTAGCCAGGATTGAAGAAAGATATCCAGGATTACGAGTGTACGAATCTTTATCTCCTGCCGAAAGGGATGATCACACCGTGGGGAGACTCCTTAGAAAATGGTATTGGGAAGAAGTCAAAAGTGGAAAAATCGACTTTCCCGAAATATACAACAAAGGAGGCTGGTTTGTTACGGAGGTCATGCCAAAACCGATGTCTAGGGACACCTATGACGAAACAATGATAAGTGCAGAGCTTGGTCATACTAATAGATTTAATGTTACTTGGGATACAGCTCATGGAGATATTGTAAGAAATAAATCAGAGATTTTATCCAAACTAGGTCTCCCCTCAAATTTAGAAGTTCGCATGCCTACTGCAGCTGAACTAAATATGCTTCTAAATCGCATGGAGGTTGGCACGAATACATATGAATGGACTGAGGATGAATATCGTGATGGCGGCGGTCCTGTCCGTGTCCTCGTTGGCCACTCCGGCCCTGGTGGTGCCGCCCGCGCCCGTTGGCTTCGTCCGTCGGACTCGCTTGGCTACGTTGGCTTCCGTGTCGTTGTAGTTCTTGGAACTTGATCTCTTGAATTCTTGGTTCTTTTGGATTTTTGTTACTTGGTCCCTTGACCCGCGTAGCGGGTCGATTTGTAATTTTATTTCGCCCTCAATTTATTGATGTCTATAGATAGCAATTACCCTTGATTTTTAGTGCCTTCATTCTTTATACTGCAACTTAGATTTTGTTAATGAAAATATGAGTACGCTTATGTTTCACAAAATCGCT
>Ga0180007_10001487_pt1 | contig 31741 bp, 31 predicted proteins | sample MM_PC_MetaG_FD_121122 | JGI IMG/M metagenome (GOLD analysis project Ga0180007, IMG submission 121122) | Groundwater microbial communities from the Aspo Hard Rock Laboratory (HRL) deep subsurface site, Sweden - MM_PC_MetaG | ecosystem: Environmental > Aquatic > Deep subsurface > Groundwater... | reverse complement strand
GCAACTTTGTTTTTTACAACTTTAACCCTGACTCGGCTTCCGATAATTTCCTCCCCGCGCTTGATCTGCTCGATCCTCCTCACGTCAAGTCGAACCGAGGAATAGAATTTAAGCGCCATGCCTCCGGTCGTTGTTTCGGGATTGCCAAACATCACTCCAATTTTCATGCGTAATTGATTGATAAAAATTACCACCGTTTTGGATTTTGAAACCGCGCCGGTAATTTTGCGAAGCGCTTGACTCATCAATCTTGCCTGCACTCCCATGACCGAGTCTCCCATCTCGCCCTCGATTTCGGCGCGAGGAACCAGAGCCGCGACCGAGTCGATAACGATTACGTCGAGAGCATTTGATCTGATTAGAGTTTCGGTTATTTCGAGCGCTTGCTCACCCGTATCGGGCTGGGAAATCAAAAGCGCATCAACATCAACTCCGATTTTTCTGGCATAATCCGGTTCAAAAGCATGTTCTGCATCAACGAATGCCGCCAAGCCTCCAGTTTTTTGCGCTTCGGCCACTATCGCCAGAGACAGAGAGGTTTTTCCCGATGCTTCCGGACCGAATATTTCAGTAATTCTCCCTCTTGGCACACCATCAACGCCCAGCGCAAGATCAAGATTCAGCGATCCGGTTGAGATCGTGTGAATATCCAAATGCTTGCTCTGACCCATTCTCATGATAGAACCGGTCCCGAACTGCTTTTCGATTACCGAAATAGCAGCATCGAGGGCTTGTCTTTTTCCAGCCCCTTGGGCTTTTTCCATTTCTTCTCGTCGATCCGCTTTTTTTGATTTTTTTGCCATGTTTCCCCTTCTTTATTCTTAATTCTTTATTCTTAATTCGATATTACTTTGTTTTTAGAATTTTGATCTGCTTGATTTCTTCTCTGCCGAGACGATTTTTTGCCTTAACATCAAAAATATTTACTCCCTCATTGAGAGTTATCTTCTGTTTAAAGTACCCCTTATCATCGACCGGCACAAGCTGACCGTTTATCTCAACAATGGCAGTATTTGCCGTCTTCCCTTCAATCAAAATCTCTCCTTTTTTCGTAATTTCATCTTTAGGAGAAATTATTTCAACGGCAGGCGGACGGGCAACTTTTTCAGCGGAGAAGAGAATGTAGCCAACCAAAAAGGCAAAAACAAGCACCACAAAAGTAACCACCAAAAATCGTGGGGTAATAACAATTCGATCAATTAATCGAGTGCTTTTTTTGGCCAAAAAGTTGATGCGATTCGATCCAAACTCTGCCCTGAAGTCTTCCAGTATTTTACTACTGTCGAGCTCCAGAAATTCGGCATATCTTTTGACAAAACCATAAACATAAATACGGCTTGGAAACTCATTCCAATTCCCACTTTCTATCGCATGAAGATATTTAGCTCTGACTTTTGTCGCCTCTTCAACCTGATCAATGCTAAGATCTTTTTTCTTACGCGCCTGCAGGAGACGTGAACCCACCGTTGCTGCTGACTGAATTTTTTTTCGTTTAAAAGCCAATTACCTCCTTCGGAGGAGTTTCTAATTTTTAATTACTAATTTTGAATGAATTTTTAATGAATGAATACTTGAAACATTCTATAAATCGAAATTTAATCAAAACTCAAAATTCTAAAATTAATCCAACAATCTACAATGTATCCTCGAGCACGATAAATTGCAAGGACTATAAAATTAGAGCTTAGAAATTATCAGTATTCTGTTTGTCTTGGTGAGGATTTTCCGGTGGTTGCTCTTCTCGGGGACGTTCCTCGACTTCATCTAGCGAGCTGACCAGTATATCTCTAGGTTTGGCGCCTTGGGCTGGTCCGATGATGCCTTCTGCTTCCATTAAATCAAGAAGTCTGGCTGCCCGAGCATAACCGACCGACAACCGGCGCTGCAGAAACGACGCCGAGGCAGTGCCGGTCTCTATCACCAAGTTTTTGGCCTCGCTAAGCATATCATCGCCTCCGCGTTCAAAAAAACCGCTGCCGCCTCGGCGGGAGCTTTTGATTCCCGGAACTTCACGATATTCAGTAATAGAATTATCATAAACCGCCGATCCTTCACCGCACAGAAAGTCGCAGACACTTTTGACATCTTTTTCACTAACCAATGCACCCTGCAAGCGTTTGGGCTTAGAATACTCTCCACCCAGAAACAGCATGTCGCCGTTGCCCATTAATTTATCAGCACCGGCCTGATCGATGATGGTTCTCGAATCGATTTGAGAAGCAACCGCAAAAGCAACTCTTGAGGTAATATTGGCTTTAATCAGTCCCGTTATAACATCAACGCTCGGGCGCTGCGTAGCGACAATCAAATGTATTCCGGTTGCCCGCGCCAGTTGCGCCAATCTTACGACCGCCGCTTCAACTTCATTTGAAGCTTGCGCCATCAAATCAGCCAGCTCATCAATAATGAGTGCAATAAACGGAATTTTCTCATGATGATTTCCGCTCTCGCTTTTCATGCCTTTGCCGACTCTTTCATTGTAAGAAAGAATGTCGCGCGAGCCGACTTCCTGAAACATTTTGAATCTGCGTTCCATTTCTGTAACAGCCCAACGCAAAACATTGATTGTCTTATCGACCTCGGTCACCACCGGAGTCAATAGATGAGGAACATCGTTATAGGCAGAAAATTCCACTCTCTTCGGGTCAACCAGAAGGATTCGAAGATCTCGCGGAGAATTCTGATAAAGCAGAGACAGAATCATGGCATTTAAGCCGACTGATTTTCCGGAACCGGTTGCTCCGGCAACCAGAAGGTGGGGCATTTTTTGCAAATCGGCCATAATCAGATCCCCAGCCACATCGAGCCCCAGCGGAAGCGACAGGGGCGATTTTCTTTTTTTAAATGTTTCACTCTCCAAAAGCGATCTCAAGCTGACGCGAGCCACTTCTTTATTGGGAACTTCAACTCCAACCGCCGATTTGCCTGGAATCGGCGCTTCAACCCTGACGGGGTGAACGGCGAGCGCCAAAGATAAATCGTCCGCGCGCGATTTGATGGTATTTAATTTCACTCCCTCTGACGGCTTCAGTTCGTACTGGGTAACGGTCGGACCGACGTTTATTTTGCCGGCCGTAACTTCAACACCGAAATCTTTAAGGGTTTTGAGCAAAACCTCAACGTTTTTGGAAACATTGCCCGGCTGGGCGGTTGATTTTTCATCACTAAGTAAATCGGTGGTCGGAAACACCCAAGCCCCGTCGTTCGGCGCAACCGGTTTTTGCTCGGTCGGCTTCTCCTTATCCATTCCAATCCTTTTTCTAACTGCCCGAAAAACAGACACTCTTTGAGCGGCATTTAAATCCATATTCGGGTAGGCATTCTTGGTCGTGGTGCCAATTTTTTTCAAAACCTCCGTCAGCGATGCGTTAAAAATCAAGAGAAGCATCGCGATTGTACCAACCAGCATGATTATAAAAGTACCGACCTCGCCGATAGACGGCTCGAGAGAGTAGAAAAGCACCGATCCCAGCGCTCCTCCGCTCTGTCCAAATGGAGCAATTAAGGCCGAGAAGAAAATAATTAAAAACAAGCTTCCCCACAGAATCACCCGGGCGCGCTTGATAATATTTGGTTCAAAAAACATGATCGAAGCCAGTGCCAGCCAAAAAGCAAAAATATAAGCAGTAACTCCCAGAAAATTATGAAACCCATTAAAAACGCTCCGACCAAAATTTCCAGCCGCACCAAACTCAGCCAGAATCACAATAACCGCCAACGCTCCGATTAAGAGACCCAAGACCTCCTTTAGGACGCGCGGATCGACCGACTCAAAAACATTAGGATTTTTTGGTTTCCTTCCACGTTTTGCCATATAGCATCATTTTACCAAATGTATGTCACTTTAACAAAAAGGAAATATATCAGTCTTATTTACAATTTCTTTCAAATTATATAAATATCCGCGATCGCGGAAAATAGTATAGTGATTATAATCCGAACCTCTTTTTTAACTTCGAATCGTCCTCTGTTTCACAGGATTTAGCCTGAAAAAAAGTAACATACTCCTCTATTTTAAGATCTACTCTCAGTCGAGAAAGCTCTCCAAGATCTGCAAACGGCGCTACAAAGACGCTATTTTGCAACCTTATAAATCCTTCTCGCTTAATCGCGCAGCGAAAAGCATCGCGTTCGTTCTTTTGGGGCTCCGGAATATCAAAAGCCACGATTATCCACATCCCATTCCATTTTTTCTTATCCCATTTGATTTGCTCGTTCTTTATCTTGCGAATCTTTCTTTGCGCCTTTGGTGATATTAGAAACTGGTTTTTGTTTATTTTTTGTATATATCCATGCTTTTCCAGTCCTTGCAGAGAGGAATGATACTGCGTGTCTAATAAATTTAAATTTTTCTGAAGTAGGCTCGCAGACCCGGCGCTAAGCAAGAAAGCATCAAGATGATCTGCTGAAACTTCAGCCATCTCAACTAAACCCAAAAGCAACTTTGTAGCAATTGATATTTTTTTAGGCATTCAACTCATTATACCATTTTTCGCGATCGCGAAAAATGGTATAATTTAATGATTAATTTTGAAAGAAAAACGGGACACCTGGCGATCTGCATTTGCAAACCAGCAGGCGTCCCATAAACCTCCTTGACTCGCGCTCTCTACCCTGCCCAGCTACAAGCTAAGGCAATTGCGAGCGCCGCCAGACCACAGAAACAGGGAATAAGACAGGCCGCCATAACCCAGGTTGTCGTTCCCAGCAAGTTCTGGACCTCCGTCAAATACTCCTGGCGAGTGATCAGAAGTTCCTTGAGAGCCATCATCCACCCCACGAAAAGGAACGCCGCCAAGATCAGTAGCAGCGCAATGACCGCTTCGTGGATTGCCAGAGACGAAGTAAAGTGAAGATCAATGAAGCGACCTGCAATCTGCCACCACACTACCCCCAGCACCAACGAGACAGCGGCGATCATGCCGCCCCCCAATATCTTCGCCGTCGAGCCCGCGGGATCATCATCTTGTATCGTGCCAAACCCCGAGAGCGCGTAGATGAGGAAACCCACGAAACCTATCCCCATCCCGACCAGTGCAGCCGTTTCTTGTGAATTCATGGCAAGTCTCCTTGTATCAGAATAAGCGCATCAATTTGCGCCTCGTTTTGCTTTACGTCAAAGAACAAGACAAAATCATAGCAAAAAGGCTCCTTATTATCAAGGAACCTTTTTGGTTTTAGACCTCTATACTGTATTCTGTATACTCTACACTTCTATAATCACCGGTATCACCCCAGCACTATTGCTTCCAGCGAAACGAACTACGTTCAGTTATCGCATGGAGTGCAAAGTGCGGGGCAGGCCATCGGCCGTTTACACTTCGATTATAACGGGTATGACCACCCTCCTTCGCGCTTACCGAAAAAGAGATTGCATTCTCTACTTTCGGTGTGCGCTTCGGAAGGGCAAGTAGGTCTTCTATACTTCTATGATCACGGGTATGACCATCGGACGACGCTTCGTCTCATCATATAGAAACTCGCCGATTTCTTCCCGTAGAGTCGTCTTGATGAATTGCAGATCGACATTTTGTCTAGCGATGTGATGTTTGAAGATCGATCTGATTTCCGTTCGAGCGCGGTGAATCAGATTTTCGGCCGCTCTCATATAGACAAATCCGCGCGAAATGATGTCGGGCGAAGTGAGTATTTCCCCTGTTCTATGATTAATAGTCAAAATTATTACAAATATTCCGCCCTCCGCCATTGCTTGACGGTCGCGAATGACAATGTTTCCAACATCGCCCACCCCAAGCCCGTCAACTAATACGAGCGAAGTGGGAATACGCGGTTTTAATACCGCGAACCTATCTTGATTTAGTTCAACTACTTCGCCATCATCCACGATAATCAATTTATCTTCTTCATAGCCAAGCGTTCTGGCAAGATCGGCGTTAGCCTCACGCATATATCTATTTCCATGAAGCGGATAAACATATTTTGGATTAACCAAGCGCATCATGGTTTTTAATTCTTCCTGATGAGCGTGCCCTGAAGTGTGAATGTCCATTTGTTTATAGTCAACTACTTTGGCGCCAGCGCGAAGCAGGTTGTCGTAGACTTCGATAACCGAAGCTTCATTGCCCGGAATAATTGAGCTAGACAGTACAACAGTGTCGCCCTTGCGAATTTTGAAGAATTTATGCTCGCCGCGGCTCATACGAGTCAGCGCCGAAGAATCTTCGCCTTGAGTTCCGGTCGATAAAACGACGATCTTGTCGTCCGGATATTTAGAAGCTTTTTGACTGGTCAAAATCAAATCATTGGGAACTTTCAAATATCCGAGCTTTCCTGCCACCTCAATTGCCGAAAGCATTGATCGGCCGGTAACAGTTAATTTGCGATTGACCGCCACGGTTGTATCAATAACCTGCTGAATTCGCGAAATGAGCGTAGAAAAGGAAGCGATAAAAATCCGCCCCTTTGCTTTTTGGAACAAGTCCAAAAGGTTCTCTTTAATCTCGCTTTCCGAAATAGCATAGCCGGAGTTTCTAGCTCCAGTTGAATCTATCATCAAAGCTAAAACTCCGCTTTTACCAATTTCAGCGATCCTGCCCAAATCAATAACTGGTTCATTGATCGGCGTTAAGTCAAACTTAAAGTCAGCCGTGTGAACAACCTTACCGTCCGGAGTATCAATCACGAGTCCAACTGTGTCTGGAATATTGTGATTAACGCGAAAGAAACCGACATTGAAAATTCCAAGTTTCAAATTGTCCTTCTCGGGGTCAATCACAACTGTTTTAACTCTATTTGTCATTCCAAACTCTTCTAGCTTCTCCTTGAGAATTCCAATTGCCAGATTCGTTCCATAGATTGTCGGTGAACCGATTTTTTCAATCAAATAAGGTATGGCGCCGATGTGATCCATGTGTCCGTGAGTTAATACTATTCCCTTTATCCTTGAGCGATTCTCAACCAGATATGATACATCAGGGATCACATAGTCCGCTCCCGGCATATCGGCATCTGGAAAGCCAAATCCCATATCGATAACCAAAATATCATTGCCATGTTCCAAAAATGAGCAGTTCTTTCCAACCATCTCCAGCCCTCCTAAATGGCAGATTTTCAGATTTTTAGAAGCATTAAAAGTTATCGGCTGACCATTGCCGCTTTTTTGATTTTGCCCCTTCATATTCTTATTTGGTCTAGGCCGATTCTGGTTTTGGTTTTGCGAAGGCCGCCTCGATGTTTGGCCCTTTTGAAAAAATGATCCCTTGGACCCACCAGTTCTTTGTGGTTGGCTCTGGCTCGGTTGATTTGTAGAACGCGAAAAATTATCAAGCGAGGCGTGATAGGCAGTCATCTTCGGCTTTGCCGAAGTTTGATTCTTATTGTCTTGTGTCATTTAGTTTGTTCCTTTCATTTTGAGTACATAATAATTTTAAATTTAAAATTTGAATTCAATTATTAATGTTTTATTTTTTAAATTTTCTTAAGTGCTATTTTTATTTTTTTAAAATCCTTAAAAAGCGTTTCTCTCATCCCGCCGTTATAAAGTCCGACGGCTGGATGATAAAGTGCCATGTATGCTTGTGTACCTTTTTTGAAAGCGCGGCCGTGAACCGAGGAAATCGGCCCGGCATCGGGAAGAAATCTTGAAAGCGAATGGCGGCCGAGACAGACGATTAACTTTGGTTTAATGATTTTAATTTGCTCCTCTAAGTATGGCCAACAAGCCACAACTTCTTCCGGTTTAGGATCGCGATTGCCGGGCGGGCGGTGTTTGACAACATTGGCGATATAAACATCTTTTCTTTCTAAACCGATTGATTCCAACATCTCATCTAGGAGTTTGCCGGCTCGCCCGACAAACGGCAGTCCGAGTTCGTCCTCTTTCTCTCCAGGCCCTTCGCCGATAAACATAATCTCGGAATTGGCCGAACCGGCTCCGGGTACAGGATTTTTGGCAAACTTATATAAAGGGCACTTTCTGCACTCTTTGACCTGATCATAAACCAATGAAATTTGCGCTTCTTTACTCAATTTTAACCCTTAGAGAACTAAACTCTTATATTCATATTACCATAATTTATCCTATTTGTCAATGCCAGTGCACTACTCACCTTTTTAATATCTCGCCAGATGTTCAATTTTCCATTTTTAATTTTTAATTTTTTATTGATTGAATTATTTATAAATTGATTAATTGATCATTCAATTACAAATTGCGAATTACAAACCAAAAATCATTATTCTCTTGATTGAAGGAGAATAATCTGCTACTCTTTCCTCTTAGCGATTTCGCTAGGAAACTGACCCAAAACCTGAAACTGGGAGGTCGTTGACAAATGACAGACACGCAACGGAAAGCCGCACTGAGGCTCGAAGACGCACGACGCAAGCAGGCGAAACTTCTGATCGATGCGATCCCTAACAGCCCCAAGCTCGATATGCGAGGGTTAATCGAGCTGACTAGAGTACTCGGCTGGGATCAGGCGACCACCAACTATGTGCTTGGCACAGGTGGCATGGTTGGTCGCTCAACCAAAGCCCCGGCTGTTCTCGCGCTGTGTGAGAACCGGCTACGGGGAATCGACGGTAACAGCGTCCAGATTGATGACGGTTCGGGCACGACTGTCTTTACGTTCGCTGACGAGCGCTTCATGCAGATCGTCGCGGCGCTCGATAAGCGCCGCCAAAACCTTGCCATCGGGTGGCAATAAGGGACATTGCGATACATGGATACGTCAACAACAGATCACGTTTTAGGGATGGATCCTGACCATCTCGTCAGAGAGGTGCGCAAACTCGAGAGACTCAAAGGCCTATTGCGCCGATCAGTCGTGATGACCGAGTTTCCGTGGGGAGAGGTTCTCACGCAAGCTGAAGCGATGGACTGGTCGATGGAGGGTGTCGAGGAAAACCTGGAGCAAGAAGGCCAAGAACCGAAGCCGATACAGGAACTTCTCGAAGCCATCTGCGTCCCTACTGCCAGGATCACTAGGAATAGCTCGAACGAGAATCTCATTGTCGTTGCTGTCGGCAGGAAGCTCTACGGATTTGCCTGGATCTGGCACTACGTCATCGAAGCCCTTATCTAGAGGGCGAAACGAGAATCAGGAGGAGCGTGATATGAGCGATCAACCTACCAATGCCGATCGCGAGCTGTCCAACGAAGACCGCCTCGATCAGATCATCGAGGTCATCCCCCGCACTTTCGTCGGCCTGGACTTCGCCGAGATAGTCAAGCTGGCGATCCAGCTCGGCTGGGACCTGACCGTTGACGACAACTACAACTCGGAGCCGAGGAGTGCCGTACAGCCCGAACAGCAGAGCGAGATCACTTGCTGGCTTCCCGCTGTAGCCAACTGCATGGTCTTCCGCTGCAACTCGGGACCTGCTTGCCTTCATGTACCCGAACACGAAGGGTATCTCCACTTCACCGCAACCACCGAACACCGCTGGAAGCCACGCGATGACCGGTGGTTGCGAGTCATCGACGCACTACAGGATCGCCGCACCAACCTCGATATCAAGTGGCCGATGGGACATCCAATCGGTCCCCGCTTCATGGGTTACCGTAAGTGCTACGAGTAGCGCCACCTTGCGAGCCCCGCTCAACCCCCCGAGCCGTTACCTCTACTCCGCCACGGAGCATGTAACGGCTTTTCGTTTTTCTTCCCTCTTTATCATGTCCGTACAATCGGAAATCTAGATTCCGTGTCGTAGCACGGAATGACAAAGGAAATTTAGATCATGATAGATCCTGAAACAAGTTCAGAATGACAAGGAAAGATTGCTTCGCAGAGACATTAGGTTTGGGCTCCATTTGTTTCGGAGACCACGCTTTAGCGTGTTTGGCAAACTAAAGTTTGGACTTCTAATACTGGAGACCACGCTTTAGCGTGTTTGCCAAACTAAAGTTTGATTTCCGAGGGTAGTTCTCGACCAGCTCGAACAATATTAAGAGATTGCCACGGCCTGCGTCCGCGCAATGACACTTTATGAACTTTACAAACTTTCGAACTTTATGAACTTCGTTCGGCTTGTTTTATCGAGAGGGAGACTCGTCCGCGCTCTGGATCAACAGTGAGGACTTTGACTTTGACCTTATCCCCTACTTTGATAAAATCAGAGACTTTTTCAATTCTTTCATTTTTTATTTCTGAAATGTGAACCATGCCGTCTTTGCCGGGCATAATTTCGACAATCGCACCGATCTCTTTACCTGAATTTCTGTCTGTTTGAATGTTGGAAACGGTTCCGTCGTAGATTTTACCAACTTCGGCTTCAACAGTTTGACCTTCAACCAGATCCTTTGCAATCTGTGCCGCCTTTGAGTCGGCCGATGAAATCATGACTGTTCCATCTTCCTCAATATCAACCGCCACAACCTCTTTGCCTCCGGCCTGTAGGATAATCGCCTGAATATTTTTGCCTCCCGGTCCGATCAGCTCGCCAATCTTGAGCGGGTTAATTTTGACCGTGACAATTCGCGGGGCTAGATCAGAAAGCTCAGACTTTGGCGCAGGGATCACCGCGAGCATTTTTTCCATAATATGCATTCGTCCAATTTTGGCTTTCTCGAAAGTTGACTTGATCATTTCCATCGACAGCCCATCGATTTTGACGTCAAGCTGAATGGCGGTAATGCCGTTTTTGGTTCCGGCAACTTTAAAGTCCATGTCTCCGCCAAAATCCTCAACTCCCTGAAGATCAGTTAGAACTGCAAATTGATATTCTTCATCTTCTTCAATTCCTTCGATCTCAACTTTCTCGCCTGATTTAGCTCGGGAAACCATTCCCATGGCAATTCCGGAAACCGGCTCTTTAATCGGCACACCGGCATCCATCAAAGCTAAAGTTGAACCACAAGTCGCGGCCATCGAGGATGAACCATTTGAAGATAATATTTCCGAAACTAGCCTAATTGTATAGGGAAACTTTTCGCGATCTGGTAAGACCGGCACAAGTGATTTCTCGGCGAGTACTCCATGACCGATCTCGCGTCGGCTTGTTGAGCTCATTCTCTTCACTTCTCCAGTTGAATAAGGAGGAAAGTTGTAAAAATGCATGTAACGCTTGGTGGTTTCTTCTTCCATCGTGTCAATAAATTGTTCCATTCCGGGGCTAGCTAGCGTCGCTATCGTCAAAGCTTGGGTTTGCCCGCGGGTAAATAATCCCGAACCGTGTGCGCGGGGCAAAATCCCCACTTTAACGTCGATCGGCCTTACTTCGTCCAGTTTTCTGCCATCGGGACGAATTCCGTCAGCTAGAATTGTTTCTTTAACTTCTTTTTCCAAGAATTTATTAAACACTTCCTCGAGGTCATCTTGCTTGTGTTTGCCCTCAAAAGTAGTTAAAACCTCATCTTTAAGCGCTTCGATATTCGCTTCCTTGGCCTCATCTTCGCGCTTTAGCATTGTTTGGTGAAGACGCGAACCAATCAGCTCCTTAACTTTTTCTTGAATTTCGACAGTATGATCTTCGGCAGAAATTTTGTTTTCGCTTGCAAACGGCTTCTGCGCCTCAATAAGTTCACCAATAAAGGGTTTCGCAAATTCGATTGCTTCAATCACCCTCTCTTCGCTTATTTCGTTTGAGGCACACTCGATCATCAAAATTCTGTCTTTTGTTCCAATTATTACGAGGTCCAAGTCGCTATTTTCCATTTCAGATCGGAGCGGATTTACCTTAAATTCGCCTTCGATTTGTCCGATTCTGACTCCGCCAATCGGGCCCGAAAATGGTGCCATAGACTGGCCGGCAGCCGCGGAGGCGGCCAGAAGCGCCAGCATGTCGGGATCGTTCTCCTTATCAAAAGATAAAGTCGTAATCACAATTTGTGTCTCGTGGCGGAAGTACTTAGGGAAAAGCGGGCGAATCGGCCGGTCAATCATTCTAGCATTCAGAACTGCTTGCTCCGATGGGCGTCCTTCTCGTTTGATAAAACGGCTTCCAGAAATTTTGCCTGAAGCATAAAAACGCTCCTCGTAATCAATGGTGAGCGGCATATAACCAATATCGGCTGGCTCTTTGCCGACTACACAAGTGGCCAGAACCATCGTTCCGCCAGCTTGAGCTACGACCGCTCCGCCAGCTTGTGTTGCTAATTCACCAGAACTTAGCGAGATCTCTGATCCCGCTAAGGAAAACTTATTTTCTATTTTTTCCATAATTCGTTAGTTCTCACGAAAAGAGGTTGAAGCACACTTGCCCTGCCGTAGCATCCCGATCGAAACACGGACGCTTTTCGGGAGTGGAGACCGAAAATATCCACTCTGTAAAGAATCATAAGTCCGAGTGAAGAATCGAGAGCGGAGGCGGGTTAGCGGCGCCAATTCTCTGCCCGCGATGAACTACTCCTATATTAATTAATTTTCAAATCTCAATTTTTGCTTCGACTAACTCAGCATCCCTTCGGGGCAATTTTCATTTAATTTTCAATGTTTAAATGATAAATATTGAATTTTGATAAGTATTGATATGTATTTTAATGATCGATTAAGCTTTTAGCTTAAGCGATTTAACTGCTTTTTCGTATTCGGCCGGATCGTTTTTCTTGATGTAATTAAGCAATCTTCGGCGCTTTCCTACCATTATCAAAAGTCCTCGGCGAGAGTCAAAATCATGAATATGAGTCTTAAGGTGCTTGGCAAGAGATTTAATTTTGTCCGAGAAATTGCTGATTTGAAATTCAACAGAACCTGTATCAACGCCAGGAGCTACTTTTTTGATGGTTTTTTTAGCTATCTTAGCTTTTTTTGCAACTGTTTTTTCAACTTCCTTGGCAACTTTTACTTCAGCAACAGGAGCTTTTACAGACTTTGCTTGTTTTGGTGACTTAGAAATTTTAGTCACTTTTGGGGCGGCTTTTTTTGTGGTTTTCTTTACAGTTTTTGGTTTCACAGTTTTGGTTTGTTTTTTCTCTTTTGCCATTTTCTCGCTTTCAGTTAATTCCCTTTACTCTTTATACCTCATATCAAGCCGTTTTTCAAGCTCGATTACCATTTTGTTAGCGAATCAGAATTTGTCTCCGGTGGCGGGGACGGAGGAGGTGTTTCTGTCGGCTCCACTGCGTCGCTTGATTTCGGGATTTGAGTTGAGAAACTAAAAATTCCGTCTGCGTCCTCATTGCTACCCTTGGTTGGTTCAGTGCTTTCTGCTTTCATCTCCGGTTTTAGCTCCGATTTTGGTTCGGATTCGTCCTTTTGGGACTCGGCTGGTTTTTCTTTCATTTCGGGCTTTTCTTCCGTTTTGGGTTTTTCTTCCTCGGCAACTTCACTTGTCGGAGCTTTTTCGGTTTCAGCTTTCTCTTCTATAACTTCGGGTTTTGGTTCTTCTTCGGCCGGTTTTTCCTCGGCTGGTTTTCCCTCTTCTACAACCTCAGATTTCGGTTCTTCGGTTGGTTTTGCTTCAACTTTCTCCTCTACTTTCTCCTCCACCTCACTCTTTGGTTGATCTCCCGAAGCTCTCGAAGATCTGATTTTGGAAAGAATTAATTCTTGTTTTTCTATCAAGTTTCCCTCGACTCTAAAAGCCGCAGCGACCTCGTGTCCGCCACCGCCAAAAAGATCTGCGACCGCCGAAACATCAACGCCCTTGGCAATCGATCGAAGCGAACCATGAACTTGACCCTCGCGCTCCGACAAAAGCAGGGCAAAATCAACATCTGTGGCAGATTTCAAAAGCTCATCCAAAATCCCGCCGATTGCCCCCTCGTCGGATCCAGTTTCCTGAATCTCTTCCTTATTTACAGCAGAGTAGATAAATCTTCCCTCTTTGTCTTCCTGAACCTTCTGCAAAATTACACCCCAAAGCTTGAGCGTCTCAAGCGATTTTGTCTTGTATAGATTTTTGATTATTTCCTGCTGTTTGGCACCGGCGGCCACTAACTGGGCAGCAACTGTTAGCGATTTTGGAGTGGTGTTAACATTTTGAAAACTCGAAGTGTCGTAAATTAAACCGGTCAGCAAACAGGTTGCAACTTGCTCGTCAAGAAGCGGTTTGTCCTTACCCAAGGCCTCAATCAAGGAGACCAGAACCTCGGCAGTCGAGGTAGCAACCAGCTCAACCCAATTTACCTTGCCAAAACGCTCGTTGGCAGGATGATGATCGATATTAATAACCGGAACTTCGTAAAAAACATCGGCCGGTTCGGCGAGCGATCCAAGCCGTTCAAGGTTGGGAGTATCAAGCGAAATTATTAAATCATATTTCGCCCCTTTAATCTGAGAAGAAACGTCACTCTCTTCAAAGCGGCCATCTCCTGGAGTAATTAAGATCTCGACTTTGTTTTCTTTCTCGATTTTCTTATAACCAAGCTTTCCAAGCTTCGCATTTTTCAAATCAACCGAGATGACCAAGTCCTTGGAAGTGTTTATTTTTTGTAAAATGTCACTTATTTTGGGCAGAAATGAAAAAATTTGACCATGTACGTCGGGACAGGCCATGGTTGTTTTTTTGCCGATTTTCTCCAAAATTAACGAGAGAGCCAGTGTTGAACCGAGTGAATCGCCATCGGGATTGCGATGCGATACAATCAAAATATCCTGTGCTCTTGTAATCAGGTCGACTGCCTGTTGTTTGGGTGAAAGTGTTTGATCCATAAAATGTTTTAAGGATTTAGAATATCAAAACCCCCCTCCCATGTCAACACTTGTAAAGAAGGGAAAAATCAGTTATAGTTCGGGAGTAAAAAAGTAACCGCCCCACACCAGATAGTATTGAGATGAAGGATTATTTAGCGGTTCCACCCCGCTAAAGCCTTACTGCAAAACGAACTACCTTCTGTTATTGCAGTGCGTCAGGTGAAGGGGCTTCCTGATCCCGCCACGGCGGGATAGGAGCGGAGTTGTGCTTATGCCAATTATAGAATCAGCCAAAAAAGCGCTAAAACAGTCGCGCAAAAGACAAAAAATCAATCTGAAGAAAAAAGTAGCCATTGCTGAAGTAAAGAAGAAAACCAAAACGGCCAAAGATCTTGAGAAAGCGCAAAGCGTTTTGGACAAAGCTGCCAAAACGGGTTATATTCACAAAAACAAAGCCGCTCGTCTGAAGAGCCGGTTAGCTAAGAAAATAGCCGCAAAATAAGAACTATTTTTCAGTGACGGAAAAGGGCGCCCCACCGTCATACGACAGGGGCGCCCTTTGGTGTTCGCCGATCAGCCCAGCGAGCGCCGGACGGCGGGTGGTCTGACCGTTGATTGCTTGAAGCAGACTTGCACGTCTGTCCGCTCCGAAGCGAGGAATACTCGAGCAACGTCTGTCAGCACCCCCTGTAAGTGTTCGATGCAGGCCTCGCGGCCTTCACCGGGTGACAGCGGCCGCGCAGTGAGCTGCTCCTCCACGAGTCGCTCGAGTAGCGTTTCTTCCCGGACAACTGCCACGTCGAATTCAAGCCAATAGTCCGGCAAGCCGGTGATCTCGAGCGGCATGGTGACATCGTAGCCGTAAATGGTCCGCTCGGCATAGTATATGGTCTGACCGCTCTTGAACGCGCGATACTCGAACAGACCATGACTGGTCGTATCCCAGCTCGTATGGCCGGGATAGTAGGCAATAGTACCACCGTCGCTCTCCCAGCCACATGGTGATTTGACCGGCTTCCGGTCCTTGTCGTACACTCCCGGAAAGTCCGAAACCGGTAAGATGCTACGAAGCACCGTCCACACAACTAGGGCGATAATACCGATCGGTATGTAACCGCCCATGCATGATACGAAAACCCACCCCATGCCCACGAAGAAGACCAGTATCGGGAAGATCCAGACAGACCCCCTGCGGTCCATCCCCAGCTTGGCGCGGGTATGGTTGCCACGAGCCCAGAGGACGGTCGCCCCAACAATGGCAAAGAGCTCGGCCAGCGTCAGCACGATCATCACGACCAGTACTACGATGAACATCGTCACAGCTCTCCTTTGAGTCAGTTCCTTGGACATTTTGCCCACTGACTCTCAAGGTGCTCCCCTGCTCGCAAACTACACGAGTAGAAGTTTGCAGGTTCTCAAGAACCTAGCTCACAACTATAGTCCAAATTTACAAAATCGTCAATTAAAAAAATTAGCTTCCGTAATACGGATTTACGGTCGGACCCCAATCTTTGATAGTGAAACTCGGCAGACACACACCTAGACAGTCTTTTTTATTTACAATTTGCCCTAAAACAAACCTGACCGGACCGACCATGTCGGATTTTGAGGCCGCATACCATTTGCGAGAGTCGTTTGAGTTTTCGCGATTGTCGCCCATTAAAAAATAATCATCATCGCCAAGCGAAATTTTTTGGTCTGGTTTGACAAGAGCCTGACCCTTTGCGTGGAGAGCTTTGGCTTCCTTCTCCCACGTGGGATCTTCATAATAATACGGAAGGTATTCCTCGCCGACCGCTTTGATATATGGTTCAACGATCTGTTTGCCGTTTATGAAAACTTTATTGTCTTTGATCTCGATTGTCTCCCCGGGAAGACCGATTAACCGCTTGATGTACTTTTTGTGCTCGGGATCCCCCGGAAATTTGATCACCATCGGATCGCCGCGCTTATAAGCCCCTGTAAAAAGCCCGATTCGTGAAACCGCCACGATTTGCCCGTCATGAAAATCTGTTTCCATCGAAGGACCGGAAATGACAAAAATTGTTACTACAAAAAAATGAAGAAGCGTACCGATTAAAATTATAACAAATGCCCATTTGCCGAGCTCATAAGCAATATTAGCGAAATAGATTACGCTTTTGTTCATATTTATATTATAGCAGGTGGAGTTGTTTAAAAAGATTTTTTCTGCGAGCAGTAGCTCGCGTTTGTGTCATCCCGCACCCCGAAGGGGAGCCTTTGGCTCTTGATGCGGGATCTAGGCAGCTAGAAGCTGCCATTTTTATGTAGGGGTAAGAGAACCTACTTGCAAAGCGGTTTTCCTACCCCTACAACCCCACCTCATTGCTCGCTCAAAAGCATGCTTTTTCTTTCTGTGGAAGCTGCCATCCGGAATTCATTCAGTTCTCACTGCGTATCGAACTGATAATCAGTTCCGGCTTTCCATGAACCGCAAAATCATACTTTTGTTAACGGAACCGCCTACGGCGGCATTTTAAAATAGTTTAATAATTCAATCGGTCAATCAATAAAAAATGAAAAATACCTGTCCTCTTGACTACTTAAGCAAAATAAAGTAGGATTTACTCTTCTGCTCTTTTACAAATAGATTTCAGAAATCACGGCTCAAGGAGACCGAGATGAATTGGCTACGAAGGCACAAACTGCTCGCAGAACTGCTTCAGGCGTCGGTATCAGCGTGGGGCAAGTTCGAGAAGGATGAAGAAGGAATGACTTTCGACTTCACCCTAGAGCACCCCGTGTATGGACACATCAGTGTCAAGTGCGAGGACTGCGAGGATGGCGCAAAAGCTGGACTCTATGTCAATGACAAGCGGATCTGCGGGGCGAGCGGGCTGTACAACTATCTCATCGGCAAATGGAGCTGCTGGGATATGAACCGGTTTCGCGCGCGATTACAGCGTCTTGCGTGTGATGCGTGGCAACAGAACGGCCTGAGCTACATCACCGATCTCAACGGTGATCAGGTCCGCGTGGCACAGGTCAAACACCCAGAAGAAGAGCCAGAGTACCGGCTCTACGTAAACGGCAAGCTCATCTCCAAGAATGAGGAGGATCTGTGGACCTATGTAGATCTCCTCTGGAGACATGCCCTTAGCAAGGAAGAAGTCGAGGAATACAGCTAGCAGACAAGCGCCCAACGGCTAAGGAGGCCGGAGATGAATAGGATACAGAGATACGAATTGCTTCACTGGTTGATGCAGCAGCCCCTGTCGGCGTGGGCAAGGGGCGAATTTATCGAGGATGTGTGGTACGACTTCGTGCTAAAGACGGAAACGAGCTTCGGTCGTGTTTCCGTCCAGTGCGCGGACCAGGAGCTCGGCAGGTGGGGAGGGCTCTTCGTAGACACCAAACCGACCTGTGGCGCCAGCAGACTCTACAAGCACCTGACCGGTCAGTGGAGTTGGGGCGAGAAACGAGCGCTTTGCAGAAAGCTTCGGAATCCCGAGCTTGAATGGCAATTCTCGACCGATGGGGTCGTGAAGTCATGGAAGACCCAGATAAACGGTGACGAGATCTTCGTCAGCGAGAACGGAAACGTCTGGGTCCATGGTCTTCCGATCTGCCATCGCAAGCAGGGGCTCTACCGCGAGATATCCGCGGAAATGGCCATCCGTGACTTGGAACGTGAGATGGACGGCGGCCGTTGCCCATCTAGTGGGACATGCAAATGATTCCGAGTAGTTCGAGCATACAACAACGGGCACCCCGCGTAGCAATACGCGGGGTGCCCTCTTTTTTTTAAAATGCTTATCAACTGTCATCTCGACTAAGCGAAGCGCATAGAGAGATCTCTCGATTAATTCACCCCATAGATTCCCGCTGGAGTTTATCCCGTGGATTCTCGCTTTCGCGGATGACAGAGGGTTAGGTGCGGGATAACAGAGAGAAGAGTCAAACAGACTAAAGTCTGGGCTCCCTCGAGTGCTGGAGACCACGCTTTAGCGTGTTAGAGCAAACTGAAGTTTGAGCTCTTCCCCAGACCTGGTCGGGATGACCCTGCGAGTCAGATTGCCACGCCAGTAAGCTCGCAATGACAGGCTACTTTATCCTTGTGTTCTTTTCACGAAAGTAAGAACCTAGATCCCCCGATCCCGCATCCAGTGCGGGACAAGCTGTCGAATTACATTCGGCTCGAGGATGACAGCGGGAAAAAGCCGTGCGGGATGACATGAACGTTAACGCACCAACGGATCGCTCGAAGCGGTTAGTTCATTTGAAATAATCTGCAAAACCGGCAAGAAACTCTTGGCAAAATTTTCAACTCCCTCGATATCACCTGAAAAGCCATACCACTTCGGCATGGCGAAGTTTGCATTGGCAAATCGCCCCGCCCACTCGGCCTCGGCGCCAAGGGCGACTGCATAGGGCAGGTATTTTTCAAAATATTCATCGTATCCCTCGATCAATTTTGGCTCCGTCAAAAAATTTCTAAACTTTATCCACTCATCCCGCTCCGCTTCGCCCTTGGGAGAAAAACCGGTCAAGGCAGGAGCCAAATTGACCATTATCATCCCCATGATCACCAGCGCGATCCACAAAAAGAGGATGAACTTGGGATCTGGCGAAAAGACGGCAAAAATAATGTATCCCGTCAGCCCGATGAAGAAAGTTAGAATCCCGATCATCCGGTATTTAAGGTGGATATAAAAGGGATTGTTTTTGAAATAGCCGAAATTTCCTCCGTCGTTGTAAATATCGAGGAAAACCAAAGCAATTTTTCGCGAGAAAATGTGGCGGGCAATTCTCTCCTCGACATCGACATTATCAACTTTTTTTTGCTTTGGCAGAAAAATTTTATCGAGTAGGTAAAATTCGGACTTATCAAGCGTCGCGGCTAGCCTTTTTGTGACCTGATGGCGGTAGATATAAAAGTCGTCGCCCTTGTTGTAAATTTCTATAAATCCTCGGCGCCCGAGGTCTATCAGCATCGCCATTATCGCCCTAGGAGTGACATGGCCGTGATACAAAATACTGGCGAGCGCCGGAGAAATCAGCTTCGGCGGAGCATTCCTAAATCCGGCAATTTTTCTTTTTTTAAGTTGAAAGCGCGAGCCGAAAAACATAGTAAAGAGAAGAATGAGAGCAATGGGCGGCAAAATTATCCCGCCAAAGAACCAAACCAATCCCGGTATAGCGTCGATCGTGCGGTTTAATTCTTGTTTGCCAGGAAGAGCAAAATACCCTTTTTGAAACTTCGCTACGATTGTAACGGTTGAGCTTTCCATAATGTCGCGGGCTTTATAGGTGATGGTGTTATTTTCGAAAGTCGTTTTTTCAGGAGAAGCGCCGTGAATAGCGATAATCTGGGGATCCTCAGCAAGCCGCTCGAGGGGCTCGGGCAAAACCACTTTGACCTCCGCCGTTTGATGCGACAGCCGCGGTTTGTCGAAAATCAAAAACCTCATCTCGTCGAGATTGTTTCTGGTCGGTTTGACGAGTTGCATTTTTTCATCCCCAACTTGAGCCGAGCCGTCTTTTTGAAGCTCAATAGTCATAATGAAATTATCAAGCTTCTTGGATTCGTTGGGCAAATCCTCATTGATCGAAGCTTCTATGGAACGGTTAAAATTAAAACTGAAACCCGACCCGACGACTTTACCTACGCCAAAGACAACTAGCCCCAAAAAGGCAAAAAAGAAAAGTTTGCGATAATAAATTCCAATGTTCATTTTTTCCCGTTAGTTGGAAGCATGTATTGTTCGAGCTTGTCGAGAACTGATGCCCGTGTCATCCCGAACTTGTTTCGGGATCTAGAACTTCTCGACTCGCTTTCAGCTCACTCGAAGAATATATTATTGTTCGAGCCCTGCCTGCCGACAGGCAGGTTGTCGAGAACATTCCTGCTTCTCGATTCTCCCACCTTAGCAGGATCGCTCGAAGAATATATTTTCTAACCCTCAAACTAAACTTCCAAAACCAGCTCCTTAAGGGCTTCTTCTGGTTCTATTTTACCAGTTTTGGCGCTCTCATCCATAGCTAAGAGGAGCTCGTAAATTTTAGAGAGCTCTTGCCACGAAACCGTTTTGGCAAAACCGATCGCTTTTTGGACTTGGAATGGTCTAATCTTTAGCCTTCCGGCGATCTCGTAAGAAGAGTGATTTTGCTCGAGCTCGTCTTTGATCAGAGCAATGAGGCGAAACTGATAATTGATCGCTCCTAAAATTTTAAGAGGCATCTCGCCGCTAGAAATAAGAGCATCAAGCTCGCGAAAAGCTCTCGTCTTATCACCACTCGTCATCGCATCAGCAAGCGCAAAGGCATTGGCAAAGAGATTTTTGCTTACCAGCAAATCAATGTCCTCTCTCGTAATCGGCAAATTGCCCTTGTAAGTAGTCAGTTTCTCGACTTCGTTTGAAATCTGCCAAAGATCGCTGCCGACCGATTCGATCAAATATGAAAGCGCTCCGTTTTCGAACTTTCCGCCATAAGATGTGGCTAAATCAAGAGTAAAACGGTTAAGTTCCCCCGATTCTATTTTTGTAAAATACTGACTTATTTTGGGTTTGTTGAGCGCTTTAAAAAGAGAAAAGCGCTTGTCCGGCTCGCCGACGTGGACAAAAACGACTACCGCCGACTGGCTAATACTGGGTAAATATTCCTTGATCTCGTTTTGAACTTCTTTGTGAGCATCGAAAATTTGGTTAATAACAATGAGCCGCGTCGCGGCGAAAAGCGCCATTGTCTGAACCTGTGAAGTAAAACTCTCAAGGCTGAGCCCTTCCCCTTCGAGCGTAACCAAATCAAAAGAACCCTTGGACGCGGTTTGGTACTTATCCTTAAGATCGCGCAACTTACGCTTTAGCAAAAAATCATTGGGACCGTAGAAAAAAAGTATCAAGCGTGCTCCTTGTCATCTCGACCAGGTTTGGGGGTGGAACCCAAACCAAACGAAGTATCGAGAGATCTAGTTTGAGAATATAGAATTTAGTATACAGTTACGACCGTTTCTCGACCATTACAAACGTAACGCAAATCACTAAGTTCGTAAAGTGAAAAGTTTATACATTTCTGTCATTGCGAGGTACTCCGAAGCAATCTTTTGATGAGATTGCCGCGCCCTTCGGGCTCGCAATGACGCCTTATGAACTAAAAAAGAGATTCCTGTTGCCCGTTAGTACGTTTGGAGATCGGCATTCGTTTAATTAGAGATCGAAATCTAAATTTTTCTAAAAATTCGGTAACCTTTTTTTCATCAAAATCATGAAGCTTCGCTTCTGATAGTTTAAAATCAAGCGGCACATCCGTTTTAATCGTCGCCAACTTTTTGCTCATAAAAGCCGCATCTTTATTTTCTAAAAGAAGATTGGCAATTCTAGGCTTGATTTTAGTATTATCGGACTTTTCTAAATACTCATAAATCTTCTCAACCGAACCAAATTCCCTCAAAAGCCCACCTGCACCCTTGGGTCCGATACCGCGAACGCCGGGAATATTATCTGACGAATCCCCCGAAAGCGCTTTGTAGTCGATGATTTTTTCGGGAGCTAAGCCGAACTTGCCGATCACCGCTGAGGAGTCATAAACCGTTTCCTGTGTTTTACCCATCGCCGGCATCGCGACGAAGGTTCGGTCGTCCACTAATTGCAATGTGTCCTGATCACCGGTAACGATAATTATCTCACCCTCTCCTAAATCACCGTTTATTCGTTTGGAGATAGTGCCGATAACATCGTCTGCCTCAAATCCCTCTTTGGTCAAAAGTGGAATCTCCATTGTGCGGACAAAGTCCCAAACTTCCGGAATCTGATCATAAAATTCTTGCGGAGGTTTAATGCGTTTGGCTTTATATTCTTTGAAAATCTCATCACGAAAAGTCGGGCCTTTGACATCAAAAGCAACCGCCAGATACTTCGGCTCAAAGCGCGAGATATTGTAAAAAAGAATCGAGATAAACCCGTAAATCGCATTGACTAATTTTCCATTTACCTCAAATCGCGGCATCGCGTGATAGCTCCGATGCAAAATCGCATTGCCATCAATCAGAATTATCTTTGGCTTTTCTGTCATGAATTCATCATATAACAATTAATTAATTTGACAATTTAGCTTTTACAAGAGTTACAAAGTTATAAAGTTCTAAAGTTCGTAAAGTATAAGACTCCAAAATCCCATGTCATTCCGGACCGGTTCGTACTCGAAACAGGATCAGGAATCTAGATTCCGAAATACCTGCCCGAATGTATCGCCTGCCGGCTCCTCGAGTCTGAGCCTCGCGGTTCGCTTATTAAAAAATCGCCTACCGATGACAATCTTAGATCCCCGACCTGCCTGCCGGCAGGCAGGCGTCGGAATTCTTCCGGCTCGAGGATGACACAGTAGTGTCACTTTATAAACTAAAATTGTTGATTCTTATTCAACAATTTGCTACTATTTTCTCTTACCTATTGCAAAACACGTTGCAAGGGTTAAACCCTTGCATAATAGGTGAAACTTGACAGGGAGGTAGGAGATGCAGAGAGGAAATGTTGATCGGACGAAAATGAACAACGGCAACAGTCTGTTTCAAATCCTGTCCGGAACGGAAAAAGCATTCCGCGAGGGCGGAGAGGATAAGCTCCAAGGCTTCTGGAGAGATCAGATCATCAAGGATCCTAACATCCTACGCGGTCTCCTCGAGGGGAACAAACTTCCATACCTGGCTGCAGAAGTACGAAGGTTGATCGCTCCTCCTGACGAAGACAAGGATCACACTCTCTTTGCCACGCACTACTGGGATGGTCAGATGGCACTCGCTATTGCCTTCACGATCAATTCCAATAAGAGCTGGCATGATCCAGACATGGCCGAAGAAGAGAGACATGAGCAATTCATGACCGAGCTGGTCCGTGACACCGCGAAAGCGGTCGCGCACATCAAGATTGACTAGGAGGCATGACATGGCCAAGAAAGTGTTTGTCGGGGTTTGCCCCGCTGGAGGGAAGCATGATGTCATCGACATCTTCAGCAATTCCTCCGGTGGCGGACCTGTTCATTTGCTCGGAACTTGCTGGAAGTGTTCAACGATGGTCAACGCTCGAGTGCCCGGTTCACCGCTCGTTCCGATTCCAGAACCGGTTGATGACGAACCTGTACATGAACCCACCGCCTAGCGCGGAAGGAGAATAAGATGTCTGATCTGAGCCAGAATGCCGGATGCGAACCCGCTCAGCACCTCAAAGCTCTCAACGGGGCGATGGCAGCAATGGCCTTTGTGATTGCCCGATACCTCAACGACAAATCCATTGATGAGGCGATCGCGATCGCCAACAACACCGAGACTGGCGACCTCGGCAGCGTCTTCCGTCTGCTTGATCCGATAATTGAGTCGATCATTGCACTACGAGGCGCAGAAGCACAGACAGCTGCTGCCCAAGCCCTAGCGGAAGACTACGGCAAGGATTACGTAGGACCCGAGTAGTTACCACCCCGAATCTCATGGCGGGGAAAGTATAACTACATCTCCCCCGTAATCCACAACGGCTCAGTCCTCAGGACTGAGCCGTTTTCTTTCTCCCCACTTTTGAAAAAATATGTGTCATTGCGAGTATTCGAAGCAATCCAAGAGATCGCCACGGCGGGAAGCGGTCGAGATGACAAGTAGATGAGATTGCCGCGCGAGGGACATTAGGTTTGCGGGTCATTATTCTGCGGTTCCACCCCGCAGAAGCACCCACAAACCCGCTCAGGGCAGACAAAAATGCATATCTCAGCTTCTTAGTTCTGCTCCAAACTTTTCTTTTAACTCATCAACAATTTTTGAAATAATTTCATCCGCTTGCGAATCCAAAAGTGTCTTTTTCTGGTCCTCAAGCCAAATATGAAAAGCAACTGATTTTTTATCTTTGCCTAATTTGTCAGATTCAAATTCGTCAAAAATTTCAGCCAATATCACCTTCGACGCAATTTCGAGTATCGAAGCGCGAATTTCAATTGATTCAATATTTTTATCAATAACAAAAGCCAAATCTCTTTTGACCGCCGGAAACTTTGAAATCGGACGATATTGCGATTTATTTTTATTAACCAGCAAACCTAAATCGTCAAACTTCCCCATTTTGAGTAAATCGCTGATTTTCGCCTCAGCTACTTGAACACTCGGTTTTTTTATCTTGAAACGCTTTAATTCTTCTTGGGGAATTTCATAAATCTTGAAGGCATCTTTGTCGAAATTGAACCTTCCACAAATAGATTCAACCAGTTTTTCGACTGGTCGCGCCGATTTACCAGAAGTTACTATCGCCAAATTCATCCATTCTTCCTGACCAGAAAACACACTTCCAAGCTCAAAAAGTTCGATATCATCAAAACTGGGATTCTTCGAAACTGATTTTAGAAGCCCTGGAATCAGAGAATTTCGCAAATAACGGTTTTCTTCCTGCACGGGATTGGCAACCTCGAGCAAATCAGATGCATCAATCTTTGCCGCTGTTACATCTTCATCCGAGAGAAAAGTATAGCTAATCGATTCATCAAGCCCCAGCTCAACTAAATAATCTTTGATTTTCTCTTTTTTGTGATAATCAGAGGGTGTGGGCTTATCAAGCTCCGGCAGAGGAATTTTTTCTATTTTTTCAATCCCGTTGATACGATAAACTTCCTCCGCTAAATCCTGCCAAATGGCAATGTCGTGACGCCACGAAGGAATTGTTGCCGTGGCTCCGTCGATCTCAAAACCTAAATTTTCTAAAATTTCATCAATCTTTTTGTTTTCTAAATTTAGGTCAGCGTAAGAATTTATTTTGTCGTATTCGATTTTCAGTATGTACTTCTCGACTTCGCTCGAAGAAAAACCATTTACACTTCGACCTTGTGGAGAAGCTTCACTCTTCTCGACTACGCTCGAAGTATAATTGATACCACCAGCAATTTCCTGAATTAATTTTGCCGCCTTGTCAATCGCATATTGAACACCTTCGGCATCTACTCCCCGTTCAAATCTGGCGCTCGCCTCTGTTTTTAAATTTAAAAGCTTAGCGGTTTTTCTAACCGACTTTCTGTCAAAAACCGCTGCCTCTAAAACTATGTCGGTTGTTTTTTCATCTACCTCGCTGTTTTTTAATCCCATCACGCCGGCAATCGCGATCGGTTGCTTGCTATCCCAGATTCCGAGCATTTCAGGAAGCAGAACTCTTGCTTCCCCATCAAGAGTAACCGCGTCCATGTCATTTTCAATTTCTTTGACGATGATTTTTCTTTTTGATGGATTAGATCCCTCGACTTCGCTCGGGATGACAGAGGGAGAAACAGAATGATGGGAAGAGATTGCTTCGCTTCGCTCGCAATGACAAAACGCTTCGCTCGCAATGACAGAAGGGGTATCTGCGTTCGAGATGACCCCACTTCGCTCTTCGAGCTTCGCGGGGCAAGCAGAGGGGGTAATTTTGTTTAAATCAAAAGCATGTAGTGGATGACCAAGGTCAAGCATGATGTAATTTGTGACGTCAACAATGTTATTGATCGGTTTTGCTCCGCTGGCTATGAGCCGTTCTTTTAGCCAATCAGGAGATTCTTTGACCTTCACGCCCTTGATAACCACAGCCGAATAAAGCGAGCACTTGTCGGACTTGATTTCGATACCGATATCTTGACTATTGTTCGAGCATGTTGCGTTTGGCGGGAGCTTCGCCAGGGTGGAACTGGCGAATTCTGTAAACGCCAAACTATCTATGCTTCTCGATTCTCCTTCGATAAGCTCAGGATCACTCGAAGAATAAACGGACGGTTTGACGAGTTTTGCGCCAAAATAAGCACTGATGTCCCGTGCCATGCCGAAGTGCGACAAAAGATCGCCGCGATTTGGGGTTATCTCCAGATCCAAAACCGTATCGCCGGAAACATCCCGAACATCTTCAACATCAGATCCAAGCGCAGCAATAATCTGCCCCAGCTCCTCTGGGTTTTTATCGGTCTTTAAATAATCCTTTAACCAATTATAAGAATATTTCATATTCGAGTTAAAAGTTTATAAAGTTTTTCAAGTTTATCAAGTAAAATTTTCGATCCCTTGTATATCTCTACTTTACGAACTTGACTAACTTTCGAACTTGATGAACTCATTAAAATTGCCTCAAAAATCTTAAATCGCTCTGCCAAACCTGGCGGATATCTTGGATTTTATGTTTTTGCATCATCATACGGTCAGGGCCAAGACCAAAGGCAAAACCACTATAGACTTCCGGATCAAGTCCCATGTTTTTCAAAACTTTCGGGTGAACCATGCCGCTACCAAGCACTTCGAGCCACCTCTCGCCCCGCTTGATATCAACATCAAAACCCGGCTCTACAAACGGATAATGGTGCGGACGCATTCTGTATTCGACTTTTTCGCCGTACAATTTTTTTAAAATCATTTCAAGCGCCCAAAACAGATGTCCAACTTTGACATTCTTATCGATATAAAGCGCATCAAGTTGAAAGAAAGTCGTCTCGTGCGTTTCATCGGTGGCCTCGTTTCTAAAACATTTTCCCGGCACAACAATTTTTATCGGTGGAGTAATTTCTTTACCAGCCCTAGCTTGATTATTTGAAGTATGAGTCCGCAAAACCCGCCCGTCCTTTAGATAAAAAGTATCCTGTTCGTCGCGGGATGGATGATCCGCTGGGACATTTAAGGCATCAAAATTATGCCATTCGTCATCAACCTCGGGTGATTCATAAACAGAAAAACCGAGCTCTTCAAAAAAACTTATTATCTCGCGCAGAATTTGCGTTGAGGGATGTAAGTGGCCAGGATAGTTCATAAAGTTAAATGTTCATAAAGTTTATAAGGTTATAATTTTTTAATAAAACCCGATAGTATTTTAGATATTTCCAAGCTCTTATCGTTTAAGTTGTTATATTGCGTACCTGAAACATATTTTAACTCTAATGCCATATAAAGCATAGACCTAACCTCACCGCAGGAGCCTTTAGCGATAAACAAAAAATTCTTAAATTCTTTATTACTTCTTCGCTCAAATCCTTCGGCAATATTATTCATAATGGAGATCGCCGCACGCAAAATCTGATCCCTAAAAGAAAAATCCCTTAAACCAACAAATACTTTGTAACAATCAGTAGTTAGTTCTTTTGATTTTTGCCAAGCGATAATATCTTCGAATTGTTTAATTTGCATTTACTTTATGAACTTTCTTTCCTCGGTATATACTTTATGAACTTTACAAACTTTATGAACTTTATGGACTCACTTGGCGAAGCCAAGTTTGCCTAGTTCTTCTTCGATCACTTTTCTTTCATTCCATGGTTCTTTCTTGTTACCTACAACTCTAAACTCTTGCGCGCCCATGCCGGTAATAATTACCAAGTCGCCCTTTTTTGCCAGACTCAATGCTTTACTGATTGCTTCGCGACGGTCAGAAATCTTGAAAAAATTTTCGTTGAGTTTCATCTCGCCTTTTTTGCCCCGCGGAACACCAGAGGCAACTTGTTCGATAATTTCCTGTGGATCTTCTGTATAGGGTTCTTCATCGGTCACAATTACCAAGTCGCAATGCCGTCCTGCAACCGACCCCATAATCGGACGCTTGGTCTTGTCGCGATCTCCGCAAGAGCCAAGTACCGCAATCATTTTGCCTCGAACACCGGGCTTCAATGTTGAGTATAATTTTTCGAGCGAGTCAGGCGTTACGGCATAGTCAATAATTGCCGTAAAATCCTGTCCGCGCTCAACTTTTTCCAGCCGCCCAGGAATGTTTTTAACCGCTTCAAGTCCTTTTTTAATTGCGATTGACGGAACCTCAAGACCATAACAAACCGCCGCGGCGCAAAGCGCGTTTGAAACATTGAAAAGCGCCGGCAGATGTAAATCGATTGTTTCCTGATAAGTGGGAGTGGCTAAAGTAAAAATCGTTCCGTCTGGGCTTGGTAAAACTTTTCGAGCAGTGATGTCAGCTTTCTTCTCTTGAGAATAAGTCAGGTGTTTTTGGGCAGAGTAGATGAGAAATTTTTTATAATTAGGGTCGTCCATATTGGCTACTGCCACTTTAGGACCTCTTGAAAATAGCGTTGTTTTTGTTTTGACGTAATCATCAAAAGATCCATGGTAATCAAGATGCTCATGCGTGACATTGGTCATCCCGACAGCAATATATCTAATTCCCCAGTTGCGATATTGCTTAATGGCGTGGCTCGAAGTTTCCATAACCACGTACGAGCAGCCGGCCTTGACCATTTTTTTTAGCAAACTCTGCGTCTTGAACGGACTCATCGAAGTCATGTTGGTTTTGTTGACCCACTCATCATCTGCAATTTTGAAAGTAGTAGTCGAAAGCATACCAACTCTTTGATTCGATTCTTCGAGAATCTTGGTTATTAAGTGGCAAGTCGTTGTCTTGCCGTTTGTTCCAGTTATTCCAATCACCTTTAATCGCTTCGAGGGCATACCATTAAGATAATATGCTAATACCCCACGCAGTTTGTGTGTCCATAAAACAAAGCCGGGGAAACGATCTCTTATATAATTTTTTACTGACATGATTTAAATTTCTAATATCTAATTACCCCGCCTGCCAACAACTGAACCGTGAAGCGATGGCGGGCAGGTATTTTCTAACAAAATTATTAATTTCACAGCTTATGTAAAACTCCTTTATTCTTCGAGTGAGCACTAGCGAATCGAGAAGGAACAGATTAGTTTCGGGTTCCACCCCCGAAACGCGACAAGCTCGAACAATAATATTGCCCGAGTCATATAATTTCAAATTCTCAATTTTTAATTTTTTCATTTGATATTTTATTAGACATTAGGAATTAGAAATTTGTTATTACAAACTATTTCCTTCTCATTTTCTCCGCTATCCGAAATAGTTTGTACCAAACTGGTTTATTAATGTAGTCGTAACTGCCTAAAATTTCAACCGCTCTTCCACCGAACTGCTCTTTGAAGCGGGTTACTCCTGCCCATTTATGGTTTTTCCCGACGCTTCCTCCGACGCTTCGGCCGGAGGAGCCGGTCGGGATCCCGACAGTTCCGCTCGTCGGAAGCTCCACAGGAGAACGTCCGAGCATGTCGTAGCTGGTCATCCCCCGCTCTTTGGCATCCGCCATAATTTGCCAGTGCATCAAATACGGCGCCATTACTTCGGAGTGCTGGCGGGATGATCCGCCGTAAAGATAAAGCGAATTTTTATCATAAAAACTAACCAGCGCTCCGGAGAGCGGTTCGTTTTTAAAAGAGGCAATATAGAAACTGAAATAATCGGTTTCCTTGAAACTATCGACTAATTTTTCGAAATATTCATAGCTTCTTCCGGTGATACCTTCTCTTTTGACCGTTTCAAGGTAAAGAGTATAGAAAAATTTCAGACGTTTTTTGTCGATTTCAGAAAGAGCGTATTGATCGATTTTAACGCCTTTGCGTTCGGAGAGTTTGATATTGTATCGGCCTTTTTGCTTCATTTGCGCCAAAATCTCTCCTCTTGTTGGAGTTAGATCAATCACGTGGCGCCATTTTGGCTGAAGCTCTTCAAAGGCCTTTTGAAATCCCAGCGTCCGCAGAAGCTTATGGGCATTATCCGAAAACTCGTCGATAAGCTCAAGACGCGCGAAAATCGAACTCTGCTCACTAGTTACTTTTTTAAGCTCCTCGATCGAGCTGGCCGAAAAATCCTTGGCGGCTACTTCAGGAAGATAGAGAAAATTTTGATTAAACGGAAGAGACCTTTTGTGAATAAAATGATTATCAAATTCAATAATTTCAAAATCAAACTTTGATTTAAAATCCGCCCACTCTTTGGTTTGAAGGATTGATTTCATTGGTTTGATATTAGCATTTTCAACCTGATAAGAAAAGGGGGTCATTCCTGAACGGCTCAATGGTGAGCCGTTCACCGAACTTCCACTCCCAGAGTAGAGACTTGGTGAATAGGAATTTAGAAAGAGAAAGGGCCGCCCCGAAGGGCGGCCCTTGATAGCGCTGTGCTTCACTCCGGGGCTGGGTAAGCCCCTTCGACAGCTTCTAGCGCCCTGGTGATCTCGTTCAGCATGTTCATACTCACGAAGGCAAGGGGGAGAACTCGAAGTGATCGCTCCAGCCACCCAGGACCAGACGTCGTGTCGGTCTGGTATACCTGATCAGGGTCACCGATCCTGACATACACTTCCATCCCACTGATTGCCCTGCTCGTGCCGGCAATCTGTATGTACTGACCACCAAAGCAAACATTGCCAGTGGTCGTCTCCCGTGCAGTCAGTTCACAGCCCAGATCATCGCGCGTAGATAGACGAGTCAGTACTGCGTGCGCTTCAGCAAGTTCCCGCGGTTCGGGTAACCTCATCTAATTCCCCTCCTTCCACTTCGGGTGCTGGAGAAGTGTCTGGACGGCGTAGACCAGCTCCAGCGGGATCTCACAATCTCGAATTCGTCGAGGTCATCGAGTGATGAGAACCCGATACCGAGCATATCCGAGAGTACCTGCAGATATGCACCGGTTTCCGGGCACTCCAGACCAGCTCGCTTGAGCAGCCTGATTCTCCCGTCACGCGAGAGAGGTCCGAGCTGAAGACCTTCAACGGGAACCCCTGGACAAATCGCTCTGATCATCAGCGGCAGAAGTCGCTCATGAAACTCGAGGACCATCTGGTCCGAGAGTGCGTCGATCCGTTGCCGCTCCCCATGAACCGCCTGATAGTCACCGGGCTCGGCACGGGCCAGCCGAACCATTGAAAGGAACTGCGGATCTTCGCCGAGAGTGTAGCCCCATACGTCGTTCTGAAGAGCGTTGTTAGCAAATCTCTTCAGCTCGACAAAAGCGTCTAGCTTCCTTCCAGTTGGTCCGTCTTCGAACACAACCATCAGGTGTGGAAACCGGAGCGGTTCCTGAAGCAGATCCTCTCCAACCCGCCTGATCTGCAGGATCATGTCGCGCAGAAGAGCCGCTTCAGGTCGAACTTGACTTGCAACTAGCTCGTACATTTGAGTCCTCCTTGGGGACTTTTGATTTGTTAAAGCTCGTTGTCTACGGACCGCTCCAGCTGTTGAATGCACCAGAGCAGTTATACGACAGCGAGCGGGTCCCGCCTTGCTGCCATGATCTGATCGCGAAGATCATTCATCTCCGCTTCGAGCTCACTTAGAGCCTGTTGCCATCTCCCATCCTGCCAGACCCAGACAACTAAGATAATGTGCATGTGACCGGCAGGGTCCACCGGAATAAAGATAACAGGGCCCAGGGCTGGCTGCCCGTTTATCGAGAGCTCCG